>Ga0075118_10002215_pt1 | contig 12588 bp, 9 predicted proteins | sample AntAceMetag02UKE_FD_69794 | JGI IMG/M metagenome (GOLD analysis project Ga0075118, IMG submission 69794) | Saline lake microbial communities from Ace Lake, Antarctica - Antarctic Ace Lake Metagenome 02UKE | ecosystem: Environmental > Aquatic > Non-marine Saline and Alkaline > Saline | place...
GGGACCGCGGGCGGGGGGACGAGTGGCGCAACGAGTGGCGGCGGAGTCGTGGAACCGGTCGTGGATCCAGAGACCGGCGAGATCGTGGCGGCTGATGGTGGAGAGGTCATCATCGACGAGGCCACCGGTGAGATCGTGGCCGTGGGCGGGGATGTCGATGTCATCAATAACGCCGGAGGCGGTGGCGGCTACGTCGCCGGTATCCCCATGTCGACCCAGGCAAGCGCTGGTTGGGGCCCCTATACCGGGTTGCTCCTCGCGGCACTCGCGGTGCTGATCGCTCTTCTGTTCGCACCACCCCTCGTGGCTCGCTCTTTGGCGTCTCGCCATGCAGGCGCAGCCAGCGAAGACCCCACGCTTCCTGGTGGTGCGGAATGAGCATGCGGCTGCTGACCAGTCTGCTGGGGTCGACCCTCATAGCCTCAGGGGTCGCCCTAGGTGTCCCGGTTGTGGCCGCCCCGAGTGCGCAGGCCGTCCTGGAATTGACTGATTCGGCGCTGACGAAGAGCGGAACCGGCGACTTCTCGAATCTGCAGATCACGATCAACCAGACCGAGAATCTGGTCAACCAGATCGTGCGTATCACCTGGCAGGGTGGCACTCCCACGAACCCCGAGTACGGAAACCTCAATACGAACTACCTGCAGATCATGCAATGTTGGGGCGGCACGCTCGAGGAGGGCCCACCGCGTGAACAGTGCCTCTACGGCTCGCAGAGGGCGGCGACCGGAGGGCAAAATACCGCCTCACGGCAGATGACCACCGCAGGGGCGAAAGACCCACTGGAGGATAGGTACGAGGAATATAAGGAAGGCACGATCTCCTATATTCCGTTCGTCTCCTGGGGCGGGAAGACCGTCTCGGGCCGCAAGAACGAATACATCAATCCGAACACCTCAAACGAAAGCAATCACAACAGGATTCGCCCGGACGGAACAGGACAGGAGTTCTTCGAGGTCCAGACGGGTGTGGAGTCATCAGGCCTGGGATGCGGGCAGTACCGCGATGGCCAGACTCCGCTGTGCTGGATCGTTGTTGTCCCTCGCGGAGACACCGAGGTCGACGGCGTTAAGCGCGGGCGCACCTTTACCGATCCGCTCGACACCTCTCCTTTGCTGGCTTCCAACTGGGCGAACCGAATCGTTTTCCCGACCTCATTCCAGCCGATTGGCTTGGCCTGCGCCATCTCCGGCAGTGAAACCCCGCTGGTCGGCTCGGACCGCATCATCGAGGCGATCGCCCGCTGGCAGCCGGCTCTGTGTGAAGACGGCGGCGGGAACTTCTCCTTCACTGTGCTCCCAGATGGGCAGGCACGCAACGTTGTCTCGGGCGCAAAGGCGACCATGGCGTTCACCGGCTACGGGATCGACCCGGAGCAGAGCCCGACTCCGACGGTGTATGCCCCCGTCGCGCTCTCCGGACTGACGATCGCCTTCAATGTCGAAAGCCAGTCCAGCACCGTGGCACCCACGGAGGTCCGCCGCCGTGATGGCCAACGAATCGAGAACATCAGGTTGAATCAACGGCTCGTCGCGAAGTTGCTCACTCAGTCCTATCGATATGACGCGCAACCGGTGCCGGAACGCGTCGCCGACAATCCCTGGGACCTAGCCACGGACCCCGAATTCGTGCAATTGAATCCGCAGTTCGCCGAACTCAAGTTTGCCGCTCTCGGCCACATGGTCACCACGATCGGCCAGACAGATTCGGCACGACTGGTGTGGGACTGGATCTGGGCCGACAAAGAGGCCCGTACGTGGATGAAGGGTAAGCCGGACCCGTGGGGCACCGTGATCAATCCGCTGTACGAGCGAGCGAGCTATCCGCGGTCGGACTATCCGCGCACGGACAATGCCTGTATCCGTTACACGGATCGTGTCGTGGATCTGTGCACTTTCGACCTGTTCCCCTACGCTGGTGACATCGCGGCGGCTGCACGAGCCGCCAGTCGCGGAGACACTCTCTCGCGGGCAGTTTACGACCCCGTCGGTGTCCCTCCCGGCTACAAGCGGACTCCGCCCCAGCCTCCCGGCAAGCGCGCCATGGTTGTTATCGCCGACACCCCACTCACCGACCGTTTCGCAGTGACCCCGGCCGCCTTAAGGAATGCCGCGGGTGAGTACGTGCTGCCGAGCCAATCATCTCTGCAGGCGGCCGCAGCTCAGGCCAAGGAGACCGGGGTGGAGGGCGTTGTTCAACCTGATCCGGGGGAGAAGATCAAGGGTGCATATCCGCTGACCTCCTATACCTATGCGGCCACACGACCGGCGATTCTCAGTGCGGCACAAGCGCAGGAATACACACGACTCATCGAGTACGCGGTCGGACCCGGCCAGATCCTCGGTGACGAGTTCGGTGAGTTGCCCCTCGGCTATGCACCACTCAGTGACAAGCAGCGACGTGCGGCGCAACAGACCGCCGAGATCATCGTCGATACCGCCGGCATCATGCCCGAGCCCGAACCAACGGAATCGGAGCCATCCGGGCCCAGTTCCGGCGGCGGCTTACCCTTCGGTGGAAGCGGCTCGACGACCCCCATCTCCTCGGGGGGGTCAACCGCCGGGGGCATTTCAGGATCCAGCGACGCAGCGGCTGACGATGCTGTCGCTGATGGCGAGGAAGCCGCCGAGTCATCGGCTGAACCCACGGCCGAAGAGACGGCTGAACCCACAGACCCGGTGGTCGCCATGGCGTCCATCGAGACCCTTCCGACGCCAGCGGCGCCGGTGGGGTCGATCAGGTACGTCGCGATCATCCTGTTGATCGCTGGCGGCCTCGCTCTGCTCATCGCGGCCCTGCTGGGCCGGGTGGTGGAGCGGCGAACCTAACTGACCCCGGCGCACCGCGTGTCGGGTCACGCTATGGAGAGGAACACCGTGAAAAGCAAGAAGCTATTCAGCATCGCGGTCGGTGGAGTGGGAGCAGCGAGCCTGGTGCTCGCCGCGACCCTGCCAGCCGCCCAGGCCGACCCCGTCGGTCCGCCCGAGTACCGCACATTGGCCGGTATGGGCTCCGACACCACCATGGACCTCATGAACGCCCTATCCGAGGTCGTCACTGTCGATGGCGTCAAGGTCATTGCGTCCTATAACGCCATCCCCGACGGCCCGCCCGTGACCACCAAGGACCCGGCCACGGATCCGCAGTGTGTGGACTACCCGCGCGCTAACGGTTCTTCCAGCGGGCGCGATGCTCTGCAGAGTTCGCTGCAGGCCGGCGACAACTGCTTACAGTTCGCCCGGTCCTCCTCGGGCCGCGGTGGCAAAACGACCGAGATTCCGATGGCCTGGGTTCCCTACGCCACAGACAACCTGACCTTTGCGGTCAATGCCTTCGGCACCGTCCCTGCCCAGCTGACCAAGAACGAGATCGTGGCGATCTTCAAGTGCGAGAACAGTTCTTTCCAGCCGGCATTGGTGCAGACGGGCTCGGGAACCCGCAGCAGCTGGCTGAAGTACGTCGGGATCACTGAGGATGAGATCGCGGCGGGCAGCTACCCCTGCCTGGTCCCGGAGGCGGATGGCGGCAACTTCCCCGGACCGCTCCCCCAGGAGCACGACGGCCGGACACTAAAGGCGAACCAAATCATGCCGTATTCCGCTTCGGTGTATCAAGCACAAATGTGGAAGTCGGCCAATGACCGCCGCGGTGACGCCGTCCTCGGTGTTATCGACGGTGTGGCACCCACGGTGAACAACACCGCGTTCTCCGGAGTCCGCGACGTTTACAACATCATCCCCGCCGCCAAGGCAGATGACCCGACCTCGATTGAGTACCAGGTCTTCGTCGGACCCAACTCGCTGATCTGCCAGGCCAAGCCGACGATCAATCTGCAGGGCTTTGGCGATCTGGGAGATCCGAGCACGTGCGGCGACGCCAGCGATCGCTCCTGACATCCACAACGACCGAGAGGTAAGAGCATGACAACACGTTTGTCTCGACTCGTCGTGGGTGTCGCCTCAACGGCACTGATCGCCGGTACTGCCCTGTTGGGCATGCCCGCGACCCAGGCTGCTGATGGCACTCTCACGCTGAATCCAACGTCAGGCACCGGGGACGCGATCTTCGCGTTCGAAACCTCCAGTGGCTGCGCCAACGCCAGTGCTTCGTACTTCACCGTGGTGATGTCGGGCACTGGTCTGAAAAGTGACATCGTCCTCAACGGTGTCACTGCTCTGTCCGCGATCAGTGCGACCGCGACGCAGACGACGCCGATGAGCGGCGCTTCGGGAAAATTATTCGACAAGGTGAAGACGGAGAATGGTGGCAGGCTGCCTGATGGTGGCTACACCATCTCGCTGATCTGCCGTTCCAAGCTCTCCAACGCAACGTTGAAGAGCTTCTCCGGCATGATCACTATCACCAACGCGCGTTCAACCATCAACTGGAAGACCGGATTCACCCCGGTTCAAGAGCCGATGGTCAATGTGAAGAAGCCCGCGGTGAAAGGCAAGAAGGTCGTGGGTAAAACCCTGCGGGCAACCGCAGGAACCTGGGAGGCGACACCGAACAAGGTGACCTACCAGTGGAAACTGGGTAAAAAAACCATCAGCAAGAAAGCAAAGGTCACCGTGCCCAAGAACGCCAAGGGCAAGAGGATCAAGTTGGTCGTGAGGGCCACGAAGTCCGGGTACAGCCCGGGCAAAGTAACGGTCAACGTCAAAATCAAGTAGTGCAATCGGTCGGTGGGCTTCAGCGCGCCTGAGGCCCACCGACCGCGTCACTGTGAAAAAGAAACTTAGAAGCAACTTAGACACGGAATGGACGGGAAGGTAGAGCGATGTCGGGGCGTTGGGTATCCGCAGGCTTGAGTGCCGTTGTCGTCGTCGCCATCTCGCTTGGGTTCGGTCCCATGGCGGCGGCTGCTGAAGAGACCCCCGGCGTCCTCGTGGTCAAGCCCGCCAACGGCGACCTCGAGACTCCCATCGACGTGTCGACGGCTGGTTTTTGCGAACGTGGTACGACGTTCATGGTCGCAGTTTCCGGTAAGGGGATCAACGGTGACGGAGACGAGATCATCGTCGGCGCGACGGACCTGCGCTGGCTCGAGCCGACCGGCTACCCCAGTTACGACGTCGCCTTGAGCCTGACTCTGGATGACTACTTCGACCGTGCTGATGTCAACAAACCACGGGGCGAGTACACCCTGACGTTCATCTGTCGCAACCGCCTGGATGTCGAGCCTCTGCGAGTGTTCACCGCGGTGGTCGATATCGACAAGAAGGGACGCTACGAGGCGCTCGGGCTGGCTAGTCAGGAGCTTCCCGAGGTTCTCGAAAATCTCGGACTCGGCAGCGTCCCTATTCCTGGATCCAATCAGGTTGATCCGGTCGAACCATCAACACCTGATTCCACCGGCACCATCACCTCAGACGATGCCTCCCCGCCCGGTCAGGACCCCGCGATCAGCGACACAGGCGGCCAAGCCGACGGCAGCGGAATGACTGCGCCACCATCGGCGATGCCCGAGGTCATGCAAACCACGGCCACAGCGGACAACTCAACCTCGGTGCAAAACACCTTGCTCATTGTGGGTGCACTGCTCCTCGTCGGTTCCATGTTGGCTTGGATCTGGATGAGTAGACGCGAGTCGAGCAAGGCGGCGACGTCCCGCGGAACTCCCGCCGAGGACTCCACCCCGTGACCGCGATCCTCAATTCGAACACCGTCGAGCCTGATTCCGCAGATGGCCCCGGAAATGGCCAGGAGATGCTGGAAACCGGACGTGGTTCGCGTCCGCCGTTGAGCGGCAGTAGGTGGGTGACGATCAGTGCCCTGCTTCTACTCGCGGCCACCGCACTGGGTTTCGTCGCCACACTCGTCGGCGTCAGCCAGGTGCAGCATGCGCGTGACCAGGAGGTGATCTACTCCGACTTTCGATACGACCTCGCCAATGCCATTGCCACCGTGGGGCAGACCGACATCGAGGGCCAGATCCTGCCGATGGGTGCACCGGTGGCGGTGTTGGAAATCCCCGAGATTGGGGTGCAGGAGGTCGTGCTCAATGGAACCACCTCAGCGGTTATGCAGTCTGGCCCGGGACTACGCCGAGACACCGTCGTGCCAGGACAAGCCGGCAACTCAGTGATCTATGGACGCCAAGCCTCCTACGGCGGCCCCTTCGCAGACCTTGAGCGCCTGGAGTCTGGGTCGGTGATCAGAGCCATCACGGGCCAGGGGGAACACGAATACTCAGTGATCTCCGTTCGCCGCGCGGGAGATCCTCTTCCGCCTCCGCGTGAACCAGGGCAGGGGCGGCTTACCCTCGTCACCGCGGACGGTCCGCGCTACCTTCCTACCGACATCCTTCGCATCGATGCCGTTTTGATCACCGAGCCTGTGCCGGCACCGCAAATGATCATTGGGCCGATGTCGCTATCACCGGCGGAGCAGCCCATGGCCGCAGATCCAGATGGGCTCATACCGATGGTGTTGTGGGGACAACTGCTCGTTGTCGGTGTGGTGGGTGCAGTGTGGCTGGCGATGAGATGGGGTCGATGGCAGGCCTGGCTCGTCGCCGCACCCGTGATCGCTTTCGCAGGGATCAATGCCGCAACCGCGGGCATCCAACTTCTGCCAAACCTGATGTGATTGAGGGAGAACGGATATGGCTATGACTCTCGATGCCGGTGCCCTTCCCACCGCCGATGCGCCGCTGTACTCCCTGGAAGCGATCGGCATCTCATGCTGGTTCGCCGACCATTACGTGCTCGATCGCGTGTCGCTGTTTATGCCGGCGGGTGAGGTCACCGCACTGATCGGGCCCTCCGGTTGTGGCAAGTCAACATTCATCCGGGCCCTGAACCGCATGCACGAGTTGGTGGCGATCGCACAGTTCTCAGGTTCGGTCCTGCTCGATGGCAAGGACATCTACGACCCGGATGTGCGAATTACAGACGCGCGTCGCCAGATCGGGATGGTGTTCCAGAGGCCAAATCCGTTTCCGGCGATGACTATCTACGACAATGTCGTTGCGGGCCTGAAGCTCGTTGGCCTCAAGGTTAATAACTCTGATAAGGACATGCTCGTGGAGGAGTGTCTGACCAAGGCCGGACTGTGGAAAGAGGTCAAGGATCGCTTGCGTAATCCTGGCGGAGGACTCTCCGGAGGCCAGCAACAGCGCTTGTGCATCGCTCGATCCTTGGCGATCAAGCCCAAGGTTCTTTTGATGGATGAACCGTGCTCGGCCCTCGATCCAACCTCGACTAGGCGTATCGAAGAAACGATCGACGAGTTACGCAGCGAGGTCACCATCGTGATCGTCACCCACAATATGCAGCAGGCACAACGTGTTTCACAGCAGTGCGCGTTTTTTCTCGCCGAGCAGGGCCAGCCGGGACATATCGTGGAATACGGCCCCACAGAGGAGATGTTCAGCAACCCGCAGGATCCACGCACCTATGATTACGTCCACGGCCGATTCGGCTAACAGTTCCCTCAGCCGTTGATCCAGAGGCTCTGATTCCGGTTTGAATCGATTCGACGGCGACACTTACTGTCAATCCTGCGTAGAGCGTCCAGCGGTGGAAGTGAATGCTGTGAAAAGTGGACCCGACTCAAACCGTCAACATTCGGAAGCCCACACGGATGAAATCGCCGGGGCCGCAGCCGACCCGGCGGCCATTCGGCCGTGAATTCAGATCAGTTGGGCTGCCGTTGCACGTCAACGGCAATTCCGCTCAACACGGAGGTACCACCTAAGAAATCAATGTTCGCGGTGTCAACGAGCTCATTCACATTCGCCTCACCCCAGCCATGCGGGATGCACACGCAACCCGTTGACACATCGTCGGTGACGACAGCAGGCAAAGTGATGTGCCCTACCGCACTGGACACACTCACGTGATCGCCATTATTCACACCGATCTCTTGCGCATCCGCAGAATTGAGCAGCGCGGTTGCCGCGTTTGAACCACCGGTCAGAATCGACAGGTCCTTCATCCAGGAGTTGTTGCTGCGCAACTGCCGACGACCCACAAGGGTGAATTGGGGTGGCCGATCCTGCCGGCTCAGCACAGCCTGCGCGGTGATCAATTCATCGAGGAGCACCTGCGGGGCAACCTCAATGCGGCCCGAGGGAGTGCGTAATACCTCGGGGAGGCGCGGTTGCAGGGGACCCAAATCGATTCCGTGCGGCTCATCGATTAAATGCTGCAGGGTGAGCCCTTCGGGGTGAGTGCCAAACCCATCGCCGTAGGGGCCCGACCGGATACGCAGGTCAAGTAAGCGATCAACTCCGCTGCGGTGTGCGACAGCTTCGAGTAACTGCGCCGGTTCCTGACCAAAGGCGCGAGACGCCTGATCCGAACACGCCTGCTGCGCGATGGTCATCGCAATAAAATCCTCAACCTGCTCGACTGAAGGTTCCGTGCCGGTCGCGATACCGACCGCGACGGCAGCAAGAGTGAGCAGCACCTCAGCCTCATCCTTCTCACCTTCGGGCACCGCGAGGACCGCTGGAGAGTAGCGGGCCTGATTGCGTACAGCGAGGTTGTTGAACACCACATCGTGGTGCGGGCGAGTGAGCGGGGACGCCACCGGCAAAACCACATCGGCAAGTTCAGCAGTGTGGCTCAGGAAGGGATCCACCACGACGAGTAGATCCAAACCGTTGAATGCAGCAGAAAGTCGATTGCTGTCCGGGGTCGACATCAGCGGGTTGCCCCCCACAACAAACATCGCCCGGATGTGCTCTCCTGTCTGCGAATCTGGAGTATCGATCTCCTCCGCCATCGCCGAAGCCGGGAACTCACCGAGCACACTTGCCAAACCCCGAACCCGAGTGCGTCGACGACCAGGAATGCTCACCCCACGGCCCACCCCAGGTGTGCCCTCGGTTGACGGGCCGCCAGCCACCGGTAGCGGAAACATCACGCCACCGGGTGCATCAAGAGCACCGACAGACAGGTTGACCACGTCGATCAACCACGAAGCCAGCGTGGCCATCGGCACCACTACCCCATCGATGGTGAGCGCAGAGGTTGTGGTTCCCATGCGCCCATATACCGCCGGGCGCTGCGCCGATCTCAGCTCCACGGCAACCCTTTTGGTGATATCTGAATCAATGCCGGTGATCGACGCCGTAGCTTCCGGGGTGAACGGCGCGAGGGCGTTGGTAAGTGCGCGCCACTGGTCTTCATCGATCCACGGCTTCGCCGCTCCAAGATCAGCATCGTGGGTGAGGAGATGGGCGAGAGACGCCAGCCACAACGCATCACTGCCGGGCCGGATTGACAGGTGCTCATCGGCGACTGCCGCTGTGCGCGTGCGGATAGGATCCACGACCACGAGATGCCCGCCACGCTCGCGAAGCGCACGCAACCGTCGGGGCATATCTGGCGCGGTCATGAGAGAGCCGTTGGACACCAACGGATTAGCCCCGAGAACGAGAAAGTAGTCCGTGCGATCAACATCGGGCACCGGTACAGACAGCGCGGTTCCGAACATGAGCGCCGATGCGGCCTGCTTGGGCATCTGATCGACAGTGCTGGCGGAGAAACGCTGCATTGTGCCCAGAGCTTTAACGAAGGCGGGAAGCATGAACGTGCCGGCAAGGCTGTGCACATTCGGGTTGCCGAGGTACATCCCCACAGCATCTGCACCATGGTCGTGGATGATCGGGGATAGGCGCGAGCGAATCACGCCAAAGGCCTCATCCCAACTCGCGGCACGTAGTTCACCGGAACTGTCCCGCACCATAGGTGTGGTCAGTCTGCGCGGATCAGCATGCAATTCACCCAGCGCCACACCTTTCGGGCAGATGAACCCACCAGAAAAAACGTCGTCAACATCTGCGCGCACCTTCGACACTGCGCCGTCATTATCGATGGTGAGAGTGAGCCCGCAGGTGGCTTCACACAGGGGGCAAATCCGTAGCGCTTCCGTCATAGCCCCACTGTGTCAGCCTCAAGTGCGCACCGCTAGGTCCTGGTGAAAATAGTCACGTCTGCCGGTGATGCTTCGAGTCAGTAAAGATCGTGCCAGCTAGCTGCCCACCCGCTTCATTTTGACCGGGATATCGATTGTGCCATCGCTGTCAGTATCTATACCGAACGACGGACGTTGGGTTGCACGGCGGAAACCGGAGTAGTCGACCACGAGCTGGCCGCCCGCCGGGTATGCGACCTTGGGCGCGCGGAACTTCTTCGTCTCACCGCGCCGCTCCAATGCGACGGTGACGATCATCGATCCACCTGCGCGGGCGGCATCTCCATAAGCAACGTATTCACCCGACCGTGTGAGCGCAATCGCACGCCCGTTGTCGGCCGCGACGTTTTCACCGCCGTACACGATCGTTGTGTAGTGGCGCACACCTTCGACGAATGTGTGCTCCATGCGGGGTTTCACGGGCACAGAAGCACCGAATCTAAAGATGCCTGCATCGTCGTACTGGGCAACCCCGATTGTGCCGGCAGGGAACTGACGGATAGTGACGGCCTTCACACCACCGGCCGCAGCTTCGGTGACCGTCACCGGACTCGCGGCTGCCACCGCCGAGCCATCGATAACAAGCTGATAACCGCCCCCGGGGTCAACGTCGAGGGTTGGTGGCATTGATAGCTCAGGGTTGTGGGAATCAAGGTTGGGTAGCACGTTGTAACGATCTGAGGGCAGCCCTTCGCCCTGCAAGTCCTGCAGACGCAGGTTGATGGCGCTCGCCGCTTCAGTCGGCATGGGATCGAAGATGAGCAGGTTAGTATCGCGTCCCCCAGCGCAGACCGGGCAGTCCTGCACCTGTAGGGCATCTGACACCGACATCAACTGAAGGGTCCTTGTGGTGGCATCACCTCGAGCGATCGTCGCCGGAGCCGATGGATTCAACAGCACCTCATACGCCCATGTGTCGTCATTGGTATTGACCTGTACCGATCGCTGCTGAAAGGGGAAGTTGTTGTCGTAGACACCGATGTCATAGGCGCCATTGCCGCGGTCGTAAATCGCATACGGGGTGATCTGGTGCCCCTCGACATTTCCCTCGTCGTCGCGCCACTGCAACGTCAGCGTGTAGGGAACCGTCCCCGGCTCGAAGGAGGTCAGCAATTCCTCGACAAGCTCGGTCGGGGTGAGATCTGTGGACCGTGTGGTCAGTTGGCTGGACCAGTTTCGGGCGATGATCTGTTGCACGTCGGGAAGCAGCTGAGATGAACCGCCGAGCGCGTTGGTTCCTACCTGATTAGGCTGGAGCGTCCCGTTAAACAGGCCCGCGCTTGTGATGGCGAAGCCGACACAGTGCCCTACTCCGTTCACCGACTCAAACAGCGCCTGTGACATGTAGCGCGCGGCCGGAGTCATGTCGCAGGAGCCATCCGCGGCGACCTGGTCAAGGCACACCCCGTCGCCGTACAGCGAACGCATCCACGTGGAATTCATCGGAACGAGCTCGTTATCCGGCGTTCCGAAGAACAGCGGCAGAGGTGGGCTGTTCAACGAGCCTCCATAGTTGGCGTATGGCAGCCCGTTCGGCTGGGGGCGGAATCCCGAGTCGGCCACGATCGCACCCTCAGGTGACCATCCCGGATTGGTCGGTCCGAACCATAGATCGTAAAAAAACTGGTTATCCGGCGTATCCGGGATGCTCGGGGGTAAAACCGGCCCCGCCGCTAGCACGGGTGCGCTCAATCCGAGAACGGCAATGGGGGCGAGGAAGGCGGTAAGAATGCGTCGCTTCATGAGCAATGTTTAGCAGATCTGAGGCCCCCCTTGCCGAGCAAGTTACTGCTCAATCTTAGGAACCGCCGGCCCGGGTGTATCTTTCCGCTGTGGCCCACAGCGATACCGACGACAAGACACCCGCGAGTTACATCCCCGACACCTCCGCTGGCTGGCGCGAGGTCATCGCGGTCATTTTGCTTTCGGTCACCGCGATCGCCACGGCATGGAGTGGATTCCAGTCCAGCAAGTGGGGCGGAGAAATGTCAATCTCCTTCAGCAAGGCCTCCACTGCGCGAATCGAAGCATCACGGGCCGATGGCAACGCCAACCGGCAACTCACCATTCAGGTGCAGCTCTACACCCAGTGGATTGAAGCTTTTGCCTCTGAAGACGAGCGCCTGGCCAACTATTTGTCCGATCGCTTCCCAGAGCCGCTTGCCACGGCCTGGGCTGATTGGATTGCCCTCACTCCGCAACAAAACCCTGATGCTCCCGCGACTCCGTTCGAAATGCCCTCCTACATCCAGCCAGATGCTCTCCAGGCCATTGAGTCCGATGCCAAAGCGGACGCACTGTTCCAATCGGCGCTGGACAACAATCAGCGCGGCGACAACTACACGCTGCTTGCCGTTGTGTTTGCCACCGTCTTGTTCTTCGCTGCCGTGTCTGGTCGCGTAAAGAGGAATTCCAGCGGATGGTTCTTGCTCAGCGTGGGTCTCGTGTTGTTCATTGGTGCGGCAACAACATTGGCGTTCTACCCCAAACTCATCTGACCTGATCAACCGAATATATGCGCTATAGTTCATTTCGTCAAAACAAATTGTTGTCTCTCGGTAATGACATAACTCCACGAAAAGGTCCCCTATGTCGTCACGCGCAGCACGACCACGTTCTCATCGACGACTCGTTGGGGTAAGTGCGGTTGCCGTTGGCGCG
>Ga0075118_10002216_pt1 | contig 12582 bp, 14 predicted proteins | sample AntAceMetag02UKE_FD_69794 | JGI IMG/M metagenome (GOLD analysis project Ga0075118, IMG submission 69794) | Saline lake microbial communities from Ace Lake, Antarctica - Antarctic Ace Lake Metagenome 02UKE | ecosystem: Environmental > Aquatic > Non-marine Saline and Alkaline > Saline | place...
GTTGATGCAAGTTTATAATGAATAAACTAAATCAACTGTTACAGAAATATCAACAAGAACGAGAAGTATTAAATCAGTTAAATCTTTTAACTTCTATGAGAGAAGAGATTGAACGATTGATTAAAGAAACTTCTAAGAAAGTTTAATATGTCAGAAAGTGCATTTCACTATGTTATGAGAGTAAGATGAGAGAAGATTAAATAGTCGGTATAGTTTATTTAAACTTTTCACTTATTTTTGAACAATAATCAATTTCTACTTAATTGTAAAAGGATTATAAAATTCTCTAATTTTATCAAAATTTTTGTGATAAAGTCATTCATACACATTTTAATACTTAAACATTTTAAAAAAATAATAGTATGATTTTAACATGAAAAAAACTGATATTAAGAACTATAAACATACTGGGATGAGAAAAAACATACCAGAAGTTGGTCTTGTTTCCTCAGTTACAGATAAAGTAGAAGAAAAAAAGAAGTATGTTTTTGATCCTTATTTAGACCCTCAACTTCAGTGGTCTGGCAAAGTTGAAAAAAATGAACTCGAAGTAGATACAGTCAGTCTACATGTACATGAAAAAATAGATCCGAAAACTTTAATTGAAAAATTAAAAAAAAAGTTAGAACATGGAGTTTCTAAAGAATCTGGGCAACTAAACTTAAATTTTTTTGATAATCCTGATTTTGAAAAACCGTTAAATAAAGCGCTTCAATTTTATGCGCATGAGCAAAACTGGTCAAATAGACTAATTGCTGGTGATTCACTTCTCGTCATGAACAGTCTCTTAGAAAAGGAGGGCATGGCAGGGAAAATCCAAACTATATTTATGGATCCCCCATACGGGGTTAACTACAGGTCAAATTTTCAACCATTTACAAATAAGCAGGACCATAAAGATGGTGATGATGGTTCAATTCCACATGAACCAGAGATGATAAGAGCATTCAGAGACACATGGGAGTTAGGAGTTCATTCCTACTTGTCTCATATTAGAGAAAGGGTTGCTTTAAGTAGAGAACTTTTAAATGAAAGAGGTTCTTTTTTCTTTCAAATTTCTGATGATAATTTTCATCATTGTAGAGAAATAATTGATGAAATTTTTGGTCCTGAAAATTATTTTGGAACAATCTGTTTCCAGAAAACTGCCTCACCATTATCAGCAGAAAATTTATTACCCTCCAAGATGGATTTTATAATTTGGTATGCTAAGGATAAGTCAAAAATAAAATATCATAAATTATTTTTTAAAAGAGCAAATGATATCCAAGCAGGATACTCTAAAATTAAATTATCGGATGGTGAGATTAGAAATTTAACAAAAGAAGAAATGACAGGGGAAAAACCCATACCCCCAAAATCTAGATTATTAAAATATGAAAATCTTTTTAAATCAGGTCCTGGATCAAAATATGATATTGAGATAGATGGAAAAAATTTCAATTCAGGAAATAGATGGTGGGGTCAAAAAAAAGAAGATATTTTAAAACTTTATGAAATGGGAAGAATTGCTGTCTCAGGTAATTCTTTGTCATTTGTAAAATATCTTGATGATTTTCCATACAAACCTATGGACAATCTTTGGGACAAATTGGGAGGTGCACAAAACAAAGTTTATGTTGTGCAAACTAATGAGGAAATTGTTAAAAGATGTATTCTTATGACATCAAATGCTGGTGAAATAATATTTGACCCAACATGTGGAGGAGGAACAACGGCAGTTGCTTCGGAGAGACTCGGAAGAAAGTGGATAACATGCGATACATCAAGAGTTGCTTTAAATTTAGCAAGAAAAAGAATAATGACAGAGGTTTATGACTACTACAAACTTCAAAATCCTGATGAGGGTCTTTCTGGCGGATTAAAATACAAAGAAGTTGATAGATTAACTCCTTCACTTATAGCAAAAGGACTCCCTGGAAAAAAAGAAACAATTTACTTAGAACCGCAAAAAGATTCATCTATAAGAAGGGTTACAGGTCCATTTACAGTTGAAGCGGTTCCTTCTATAAGAGTAAAGAATTTGTCAAACATGAATTCAAGTGATTTAGAGCAAGATATAGATAACTATATTGATGAAATCTCATCAACCGGTATTCAAACTTTACAAGGCAAAAAGATAAATTTTATTAATATTGAAAAAACAAAGGGATTTCAACATATTCATGCTATAGGACAAATTGAAGAAGAAAAATCTCACAAAAATGCTTATGTTTGTTTTGGACCAAATTACGCGCCCATGGAACAAACACAAATTGAACATGCTGTATATGAACTTAGAGAAATTCTTAATGAGAAATGTGTCTTGATATTTTGTGCATTTCATTTTGATCCAGAGGCATCTAAGGACATAGATCACTTAAGTCATGAAAAAATAACCTTTTTGAAATCTCAAATGAGTGTTGATTTATTAACGGGAGATTTGAGAAAAAAAAGATCATCCAACCAAAGTTTCTGGTTGATAGGTCAACCCGACATAGAAATCAATCAAGATGGTAATCGATATACGGTAGAGATAAAAGGTTTTGATTATTACAATCCCTCTAAAGGACAAATTGAATCTAAAGGCATTGATGGGATTGCTCTTTGGATGTTAGATACCAATTATGATGAAAGAAGTGTTTGTCCTGATCAATTTTTCTTTCCAATTGAGGATAGAAATGATTGGACTAAATTAAAGAGAAGTCTTAATGAGGAGATAGATGTTGAAAAAATTAAATTTTTCCAAGGATCTGTCTCTGAATCATTTTTGGCAGGTGACCATAAAAAGATAGCAGTAAAGATAGTTGATAATAGAGGTATCGAGTCTTTAATTGTAAGGGAATTATCATGAGTTCAGGCATTGATAAATTAATAATATGTAATCCATATAATGAACCAGAAAAACACTGGTTATATGACAGAGAGTCTCAAGAATTTCAATTAAAAGAAGGTAGGAGAAAATCAGGTTATTGGAAACAGTCTGAACAAAAACTTGAGGAGAATGATCCAGGCGAGTTTATAGAAATTAATCTAGTTAACAAAATAAGACCTAGAGTAAAAAAATGGAAGGAGTCCGGATATCCTAATGTTTCACAAATAACAAAAAGACTATTAAATTTTTGGAAGAATCCAAACGAGAGAGAACAAAATCAAACTCCTTTTTTCTGCCAATTTGAAGCGATTGAAACAGCAATATGGTTAGTTGAGTCTCCAGACTCAGAAAAACAAGGAATAAATATTCCATCAGATGGGGAATGGGTTAGAGAATGTTTAAAGTTGGCAACAGGAACAGGCAAGACTGTTGTTATGTCTATGTTAATTGCATGGAATGTTTTAAATAAAGTTGCCAACCCAAGAGATGCAAGATTCTCAAAGAACATTTTAATTGTTGCTCCAGGAATAACTGTTAAAGATAGACTGTCTGTATTATTCCCTTCCCAAGAAGATAATTTTTTTAAAGAATTCAGAATTGTAGATGATGAAATGTGGAAACAATTGCTTCAAGCAAAGATTGTAATAACTAATTGGCACAATCTTGCTGAAAAGTCTGATCCAAAGAAAAACACAGTTCTAAAAAGAGGTAATGAAAGTAACGAAGCATTTTGTAGAAGAGTTTTAGAAGAATTTGGTAATTCAAAAAATATATTAGTGATTAATGATGAAGCACATCATTGCTGGAGAGTAACAGAATCAAAGGATAAAGATGAAAAGGCAACTATATGGGTCGAAGGTTTAGATAAAATCCATGATGCGAGAGGAATTCTTAAAACTTATGATCTTTCTGCAACACCATTTAGACCTTCTGGAACTGGCAAACAAGAAGAAAAACTTTTTCCATGGATTGTATGTGATTTTGGTTTAAACGATGCTATCGAAAGTGGTTTAGTAAAAACACCAAGAGTTGCTGTAAGAGATGATGCAACAATTGGAGATGATTTAAAGTCAAAGTTTTTTCACCTTTATAGTCATGTTAAAGATGATTTAAACAGAAAAGTGGATGAGAATGTTGGTCTACCGGATTTAGTTGCATCAGCAGTCAATATGCTTGGAATTGATTGGTTGAATACAAAGAAGGAATGGGATTCTGTAAGTAGACCTACACCACCAGTTTTTATTGCTGTAACTAACAGGAAAGATACTGCTGCAAGACTCTCTCATCATATCCTCAATGGTTTTAGTTCAATACGAGAATTAGAAGATGAAGAGAAATTTATTCGAATTGATCAAGATGCATTAGAAAAACTTGAGTCTAATGATAGTAGTTCTAAAGACGAACTACAACAACTTGAAAGAAAGAAATTTAACTCAGTAGGAAAAACAGGTAAACCAGGAGAGCAAATTCAATGTGTTGTTGGTGTTAATATGCTATCTGAAGGTTGGGATGCAAGAACTGTAACCAATATATTGGGTTTAAGGGCATTTACTAGTCAATTATTATGTGAACAGGTGGTTGGAAGAGGATTGAGAAGGGTTTCTTATGACCTTAATGAGGATGGACTCTTTGATGCTGAATATGTAACAGTTTTCGGTATTCCATTTTCATTCCTTCCAGTGGAGGGTGACGCAACACCAAAACCTCCAGAAAAACCAAAAACACTCATACAACCTTTAGGTAACAGGACTGACCTATTGATCTCTATTCCTAATGTGATCAGAATTTCAAAAAAGATTAATAATTTTATTGAATTAGATATCGCATCTATACCATCATTAAATCTTGATCTAAAAGATTGTCCAAGTATTGTAGAAATAGCACCAATACAAGATAGTCAACCTAGGTTTGATAAAATTGAGCAGATCAACCTTGATGCATTAGCAGAAAATAGTCGTTATCAGTCCAGTATATTGAGTGCAAGTGTAAGGATTCATGAAACATTGGGCAAATCCTGGCAAGGAGATCCGGCAAGTCATATTAGTCAATTAAATAGATTGTTTGAAAAATTCATTGAATCTGAAAAATTAAGTCTGTCTGTTCCAGACAGTGAAAATAAAGAAAAGTTTAAAAAAATATTGCTTGCTCAAAAAATTCAAACAATTTCAGAACACTTAAAACAATTTATTGTTGAAACTTCCAATGAGGAATTAATTCCTATAATTGATGAAAGCAGACCATGGATTAGAACAAATGATATGAGTCCTTGGATGACTTCTAAAAAAACTCAACCTACTGAGTTCTCTCAAATAAATAATATGGTAATTGATTCAAACTTTGAAGCAGAATTTAGTCAGCACCTTGAAAGAATAGGTGCGAGTGGCAAAATTTTATCTTGGGTCAAGAATGATCATCTAGGTTTCAAAATTTGGTATGTCTTCAAGGGTGAGATAAAAAGATATTTTCCTGATTTTATAATTAAAACTGATGAAGAAAATTATATAATTATTGAAACTAAGGGTATTAAAAAAGACCAAGATGAATTTAAATGGAATGCTATGAAAGAATGGATTATCGCGATAAATAATATGGACTTTGGCAACTGGAAGTTTGAGACAGTCATGCATAAAAAAGATTTCGGGAAACTTTCTATTTAATTGTATCAAAATCATTTAGATTTAATGCAAAAAATCACAGTTCAATAAATGGATATCTTTCAAATCATATCACTTAGCGCATCTGCATTAATCGTAATTAATGAATTAGGATATAATTGGAATAAAATTAATGGTGCTTCTTATTGGTGTTATAAAGGTAAATCACTAGTTGATTTAAGATTTGAAAGAGAAAGTTGATTGTTAGATCAATTCGTCATCGATTTTGCAAAGTCAATGGAGATCGTTGATAAAACTCTTCCACCAGCAAAGAACGTTAGAACAAAAGAAGAATTTGATCGAGGCATTGGTCCATACCAAGAGAAATTATTGATCGAACACGTAGTGAATAATATGAAAAATAATAATCATTCCTTTTATTCTAATGTAGAACTCGAGGTCAAATATCCCAATGATCGTAAAAGATGTGATGTTGTAATTAATGATAATCTATTTATCGAAGTAAAAGCAGTTAGAAAAATGAGAAATAATGGAACACATGAAGAATTTCTTGTTAATCATATTCTCTCACCCTATGAAGCAGATAAAAGTTTTTTAACAGATACTCAAAAGTTATTAAATTCAGGTTTTCAAGGTCAAAAGGCAGTAATGATGTATGGATATGATTATGATGATTTTCCAATCGATCGAATACTTGGATGTTTTGAACTCATTGCAGAAAAGTATTTTTGTAAAATTACTGAACAGTACGAACAATCATTTGAAGGTCTAATTCATCCTCTTCACAAAAGAGGAAAAGTTAAAGGATATCTTTTAGATAGAATTAATCACTCCTAAACCAAATACTAATCTAATGTTGATTTTGGAAAGATACCTTTAGATACATTAAAGATAATGCACTTCGCACTTGCATAAGACTTTTGAACTGCACGAACACCTTGAGTTTGTTTTGCTCCACCTTTGATTTGTAAAGTTTCTCCTGATTTATAGTTTAATGATTTTTTATTCTTTGCAATATATCCAGAACTTTTTTTATCAATATGTCTCCATCTGAAAATATCCCATTGTTTTTGCATGACATCTTTTTGAACACCACGAATGAAAGTGATATCTCTTTTATTTCCCCCAGATGATTTTAAATCAAGACCTTTCATCAACACATCAATTTGATTGTCTATTCTTCGTCTATCAAGTGATCTCGGTATTTGAACAGTAATGTAATCATTATTATCAATCATATCTCTATTTGTTTCTGCATAATGAACTGCATAATCGCCAAAGAGATATTTGTTTTTTACAAACCATACATTGAAGTGTCTAAAGATTTCACTTTTAGTCATATTCATTATTTTCGGTAATCTTTTTAATTCATTAATGTTTAACTTATTGAATATTGAATTATTGAACTTGATCTTCTCTTTAGTTATTTGTGAAATCCAAGTAGTAATCGCACCTTCTTTTTTAATAGACTGACCACTATGTTTAGTTGAGAACTTCTTAACTTTTTTCTCAAACTCTATAGTTTGTCCTTCCATATCTACTGCGAGTTTTAACCATTGAAAAAACCACATGATATCTAATTTGCTATAACCAATAGTATCAAGTTTCTTATCTTTCTTTTTAAGAATGATTTTTCTTGATTTCTTTTTAACAACCATAAAATAATATACCTCGATATCCTACGAACACCAATAGTCAATAGTTAGTGATATAGAGTGCACAACTAATCTAATGTATCTTTATATTCTTTATCAATCTTACGACTTATCTTGTGTAAAACTGTATTCATTATTCTGTAAGACAAATCTTTGATTTCATATTGTAACTTATGCTCCTGGCATTTGGTGTTACAATCAAATATTCCAGAAACAATAACTTGTTTGTAATATTCTTTTGATTTCATTTCACCAAATGCTGAAGAACTTAATAGAACTAATAGGAGCAGTTCTAAATGGAACAGTCTAATAAACACTAGGAGAGTTCTTCTCTAGTTCAACCATTTGATTGATCGCATTATCATAACCTTCACCAGAGTAATCTAACCCTTCTCTTGCAAGAATACGATGAACCCAAGATTGTGGGAACTTCTTACGAGTTGATCTAGTAATAGTATTAGCAATCTCAAGGTAGGTCTTTCCTTTGCGTCTTAACAACTGCATTAACTTAATTATTGATTGTTCCTTTTCGCATTTAACATAGTAACCATTATCATCTACATCATATCCGAACTTCTTCTTGCCTCCACAATACTTGTTTTCTTTCATCATTCTGTCTTTAGTTGCTTGAGACTTTTCGCTGATTTGTTTGGCATAGAACTCAGCAAAACAAGATAGCATTTTAAGAAATACACCACCGATTGCATCAGATGAAGTTACGTCACCACCTATATCAACAAAGTGTAGTGATACTTTCATTTTCTTAAACTTCTCAACAAGAGTTAATAGATTAAGTGTATTACGAGAAAATCTATCAAGATGTGAACAAATGATATGATCACCTCTTTTGAGTGTTTGCATTATCTCAAAACCTTTAGGTCTTTTCTCAAAAGGTGTAGTTCCACTTATCTGTTCTGTTACTTCAACATCAATAGTTAAGTCTTTAATATTACAGTAAGATTGAACTTTAGATTTCTGAGTAATAACACTTGATCCTCTTTCAAAACTCTCAACATCACTATTTCTTCCATAAAAATATACAGTCATTTATTCTCCTTTTCATTATCTGTGAGAAGTCACAGACATTTCTACATTGATTATAGAGAATCTTGTTCTAGTCCAAAGCAAATGCCACTACGAACAGTTAAATAAACCCCCAACAGTTCGTATATTCGTATCAAAATAGTGTGTAATTAACTACGAATAGTTAGTACCCCCCTTATTGCGTTGTCTCGAGTTCGTAGTGATTTTGGTATATACTAATATCATAAACGAAACAAAGAGAGAGTTAGTTATTAACTCTTTTAATGTTTCCCTAATCGAAAGAAGAATAAAAGACTATGACTAAAATAATAGAAAACATAATAAAAGTAACTGATGACATTGAAGGTCAATGTTACATACAAAGTGACGGGTTAGTAGATAATAATAGTGTAAGTGCTAGTTACACACATGAAAAGTATTTTCTCAATTCTGCTGATGCAAATGACTACGAGATTGATAGTGATTCAATTCTTGAAGATGAAGTTTATTCAAACATCTCAGTAGGTGTGAGTGAGACAGAAGTCGACCGTTCAGTTGAAACTGTGTCTGTTGATGAGATTGTTAAGTACCAATCTTATATAATCGAACAACAATTTCCAAACTACGAAATCAAAGAAATGAAATACACAATTGATAATGTTGAGTTTGTGAAGAAAGTTCTTATAGAAAAAGTTAATGCAGATATCTCAAAAAGTGAGAGTGCATAATGAGTATCAATATTAACATAGATTCCAATTTATATGATACTCGAGATATAGAGAAGTTTGAGAAGTCACTATTGAGAAACAAGATGAGTGATAACCATAAATGGTTCCTCTATTACAATAATGTAATTTCAGTCCACAAAAAGTTAATAAACACAATCCACAGAGATGAATTAACTGTTGATGAAATAATCACATTGCAACAAGAGACAATTGATAATTTGAAATCTAAACATGACCTCAAAACATTAGAACAAGAAAAACTAATTCTTAGAAAAGAAGAATTACAAAAAAAAGAGAAAGAAGAAAATGACAAATAATAAAGAAAATAACTTTAAAAAAAAGTATCACGAAATGTCTGAACAAGAAAAAAAACAGTACAATAGAGATATTAAAGAAAAAATCAGACAAGAGAGAATCGCAAAGAGAAGACCTGGTTCTGTTATCAATAGTCTATTAAACAAAGAAAAGAATGTTGTTTACGAAGGTGTATCTATTGGTGGGCATTTAGACTCTGCAAATAACTGGTACAAAGAAAACACATATCATTTAACAGACTTAAGTATGCAACATGGTGAGTTGGGTAATGGTCTTTCAGAAAGAATAGAAGAAGAGATTGTAAAACCAATCAACGAATATTCTTTTGAAAAGACTGGTAAAGAATACCCTCACGAAAATGTACCTGATTACAGAGGTTATACTGATGTTCCTAATATCTATGATTCATTATTTCATTATGTTTGTGAAAACTTACAGATTGGTATTGAACTAGATTTTGAAAAGTTTGCTGAAGAGCAGATTGAAGAACACAAAAGGTATATTGATGAGTAAAGTTTCTTCTACACCGATAAATGAAACTAGAACAGTTGAAGTTCTTAATGATAAAAAGTTTCTTGAAAGAAAAGAACTTAGATATCTTATGGACGAACTAAAGAAAGTTCATAGAAAGATTTTAAGAGTTAATGAAAGAATAGAACGAATGTGGGTTGAAAAATACCCACTTCGTGTTCTTAAAGATTCTTTAATCAATAGAATAAAAAGTAAACATCAAACTTTAGTAAAGTCAGAAAAAAGAAGAACTGAATGTCCTTGTTGTTTGAAACTATTTACACCACATAAGAATAACCAATATCAACAGTATTGTTCTAAAGTTTGTAAGTCTGTTGTGTATTCTAAAAAGAAAAGATTAGAAAATGCACCTAAGGTTTATCAAAAACGAATGAATACACTTCTTAAACGACAGAAACATTTACAAGATATAATGAATGATTTTGATAATGATTATAAAAAGAAAGTTTCTGCAATTAAGAATAGTAAAACTAAACTTGATAGAAAAAAACACACATTCAAACAAGTTAGAGAAAGACGCAATATGAATCATGCGTTGGGTATAAAAGTAAGTGAGAGTGCATAATGAAACTTTCAGCAAGAACTCTACAAATATTAGACAACTATTCTAAAGTTAATTCAGATTTATTAATTCATAAAGATAGTGATGAACTTCACTCAATAACAGTAATGAGAAATGTTTATTCTATTGCTTCAATAGATGAAAAATTTGAAAATGAAGTTCGACTACCTAATATAAAAGAATTTATTAAATTCTATAAACAGTTCAATGAACTTGATATTACAAAAATAGATTCTGATTTCATTCATCTTAAAAATGAAGATGTAGAAGTTAAATATCCTATGGGTGATAAAAATCTAATGTGTGTTCCTACCAGATCTGTTGAAATGCCCACTGATGAAATTTATAAAATCAAATTATCAAAAACAATTTTGCATTGTTTGATGAAAATTGGTCAGAATTATATCAGTGATGTTTCAATAGAAGCAAATGGTCAGACATTAACACTAAAACTTTTTGATAAGAAAAATCCTAAAGATTTAGGTTTAATATTTAATCTCGGTAAGACAAAAGATGAGTATAATGCACTATTTAAATTACTTAATTTAAGACTGCTTTATCCAACAGATTATGATGTTACAATTTCATCTAAGTATTTGAGTGAGTTTAAGAGTGATGATGAAAACATTACTACTTACATTGCATTAGAACCTGATAGTAAATTTCCAATACAATAATTGCATAATTATTAAAAAGTTTATCTGAGAAGTCATCACTTTTATTGTTAGTGGTATTACTAAGTGAAACTTTTCAGATGAAATATTACTGAACTTTATAATAGATGAGGATAGGTTACTCCGTTCGCTATCTATTATTGTCAAGACTGTTCAGTAATACACATCAAGCAGTATTGAGTTTGTTTATGTAAGTCTCCTCGGTACTGCTTGAAATAAAACCAAAGTGATTTAACCCATTATTCATAAAAGATGAAATTAAAAATCTATAAACAGAAATATTCAAAATATTGGTATGGTAGAACTTATATTCTTAAAGAGTTCAATAACTCAAATATAAAGAAAGAAGTTTTCAAATGTTCTAAAAGTACCGATTACAAAGACGCAACAAAGATATTAGAGAACTGGTTTCTGGATCTTAGATACGAAATCAATCATGGTAAGTTCGTAGGTAATATTCCACTTCTGCAAATATTCAAAAAATATGAAGAATATTTAAGACAAAAACTTGAAATGAGAGAAGTCAAAAATAATTATTACAAAAACTTTACTTGTCATAGTCTCCCATTAAAAAGATTTATCACAAAAAACAATATTAGAAAGTTTAAGAGAAAAACATTAAGTATTGATTATTTTGATTTTCGCAAAAGTGAGAACCCTAATATTGGTAAAGACTCCTTAAGATTAGAGACTAACGCATTAAGAAATGTCATGAACTATGCGATAGAACATGAACTGATTAGTAATAATGATTTGCCAATATATCCACAGTTTAAGAAACAAGATAATAAAAGAACATTCTTCAGACTAGATGAATACAAAAGATTGCTGATGAATAGTAAAAGACAATATGCAGATAACTCTATTTCTGGTTACGAAAGGGATAAACGATTTCAACTACATCAATGGATTGTGTTTATGACTGGTTCAGGTTTAAGAGTAGATGAATGTAAAAACTTATTATTCAAAGATATAGAAATACAAAAAGATAAGAACAAACTTAATCTTCATGTAATAGGTAAGACAGGTAGAAGAAGAGTTATTACAGAACAGTCTAGTTACCATGCTCTTATTAAACTAAAAGAGTTTTATCTAAAAAATGGTATTACATTTCATAAAGATGCTCATGTCTTTACCATTACACATTTTTCTGTTTCGTTTAGAGAACTAGTTAAAAGTTGCGACTTATACATTTGTAAAACGACAGGTAAGAAAAGAGATACTAAATCTATGAGACAAACTTATATTTCTTGGGAAGTAATAAAGAAAGAAAAGAGTTTAGTTGAGATCGCACTTAATTGTGGAAATACAGTTGCAGTCATCATGTCTAATTATGCGAATAATCTTGAACAAGAAGATTTCTTCAAAGAAAAAGTCAACGCAATACCATTCATATAAACTATACGAAAACTATACGAAAACTTTTCACCGATCATATTTTCAAAAACATTGAAAACATTATCTCTTTTGGTGTCTCTTCAAGAACTTTAACACAAAACTTTTGATCCGTAGTCAGAAGTGATATCCATTTCACCACAGAACCGTAATGATATACTTATCTTTTTAGACGATAAAAATCATCAAAATAAAAGTATACTTTGTATTAAATAATGCTTTGGACTGTT
>Ga0075118_10002224_pt1 | contig 12569 bp, 11 predicted proteins | sample AntAceMetag02UKE_FD_69794 | JGI IMG/M metagenome (GOLD analysis project Ga0075118, IMG submission 69794) | Saline lake microbial communities from Ace Lake, Antarctica - Antarctic Ace Lake Metagenome 02UKE | ecosystem: Environmental > Aquatic > Non-marine Saline and Alkaline > Saline | place...
TTCATCCGCGCATTGGGTGCCATGCTCATTGGGATCGCTCTGTACCGCATGGGAATCCTCCAAGGACAACGCGGCCAACAGTTTTATCAGCGCATGGCCATATGGGGACTGGCAGTGGGTATCCCGCTATCGGCGCTTGGCGTGCTGTGGGTAGCCTCCACTGGATTCTCGATCGATGTCGCCCTGGTCAGAACGATTCCCAACACTGTGGCAACGATTCCGATCGCCCTGGGGTACCTATCGCTCATTGTCCTGTGGAACGCGAAGAAGGACTCCCGCTCACGAATCGTCATCCGTTCAGTAGGCCGCATGGCGTTAACGAACTACCTCACCCAGAGCATCTTGGGCATCGTCGTCTTCGGGCTTTTGCTCGCAAGCTCCGATATCTCACGGACCGGCGCCGCGATATTCGTTCTCCTCGTATGGGCAATACAACTGTGGTGGTCGCCCAGGTGGTTGGCGCACTTCCGCTACGGGCCGGTCGAATGGTTCTGGCGATCAGCGACGTACCGGCGTTGGCAGCCGTTACGCCGCACGCCACCATCCACTTAGACCACAAGCCCGCCGCCGCCGAGAATGCGGCGTAGTTTCCGGCAATTCACCCAACATGGAGGGGCAGCCCACACACTGCCGGGCCCCTCCTCCCGATTCCCGCCAGCACCACCTCAAACAAACGAAAACGGCCCAGGGGATCAACCCTGGGCCGTTTCATTTGTGGAGGTGCCGGGAATCGAACCCGGGTCCGCTCAGACCTAACTCGGTCTTCTACGTGCGTAGCCGTGCTATCGCTTATCAGCCCCCGCGTTTTGTACGGCACATCGCGGTGGCGGCCTAGTCACTGTTAAATGTTCCGCGCACTCCCGCGACCGGAGTGGTTGGTAAGTCCCTTAATTGACGCCAGGAACCGGGTCAGGGACGCCCCGGGCTGACGGCTTCGCAACTCGCCTTATGCGGCGAGTGCGAAAGCGGACTGCTTCTTTTCGGCAGTTATTGGTTTGCCGGGGTCGTTTACGAGATAACCCGACGTTCTCGGCACGCTTCTCCGACGCCAGAAAACTGATCGTCGAAACCTGTCACCCCCTATGTAGTTATGGCTCTACTGTAAGGCACCTGAGGGCTTGGTCATTCCCGCGGGCCGAGCCGAACCCGTCGCAGACCGCAAGTAGTTCACCCACATCGAAATGAAAATCACCCAAGAAACTAGGCCTCTTCGCGCACCGAACCTGCCACCTGGCCCTCGGGCATCTCCTCCTGAGTGCGAGTAAACATCCACACCACCACCGCGATACCAGCCCCTACGAGCGGGGCAAGAATGAATAACCACACCTGCTGCATCGCCACTCCACCCTCCATCAGTGCCGGCCCCAGCGATCGGGCTGGGTTCACCGAGGTTCCGGTCAGTGGAATTCCCACCAGGTGCACCAGCGTGAGACTTAAACCGATAGCGATGCCAGCAAAACCGGGAGCGGCCACTCGTTCGGTAACAAGAAGAATCACCAGCACGAATGCTGCGGTCAGAAGTGCTTCCAACACGAACGCGCCAGCCAGATTGATGGCCCCGTTGTCATAGGAGTTAGTGCCCAGCGCACCGGTGTAGTCGGTGACGCCGAAGGAGTCGACGAACAGTTTCAACATTGCAGCTCCGGCGATGGCACCAAGGAACTGCACCACCCAGTAGCCGGCTGCTTCGCCGGCGGGAAGCCGACGTCCGAGCAGCATGGCCAAGGTGACGGCTGGATTCACGTGCGCGCCGCTGATCGGGCCGAACGCATAGGCAATGCCGAGCAGCACCAGACCGAAAGCTAACGCCACACCCACCACGCCCGTGCCGGGGCCGTTGCCATCGGCACCCACCACCGCTGAGATACCGAAAACTGCTGCGCCCACGGCGAGAAACACCAGCAGAAACGTGCCCACGAATTCCGCGACTTTGAGCCGATGGTGTGCTGTTACTCAGCGGTGCCCGGTGGCTGCGTGTCGGGCTCAGTGGTTGCGGCGGTTCCTTCTACGTGCCCGCAGGTGATGCACACCCGCGCCGTAGCGTTGGCCTGATAGAGGTGACCAAGCGCAGAACAGCCGGGGTTCCCCTCCATAGCAACAGACATGACTTCATCGTCTCACGTGCATGAGCCGGGCTGCTGGGCCGAGGGCTCTAGGACGTGGGGGTTGCTGGACGTGACGGGTTGTTGAGTACAGAGCGGCGTCGTGAATAGCCAAAGTAGATCGCCATACCCACCGCCATCCAAATAACGAATACAACCCACGTGGTGGGGTCCAAGCTCAGCATCAAGATCAAAATCAGCACGATGCCGGCGATAGGAAGTAGTGGGAAGAGCGGTGTTCGAAAACCACGTTCGAGGTCAGGTTCGCGGCGTCGCAAAATAATGACACCGATGTTGACTACGGCAAAGACACCGAGGGTGCCGATACTGGTGGCTTCGGCGAGTTGCCCGAGAGACACGACAGCTGCCGTGATCGAGACAATGGTGGCGACAATGATCGTGTTAAACACCGGTGCCTGGCTGCGCCTACCTAGCCGAGAAAATGCTTTGGGTAGTAGCCCATCTCGCCCCATGGCAAACAGGATGCGGGTTTGCCCGTACAGAACCACGAGCACGACGCTGAAGATAGAAATGATCGCGCCGATGGCGATGATGTTTCCCGCCCAGGTGCCCCCGGTCGCCACGTTTGCGATACCCGAAAGAGTTGCTTCGGCATTTTGCCCGGCTGTTGTCTCCCAACTTTGCGCACCGAGGGCAGCGAGGGCGACCACAACGTAGAGCCCGGTCACGAGAATGAGGCTGCCGATGATGGCAAAGGGAAGGTCTTTACGCGGGTTCTTGGCTTCTTCACCAGCGGTGGACGCTGCATCAAACCCGATGAAGGAAAAGAACACCTGGCCTGCGGCAGCGGTGACACCGAGGACGCCAAGGGGGAGAAAGGGCGTGAGGTTGGTGCCATCAAAGGAGGCGAACGCCACGATGCAGAAGAAGAGCAAGATGGCGACCTTCAAAATAACCATGGTTGCGTTTACCCATGCTGACTCAGATACTCCGCGCAAAAGCAGCGCCGCACATGCCAGTACGACGACGACCGCGGGAAGGTTGATCAGTCCACCTTCCCCGGGTGGGTTGGCAAACTGTTCGGGGATGGAAGCGCCGAAAGAGCTGAGGAACGCATTGAGGTATTCCCCCCACCCCACGGCAACCGCGGCCACTGAAACCCCGTATTCGAGCATGAGCATCCAGCCCACCGCCCAGGCAACGATTTCGCCGAGGGTGACATAGGCGTAGGAATAGGACGAGCCACTCGCGGGGACGGCGCTGGCCATTTCGGCATAGGACAGTGCGGAAAGTAGAGCGGCAAACCCGGCAAGAACGAAGGAAATGAGAACCGCTGGGCCAGCCTCTGGAATCGCGATGCCGAGGATCACGAAGATGCCGCTACCGATCATCGAGCCGGCGCTGAGCAATAGCAGTGTGGTGCGGCCCATGCTGCGCTTTAACTCGTTGGTGCCCACCGCCTGCGCAATGGGCTTGAGGCGAAACAGCGAAGAGGGCACGGAAACTCCGGAGGTGATTTAGGTACAGATGTGACAGCCGTGGGCAGCAGGCTGCAGGGGATTAGCCGCTCTTACGGCGGAATTCCCGCTGGCCACCCGCACGTGATGAGCTTCCCTTTTGGGCCTTGGCATCTTGGGTGTCCCCGCTTTGGCCACGGTTGCCCTTCGCATTCTTTGCTTCCAGGGCCTTACGAAAACGCTCCTTCGCATCATCGCTGCCGGTGGTTTCATTCTCATCAGTTGTTGACGCCATGGAGGTAGTTTCCCACCCGACGAAATCAAAGGCCAGGTCGGTGCGCTGCGGGGTGTCGTGGGGTTCGAAAAGAAAACAGCCAAAAAGCCCGGAACCGGCACTGGTGGGCTGGCGTCCCACGAAGGACCTGCCAGACCGGCAAAATTCATCCCCTCGAAAATAAGGACGATATATATGAAGCGTCGCACGAAGTTACTTTCCTCAGCAGTGATCGGCTCCTTCGCCCTAGCCCCCCTCATCATGGCGAGCCCGGCATCTGCGCACGGCTACGTGTTCGGGCCTGAGTCGCGGGCCTATTTGTGCAAGACGGGTGCGAACAGCAACTGTGGTGGCGTGGTCTATGAACCCCAGAGTTTGGAAGGGCTAAAAGGCTTCCCGAACGGTGGCCCCGCTGATGGTCAGATCGCCTCAGCCGGTGGGCTTTTCGGAGGTTTGCTGGATCAGCAGTCCGATACACGCTGGGCCAAGACTGAGATCTCCACCGGACCACTACTGATGGACTGGACATACACCGCCCCGCATTCCACCGATAAGTGGCACTACTACATGACCAAGCCGGGCTGGGACCCTAACGACCAACTAGACCGCGCCGATCTTGAACTCCTGGCCACCGTTGACCATGACGGATCCAAGGCCAATACCAATCCAGACCACGTGATTGATGTTCCGCAAAACCGCAGCGGTTACCACATCATCCTGGCCGTATGGGACGTTGCTGACACGGTAAACGCCTTCTACGACGTGATTGATGTGGTCGTTACCGACAATGGCACGGGCAATGTGATCCCGCCGGCCCCGGTGACGCCCCCGGCCCCCGTGACCCCTCCGGCTCCGGTGACCCCCCCGGCTCCGGTGACCCCCCCGGCTCCGGTGACCCCGCCGGCTCCGGTGACACCTCCGGCCCCGGTGACACCTCCGGCCCCGGTGACACCCCCGGCTCCGGCCGCCCCGGCTATTCCGGAGTATGTGCACAGCATGGGCACGAATGCCACCTCGGTTGACGTCATGTGGCTCCGCGTCGATGCCACATCTGCGGTCACTTACAAGGTGTATCGCGATGACCAATTGGTGCAGACCACCAGCGCCAATCGAGTCCTCGACACTGGCCTTACACCGGAAACGAGCTACACCTACACCGTGACAGCCACCGTGAATGGCGTGGAGTCGGCGAAGAGCGTGGCCTTCAACGTGCGCACCAAGTCGGTAGCTGAAGTGGGCTCTAGTTCCTGGGATTCACGTGCTCGCTACACCAAGGGCGACACGGTGACCTTCGAGGGGATCACGTATCAGGCCGTGCAAACGTACACCGGCGTTGGTGATCCCAGCTGGATTACCGCGCGCAGCCTATGGGCACCAGTTGCAATGCCGATGCCGATGCCGATGCCGATGCCCGCACCCGCACCTGCGCCTGCACCCGGAGTGAATGCCTGGAACGTGACGGGTACCTACCAGGCGGGGGACACCGTGACCTTCAACGGCACGACCTACCGCGCGGTGCAGTCGCACACCGGCAACGGTGATCCGAACTGGATTTACGCCCTCAGCCTGTGGGCAGCGATTAGCTAAGCAAGGTCACCACGCAGTGTGGGGTTCGGGTCTCATCAACCCGAGCCCCACACTGCGTTGTGCGTTCTGTTTCACGTTGCCTTGACGACAGCAACCGGTAGTGCTGTGACGGCTGCGTTACCGCTTACCGGATCAAAGCGGGAGGCATCAGTAATGTCGTTCACGCTGACCCCCGCGGTGGCGGCGGCATGGCGCCAACCCACCCCGGCGCGCGTGCCGTGACCCCAACCGTGCGGAAGCGAAACCACCCCCGGCATCATTTCATCAGAAATCTCAACCGGAGCTTCCACGCTGCCCGCGCTCGTGGTGATGACCACCGTGTCATTTTCACCAAGGTCGCGCCGAGCCGCGTCGTCTGGATGCATCAGCAACGTGCAGCGGTTGGTGCCGCCAACAAGACGAGCAGAGTTGTGCATCCAGGAGTTGTTGCTGCGCAAGTGCCTTCGGCCAATCAGGAGCAGGTCATCAGTTGAGCGAGAAGTGGTGGCGACCGCGAAACCGGCCAGCACTCGCGGCCAGTCGGCCAGGATCACCGGGTGATTCAAAGTGATGCGTTTGCCTTTGGTCATGAGTCGTTTGGGTAGCACAGATTGCAGTGGGCCAAGGTCAAGCCCGTGTGGATACTGCTTGATCTTCTTCAGCGTGAGTTTGGCTTTCGAACGCACCCCCCACGGGCCACTACGCAGTGCCGCATCCACCAGACCCCCGGGTAGGAATCGTCGACGCGCTGCATTCAGGGCCCGGGCACGTCGAGGTCCCAGTTGTGCGGCATCTACGCGATGGAGAATTTCGGTGAGGATTTCTGCATCAGACCTGGTGTCCGGGGCAGGCTGTAAAACCCGTGGGCCCCAACGCACATGATTGCGCACGCTGACAGCCGGGAACACCACATCGAACTCGTCACGTTCCAGCACTGCTGTTGGCGGCAGGATGATGTCGGCGTGCCGATTGGACTCATTCAGGTAGTAGTCGATGGATACGCAGAACTCCAGATCAGCCAGCGCCTCGTCCATGCGATGCCCACCCGGCACCGAGAGCACCGGATTGCCCGCTACCAGCACCATCGCTCGGATTTGATCAGTTCCCGGTGTCAAGATCTCTTCTGCCAGAACCGAACTGGGAAACTCAGCGGCAACCTCGGGAACGTTTCCGATGCGAGATCGCCAGCGGTCGTAGCCGACCAGGTCGGTGGTTTTGGCACCGATGAAGGGCAGGTCGAATGCTGGTTGGGCAAACATCCATCCGCCCACCTCATCGAGTCGACCGGTCAAAATATTGAGCACGTGAATCAACCAGTAGGCACTCGTGCCGTATTCGGTTTGGCATACGCCTAGACGGGCATAAATCGCAGCGCGAGGCGCAGCGGCAAAATCATGAGCGAGACTGCGAATGTGGTCGGCATCGATTCCGGTGATGGGTGCGACAGCGGCAGGTGTGAATCCGGCCACCATGTTTTCGATAGCGTCTATTCCATCGACATACTCCGCGGCGCGGCCAGGACGAACCAGCCCGTCGGCGAAGAGAACCTGCACCATGGCCGCAAGCAGGTAGAGATCGGTGCCGGGGCGAATCGGCAGGTGGTCATCGGCAATGCGTGCGGTGGGCGTACGCCGCGGGTCCACGACCACCAGTCGACCGCCGCGGGCACGCATCCTGTCCAACCGCTTCTTGATGTTGGGTGCGGTCATGATGGAACCGTTGGATACCACCGGATTCCCACCGACGACGAGCAGAAAATCTGTGCGATCAATATCGGGAACGGGGAAGAGCAGTGGGGATCCGAAGAGGAGATAACTGAGCAGGTGCTGGGGCTGCTGGTCGACGCTGGCTGCGGAATATCGCTGGCGGGTACCCAGGGCCTTCAGCAGTTGGGGGATCAGCAAAATGGGGCCCCAACCATGGGTGATCGGGTTACCTAGATAGAAGCCGATTGAGTTGGGACCGTACTTGTCCTTGGTTCGCAGCAGCGAAGCAGCCACCTCGTCGAGGGCTTGGCTCCAGCTGATCTCCTGCCAGCCTGATTCGGTGCGACGTATCGGGTGCTTCAGCCGGTCGGGATCGTTGTGCAGATCCTGCATCGCCACACCTTTGGGGCACACATAGCCTTGCGAAATCGGATCGGCAGCATCCCCACGCACTCCAGTAATGACGTTGTCGGTCACCGTGATTTCCAGGCCACACGATGCTTCACACAGATTGCAAGCGCGGTAGTGCACCGACATGAAATTCTCCCTTGGCTGACTCACTGCAGCCTAGAGGTCAGTGGGGATCTGCGCAGGCATGTCAAGATGATGGCGTGATCACGGTGGCTGGTGTTGATGGTCGGCGAGGGGGTTGGGTGACGGCGATTGTTGCGCTGCCAGAAGAAGTCAACACGGCCTCGGGTGCTCATGGCCCTGCCGCCGAACTGCGCAGTCTGAGTTTTCATGAATCACTCACCGATCTGTTGGCCAGCGATGTCGCGGTGATCGCCATTGACATGCCCATTGGCCTTACTGATGGACCGCGGGCGTGTGACCTAGCCGCCCGCAAAACACTTGCCCCACACGGAACCCGGGTCTTTCCCGCCCCACCCCGAGCGGCCCTGGATCACGTTGAAGACTACGCCGCAGCCTGTGCAGCGGCTCGACACGTGATGGGTAAAGCGCTGTCGCGTCAAACGTGGAACCTGCTGCGCAGTATTCGTTACGTTGATCAACTCGCCGATGACCCACGGTTGGCTGAGTGTCACCCAGAGGTGTCTTTCGCTCTGATGAACGGCTTTCCCGTGGATGAGCGCAAGAAGACCTCGGCGGGCCGCGAGGTACGTCTGCAACTGCTTCGTCGTTGGTTACCTGACCTAGCGGATCCACTTTTCGGTGATGATGGGCTGGACGCATTGGCGTGTGCTTGGTCGGCTGCACGTATCACAGCAGGCCTGGCCGTGACGTTGCCCGCCGGCGACGTGCCCCGTGATGATCATCAGCGCCCCATGCGCATCACGGCATGATCGTTCTGGTCTGTGGATAGTGCACCCATGCATGTCTCGGCCAAGGCGGACTACGGAATGCGAGCGCTGGCTGCTGGTGATCTTTGCCGGCGTGATGGGTGGGCTGGGCGCTACGTCGGCGGCCATCGTCTTAGCCCAACGCCATCGCTCGCGGTTTATGGTGCAGTCATGAGTAACCCGATGTCCGCCACACCGCGACCGCTCGCGTTCAATCGTGTCTTCACCGGCATCGAGACAGTCGTTGTGGCTGGCACGGTCATTGCCGCGATAGTTCACACCCCGTTGGGGGAGTGGAACATTCTCACCCTCCTCCTCGGTGCTGCCCTGGGGGTGGCGGCGGTGTTCACCGGCTACTCCTTCATTCGCGGCACACCGGAGAGCTCGTTTCGTGCTCCGGTGTTTAACAACCCGCAGCGATACGTGCGGTTGGCGTCGATTTTGTTCGTTGTATTTGTGGCCATCATGAGTTTCATCGTCGTGGGAAATATCGTCACCGGTGGCTGGTCCACGAGTGATATTTTGCTTCTAGGCCTGTGGTCGGTGGTCGCGATCTCACTGCTGTCGATGATTGACCTGGCGCGTCGACAAGGGTGAATCGCCAGGTTGCCGCTAACGAATAGGTTGATACGCGGAGGCGCCCACGCCGATTGAAATCACCGGGTCTTTCGCTGGGGTCAGCCAACGCATCAACCGAGTGAGTTTGCCTTCGCGAATTGCCACGCATCCCTGAGTAGCTTTGCCTGCGGACACGTGGAGGAAGAAAGCTGATCCGGCACCGGGCTTGACCGGGTTTCGGTTGTAGTCCATCACCACCGCGTAGCGATACAGGCTGATAGCACCCAACTGTTCTGACGCGGACTGGTTGAACCCGCACTGGCCGCCGGGGGCGCACTCTTGATAGGTGTTGTAGTACCGACTCGACACATCGCTAACCCACCACGATGAATAGCTCACCTGTCGGTAAGGCAACCGAGTGCCCGGGTTTGGTTGCGTGCCAAAGGCTTCGGTGAGACCGAAAACACCAGCCGGGGTGCGTGAGACATATTCAGATGCCTGACCCACGCCGCCGGTGCCCACATAGGCGCGCACCGGCTTGAACGAGCGCACGTACCGCTGCTGCTTGGTACTCCAGCGCCACGCGGTGAGTTTGCCGTAGGTAGATGATGCTGATTTCACCGACACGGTGACGATCTTGCGATGCTCAGGTGTTGCTGCCGTCGCTGCCGTTGCCTGGGTGACAGCGCCCACGGGAATGATCAACGCGGCGGTCACGGCAAGGGCAGCGCGACGCCAACGCGACATAACTGCGCCCCGGTGGGTTGAGCGCGCGGTATTCATGACTTGGTATCGGGCTGAACGGGTAGTTCGATCTCATCTATGCGCATGCTGCCGCCCTTGGTGACTTCGTAGGCATGCTGACGACCCTGCGGGCGAAACTGCCAGATGTTGCCCTCGGCCGGGGGTGCCCCGATGAGCGCGGTGTCTTCGTCGATGCCAAGAATGACCGAGCCCTCCGTTACCAGTGGGCGCAGCGAAAAGTCGGGCAGGTAGCGGGTGTAGCGATCGAAATGGGGGAGTACCCGCGTGGTGGGTAAGAGTCCGAGACCCTCGGTGCCACCGGAGCGGGGGTGACGAAAATGCGGTACGTAGCCGGCCATGGCCATCGCTCCCGCGCTGCAGCCACCGAGCCCGGCGCCGCCATTCCACGCCGCGACGATCGCGTCCCATACGGGAGTGTTACGCAAGGTGTCCGCGAGGAACGTGGGATTGCCGCCGGATAGGTACACCAGGCCGGCACCGGCGATTGCTGCCACGTGTGTGGGGTCGTGTGCATCTTCTCGATTGCGTACGTCGACCACGACCTGGGTTGCGTCGAGTCGTCGCGCTGCTTCGCGACCGAGGCTGTGCCACCGCTCCAGCGATGTCGAGCCCTCGGGAGCTGCGGCGGTAGCTAACTGCACGTAGATGCGTTCGTTATCGCCGAGGAGCCAATTCTCGGTCTCCTGCATCACCGGGAGATACTCGCCGCTACCCACCAGGGCGAGTCGACCGCGCGTGGTAGCCGGAACTGAAGGGGTCACACGCACCAGCCTATGCGGTGATTACTGCTCAAGGAATTCGCAGAAGGCGTCGTACGCGCGCGGCCCGTACACGGTGGCGGGCCCCCCAGCCATTAAGAAGGTGACACCGATCGCTTCGGCAACCTCTTCGGTCGTGGCACCGGCTCGTGCCGCGCCACGTGCGTGGGCGGCGATGCAGCCATCGCACTGTTCGACGACCGCGATAGCCAAGGCGATGAGTTCCTTGGTCTTGGTTTCCAGGGCCCCGGCAGCCATGGCCTCTTTGTGAAGCCCGGCGAATGCGGCGTAGGTCTTGGGAATCTCCTGTCGCAGATTACGCGCCAGTGGGTTCAGCTGTTCCTGGACGGCTTTTCCATGTACATGCTCCATGGTTGAAACGATACCCCTGGTGCCTCTGCCACCATGGAGGCGCGGAACTCGTTGACCGTGACACGATAGGGGCATGGCGATCACCGGCACCCAAGACTCCGCGATCTCCGCGGCCGAGGTAGATATTGCGATCACGGGAATGACCTGTAATTCGTGTGCTGCTCGCGTGGAAAAGAAACTGAACCAGTTGTCGGGTGTAACTGCCACGGTAAATTTCGCCACCGAAACCGCGCACGTAGCCATGGGCCCAAGCACCGGAACGGCTGATGTATTGGCCGCCGTGGCAAAAACCGGTTACGGCGCAACGTTGATTGAAGATGCCGTCGACGATGATCGTGTGGTCAACGGTGTGCGTCGCCGCCTGTGGGTGGCCACCGCTCTCGCGATCCCGGTTGCGCTGATGGCCATGGTGTCGGCGCTGCAATTCAACGGCTGGCAATGGCTGTCCTTAGCGCTGACCACGCCGATCGTGGTGTGGGCGGCGTGGCCCTTTCATCGGGCCGCGGCACTCAATGCCCGTCACGGGGTGGCCACGATGGACACCTTGGTCAGCGTGGGCATCCTGGCCGCGTATCTGTGGAGTGTGTGGGCGTTGGTTTTCGGCGGTGCAGGCGGTGCGGAATATCGCATGAGCCACGGGCTTTTCGGCAGTCCTGATGGTGGCCCACCAGATTTGTACCTTGAGGTGGCGGCAGCTGTTCCGGTGTTTTTGTTGGCCGGGCGTTGGTTTGAAGCGAAAGCAAAGATTCGAGCCGGTGCCGCATTGCGGGCGCTGGCCGAACTCGGGTCATCCGAGGCTGTCGTGCGACGCGGTGAGGACGAGGTACGTATCTCGATCAACGACGTTGTCGTGGGAGATCAGATCGTGGTGCGACCGGGTGAGCGCATCGCCACTGATGGTCGCGTGATGAGCGGCCACAGTGCCGTGGACACCTCCATGCTGACTGGAGAATCACTACCGGTTGAGGTTGGCCCAGGCGATGAAGTGACCGGGGCCACCATCAATATTGACGGACTTTTGCGTGTGGAAGCCACCAGGATTGGTGCCGATACGCGGTTGGCTCACATCACTCGATTGGTGATGCAGGCGCAGGCTGGGAAGGCGCCGATCCAACGGCTCGCCGACCGTATTTCAGCCGTCTTTGTGCCGATCGTGTTCGGAATCTCCTTGGCGACCCTCACCGCCTGGCTTTTTTTCGGTCCGAATACCGAGGCTGCTTTCACAGCTGCCGTGGCCGTTCTCATCATCGCGTGCCCGTGTGCCCTGGGCCTGGCCACACCCACAGCGCTCCTGGTGGGTACCGGCCGCGGTGCGCAACTGGGAATTTTGATCCGCGGGCCCCAGGTGCTGGAAGACACTCGGCGCATCACCACCATCGTGTTGGACAAGACCGGCACCGTCACCTCGGGTGCGATGACAGTCGTGGACGTGCTGGCCTGGCCAGAAGGTGAATCCAGCGCTGATGTCCTGGCAAACGCGGCGGTCGTTGAATCGGGCAGTGAACATCCGATCGCTCGGGCCATCGCGGCCGGAGCAGGCGGGGTTGAGCCGGCGGAGTTTTACAGCGAGCGAGGCCGTGGCGCGCGAGCGATGGTAAACGGGCAACGCGTGGTGGTAGGACGTCCCGACTGGGTGGCCGCCGAGGTGGGTGTCGATGTCGTGCCCAAAGACCTACGCGGTGCAGCAGACGAGGCGGCTGCTGGCGGGTTCACCGTGGTTGCGGTGGGTTGGGCCGGTGCGGTGCGTGG
>Ga0075118_10002230_pt1 | contig 12549 bp, 8 predicted proteins | sample AntAceMetag02UKE_FD_69794 | JGI IMG/M metagenome (GOLD analysis project Ga0075118, IMG submission 69794) | Saline lake microbial communities from Ace Lake, Antarctica - Antarctic Ace Lake Metagenome 02UKE | ecosystem: Environmental > Aquatic > Non-marine Saline and Alkaline > Saline | place...
GGGTGTCCTAGAAAGTAAAGCGGAAGAAGCGATATTCCTCCGTCGTGGTGATGGTGGCAGTCATCTTTTCGTAGTTGGCGGCCACCCCCGACTGATCTTGAGCAGGAGAAGTTTCCAAGCTGGTTGGAGTCCAGCTCAGGAGGTCTGGACTCGTTTCAACGGTGTATTTCAAGCCTGGGTTTGTCCCGATCTGTTGCCAGTAGGTTAGCGTCATGGCTCCTTCCGGTGTCGACAGAATTGTAGGATATCCGGGGGGAATGATCGAATGAGAATCGGCCAATGATCCCCCGAAAGCGATTTCAACGGTATCCGAGATCCCGTCTTGGTCGAGATCATCAATGTTATTGATTGCCACGATGGCGCTTTCTCCAAGGGCGGAAGTGGCCAGAACGCGGATTTGAGTGTCATGGATACCGCCACCGTGAGGTCCGGTGGGACGGCAGCTTATTTCGGAAACGGTGAAGTGATCGCCCGGGGTTTGGATTTGCTGTCCTTCGAGAAGGAGAGGACGGATTGTCCCGGAGCCAATTTGCAGCAAACATGATCTTTCGGTGATGCCATCGGATGCGATGAGACGGGTGGGGAGAACGACCTGACGGGCTGAAACCATCATGGAAGTTAAGCGTAGACTGGCGATGGTATGAAGCTCGCCCTCAACCATGAGGGTCTCTCCCTCGCTGACGAGGATGGCAGGGGGGCGTCCCGCTCCCACGGAAATCAGGCTTGCTTTCCCGGCGATGTTTCCCACGCAAAGAAGATCATTTTCACGCAGGGTTGGCGTGATGGGATCGGCTGGAAAGGAGAGGGGCTGGGCCTGAACAAGATCACCTTCGCGGAGTAGGATGACACTCTCTCCGAGTGGGCTCGTGCGGGCGATGACTTCATCGTTTGTGGCGAGTGTGGATCCTCCTCCGAGCCGGGCCGTGAAGTAGAGGTGGGCCTCCTCGATGGCGAAGGGTTGAAGGAATTCCTCAAAGAAGGAATCAAGAGGAAGGCCAGGGGAAGTGATGCCGGTGGTGACTCTGGATGTCAGTGCCTCCGGGGTCCCGGTCAGGATGTGGGTGGCGACCGGAGAGGACGGGATTTGGAGTTGGGCGATGATGGCCACTTCAGTGGAGCCGGAGCAATAGATGGGATTTTCAGGAAGCCCGATAATGGTCGTGGCTGGATTTTCTCCGAAAGGATCTCCTTCGACAAGCAAGGGGGTGAGAACACCATTTTGGGAGAGGGCCACGACTTTCTTTTGATTGCCCCCGGCCGAGTCCTCGATCCGGGCAGAGAAAAGAAAAGTGTCTTGAGTGTCGCTGACAAAGGGAAAGTCCTGATCTGAGGAGAAGCGGAAACCGGCCTCGAGTTCTCCTGCAGGTCCGGTGGCAAGCGCGATCAATTGCGGATAGCGCGCGTGTCCGGCCAGAAGGGCCCCAAGCTCCTGATCTGCTGATTGCGCCTTCGTTCTTAGTATGATTTGGTCCTCTCCAAACATGGTGTGGCTGGAGGTTTCGGTGAGCAGGTATTGGAGAGATTCATCGTCTCCCGGTAGCTGCCTTCCGTGCTTTGCGCTCTCTTGACCACGGGTGTGGATGGCAAGCTTGGGACCCTCTGAAGTCTCGACAAGACTCATGTGTTGGAGATTTCCTTGTGCCGATAAAAGGGGGGGGAAGAGGGTTTGATGGCTTTGAGCATGGGCCCTCGAGACCCACGAGGTTCCCCGGATCATGAGTTCCCGGAAGTTGGGTTGCGACCAGGTCCGCGCGTCGTGTCCATTGGCATGATAGAAGACGCGCCCGCTTCCCTCGTGTCGGACCCAGGTGTAGGGTTCATCCCAGTTGCCAAAATCGTCCCGATAAGCAAGGAGGACGATATCACGATTCAGCGTCTGGTGGAGGTAGGGCTCATCGGCACTGGTGTAGGGTTCAAGACCTTCCAAGATGGGGTGATCTGGTGCGAAGTCGTAGGTCCCGCCATCCGTGAAAGGAAAATCGGGATGGCTGGCGAGATTCCCGGGATACGACTCGGCAGACTGAATGAGCGGGGAGGTAAATGTTTGGATGGCATGGTGCCCGCGGAAGGATGCTCCCAAAAGCCGGCTGAGAGTAGGGTTGCCCCGGGCGACATAGGCAATCACGTGCATCCCGACCATGCCCCCGCCATCGCTGAGGTAGCTCTCGATGTCGTTACTTTGAGCAGCGGTAAAGACCCCGTGGTTTCCGAAGAAGAAGACCCCGTCGAATTGCCTGAATTTCTCAAGGTTGAGATCGTTGGGATTGATTGAGGTGGTGAATTGAATGCCACGTTCACCAAAATCCCGACGAACTGAAGTCATAAAAGATGCCGGCCGGTGGTGGCTGTTATTCTGCCTGGCATAGTAGAGGAAGCGATCGGCGGTGGGCGCAGAGTCGCCACTTTTCACCAGAACCTCAACGTTTGGTTCCGCCTGAACTTCCGAAAACAGAGAGAGGGCAAGAATCGCTAAGAGAGAGAGTTTGTTCCGGGGATTCTTCATCGTTGGGTGTAGTGCTTTAAAGTGCTCGGCTATCTTAGCTCCAAATTTTTAAATTCTCAACCCGAGATCCGATGCCAACGAATGAGATTCCAAGGCGGAGTGTCAGTTGAAAGTGTGCAGGGCAGGAGGAAAACGTGGGTCTCGAGATCGGTCAAGGGGTGATGATGGCGGAAAGCCGGAAGAACCTTCTTTGCCCGGGTAAGGGCGGGTCGGGAGCACGAATGGTGATGAGAGAGATGCCATCAACCTGCGGGATTCTGGCAAGGGTGATGGCCTTGGGTTCCCAGTTGATGAGGTCGTCGCTGATCTCAGGGACGAGGGAAACATGGGCGAGCGAGGTCCGGGCTTGGTAGGTAAAGGTTTGGCGCGGACCGTCGCCCCCGCTGACCACGGAGCTGGACCAAAGGGGACCGCGATTGAGGTCTGATCCTTGTGAGTAACGGATGAGATTGGACTCCGTTTCGCCGGGGGCGATGTCAGCAGGACGGGTCCCGGGTTTGGTGGAGGTCCCGTAGTTTTGCTCGGCCCACTCGGTGAATGAGATGTCTTCCGGTTGGCCCGGACTGCCAGCGCTGAGGTTGGAGGGACGCCAGCTGGCAGCTTGCCCTAATGAGGCCGGAGGTGTGTCGGCTTGCAGTAAAACAAGGCTCGGGCCCATGCCGTCCGGTGCGATCGGCCAGGGAGCCTTGTCGTTGTAGGAGAACGTAAAAATGAGGTCTCCCCCGGGGGTGAGGAGCGAAAGAGTTTCGCCACCATTGGAGAGATTCGATCCGCGTTCGAATTCACCTAGAATGAGATCATTGAGCCCGCTGCCGTATCTTGCGATGAAGGCGCTGCGGTTACTGACGATGAGGGCGCGGCTTCTTGGGCCGATGCTGCTGCCTTGGGGAAAGGTGAAGGTGAGCCCGCGGTCAAAGGTGCAATCGCTGAGATCAAGAACGATTGTCGAGGTGTTGAAGAGTTCGAGAAATTCGTAGTCATCCTTGTTCGTCGAAGCGGCCAGTTCCTCCGGCGATGTGGCATCGGACGGGTGGTAATGTATTTCAGAAACAAGGAGGTTTTGCGAAGAGGCCGAGTTGGCGATGGTATAGTAAATCTCGTTGAGTGCGGACCATTGACCTGTCTCGGCAAGGACCCGGGACTTGATGAGAGTGCTCCGATGAATGGGGAGTGCGCCATCGTAAGGCCGCGCAGCCGCGGATACCGAGGCGGGGCTCTCGGTGCTGGAGCTCAAGGATGCTTCGATCAAGAAATCGCTGCTGCGGATGGAGCGATTTTGTCCGTGGATCGCAAGGACATTTCTTCCGACTTGGAGTTGTCCGATCTGGGCTGAGAGATCGAAGGGCTCGAAGCGAACGGCATCAGGATCGGAATTTGCCGCAGAAGCGGTCGCATCCCAGGTGGCTTCCCCCAAATTTTCCCAGGCCACGAGGGAGCCATTCAGGTAAGCGCCGAAGCCATCGTCAAAGCGCATTTGGAGTATGAGCGAGCTGATGCTCTCAAGCGCTGCTTGGTCGGGGATGGCAAATTGGTAGCGAAGATAGACGGTGGCATTGGTATCCCACATGGCATCAAGCGGAGTGGAGATGAAGGGGCGGTAGCCTTCGCCGTTTCCTCGTTCAAAGCCGACCCCGTTTGTGCCGCTGATCCAATCGTCGATGTTGGAAGGATCGGCAACGCCCCGCCAGGAGAAGCCAATCTGACGATCGATCAGCGCGTCTGGAATCAGCGCCCGAAGAGGAGAATTTTCACCGACCAAGATGAGTTGGGAGGTCTCGCCCGGGGTGCGTGGATCACTTCCATCCGTGGTGTAGTAGATCGTTCCTTCCTCGGTGTCACTGGTGACCCTGATTTCGATGGGCGTGGCTGAGAGGTTCAGGAAAGGAGTGACAATCGGGGCGTTGAGGCCGGGGTAAAGGCCAACGCTTCGGAATTGATCGAGGACGACCCGGGTGCGGTTTGGGATGAATTGATTTCGAACCCACGCGACGGCCGGGAGCCATTCCTGATTGCGGGTAAACGGGAAGGGACGGTCAAGCTCCAGCCAGGCTTGCACACCCCAGCGGGCAGATTCAGCGACGACCGGAGAGCGCACCGTTTCGGTGTAGCGATCCCAGACTTTGCTCAAAGGCTCGGTGGTGAAAGTGCCGCCATAGAAGAAGTGCTTTTGAAGCCGATCGGCGAAGAACAGTTGGAACTCGGGATAGCGCCTGAGGGCATCATAAATGAACCCGGGAGACTGGCTGTTCGCGACTTGGGAAAAGTCATTTTCAAAGGTGCGCACTCCGGAAAACGGGATGCCCATCGACATCTCGGCGTCCCAATTATAAAAGAAAAACTTTGAGGTTCCGTTGCGGCTCTTGCGGGCGACATACCAGTTTTTGTCGTCTAGGAAGGTGGAGACATCCAAACCATCGAGGTAAAAGGGGGAGAGCCAGTCCTCATCACTGGCCCAGATCCGCTGGATCATGGCATCAGCGAAGTTCTCAAGATCGAGGTATTCTTGTATCGCTTCATATTGTTCCGTGGAAGCGATGCCATTGCGAGCGAGGGCGATCAGACCCTCCCACGCGAGGCCGTCTCCGGCTTCCACTTCTTGTCCATGTTTGACGACATCCCAGTCGGCGGGATCGCCGCCATGATGGTCGGCGTTGTAGTGCTCATGGGGGAATTCCTGCAGTTCATAGAGGCCCCAGTATTGACCGTTTAGGAAGACATTGACGTGACGACCATGCGGGGAGGTCTGCCCCATATCGCGCTGGAGTTGGTGAAGAAACTGATTGCGTATGAAGGTGGCCTCATCCCATCGGCGGTCGAAGGTCCAGGCATCGTGACCACCGCCGCGAAGGAGGATGGATTTAAAGGATCTCACCCGTGAGTCGGGAAAGAGGTCATGTTCGAGCCGTGAATCGCCATAATCGTCGCGGAAGTAAATTCGGAGTGGTTTCTTGGGGTGTTCCCGCGAGTTGCCACCATGGATACGCATGCCCGCCGGTTCGTGGATAGAGTCACTTGGATCCGAGGGGTCGAAGTATTCAAAGTGAATCTCGCGTTCGCTGCCCCGGCCTTTGAGGTTGGGGTTTTCGTAAATGCCAGTCGGCCCAAAGACGGAGTCCTCCTCAAAGGAAAGGGAGACCACGGGAAGTGCTTTGAGGGCGTCCTCGATCTCATTGCGGTAGGTGAAGGAATCTGTGATTGCTGGATTCATTTCGGTCTGATTGATGATGTCTCCGGTGAAGAGGTAGCTTTGGGCATCGACGTTGGTCGGAACGAGGTTTTCCTTGTAAGCGATCGCTCGGACGACGGTGCTCGATGTCACAAGGAACGATCCGGTGTAGACAATGCCCCTTGTCGGAGACGGCTTTGAGCCATCGAAGGTGTAGCGGATGGAGGCCTCGGGCGTGGCGGAAGAAATCTCAGCGACGAAGAATCCGTCGTAGAACCCACGCTTTTTTGAGAAGACGGTGTCGGCGACAAATCCCACGAGCAGGTTGGCATTGAGCGCTCCCGGGGTCGCCGGGCTAAAGTAGCCGCTTGGATCGACCCCGTTGGTGCCGTAGGAGATATCGCGGCGCTGCTTGGGGTAGTCGAGATATCCCGAGATGAACGCGCCGGCAGGATCGCTCAAGATGAGGGAGCCGGAGGAAGCGGAGAGGACGAAGTTGGTGTGAAGTCTCGTTCCGGTGGTGCGGTCTTTGCCCGAGGCGAAGATTACGAGGCGGCCATTGGCAAGGAGGCTGGTCCCGGTAGGTAGGGCCCATTTTTGGGGGAGTTCGGGGTCATCGCTCAGGGTGAATCCCGAGAGGTCGAGAGGGGTGAGGGCGGGATTATGAATTTCAATCCAGTCACTCGAGTCGCCATCCTCGTCGCTTAATGAATCACGATTGCTGGCAAGGAATTCCGAAACGACGGGGGCGCCATGGCCCTCTTGAAGAATACCGGCACTGATCAGCAGCACCAATCGGATTGCGACTTTGAAAGATTTCGATGACCGCTGATGCACTCTTTTCAAGGATGGGCCTATCTCGGAAAAGGACAATCAATGAGTTTCGTTCTTTTGGAATCGGGACAGTCTGTCGGTTTCAGGCCAATTGAAATGAAAGGACAAATCCGTGAGTCGTACTTCCCCAGGATTTTGAGAATATCTTAGAGCGATCCTTGAACTCTCGGGCGCCGTTTACAAAGCGAGAACCTCGTAATGGTTTTGGGGCTCTTGGCTATTTGAGTTCGCTCCGGAGCCTCGCGGATTACCTGCGTGACTCTTCCGATCTGAGCGAGAAGATCAAGGGACACGCTTTTGACAAGACCGGTTTCCAAGGCGCGCTTGATTTCTATCGTGGGCAGCGCGCTGAGCGGCATGAAAAATTGTATGTCGAGCAGCAGGTTATGGTGGCTTTTTCAAGTCTTGAGCAGGTCGATCCAATCCTGCGTGATCGCGAAATTCTAGGCGAAGCTGCAGTCAAACTCATGAAAATTCTCCCCGAATCCATCGAGAATGGTGTCGCTGTCAGTCGCGTGCTGGCTCAGCTTGGCGAGAGGTTGAGGCTGAAGAAAAAAGAGACCAAATTATCTCCAAGGAGCTCAATCCGCCCGGTCTCAACCGTCAGAGTTCGCAGTTCTCGAGAAGGGGATCGGTATCGTTCTGGGCAAAGAAAAGTGGAACGGGAGCTAGACGCATGATGGCGCCGTTGCCTAGGGTGCTGGGATCGGATGACTCTGCCTGTGATTCTCTAGTAGACTCAAAGAGAGCGAGTGAGATGGTGGTGGTGGTTCGGGAGATCCCTACGCACCTTCGGAACTTGCCACTGTAGTTTTGAAACCCCGAGCTAAGTGACCTGTGCACCTTCGGGGCTGGCCAGAAGGGTGAGGTGAGCTCCCTTGGTCATAGGTGGGATGGTCGGGAAACTTCGAAGGACTGCAGGTGAATAGCCACGGGCCTTGGCCCGTGGATTTGTGGTTTGGAGAGATCTTTAGCTCCGAAGGTGCGTAGGTGAGGTGTTCAAAATCAGACAACTAGGGCTCGATCACTTCAATCTTTCCGACGAGGTGTTCGCTCATGGCGGTGAGATCTTCAGCGGGAATCCAGAGTTCTACGTGTTGCTTACCGCGAGCAATTTTCGCGAGTTCTGAACTTCGAGGCCTTTGTTTTTCAGATGAATGATCGTTTCCTCGACGTCGTTTGGGTTGAGGTTGACCCCTCGGCAGGCGTCTTGGATGAGGGTGACTCGAAAGCCTTCCATAAGGGCATCGAGGGCCGTGAATTTGAGGCAGTAGTCGGTTGCGAGGCCGACGAGGTGGACCTCGGTGACCTCCTTCCCTTTGAGGAGTTCGGTGAGACCGGTGGCTTTGCGGTGGCCGTTGTCAAAGAAGCCGCTGTAGCTGTCGATCGTGGGATCGCTGCCTTTGCGGACAATGTGATCGAAATGACGGGTATGGAGTTCGCTTGGGAATTGGGCTCCTTCGCTTCCCTGAATGCAGTGGGCGGGCCAGAGGATTTGCTTGAGGCCGTTGAGGTCGATTTCTTCTCCGATTTCTTTGTCGGGATGGTTACAAGCGAAGCTTCCGTGGTCGGCGGGGTGCCAGTCTTGGGTCGCGATGACGAGGTCGTATGCCGGCATCAGTTCGTTGACGATGGGGAGAATGTCATCTCCTTCCGGGACGGCAAGGCTGCCGCCCGGGAGGAAGTCGTTTTGGATGTCGATGACGAGGAGGGCATTCATGAATGGGAGCCGTTGGCGGTGAGAAGTTGGCGTTTTGTGCGTTCGAGAGCGGGGTGGAGTTGCATAATGCGCGGATTGGTTTTGAGATCCTTCCAGTTGGCGAGGGCTTTGTCGCGAGTGGTCGCGATTGCTTCTTGAGGAAGGATGCGTTTCCCCTTTTTTACGGCTGGGACGAGGAGCGCTTTCGTTCCTTCGGGACGAGGTGTTTCGGCTTCGTTAAAAAGGATACGGGTGTAACCTCTGCTGGCGATCTGGATGATGCCGGGGTTGGAGACTTTGATGAGATCGTTCGAGAGTTTGATACGGTATTTCCAATCCTGGTTTTCGTCACGAATGGCCCCGAGTTTGTAGACGCCGCCGAGGGCGGGTTGGTCGGCCGAGGTGACGAGTTGGGTGCCCACGCCCCAGATATCGATGCGGGCTCCGGCGGTTTTAAGCGCGCGGATTTTATCGTCGTTGAGGTCGTTGCTGGCGATGATTTGGGTGTCGTGGAAGCCGGCTTCGTCGAGGAGTTGGCGGGCACCGATGCTGAGGGCGGCGAGGTCACCGGAGTCGAGGCGGATCCCTTGGAGATCGTGGCCTTTTTCGCGGAGTTTCTTCCCGGTTTGGATCGCGTTACGGACGCCGTCGAGGGTGTCGTAGGTGTCGACGAGAAGGACGGCGTTGTTGGGCATGGCGTCGGCGTAAGCGTCGAAGGCTTCAGGCTCGCTGTCGAAGCTCATGACCCAGCTGTGGGCGTGGGTTCCTTTGACCGGGATGCCATATTCCATCCCGGCGAGGACGTTGGAAGTGGCGACGCACCCTCCGAGGTAGGCGGCGCGGCTCGCGCTCATTCCTCCGTCGGGTCCCTGGGCGCGCCGGAGTCCGAATTCGAGAACGGGGTCGCCGTCAGCGGCGTCACAAAGGTGGGCGGCTTTGGTGGCGATGAGGGTTTGGAAGTTGATGATGTTGAGGAGGGCGGTTTCGACGAGTTGGCATTGGAGAAGAGGCCCGCGAACGCGGATGATGGGCTCGTTGGGGAAGGCGAGCTCGCCTTCGGGGAGGGCATCGACTTCGAGTTGCCAATCGAGCCTGCGGAGGTGGTCGAGATAGCCGTTGCAGAAGAGGGGTTTGTCATCGCATCCGGTGAGGGTGGCGAGGTAGTAGAGTTCTCTTTCGGTGAAGGCGAGGCCGTGGAGGAAGTCGGCGGCGGGACCGGTGCCGGCCACGATGGCCGCTTCCCCCCCGAAGGGTGCATGGCGGTAGAAGAGATGGAAGACGGCCTCGCGGTCGGCCATCTTATTTTTCCAGTATCCATAACCCATCGTGAGTTGGTAGAGGTCGGTGAGGAGAGGAGATTGGGTCTTCATTTCTTTCGAGAGGTAAGGAGTGTGGTTGGAAGGAGGCGGGCGAACCCGTGGACCAGAACGGTCGTTAGGAACTTGAGATTACGAAGGAGGAGGCCTTCGATCTTTTGTGGGAGGGGGATTTTCATGCGGTGTTTGGGTGGTGGTGAGGTTGGTTGGGAGGCCTGCGGGTTGATGAGATGACGAACGGAGCTATGCGCTTGGCCATTATTTTTGGTGAGTTGGGACCTAGGGCGTTACTTTGGTTAATTTTAGGACGCCTCGTTGAGGCTGTGGAGCCTTGGGTGTGGAGGAACTGAACCCTGGGAATTTTGAACTCGCGCGAAGCGGGTCAGAGTTCGAAGTTGATCCCTTGTTTCTGAAGCTTCAGGTATCGCGAACGATCGAAGCGGTAGAGGCGGGCGGCGCGGCGGGCGACGTCCTGTTCGACTTCGTTGGTTTCGGCGAGGATGCCGAGTTTGATGACTTTCTTGCGGAAGTTGCGCTTATCGAGAGTCTCTTCGAGGATCAGTTCGTAGAGGTGTTGTAGCTGGGTGAGGGTGAATTTTTTGGGAAGGAGTTCGAAGCCGACGGGCTGGTAGCGGACTTTTCCGCGGAGGCGTTGGCGCGCCAGTTCGAGGATTTTATTGTGATCAAAGGCGAGTCGCGGGAGGTCATCGAAGGCGAACCAGGCGGCGTTTCGCGCATCGGTGGCGGCGGTGGGCGGGTGCTCGATGAGATTGACGAGGGCGAAGTAGGCCACGGTCACGACGTGTTCGCGTGGATCGCGATTGGGAGTCCCGATAGTGGCGAGTTGCTCGAGGTAGACGTTCTTCAATCCGGTCTCTTCCTCGAGTTCGCGTCGTGCGCAGTCGTCGATGTCTTCCCCGATTCGGATGAAGCCGCCGGGGAGGGCCCATTCGTTTTCGAAGGGGGGGAGGGCGCGCTGGATGAGGAGGATTTTGAGGTCATTCTGATCGAGGCCGAAAACAACGCAATCGCTGGTGAGGGCGGGTCTTGCGTAGTCGTAGATGAAGCTCATACTCCTTTCTTAAGTGTCGAAACGACACTTATCAAGAAAAAGGTGTGAAAAATACACTTAGGATTCGTTTTGAAGGATCTGTCTCTCTTGTGAACGAAGGAGGGGATTTGCGAGGTTTTCGGCCGATAAATGACCCGATCGCGGATGAGAAGCCATGACCACCCCATTTGGAAATTGCGGGGACGGTGCCTGATGGGGGCTTCCGGAGGGAAAGAGGATGAGGACACTTCGGCTGAAGGTGTATCCGGAGCTGCGAAACGACTGCAAGCGGCAGGGCGGATCTTAGTTGCATGGAAGCTTGCGCGCTTGCGTGGACTAAAAATCTTTTTTTTTTTGAATCTAGATCTCCAAAGCGGTCGAAGACCCCTATGAATCCCAAAACGGGATCCCTCAAAAAAACCAAAATTAAGAAACAATGAAAAAAATAGCCACTACCATCATCCTCGGACTCTTCGCACTCGCCTCCACCGCCACTGCTGACCATCACAAGGAGAAAAAAGGAGCCAAGATGACCATCGTTGAGACCGCCGTTGCTGCTGGATCATTCAAGACCCTTGCTGCTGCCCTTGGAGCTGCTGGACTTGTTGAGACCATGAACGGAGATGGACCATTCACCGTTTTCGCACCAACTGACGCGGCCTTCGCCAAGTTGCCAGAAGGCACCGTCGCAGAGCTTCTCAAGCCTGAGAACAAAGAGAAACTCGTTAGTATCCTTACCTACCATGTCGTCGCGGGGAAGGTCATGGCCAAGACTGCCGTCACTCTCGATAAAGCCACGGCTCTCAACAAGAAGGATATTGCTCTCGCCGTGAAAGGAAAGTCCCTCACTTTGAATGGCACCGCCAAGGTGGTGAAAGCTGATATTGAGTGCTCGAACGGCGTGATCCACGTCATCGACACCGTCATTCTTCCCCCTGCCAAGTAAGAGGAAACCCAAATCACTTTCTATCCCTAATGCCGTAGATCGGCATCGGGGATAGACAATCCCTCAGGCCGGTCTAGAATCCCGCTGTCAGTGAGCGATCAAGAAGTGATTGAATCCAAGATTGGGGTCCTCCAAGAGGTCGCCCAAGGAAAGAAACACGCCATGGAACAATGCGTGACAAAATACGGTGGCCTTGTCTGGTCCATCGCCCGTCGATACACCAAGGATCACTCCTCGGCTGAAGATATCGTCCAAGAAACCTTTACCGATCTTTGGAAATCGGCCCACCGCTTTAATCCGGCAACCGCAGCCGAGACAACTTTCGTTGGAATGCTCGCCCGCCGCCGTGCCATCGATTACGTCCGCAAAGAAAGCCGGCAGCCCCTTCTCGAACCTCTCCCTGAGGCCGAATCCCTTCCCCACGCATCCCCCGAAACATCGCCCGCTCTCCGTTGTGAGAGTCAGGACGTCCGGGAGGCGCTTAAGCAACTCCCCCAAGAGACCCAACAAATTTTTTCCCTCCACTTTGACGAAGGAATGACTCATCCCGAGATCTCAAAAAAAATCGGACTCCCCCTCGGGACCGTAAAGACGCGCCTCCGCCGAGGCTTGATCGAAGTGCGAAACATTCTTCGCCAAGCTGAAAGCGCGCAACCCTCATTTTCCTCAAACCGATGAGCCCGCAAGAAAAACTCTACCGTTTCGAAGAACTCGAAGCAGGACGAATCCTCGGCGATCTCGATGCCGCAGAAGTGAAAGATTGGCATGAGCTTTCTGAGGAACTTGATTGTGGCCCTGACTTCTCACTTGAACTCATCGCCGCTGCTCTCGAAACCGAGGCGGTCCAAGAAGAAGCCCTTCCCGCAGGAATCGCGGAACTCTTGCGGCAGGGGATTCCAAAATATGCCTCTCTGGAAGAGACTGAAACGGCCATCATTCGTCCCCCAATTTGGCGGAGCTTGATTTCCTCTCCCCAGTCTGGTTGGGCTGCCGCCGCCATCTTTGCCGCTCTCTTTATTGGGATGCTGGCGAAG
>Ga0075118_10002235_pt1 | contig 12541 bp, 19 predicted proteins | sample AntAceMetag02UKE_FD_69794 | JGI IMG/M metagenome (GOLD analysis project Ga0075118, IMG submission 69794) | Saline lake microbial communities from Ace Lake, Antarctica - Antarctic Ace Lake Metagenome 02UKE | ecosystem: Environmental > Aquatic > Non-marine Saline and Alkaline > Saline | place...
TCTATGACCAAGGTGTTTGATGCACAAGAAAAGTCATGCAAGGTGAAACAAGCAAAGGGCGACCAAGTGGCTGACATCAGCAAATACAAACTCGCTGTTCAGGCTTTTTGGTCTACAATGAACTAAGATCTTTGCCCTTCACACCCAGCCCTAGTGGCTGGGTTTTTTTTGCCTGCTATTTGATACCAGTTCTCATTCCCTGCGCGCGGGTGCGGGCGCGCTATGCTGAGCCGTGCCCCACAAGACTCTTATTTAGCACTCCACGTATGCGTGGAATTCACTCCGACTTCATTTCTGAGAACGGTAGCTGATGTAACTAGGTGGTGCTGATAGATACGGGTTTACCCTTACCGACTTCATTTCTGAGAACGGTAGCTGATACATTTTAGCGCACAAAGGCAACTTTGTTCTAAAAAAAGTAGAACAAAACCCGATTTCGTAGGTAAAGTTAGAACAAAAAAAGTGAGGCTACATGCGGGTTTCAAGCGTTTTGTTCTAATGTTCTACTAATTTTGGAGGACATGTCTGAAAATGAAAAAAACTGTGTGGCAAGGGTCTTTCCCAGCAAGTGCAGAATCCATCAGAGAGAAACAGAAAATAAGACCGTATACCCTCTGAAATTAGTAGAACATTAGAACAAGTATACTACTACTATACTTATTTAAAAATAATATATATAGGAATCAATGACTTACGAACCCACTACCCCCCCATTTCTTGTTCTATATGTAAAGTCTAAAAAGTAGAACAAATAGAACAAATAGAACAAAAAAACCCCATATAACTTTCTTACCTAAACCCTTGACACAAAGGTAAAGTTATACTATAATAGAAGGGTAGGGGGGAAAGAAAGATACCCTACTTCCTTAACTAACACTCCACGCTAACGTGGAATCCATAGGAGATCATCATGAAAGAAACTAACACTTCACCCTTAGATGGGTTCTTATTCATCACCCAGTTTGACATCATAGACATAGAGACAGGCGAGGTTCTCTTTCACCGTGGGGACTACATCACCCCTGCCGAGATTGACAGTTTGGCGCGTTTGTATGGCATGGACATGTTTCACCTGACACTTTGCACGAGTGAGCACTCCGCGCAGTTCGCAGAGATAGATGCCGAGTGTGCATACCGCGAGGTGATGGGATTGGGTGACATCGCATGACAGATCACATCGAGTGCCGCGTCTGCGGTGATGAGTATCCCACCCAGAGGTGGGCGCTTGGATACAAGGTGTGTCTAAGCTGTGGTGACAGCCTTGCAGTTGAGCAGAGAAAATCATGGACGATAGCGCCTATGAACAAGTCAAACTATATATTGTTCACCGACTTGTCCCTGCTCAAACAACTTAACCCTAAACGAACGGAGACATGACATGAAAACAGATGAACTAACAGGAGTTGCAATGACAGAAGATAACACAGGGTTTTCACACATCAACCACACGTTTGGAACGGGTAAGCATATGGACAGGTTCGACCACATGGAGGAGATATTCATGCCTGACACAGAAGGCAATGATAAGCCACTACTACCATTCAGTGAGTACATAGTGGAGTGGGGCTATCACGATATGTTCAAGGAATCATTGGACAGCCCCAACGGGATACTGGACAAGATGTTCAAGAAGCACGGCAAGCACTACAAAGCCGTATATAGCATCCCATGTAAGGGTGGAGCGGTAATGAGAGTATCTGTTGTCTGTGGAAACAATTTCTACTCAGAGCCTAACGCACCCTACGAGGTGCGGTGTCCACGCATTGATGAGGATAGTGACGAGCCACTACGCAACCAGACGGACGAGGACTTGATGGTAACGCTAGCGAAACTAATAGCATACGCAAAGGAGTATTGAGATGGGATACAGATCAGACGTAGCGTACACGGTGCGCTTCAAAAGCGACCACGATACCAACAACACACATTCGTTCTTTACATTCTTAGCTGAGATCAAGTGTGATCCATTGGCGTCATCTGCGCTAGATGAGGTGACCGTGCTTGAGAGCAGGCGAGAGATCAACTTCAGTTGTGAGAGTACTAAGTGGTACGACTCATATGAAGAGGTGAAGGCACACGAGCGCATCATTGAGATTGCCGATGAATGGTGTAACGACCCAGATAACAACTCAGGTATCTGGTACACGTTTGCTCGCGTGGGGGAGGAAATGGAAGACAACGATTACCGACAAAATTCTGGCACTGGAGCAACGTATGACTATGACGTGGTATATATCAGCCGCCAGATTGTCACGGACTGGGATTAAACTTTCTTACCTAAACCCTTGACACAAAGGTAAAGTTATACTATAATAGAAGTTAGAAGGGCAGGGAGTTCCTTAACTCATGTCTTACTTAGTGTTCCACGGTGACGTGGAATTTGTTTTTGCAAACGGAGATTTATTATGAACATGGAATTGAATAAACCTAACCACCTTATCAGCCTCGCTTCTAGCGGCGTGTTGGTGAGTGTGGATGTGAACGTGTGGTCGGCTACCAAGCAAGACCGAGGCATCAGCAATGAAGTTACTTTGGCAAAGCGCGCTGACCAGTCGGCGGGTAGGTACGTTAAGAACCTCTTAGCTGATAACCCCAAGCACAAGGCTATCGTGAACTATAGACAGACTGTCTACAACTGGGTAAAGCGTCGCACGTATCGGTGGAACAATAGTCAGGACTTACTACCTAGCATTGACGTGCCTAAGTTCAAGCAAGAGTACCGTGAACACGAGGCTCAGTTTGGTTTGCTGATTAGTGCGTTCCTTAGCGAGTACAACAGCATTGTGAGTGACATGGCGTTCAAGCAGGGAGACATGTTCAACAGGGATGACTATCCTGCACAAGAGGAACTGGTGTCTAAGTTCGGCGTGCGCCTCTATGTATCGGAAGTCCCCATGAACGACTGGCGTTGTAACATCGCTAAGGACATAGCTGACGATCTGTTTGCGACTTATAGCAATCAGGCTGAGGAAATAGTGTCCCACGTGATGATGGAACAGCAATCAAGATTCGTTGAGGTGATGAAGTCAATCAGCCATTGTTGTGGGGTAGATGAGACAGAAGTGGATGGCGAGGTAAAGGCTAAGAAGCGCAAGATCTACGACACTACCATAGAGAAAGCACGGGAGATGTGTGAGACATTCAAGGGGTTCAACCTGAGTGGTTCTAAGGAGCTGGAAGAGGCACGAGCGTCTCTGGAGAAAGCACTAGATGGTGTGGACGCCAAGACTATCCGTGAGAGTGAAGCTGTACGCTCGGCAGTCAAGGAAGACATCGACGACATCCTTGGTAAGTTCAGTGCGTTCAAGTGTGTTTGAGTAGGTACTCCAGTTAAGTTTTTAATCAGTAAAGAAAGTAATAAATCATGTCAAAAGTAAATATGTTGGAAGAGATGTCAATAGACGAGTTGCGAAGGTTCATTCCACTAGTGGGTGGAGAACTAACTGTGGTTGTGCAGTCAGAACCCGGATGTGGCAAGTCCTCGCTGTTATCTATGATAGCCGCAGACAACGGTGACAAGTGGCGCAGTCCCAAGGATGGCTACAACATCGAGGGTGACAAGTACGATTATGTATACGTTGACTGCCCTGTGAAGGACATGAGCGACATAGGTATGACTATCCCCAACCATGTGACCAAGCAGTTGGAGTACTACGTTGCTGAGTTGTTCAATACCAAGAGCAACAAGCCCAAGTGCATTCTGCTCGACGAGTTGATGAAGTCTCCCAAGCTGATGCAGATCATCTATACCCGCCTGATGTTGGAGAGAATGTTAGGTGATAAGCCACTGCCTGATGGGGCGGAGTTAAAGAGCATTGTGTTTGCAACGTCTAATAATGCCTCAGATGGTGTCGGTGACTCCATGCTTGCCCATGCAGGTAATCGTGTATGTATCGTGCCAATGAGCAAGCCAACGGTAAGTGAGTGGCTGACGTGGGCGGGTCAAACAATAACTATTGGTGACAAGGTACAGGCGCGTGTGTCCCGTGTGATTCGTGCGGCGGTGTCGATGTTCCCCAAGTGTCTGTCAAGCTACAAGCATAGTGACCAGAAAGATAATCCATACATCTTCAAGCCAAGCATGACTAGCCTGTCTTTCGTCTCGCCTCGCTCTCTCGCTAAGGCTGATGTGATTATCCGTAACAAGGACAAGATCTCAGAAAATGCCTTGAAGGTAGGTCTAGCAGGTACTGTGGGTGCGGCGTTCGCGGCTGACATGGCGGCGTTCATCTCACTAGAGAGTACCTTGATACAAGTGGATGACATCATCAAGAATCCAGAGCATATCACTATGCCCAGAGACATTAGCGCGCAGTTGATGATTATGTTTCAGGCAGTGGATACTCTGAAGACACAGGATGAGTTGAGTAAGTTTATGACGTTCGTAGAGCGCATCCCGTCTGAAGAAATTCAAGGCGTGTTCTTCACTATGGCGATGCGTACACCATCAATGCTCCGCTTGGCGCGTAACAACGAGAAGATCTCTAAGTGGGCAGAGAACAACCATGACATGTTTTAAGGAGTAAGTATGTCTGATCTAGAAGTAGTCTTATTGATAGGAAACGCAGTACTTACTGCCATTTATTTCACACAGTTGTCAAGCGCTAAACGAGAGAAGAACATGATCGGGGAAATCTTTCTAGCCATTGGTAAGGGTGAGATAAAGGTAGTGGTCGATGATAGTAAACACACAATCACATTGAAGGATCTAACATGACTAAAGATGCACAAGAGACACGCATCAAGCGTGGGCACATGACACTAATGAAGCACCGAGACACTGCGCTCTACTCAGGCGTGATGCTCATGGGCAGTAGTGAGGTTGTGGATAACTTGCCCACTGCTTACACCGATGGTGTCAACAAGAAATATGGTCGTAAGTTTTTGGAGAGTATCGCTGATGAGTCTAAAGTACGAGGCTTGATCCTCCACGAGAATCTTCATGTGGCGTTGAAGCAAGTAGCACACGGCAGATCCATGTTCAATGACAACCCTAAGCTAGCCAACCTAGCGGCAGACTTTGTGGTGAACGATGTCATTGTCAACATCACAGCTACGCTACCCAATTCGCGTGAACGTCTAGTCGAGTTGCCCGATGGTGGATTCTATGACCCCATGTTTCACGACTGGAGTATGCGTCAGGTGTTTAACTATCTGAAGAAGAACTGTAAGGACAAACAGCCTAGTGATGGTGATGGCTCAGGTAACGCTCCACCCCAAGGTGGAAACCCAGATAACGGCAAGGGTGGTGAGGTTGAGGTCAATGGCAAGACGTATGACTTATCCGATGGAGATGAGCATGACTTCCCTACTGAGGGTGATACCAAAGACATTAACGACAAGGTAGATCGTGCGTTGCGTGAGGGCGGGATGCTTGCGGGTCGCATGGGGGGGAATATGCCACGTGTGATCTCAGACCTGTTAACCCCGAAGGTTGATTGGCGTGAAGTACTACGTGAGTTTGTTTCTTCAGCCACTAAAGGTAAGGATGAATTCACTTGGCGGCGCATGAACAAACGTCACCTTGCCAACGATGTGTATCTACCTAGTATGGAGAACGAGACGATAGGAGAGATTATTGTAGCTATTGATACATCAGGCTCTATTGGCTCACATGAGATAACTGAGTTCGCCACGGAACTGGCATCTATCTGCGATGTCGTGTCACCCGAACGTGTCCGTGTTTTGTGGTGGGATACCAAAGTACATGGTGAGCAGATCTTTGATGGACAGTACAACGACATTGCAAGTTTACTCAAGCCACGCGGTGGTGGTGGAACACGAGCAAGTTGTGTGAATGAATACATCAACCAAGAAAAGCTAACGGCTGAGTGTGTGTTGATGTTCACCGATGGCTATCTTGAGAGCGACTTGCATTGGGCGATTCCCTGCCCAACCCTGTGGATGATTACCCGCAATAACAGCTTTGAACCACCCGTGGGTAAGAGTGTATTTTTTGATAATGAATAAGGAGAAACATTATGATGTATTGGAATTATGACCGACTGACTGAGATAACAAGTAAGAATCCACCCTTCCGTGGGAAGCCAAATAAGTTTCCTTGGGATTATAAAAGACGCAGTGAAAAGGGTATCTATGTACGCAAAGAGGAAGATGATACCGTCTTTGATATTACATACTATGAAAAAAGAAATACAGAAAATATAAGTAAAGAGGTCTACGACAACTATGTATCAAGTGGGCAGTCAGAGTATGTGCGGATGTATAGAGACCCCTGTACAAACGAAGACGTACATATATTTGTTACAAGACACCCCTCTGTCTTAGGCACTGTGCGCTCCGATAACACGTTTGAGTTCACTAATAAGAGTTATGGGCATGGGGACAACATAATGTTGTCCAATCATTCAGTTGGATATTTTTCTATCTGTTCACGTATGGGTGGACTCATATATTCCCAAGGAAATAGTATGTTACCGGTATACCAAGGTATGCGCGTGGACTGCAATACTATGAGACCAACTAAAGACTTCTCTGTGTTTGTAAAGAATGTTGATAGGAGCAAGTCAAAGGCGCTAGTCAAAAGCTATGAAAAGTTATTCAAGGTGTCTGAGACGATGTTCAAAGCTATGGATCACGCATCTTTTAAAGCTTCAGCTAGAGAGGTCATTACAGACATTGATAACTATATATCCCACTGGGGTAAGACAGACGAGTTATTCACCAAAGGATTTGGGTTGATAGAGGAGTCACCGTTTGATGCTATGACATACATGATCTTGGGGTTGAACACAAACTACTGGCTATCAACGTTAGCTCATAATAAATATGAGCCCCATGCTTTGTATGTGTCAGCTAAGAAATCAATTCTGAAAGAGTTATACAGGCGCAACCCAATCTTTACCGAGCGAGAGTTCAAGGCGGGTGAGACGTACCCTGCGAGTACATGGGGCATTACCTTGCGCGTAGATGGAAAGGAAGTAGAGCAATGTTATTAACAAAAGAAATACTCATAGAGGTTAGGGATGTGTATGGGCAAGAGAAATACTACCCTGCCTGCGATGTGTCTAGGATATTTACAAGGCTAACACACACTACTACGCTAACGCCCGTGGCTATTGGTCACATCAAGAAGCTTGGCTACGAAGTCAAGATTAAACAACGTGAAATTTAAGGAGATCGACATGACTATAGAAAGATTTATGCTAGACGGATACCGTGACCCAGAACTGTATCAAGTGTTGAAAGACTCAGTTACGTTCCCACTGGTACGTGAGATGGAATTTAAGTATGGACTGAAGGTGCTGAAGAAAGGCGCAATCCGTGGGGCAAAGACGGGTCAAAATAGTGACTCATGGGTGCTGGCACACACGAACGGTGTAGTGATTGGTGAGGTCTACATGGATAAAGTGTATGACTCGAAAAAAGATGCAGATGTAAATACCTATATGTTCTATACCCCGCACTTTGCTAAAAATCGTGGGCGTGGATCAGACGAAAGAAACACCATACAGAGTACTAAGATTAGTGGGCTAATGGCAGCAATCAAACGATACCACGCAATCAAAACCTCAGATGACCATAGTATGGTGTTAGCAAAAAGAGCAAAGGAAGCCGCTAGGCTTATGAGCCACGAGTTGGGTGACACAAGAAAGTCTACCTCTGAACTATCAGGCGATGAGATTCATGCGCTACTTTCTTACCATCTAGGGGAAAGTCCTAATAAACATACCCTTGCGTTAGACAGAAATAGATGTCAAAATATACTTGACAAATACGAAGCAGCAGATAGAATCTGGGAACGCAAAAAAGAAGAGATCTCCCGTGCTTTTAAGACTCCGTTCTACATGGTAGGAGTAGATAGAACTGGAGAGTTTCTCGTAGGTAAAGCGGCTTACCCTAACGCGTCATACGATGACGTAGGGCAGGTAGTAATAACACAAGACTTCAAACGGTACAAGAGTATTGCAGAAACAGAAGACGGCAGTCTAATGGCGGTAAGCACCATGATAAAAGTGGCATATGAGAATAATTCAGGAAGTACCCTACATGGTTTTCCTATCACAGATAAGTATAACGCCGACCTTGACGTGGCGTTTTACTATGTTTCGTCGCCATCACTTTACGAAAATCTGTGGATGGTCATTCCATGCAACACCTGATAGGTCATTTGAGTCCTGTCGTTCACCCTAAGAATTGGGGCTTGATCCGAGTTCCAGTTCGCAAGGTGAATGACACCTATATTGTCTACATAGCTGATGGGTATAACAGGATATATGACGCTGACACACTGCCATATAAGTTAAAGACCAAGATGGCTATGATTCGCGCAAGGGGGAATGACACCGCGCTGTTCGAGCCAGAGAACAGATTACAGAAGATGGCTATTTATATTAATAACCAATCAGAAGAGTTAGATGAAGTAGGTTGGAGGGTATCGCAAACGTACTACTGCTTGGTCTTAGACCGAGACACACTTGAAAGTTTAAAAGGAGAGAATCATGAGTGAGATGAAACGCATCAAGACTGAAGAAGATGAGGCATTTGAGTTGATTGAACAAGCCCAACGTTTACGCGAACAAAACAAAGAAGCACCTAATGTACTTAATACAAAGTTAACTGGGTGGGAGGTCAACTACTTATGTCAGTTGATGGAGTATGACCTTGACTCAATAACTGAATGGGTAAGCCCTGAGATGGAGGATGTATGCAAAAACATAAAAGGTTTGCGATTTAAACTGGAGGGTTTACTATCATGACGCCTGAAGCGAAGGTCAAGGACAAGATCAAGAAGTTTCTTAAAGCAAACGCGATCTATTATGCAATGCCTGCTACTGGTGGGTATGGCGTGAGTGGTGTCCCTGACTTTCTTTGTTGCGTAAAAGGTAAGTTCGTAGGCATTGAGGCAAAAGCTGGCAAGGGCAAGACTACGGCATTGCAAGATAAAAACATGGGTGAAATCCGTGAATCAGGTGGCATAGCCTTTGTCATCAATGAAACTAACTTACATGAACTTGAGTACTTATTATGAATGAACAAGATCTGGAGAACCTACGTGAACTACACGCTGGGTTTGCCTTAGCTGGGTTATTAGTGAAAGGAGTAGATGTGAACCTAGCACCACACATGGCTTATGAATTAGCAGACGCCATGCAAGAAGCACGGCTAGCACCCGCTGGCATTGTATTAATTAAGAAACGTTTAACCAAAAAGGATAAATCCCATGAAGAAAAATAAATCAATAATGCCACAAGTACGTACCATGTATAGTACTAACCCTAACTTGACATCTGAACAGATTATCAGTAAGCTGAACTGTAAACCTAGTCAGGCGTATGGTTCGCTGTACCTAGTGCGTAAGGAAGTTGACAATCAGGGAGTAATTAGTACTCCACCCAAGCGTGGACGCCCACGTAAGACTGCCTCTACGCTAGAACCAGTAGCAATGATGACAACAGATAAATCAATTACAGAGAAACTAGCGCCTGATATGGTCAATGCGCCACCGCATTATAGGCATGGAGGTATAGAGACAATTGACTACATAGAAGCAAAGAACTTGAACTATCGTTTGGGTAATGTAATTAAGTACATCAGCCGTGCTGGTAAGAAGACAGAGCAACTATTGGGGATCAAAGACCGTTTTGATTATTCAATAATGGATCTTGAGAAGGCTAAATGGTATCTTGACCGAGAAATCGAAATTGTTAAGGAGGACCGTGAGTATTTTAAAGTTCATAACCCACGATTAGTTTAAACCCAAGGGGCGCAAGCCCCTTGAAACCAGTTCCCTTATTTAGTTAGATAGAGTTTTAAATGATAAAAAGTATTGACATAAAAACCATCACGTTGACTGGTCGCCCATTCAAGGAGTGTGGTAAGTGCGAGGAGATGTGTCCACCCGAAGGTGGGATTGAAGTTAGTGCTATCAAGTGGTTATGTGCTAGCTGTTGGGCTATCCGTAATACAAGGTACAAATCAAAATGAGCCTTATCACACTTGACTTTGAAACCTACTACACGAAGGGGTTGGGTTTCAAGACACAGACCACAGAAGAGTATGTCCGAGACAGAAGGTTTGAGGTTATTGGTGTCAGCACCAAGGTAGACGACGGCGAGTCCGTGTGGGTGACAGGCACACGTGAAGAGATTGGTAAATACTTATCCACCCTGCCGTGGGACACTAGTTCGCTGCTGTGCCATAACACTTTGTTCGATGGATGTATTCTTAGCTGGCACTTCAACATCACCCCACAATTCATGCTAGACACGTTGTGCATGGCTCGTGCGATCCACGGCGTAGAGGCAGGGGGTTCACTCAAGGCGTTGGCGCTCCGCTACGAGATTGGGGTAAAGGGTGAAGAGGTGCTAGCCGCTGAAGGCAAGAAGCGCTTGGACTTCACTAAAGAAGAGTTAGCGCGATACGGGGAGTATTGCAATAACGACGTAGAGTTGACCCACAAGCTGTTCAACATCCTGTCAGAAAACTTTCCTGAGAATGAGTTGAGTTTGATAGACATGACTGTACGCATGTTCACACACCCTGTACTAATGGTTGATGATGCTCTCTTACAAGACAGAGCCATTGAGCTACAAGAAGAAAAGCTGGCATTACTTGAGAGTCTCATGGATAGACTCAAGTGCGAGGATGCTGAGGCAGTACGCAAGAAGCTAGCTAGTAACAATAAGTTTGCTGAGTTGCTACTAGAACATGGTATTAAACCCCCTATGAAGGAGAGCCCAACGACGGGCAAGCAGACCTACGCGCTAGCTAAGAACGACGAGGGGTTCATAGCGTTAACTGAGCATGAAGACCCATTCATCCAACAGCTTTGCGCTGTGCGGCTAGGTACTAAGTCCACGATTGAGGAATCAAGGATTGAGAGATTCATTAGCGTTGGCAAGCGCAACAAGGGCCGCCTACCTATTCCCCTGAAGTATTACGGTGCTCACACAGGACGTTGGGCGGGGTCAGACAAGGTTAACTTCCAGAACCTGCCTAGCCGTGATAAGAAAAAGAAGGCGCTCAAGAACGCAGTCATCGCCCCTGATGACCACATTGTCATTAACTGCGACTCCTCTCAAATTGAGGCACGAGTGTTGGCATGGCTAGCGGGACAAGATGATGTGACCGAACAGTTCGCCAACGGTGAAGACGTTTATTCGTTGTTTGCCACAAAGATATATGGAAAACCTATCAGCAAGGCTAACCCAATTGAAAGATTTGTTGGTAAGACTTGTATCTTGGGCCTTGGCTACGGGACTGGCTCAAAGAAGCTACAGCACACACTCAAGACTACACCGCCGGGGGTAGAGGTAGATGATGACATGGCTAAGAAGTATGTAGATACATATAGAGAGGCCAACGACAAGATCATAGCGTTATGGCGTGAGGGGGATAAGGTCATTGATAACTTATCTAACTGGCCTGATAGTTTTGTTACCCAACAACCGAAGAAGCCTTACTCCTATGGTAAACACAATTGCTTGATTGTGAACTCGACAGGCATACGCTTGCCGAATGGTTTGTATATCCGATACCCAGAGTTGGCTAAAGATACTGAGGAGTCCAAGACTAAGTACACATATAAGTCACGTAAAGGGCCTGTGTCTCTATGGGGTGGCTCACTAGTTGAGAACGTGGTTCAAGCCTTAGCGCGCATTGTTGTAGGAGAGCAGATGCTTGAGATTAATAAGCGATACCCCGTGGTACTGACCGTGCATGACGCGGCGGTGTGTGTAGTACCACAGGAAGAGAGGGACGAGGCGATGGAGTACATCATTAAGTGTATGTCTGTTGCACCTGCGTGGGCAAAGGGATTGCCCGTCACCTGTGAAGCGGCTAGCGCGCCTAGCTATGGAGAATGTTAATGACACGAGAAGAACTATTAGCAGACGGTACACAGTACTGCTGTTACTGCGGGGACGAGAAGGTACGATTCCAATGCTGCGGTGAGAATCACTTTCAGACATTTGCTCAGATGTCTACGGATGAGCAAGATGAGTTTTTGGACAACGAGGAGAAAGACGTGACAAGTGATGAAATAACTAAATTGATTCAAGACAACGGACTGACCTTGCATGGTGACATTGAACACTTTGCCGCCCTTGTCGAGGAACATGCTTATGCCAAGCACAATCATTTGTGGCTCAGGCGAATAAATGAGGCAGTGGAGGCTGAACGAGAGGCGTGTGCAAAGGTGTGTGACGAAATCGTGGCTCGTTACAGACACGCAGACGATTCTCCTGAGATGGTTGCCGCCAACTGGTGCGCCGCTGCTATTCGCGCAAGAGACAGTGCTTAAGCTACTTCTAGCCTTGCTAATGCTTCCAGCATCGGCATTGGCTGTGCCTTACTCTAAACAAGCCAAGTGCTTGGCTGACAATCTGCACTACGAGGCACGTGGCGAAAGTCTGGCTGGCATCAGAGCAGTAGCATCAGTGGTCTTAAACCGAGTCGCTAGCAAGCGCTGGCCAGATTCAATCTGCCGCGTGGTTTATCAAAGCAAACAGTTTAGCTGGGCTAACGATTACAGAGCTAGAAACCCAAAGCTGGTGGCGTACACACAGAAGGTGCAGCG
>Ga0075118_10002236_pt1 | contig 12537 bp, 9 predicted proteins | sample AntAceMetag02UKE_FD_69794 | JGI IMG/M metagenome (GOLD analysis project Ga0075118, IMG submission 69794) | Saline lake microbial communities from Ace Lake, Antarctica - Antarctic Ace Lake Metagenome 02UKE | ecosystem: Environmental > Aquatic > Non-marine Saline and Alkaline > Saline | place...
CCAAGAGCACGCCCCCTCCAACCTCCTCCAGAAATAACTTCGCCACTGAAACCACCGAGGTATCCGCACTTCCGACAGCCACTCCCACAAGCACCAGATACACGACAACCCCCACCCCGTCGTTGAAGAGTGACTCTCCGGTAATCTTGGTCTCGAGTGACTTGGGAACGCCTATTTTTTTTAAAATCCCCAGAACCGCAACAGGATCGGTCGGCGAAATCAAAGAACCAAAGACGAGGCACCACAAAAAAGGAACGCCCACCCCGGTCCACAGAAAGACAAAGTAGGAAGCCGTCCCCACCAAAAAGGTCGATATCAGGAGCCCCGCGCTGGCCAGGATTGCCACCACCCATTTCTGGTCCCTAAGATCGCCCAAATTAACATGAAGCGCTCCCGCAAAAAGAAGGAAGCTCAACATGACATTCATCACGGTCTCATTGAAATCAATCCGGGTCACAAACTCATCCGCCCGGTCGCGTAGGGCATCCCCCCCAAAGAGCAACAAAAGAGCACTCAGCACCAAGCCAATCAGGAGAATTCCAATACTGGACGGCAACTTGAAAACACGATGGTTGATATAGCCGAAAACAGCGGCCAAGGTCAGTAAAACAGCCGTTGTATCGAGGATATTCATCGTGGGGATTCTTGGAGGTTTGATTCGAGAAAATAAAGAACCACGTCGGAGTAAGGGATGTCCACGGACTCCGCGCAGGAAGCAAGAATTCCCGAAAACAGAAGCAAGAACAAAAGGCGGAGTTGCGTCATACCGTATGGCTGATGTGGCTCCTCACCAAGGCCCGAGCTTCTGCCGGCACCCACTCCTCCCAATCGCCCCCACTGGCGGCGGCGTTCAAGATCCCTCTTCCGGTCATTTCCAAAAGCCGCTCGTCTCCACAGCCAATATCAGAAATCATTCCGTTTTCCAAAAAATGCTCATAAAGACGCTTCCAACCATCGGGAGCCCTGAAGTTATCAGCAGTCACCATTTCACTTCCCTTGATATTGTGCCATGGATAAACTAAGAGCGATAATTTACTCTTAAAGAGTCGCCCGAAAGATTCCAAAATCCCACCCTCCAGGGACTCGGACCACTTGTCCTTAAACAATTCATTTAGCAATCCGATCGATAGGATCATCCCGAGCGGCTCCTTGGTATATCTTCGCAAAAGCCCTGCAACCCGGTGGAATTCCGGGCAATTTGAAACCATCACCACCTTGCCCATCGCCTGCAGCGCATCGGCCCGATCGAGAAACGAAAGTAGATCCACTTCACCATCTCTCAACAAATTACTCAGCGAAACCTCGCAAACCTCCCGACAAGGCCTCGCATCCTCGGATCCCCCTGCTGGAGGAAAAACCTTCGAAGCCTGATTCAGCATATCCAAATGAAGATTGGTTACCGGCAGGAAACTTCCCCGCAAAATCAAGAGAGGAGTCTTGTAAAAAGCCTCCGCTGCCTGAACGACCTCACCATCAGGCATGAAAATCGTTGCCGCTGACATGCCCTGTCTCACGAGCTCCAGCGCACAAATCCGATTATCGACCATCTCGAAGGGCTTCCCGTGAAACTTCAGCATATCGATCTCGATACGACCAGGGGCAATAAACTCCGTCAGAGATTTTACGAACCCCCGGAGATCGAGAGCATGATGATACGCGGCATCAATCAGGTTAACCCCCAGAATCCCCAAAGCCTCCATCTGGTCAACGTTCTCCTCATCAAGTAAATTGACGTGCAGCACGACCGTCCCGGAAGGGCGGCCCGGCTGGATCTGATAACGAATTGCCAGCCAACCATGGCACTCCTCGGTGTCTTGGTAACCCCGTGCCCGCACCGTATTGGCAAAGGCAAAAAACCTCGACTCCTTCCCGCGTGGCTCACTCAACCTTTGCTCCAGGAGATCATACTCATAGTTGACCATATCAACCACGCGCTCCTGGGAAACGTAACGCTTGGTCTTACCATAGAGAGCATCACTGATGGTCATATCATAAGCCGAGATCGACTTAGCGACGGTTCCGGCAGTCGCAGAAGCGCGAAAGAACCAATTGGCCACCTCCTGGCCTGCTCCGATCTCGGCAAAAGTGCCATAAATCGACCGATCCAGATTCAACTTGAGCGCCTTCTCTTCAGGCGAGACGAAGGAATCACTCATCGTCCGCTAAAACCTCTTTGTTCGAAATCCACCCATTGCCAACCAGCTCGATAATTTCCAACTGATCTTTTCCACGCGAATCAGGGAGATAGGCCACTTTAACAAGGCACGGGGCTTTCCCGCCGTTCTTCAACATCCTTACGAATTTCTTATCAATCTCCGAATTCCTTTTAGCGTAACCGAGGAATGAATACTCGGAAGATTTCAGCTCCAAGCCATACGATCGCCATACTTCATCGTCTCCAAATCGATAGTTATAGTAGTTCGCTGGCTCAATCAAAACCCTCATCAAAAAGGGCACAGTAGGCTTCTTTGAGCGCATTTCCACCGGAGTGAAATCACAATACCCAACCCAGCTTTCCCAATCAATTTTGTAGGTCTCCCCGTCCTCAGAGACGACGCGCGCTACCACGATTGGCGAACTCAAGAAATCTGCCTTTTGCGCCATCGTGGTCAAAAAATTTCCACGGTAGGAAACCTCCAGTTTATTCAATGACTCAAACCCTTCAGGCTCGTAATCAACCTTGGAATAGTAGAGATCCAATAAAGGCCCAACACGCTCCAAATCACGAATCGTCTTTTTCCTTTCCTCAACACTCCTAGCATTCAGGAAGTTTTTCACGGCAACCTCAGCCTCTGGAATGTCGAATTTATTGTAATCATCAACTGCTTTCACGACCCCATCGGATTCGTCTTCTTTCCCGGTCCGCCGTTGGGCATCGACAATCTCGTTCAGAAGAACCAGGGCCTTGGTATCATCGTCGCTTAGACCAGTATCCGCTTCCGCAGTTGGTATCGCTTGATTCAAAAAATAGACTCCAAGAGCGCCAAGCACGAGCGCGCTCATGAGGAGACTTCCCACAACTTTCCAAGACACCGTGCTGCCGCCGCCGGCCTCAATTTGATCCTCCCAATCGATGTTTTCTCCTTGAGGGTCGACGTGCTTGCGCTTGCGACTCTTTACCGCATCGGCAAGCGTCTCGACCTCCTCGACCGTCATCGTCTTAGCAACTGCGATGCGTTCGAGGAGCAATTCCGGAGGCTCTTCCGGCGCGACTGCTGACTCGATGGATGCCGTCTCTGCAGCATTGACTGCGGCACGACAACTCGGACAACGTCCCGTCTGACCAAGCTGACTTTTTCTCAATCGAAAAAGTCCATGACAAGCAGGACATTGAAAGGGAATCCAGCGATTCGGGGAGGAATTTTCACTCATAAAAATTTATTCATTCAAGTCTCCGTCATCGATCGGAGGGGGCAGTTCAAATCGTGCCGGAAGATTCAGCGTAAGTAACGCCTCACCTTCACCTCGCACCTGATCTTCAACAATCAGCACATCGCTGTCAGAGATCCAGGCCTCGGCGCTGTCGTCCCGAATGCCCAAGGTGGGGGTCTCGCTGTTATAGGGATCAAAGCCTAGGAGAAGTGGCGCCTTCGACTTGATCGGGATCGCATTGAGAGTTTCCCGGACTCCAGCTTGATCTGCTAGGGCGTCGATATCAATCCCACTCCCATGAATCGCACAAATCCCAATCTCCTGCCCTTTCCGGAGATATTCCCAATAACTGGTGGTAGGAAAGCTAATCTGCCCGGTCACCGGATCAACGAATGGCTCGTTACAATATCGGGTAGGTCGCATTCCCGAGACACCGCAGATGGAAACCTTTTCAATCGACTCCGGAGGAAGAATCTCCCGTCCCGCAAAGGCAGGCTGCGAGGCATTCATCATCTTCTCCCAAATCGGATACGCCACGTTTTTTGCAAAAGCATCACGGTGAATCGCCTCTCGCTCACCTTCGTAAAAACCCACCCAAACGGCACAAGTGACCCGGCTGTTATACCCCACCATCCAGGCGTCGGTCAGACCATACGGAGTGCCCGACTTCCCTCCCCCAAGCAAGAGTCCCGACTTCAGCCCTTGCGCGGATTCGGCGAGATTCCCAGATCTCAAGACATCATTAAGAACACGGTGAACTTGAAAAGCGGCCGCTTCCGAGCACACCGGTTCGGTCTCCAAAGAGGGTCCGTTTCCACCGACTGGAAAGACAATCTTGCCATCAATATCACGGATCTCACGGATGTAATGCCGCGCCGTCACCCGGGAACCGCCACGGGGAAAGGCCGAATAGGCCGAAACAACTTCGGGCATACTAAAATTATCAAAACCGACCAACATCCGATTCAGGAGCTTGTCAGAAGGCAAATTGAACCCAAACGCCTGGGAAGTTGCCAAAACATTTGAGAGCCCGACATTTTGGCCCAGCTCCACCGTAGCCGCGATCTTGGAAACCCCTAGTGCACGGCGGGAAGTGATCTCGCCTTCATATCCGGGATTCGCGATCTCCATCCCCCACTCCCCTGCAACTCCCTCTAGGCCTCCGACCTGGAGCTTCCGTAGATCCATCTGCTCGTCAGTTACCAGCGTGGCGGGATGCCTTCCGTTCTCAAAGGCAGAGGCGTAGACGAAAGGAAAAAAGGCCGTCCCCAATGGCCGACTGCCATTCTCAATGAAATCATACTGCGAATCAGCGTAATTTCGCCCTCCCACGTGGGCGATCACCTCACCGGTATCATGATCCACCATCAAGGTCGCACCCTGAAGATATTTGGGCGGTCCCACCGACTTATCGTATTTGGAATACTTGGCATGCGTGTAGCCCGGTGATTCCTCCACCTCGAGAAGCTTCCGGGTCATGGACTCTTCTGCGGCCTTTTGAACCCCGGCATCAATCGTGGTTCGGATGGTATACCCGCCTCTCGAAAGCGCTTCCTCGCCGACCAACTCTCGCGCCTGTTCGGCAACAATGTCATAGAGAAATGACTTCCCCCGCCGAATCGGTTTTGGATCAACGATCACCGGCTTGGAAGTCATCTTATCGCGATCCTGCTCGGTGATCATCCCCTCGAGTTCCATCCGGATCAAAACCATGTCCCGGTTCGTTTTATTCTCACTCAGACTATTGAGGGGCGAAATTCGTTGCGGGCTTTTTAAACAAGCCACAATCGAGGCCGATTCGGAAATCGTCAGATCCTCCGGCTCTTTGCCAAAGTATCCCAAAGCCGCCGATCTCACTCCGTAAAACCCCGAACCAAACGGAACCAGATTGAGATACATCTCCAAAATATCTTCCTTGGCCGCCTTTTTAAGACCTTTTTCATCGCCCGAAAACTCCGATCTCAGCTGGGCCTGAAAATGCTCCTCAATCCGCAAAGCCACAAAAGCCTCCACGATCTTCCGCTCGTATCCGCTCCAGTCATTTCGCAGGGCCTCTCCACGAAGGTCAAAAGACTTCCGTGCCAACTGCATCGTAATTGTCCCCGCTCCCTGCGTGATACTGCCACTCTGCAAATTCAGCGAGGCCGCCCGCGCAACCCCCACCCAGTCCACGCCATCGTGATCATAAAATCGCTGATCCTCCTGGGCTAAGACCGCATTCACGAAAACCGGCGGAATTTCATCCAGCGGAATCGAGAACCGGTTCTCAACAAACATCGTGCCAATCTCGGCGCCCCCACGATCGTGGATGAAACTCATTTCCTCCTTCTCCCCAACCAACTTTAGGTCGTAAGTTTTGGCAATCTCACGGTAGGGATCGAGCTTTTGATTCCCAACATAAGCTCCCGATCCGGCCAATATCAGACAGAACAAGCAAAAGATCCAAAATCCCTTTCGCTTGAAAAACCACCGTCTTGCCCTCTTGTTCTTCCTCTCAAACATGATGTCTCGCAAAACTGTCGATTTGAAAGCCCTGCAACAAGCATTCCCTTACCCTCGATCCGGCGCGGGGGCAACCACCGACTTAGGTCGCCTCATCTCCTCCAAGATCCAAGAATCAGGTCCCATCCCATTCGCGGACTTCATGGCTCAAGCTCTCTACCATCCGGAACTCGGATATTACGCTCGCCCAGACGCTGGAACCGTCTCCAAAGATGGCGATTTTATCACCAGTGTCTCGGTCGGATCGGCTTTCGGAACGCTTCTCGCCCGACGCCTTCACCGCTTCTGGACCACCAACGGCTCCCCTTCTGAATTTACCATTCTTGAGCCCGGCGCACACGACGGATCACTCGCCACCGACATCCTCGACGAAATTACCGCCCTCGATCCCTCCTTCGCCGAAGCCACCCGCTACCTCGTCTGCGAGCCCCTCCCGGCGAGACGCCGGATCCTACAGGCAAAGCTCGGTGAACGGGCCACCATCATCGCCTCCCCAACCGAAGCTCACGCCGCGTTCGGAGCCCTCATCGCGAATGAAGTCCTCGATGCCCTCCCCGTTCCTCTCTACCTCCTTTCAAATGAGCAATGGCACGAAATCCTCGTCACGAGCTCAGAAGGCCTCCTCGACTGGTCATCACGCCCTGCCAATCTCGACCTTCCCTCAAATTTCCCCGAAGGTTACGTTACCGAAGGACCTCCCGATCTCAACTCCTTCCTCGAACCTCTGAATGACGTCTTCCAAAAAGCCCTCTTCATCTGGATCGACTACGGCCTCGACGAGGAAACGCTCTACCACCCCGCCCGCACCGCCGGAACCCTCCGTTGCTTCCGGCAACATCGCTCCGACACCCATCCCCTCGATCATCCCGGCGAGCAGGATCTCACCGCCGATGTCAATTTTACTGCGGTCGAAAAAGCAGCCCGTGCCCTTGGCCTGACCGTCCACCCCGCCATGAATCAAAGCCGCTACCTCACCTACTGCGGCAAAGACTGGCTCCTCGCAGGCCCTACACCAAAGCAGGTCAGACAATTCCAAACCCTCATCCACCCCTCCCAGTTCGGAAACCGCTTCTATGCCCTCGAAATGACAAAAGGCGGAGTCGACCTCGCTTTTCCATAAAAAATCCGCACTCCCGAAAGAAAGCGCGGATGATCAAAATTTACGCTGTCTTAGTTCACCCCGAAAATCACCACGAGGCCCGGCAGCTCTTTTTTCAGAGCCTCGGCCCCCTCGGGAGTCGCCTTGGACTGCCACAGAAAAAGCTTTTGCAGATTCCCCAATCCCTTGAGCTTCATCAACCCGGCATCGGTCACTTCCGTGCCATAAAGATTCAACCACTCCAATCCCTCCAGCGTCGCAACCGCGTCTAGAGCGGAATCACCAATCGTGGTCTGGCTCAGGTCAAGCTTCCTAAGATTCTTCATCTTGGGTAACTCGGCCAAAATCGTCTCTTCCGTAAGCGAAGTCGAACCCAGCTTCATGCTGGTCAAGGCCTCAGCGACCGGAGCCAGTTTTAGAAATTTTTGGTCATCCATCTTCTCCCGGAGACTCACTGCGGTGAACTCCAGATCGGTGGAATCCTGTGAAGCATAGTTCAAGGAGGTCTTGAAAGCGGGATCCTGCTTCAGCGTATCCAACGAATTTTGCAGCGCCTCACGCTTCGCAACCTTCTCCGCCTCCGCCTTTTCCATGGCGGCCTCAGCGGCCTCCTCCATGGCCTTGCGCTCCTCTGGGCTGACCAGCAATGCCGCTGCGTCGAGAATCTCTTGGGAAGCGCCCATTGCCGCGAGAGTCTGGTCCTCCAGAGTCTTGCTCGCGGGAATGTTATTGATCCACCAGGTGAGCAACTTGATCTCGTGCTCTTCCATCTGCTTTTTCTTCTTGGATGGTGGCATGTGCATGTCGTCATCCATCGGCAGAGTCATCACCTCGATCATGTAGCTCTTTTTGGCATCACCAGCCACGAGCGTAGTGTATCTCTCAGGCTCATCATCCTGCAGTTCTCCCCCGATGAGGAGATTTTCATAAGTGTCCATCCAGAGATCCCCTTTGTTGTTCTCGTCTGCCTCGGAGTGACAGTAGAGACACTTATCGTCCATGATCGGCAAAACCACCTCGGCAAAAGCCAAACGGTCCTTGGGCTCCTTGAATTTCGGAACTTCCACCGGAACCCCCTCTTCCCCATCGATCATCTTACTGACTCCATCCAAAGTATTGGCAATCGGGTCAACACCATGCGTTTGCAGTCCTCCAAAGTGAGCGCCATAGCTCATCACTCCGGCAGAACCCAAAAGTAAGATCCCGTAAACCGGGCCACGTGAGCCACTCCGGCGACCCCAGATCTTCGCCAAAAATGCCAGCCCAAGAACTCCCACGAAGATAATTCCCATCCACATGTGCTTGAACATGTCATCGCTCCAGTCATCGGACTTCAAGCCATCCACCGTCATATCGAAGAGCCCTGTCACACAGGCAAAGGCACCCGCAACAAAGGCCAGGAATAAGCCCACCCCGGTCATCGGGCGATAACGCCCAAAAGACAACCAGCTGCAAACTTCCATCAAGACCGTCAGCGCAATGATCCCGATGGGGAGGTGCAGAATCAGTGGGTGATACTCTCCCACATTGGGAACCCACCACTGCTCAGAGTCCAAAATCCCCCTCAGAGGATCCTGGGCTGCGTAAAATGGCAGATAAATTAACCCTCCAATGACCGCTAGAATAAAGACCGTCAGGAAAAATGGCCCGATCGCGCTGCCCTTCTCGGCCTCGTCATTTTCAATCTCTTCTGGTGAATGAAGTTCGTTATCCATAGTATTATTGTAGTCGAGCTTACGAATCGTGTTGTCGAAGTCTTTCGATTCAAGGTGCTTAATCAACTCTAATGAGCCACCGCCAAGGCGTTTGGCCCACTCTCACCCTCCGCCAGGGCAATGCCCCTCGAAAAACCTTGGATTTGGGCCCCCTTTCGAACCATCCTCCCGCATGAGCGAAATCCCCCCGTTCTTCCATTCCCTCGAGCACGACGAACCCTTTTCGACCTGCCTAACCTGCCATCGTGCGTTTCAAGAAATAGACGACCCCTACACCGTCACCAAAGTCTTCAAAGGGCCCGAATGTGTGTTCGAATACGCCATGTGCCTCCCCTGCCGCCGAAAACTCGCCGAAAGTTTATCCCAAGAATCGCGCCAGGCCATGACCACCTTCTTTGATAACAGCCCCCACTTTGCCAAGCGCACCGAAAGACTGGCCGAGAATGAAGACCATCGCGAATGGACCCGGGAATGCGCCACCTGCGCCACCCCACTCACCGACCTCAAGGACTACTCCGTCGCCTGCATGGGCTTTGGCGACCACATGGTCTACGAACCCTTCCCCATGATGGTCTGCTCCCAGTGCGAAGAGTCCCTCCAATCCAACTTCTCCAAGTCCAGCCGAGACCAATGGGACAAGTTCATTTTCGATCACTTCGAGGGCCCTCCCGCCGGAGCAATCAAGATTGACCGAGTCCCCATCCTCGTCTAATCCTTGCTCTTTCGGGTTTCCCACCTTAAGCAGCATCTGCTATGCCCACCAGTCCCTTCCAGGTCGCCATCGTTGGACGCCCCAACGTCGGAAAATCCGCCCTCTTTAATCGTCTGGCCGGACGACGCATCGCCATCGTGCATGATCAGCCCGGCGTCACCCGCGATCGCATCGCCGCACCCTGCACCCTCACCGAGAATCCTTGCGAACTCATCGATACCGGCGGCATCTGCGCCTTCGATAAGGACGGCTTCTCCGACCAAGTCACTCTGGAAGCCCGCATTGCTATGGACTCTGCCGACCTGATCGTCTTCGTCGTTGATGCCCGCGCCGGCATCAACCCCATCGATGAAGAAGTTGGCCAACTTCTTCGCAAGTCCAATCCCAACGTCATCCTTGTCATGAACAAGGCCGATAGCCCGGACCACGATAACACCGCCGCTGACTTCGCCCGCCTCGGCTTCGGCGACGGCATCCCCACCTCCGCCGAACATGGACGCGGGATGCGCGACCTCCTCGACCGCGTCGACGAAGAACTCTCCAAACTCGAAGCCAAGGAACAGGCCGCGATCGATCACGACGACCTCGCCATCGGGCTCAAAATCGCCGTCGTCGGCAAACCCAATGCCGGCAAGTCTTCCCTCATCAACGCCATCCTCAAGGACGAGCGCACCATGGTCTCCGAAATCGCCGGCACCACGCGAGACGCTGTCGATATCCCTTATGTCTGGGGCGAGGAACGTCACAACATCATCGACACCGCCGGCCTTCGCAAACGCTCCAGCATGGAGGACTCCATCGAGGTCTTCTCCGCAATGCGCAGCGAACGCTCCATCCGCCGTGCCGACATCTGCCTCCTCGTCGTCGACCTCGCCGCCGGCGTCGCCGCCCAGGACCGCAAAATCGCCCGCCTCATCCAGCAGGAAAAAAAGCCCTGCCTCATCATCGCGAACAAGTTCGACCTTTATCACCCGGAAGGGCAAAAATCCGCACGCATTGAATCGGCCGAAGAACACCTCCGCAACGAACTCTTCTTCCTCGACTACGCCCCCTTCGTCTGCGTCTCTGCGATGAAAGGCCACGCCATCCAGCACATTTTCAAAACGATCACACGCATCCGCGACAACGCTCAAGCAGTCATCGGCACCGGCCCGCTCAACCGCCTCCTTCAGGATGCCTTTATCAAAAATCCTCCCCCCGAGCACAAGCGCCACCACAAAAGACTCAAGCTTTTCTACGCCACCACCGCCGTCAACGACCGCTATCACGCCATCCCCGTCCCCGAGTATGTCCTCTTCGTGAATGACAAACACTTCGTCGTCGAGTCCTTCCAGAACTACCTCGTCAACCAGATCAAAGACAAACACCCCACCGACGGCCTCCCCATCCCCATCTCCTTCCGCTCCCGCAGCAAGAAAGATCGCAAGGATCGCTGACCCTCACCAGCCTCCATAAAACCCACCCCACTTCAGCAGGCCTCGATGGGCGGCCCACGGACGGAAGCAACGAACGCCCGCTCAGCCCCAACGGGTATTTCCCTCAAGTGAGGCGATCATCGATACGGCCAGCAACGAGACCGTGCAGCTTCGAGGGACCTGTCATCGAGTCCGCCGCTTTCTCCACGCAGCGTAGGAGTGACCAAACCTTACCGCATTGATCAAATCTGCCCAAAAAACGCGCCAGAAGTAGATTCTGGCCCTTTCCCTACCAAGGTTCTCAAGCCCCTTTTTAAACTTCGACCACTCTGCTTTTCCCGGAAGACTGAATTGCTCTCCACTACGGCACTCCTTTTTCCTTCAAGTCCCGTAGCGACCAGATTTCGCCTGCCATTTCACCGAGGACCCCTCGCGGTTTCCTTGCCCCATCCTCCCGCCTCGGACCGAACCGTTCCCGGCTCGCCTCGAACATGCCGTCGACAAAACTCTTTGATCCAATCACGGCGCCATCCGTGAAATAGCGGACCCGGCATCGAATCACCTTGGAGATCTTCAAATCCCGCGCCTTATCCTCCGAGAGCCGCACCAATTCCGCCTCCGCCTTTTCGCGATCCATCCCCTTGCGAACCACCACGCGCTCCTTCGTCGTCACATTCCCTCGTTCTTCCCCCTGCTCCATCCCCGCCGCAATCAAAATCTTGCGATAGTCCTTTCCCACTCCCCCTTGCGCCCAACTCCGCGAACTCACCTCCCGCCTCCCGAACGAATACATCGCCCGCACCAACCCTTCCTGGGCTTTCTTCGCCCCACGACCACCACCAACCGCCTCCCCGTAGGAACTCCAACGATAATCGGCCGGATCCTCCACCATCCCCGCCCTGACTGGATTCAAATCAATATAAGCCGCCATTGTCTTGGCCGCCAAACCATCCTCGACGATGACACTCCGGAACCGCGATTCCCAAAGTGTCCCCTGACGCCCGTGCTCCCGATTAAACCAACACGTGAAACGTTGCAGCATCCCCTTGAAAAACTCACTCAGCGAATGCATTCGGAAGGAATACCGCACATGAATCGCCTCCAGCGCCTCCTCGCCAAGCCGAAGATTGCGGGCCCGCTCCGCCTTCGTCAACTCCCCCAAGTCAGGATAACCCCCCGAGATCAAAGCCTTCGCCTCCTCGATCTCCCTCGCCACGGAAGCCGTAGAGTTCCGAGAATAAAGCCCTTCAAGTCTCCGTAAAAGTTCCTCCTCAGAGAGCCCCAACGATTCCCCCTTCTCACAGCCCGGCGGAACTTCCAGCAAAACATGCAAGTGATTGCTCATGAGGCAATACGACAAAATTCGGCACCCCGAAAACCGCTCATACATCCGAAGAAGAACCCGAAGCTGCTCCTTCTCCTCAGCCTCCAGAACAAAACGCCGATCCACTACCCGCGTCACGACATGATAAATCGCCACCGGTGGGCACGCCCCAGAGGAGCCTTTCGGCACCAAAAATCGACTCCGCTTTTTCATCAGAACAACACCCTGCCGAGCCGAGACTCTCCCGACAACAACAATCCACGCAAATCGTCTGACGCCTTGCACGCCTTGCACGCACGAATTTGAGAGAATGAAGAGAATGTAGTGCCCGAAGGAATTTTTAACGCCCGGAAACCGTTGAAAATAAAGGGATTCAAGTTTGGCATGTTAAAGATGGG
>Ga0075118_10002240_pt1 | contig 12506 bp, 6 predicted proteins | sample AntAceMetag02UKE_FD_69794 | JGI IMG/M metagenome (GOLD analysis project Ga0075118, IMG submission 69794) | Saline lake microbial communities from Ace Lake, Antarctica - Antarctic Ace Lake Metagenome 02UKE | ecosystem: Environmental > Aquatic > Non-marine Saline and Alkaline > Saline | place...
TGTACATTCCATAACATTATTCCGTCTAACTCATTTTCTTAACGCCCTCCATTCTGCTTCAAAAACCATAACCTTTGAAGCCACAGTATTTTTTCTGCTTTGGTGGTTCGACTCCAATTGTAAAAAGTAGCTGTACCAATCCCCATCATTTTCGCACCTCCTCTACCGAAGTACCTGTCTCTGATTGCTGATTGGCAAAGATGATCTGAGCCTCTACAAATTTTAATTGGCCGACGTTCCCGTTATTCAAGACAATCTGCTTTTATTTAAGATAAAACAATTGCCCATTTTCTTTACTTTTCAATAGTTCAATTATTGAGAATGTCAGAACAAGTAAAGAAACAGATTCTTAATAAATAAACCTTTTTATTTAATGAAGCTAAGATAATATAGTAATCAGCTAATGTATGCTATAGCAAAAGAATTTAATAGCCACTACCTTTAATAGTGAAAAACAATATAAAACCAAAATATAATATGGAAAACAAAATATTACATAAAATTTTGATGGCCAGGGGGGCATTTCATGGAATAGCACTAAAGATGCTATTTCTAGTGCTGTTAATTGCAAAGGTCGAAAGTGTCCAGGGGAATAATATTGAAGTAATTGTTGAAGACAATACCATTACAGGTCAGGTAACAAGTGAGGACGATCCGGACGGATTTCCAGGTGCAATTGTTCTTTTGAAGGGTACCCAAACAGGAGCCGTTACGGATATAAATGGAAACTATTCAATTGAAGTGCCTTCCGGGGAGGCAATTCTGGTGTTTAGTTCTATAGGATATTCGGCGGAGGAAGTTAAGGTAGGAAACCAGTCGGTAATTAATGTTTCCCTGAAGCCAGATGTAAAGCAAATGGATGAATTTGTAGTTGTAGGATATGGAACTCAGAAAAAAAGTGATTTTACCGGTGCTGTCTTTTCAGTAAAAGCTGAACAACTACAAAATATGCCCAACACCAATATTTTGCAGGGGCTTCAGGGTCTTGTCCCCGGATTGACTATTACAAATAACCAATCCGCTCCCGGATCAGCTCCCCAGATTCGTATTCGGGGTGAAAGTTCTTTGTCCGCATCCAACGATCCGCTCATAATTTTAGATGGGATTCCTTTTGGGGGCAACCTGACCGATATTAGCCCTAATGATGTTGAATCGGCTACAGTGCTTAAAGATGCCTCAGCATCCGCTATTTATGGTGCCCGTGCTGCAAACGGGGTTATAATCATCACAACAAAAAGAGGTAAAGAGGGGAAAGTCCAGATAAATTACCAAGGTTATTTCGGAATCCAGAATGCTGAAAAAAAGCTTGATTTGATGAATGGTGAGCAGTATTTTCAATTGAAGGTTGATGGTGCCAGGAACTTTGGAAATGTCACTGATTTTTCTCCTGAACAAATTTTAAACAGTGCAGAACTTCCTAATTATCGTGCGGGTATCGAAACAGACTGGCAGGATTTGGTTCTAAGGACTGCAACTCAGCAGGAACATAATATAAGTATCTCAGGGGGATCTGAAAACACAGGCTACTATACTTCACTCAACTTTCTTGATCAGCAAGGAATTATGGAGTATAGTGGAATGAAGCGTGTAACGCTTCGAACAAATATTGATCATCAAATACAAGATTGGTTAAAAACCGGTTTAAGCATTCAGCTAACAAGAAAAGATTTAGGTGGTTTTTCAGATTCAGGAAATGAAAATGGAGGTTTACCAGATTTTCGGGATGCCTTAAGGCTCAGTCCCTATGGTCAATTACGGGATGAAACCGGACGATATACCCATTTTCCGGAATTTCCCAGTACGTTTTATGACTTTGGAAACCCATTCGGCAATCACGGATCCACCCTCGATAATGAATCAAAAAGGGCAATTGTTAACATTTTTACCGAAGTTAATTTCCCATTTCTTGAAGGTCTAACCTACCGTTTAAATTATGGTACTGATTATGGTATTCAGGAGATTGGTAATTATTGGCCTTCCTACACGTATTACGGGGCTCCGGAAAATGGTATTGCTGAAACAATCAGTAATTACCAGGAAAAATGGACGTGGGAAAATATACTTAAATACACAAAAGACATAAACAACCATCATGTGGATTTTACTGGTCTGTTCAGTCGTGAAAGTTTTTCAGGAAAAGATTACCGGCAGATTGGACGAGGCTTCGTAAATGATGATAATTTATACAATTATATTGAATCTGCTGATAATAAGGAGATCTTTTCTAATTTGTCAGAGACCGATTTGGTATCATACATGGCAAGGATTAACTATAATTATAATTCAAAATACTTCTTTACTGCCACCGCACGTAGAGATGGGTATTCAGGTTTTGGTGTAAATAATAAGTACGGTGTGTTTCCGTCAGTCGCATTAGGCTGGATTCCAACTGAAGAAGGCTTTATGAAGAATTCATCTTCATTTATTGATTTTTTGAAAATTCGTGCAAGTATAGGTGAAAATGGAAATATGGGAATCTCTCCTTACCAGACCCTCGATGCTTTCAGGACTAGAAATTATGTCTACGGGAATAGTCCATCAACGGTTAACGGATTGATGTTGCAAACAGTAGGTAATCCTTTTTTGAGATGGGAAAGCACATTTACCTTTAACCTAGGTATTGATTTTGAAATTTTGGAAAATCGTATTTCAGGTAGCTTGGATTATTACCGAACCAATTCAAATAACCTTTTAATGACACGCCAATTGCCGATAATGAATGGATATCGCAGCATATGGTTTAATATTGGAGAAACTGAAAACAAAGGATTTGAATTTAATTTGACTACGATCAATATCCAGAAGGGAAAACTGAGGTGGACATCTAACATTAATTTTACTCGAAACAGGGATAAAATTATTGAATTACGAGGTGACGGAAAGGATGATTTGGCAAACAATTGGTTCATAGGTGAACCACTTCGTGTTCATTTCGATTTTAAAAGAGTGGGTATCTGGCAGTCAGAAGGTGAAGATATAGCCAACTCTCACATGCCGTCGGCAAAACCCGGATTTACCAAATTAGAAGATATCAACGGTGATGGAAAATTGGATGCTGATGACCGGATCATACTTGGATCTCAGCTTCCCTCTTGGTTTGGAGGGATGACCAATACTGTCTCTTACGGTAATTGGTCGTTATCAGCTAATATCAATACTGTACAAGGAATATTAAAAAGAGATAATATTTTGGGTAACGTCGGACGTACTTACCTTGATGTTCCTTATTGGAGAGAAGATCGCCCAAGCAATGAATTTGCTGCTCCTGGAATTGTAGAGCCAGTAGCGTTTGGAATTTATAATGATGCAAGTTTTGTAAGAATTAGAGATGCATCCATTGCTTATAATGTTCCACAAAGCTCCTTGGATAAACTTAATTTATCGAATTTAAGGTTTTACATAAGTGGTCGGAATCTATACACATTTACTGACTGGATGGGTTTCGATCCTGAGGCTTCCAATACGCTGGGCCCCTACCCTAACGCAAGAACTATTATTTTAGGCTTAAGTGTCGGTTTCTAATTTAAAAAAATATCCAATGAAAATAATATATAAATTAATGTTTATAATGGTCGGAAGCTTCTTGTTTACTTCCTGCAATGACGATTATTTGCAAGAAACACCTAGAAGTTTTTTAGCCCCAGAGAATACTTTTGTCAATACCAAAGGTTTTGAAACAGCACTTACTGGTTTATACGTTCAGGTTCAACAAGAATGGGGATGGGGAGGCGGAAATGGCCTGACGTACATGCACTTTTTTGTAGGCACTGATATTTGCATTTCCGGAAATGCAACGCCGTTCTACACCGTTTTTGAAAGTTATGGCGATGATATACATCCAACCAACGGCCAGTTAACCGGGCATTGGAATTTTTATTATGGTAATCTTGGCAATGCGAATCTTATTATAGACGCTGCAGAAGATCCTGATGTGAAATGGGATTTTCCTGAAGATAAAAACCGTATAATAGCAGAAGCGAAGTTTTTCAGGGCGTATTGGTACCGTGCCCTGATATCCTTTTTTGGAGATGTGCCACTTGTCACTAAACTAGAAAAGCCATTTCGCCTGGATTTCACCAAGCAGCCGGTTACCGAGATTCTCAATTTTATGATTGAAGATCTTAAATTTAGTGCAGAACATCTGCCTTCTTTAGTAGAAAAAGATGGGAAAATTGTAAAAGCTGCCGCCCAACATATGCTTGCAGAAGCTTACCTATGGTCAGGTAAGCCGGAGCTTGCAGAGCCGGTTGCACAAGCCGTGATTAGTTCAGGTCATTATCAACTGATGACTGAGCGTTTCGGACAAAAATCAGGAGAGCCTGGGGATGTATATGCTGACTTGTTTATTGAAAACAACCAAAACCGTGGATCAGGAAATCTCGAAACCATCTGGGCTGTTCAGCAAGAATATGGAGTGATTGGAGGAGGTGGACAAGCTGATGGACAAAATGATTGGTCAAGACGCGGTTGGGTACCAAATTATGCAGCAGTTCCGGGGATGATTATTGCTGATTCTCTTGGAGGCCGTGGAATAGGCCGCTTACGTCCTTTGCAGTGGTGGTTTGACTCATATGATGCCCAGGATATTAGGGTGTCAAAATTTAATATCAAAAGAGAATATTGGTACAATGATCCATCATCGCCCAACTTTAAACAGAAAGTTGAAATAACTGAAGAATGGGAAAATACGGGGAGATTATATCCATCAGTCACCAAATTTAATTTTGGCAAAGCGGATGATCCTAATTTTCTTAGTAATCTGAAAGACAGAGTCAAGATTCGTTTGGCTGAAACTTATTTACTGCTGGCAGAAGCGCAAATGCTACAAGGTAAAAATTCAGAAGCAGCTGTAAGCATTAATATGGTGAGGGAGCGTGCAAATGCAATCTCTGTGGCACCTGAGGAAGTGGATATGGACTACATTCTTGATGAGCGGGCCAGGGAACTACTGGGTGAAGAGCACCGCCGGTTTACGCTGGTTCGTACTGGGGCCTTGCTTGACCGGGTGCGTCGCTTGAACCCAAAATCTAAAGATGGCATACGGGATTACCATGTACATTGGCCTATACCACAAACGGCTATTGATGCTAATTCCGGAGCTGTATTGAAGCAAAACCCTGGCTATTAATACTTAAATATATTGACAGGAAATAATAAACCCCCACAATCATTTATAAATGTTGTGGGGGTTAAAATCTGCATTCGCACCAGAAAGTAAAATTTGAAATAACTTGAAATTAATATAAAAAAATAAATTAAAAATGAGTAAATCGAGAAGGAAATTTATTCAAACAACAGGAGTTTCTGCTATTGGAGGAATAACAATACCTTCACTACTTGGAAACATTTCTTTTGGCGAAAATATAAATCAGGAAATTGATATTAAATCGCTATTTGATTCGAATAGGGAAGATGCCCTTAGGATTACGGAGCGGGTGTTTCATAAATGCATTCTTGAAAAAATATTACCCCCACAGCCGCCCTTAAAACACAACTGGGTGCAACCCGGGGGTCCTCATTATCTGGGACAATGGATTTGGGATACCATGTTCGTTGTTGATTTGCTAAGTATTTTACCCGGCAAAGAAAAGGTTATAAGGGATATATTTCAAAATTACTGGGATTTTCAGGACCGCTGGAATGAAATAGTACCTGAATATGCTCATGATATGGTGACTGTTGCCATTAAAACATTTCCTCAGGAACTTCGACAGTTTTCTCAGATTCCCATTCTGGCATGGGGAGTAGCGCGTGTTTTTCAGCGAAATGGAGATAAAAAACTGCTCGAGCAATGCCTGCCGAGATTGGAAAAGTTTCATGATTGGTACTGGCGCGAACGGGATGTCACCAATATCGGGCTTATAACTGTTGGCTCTTACAGCGGTGATGTACAACATGCCCGCTGGGAAACATTCGACTATGAATGTAATATGGACGATTTGAAACTGCAAAAGCATCCAACCCGGAAAGGAAAAAATGAAGGTGCCTGGTATGGAGACATGTGGGTTCCCGGAAATACATCTTATCTTATTATGGGAGAAAAAAGCCTGATGAGACTGGCGGAAGCGGTTGGAGATACAGAAATGGCTGAGCGTAGAAAACCTTATATCGACAAAGCCGTGCAGGCAATGAGAGATTATATGTGGGATGAAGAGGCCGGCACTTTTTTATCGGTGAAAAAGGCCACTATGAAAAAAATCCCTGTAGCAACCATCAGTAGTTGGCTGCCTCTAGCTGCAGGAGTACCAACAAAAGAGATGGCACAAAAAATGGCTGAAGTACTCAGCACAGACTCTTGGCAGACTCCGCTTCCTCTTCCGACCGTAGACCGTAAAGATCCAAGATGGAAATCAAATAGTTTTTGGCGTGGTGATGTATGGCCATCCACAAACTACCAGATATCCAGTGGATTGGCAGCCTATGGCCATACCGAACTGGCAGCGGACATTGCTGATAAAACCGTTGAAAATGCAATTAAAAATGGCCTTAGCGAACATTATGATTCAATTTCTGGTAAACCACTGGACATAAAGGATTATTGCATGGCTTCCACCATTACAACCATGATGCTGGATGGTTTGACCAAGAAATATAAATTAGAACTTAAGAAATCTTAATCAATTATTTTTTCATTTATATGAGACCCAATATTCAACTAATACTACTGTTTTCTTTAATTAATTTTAGCAGTTATTCTCAAGTAAAAATCGATCCTGAGTATACAGTCATTGAGTATGCCCAATTAAAATCAGATCTTGCAAAAGGATGGAATACATGGAATACCAACAGTGTTCTTTCGCATGTGCTCCTTCCCGAAGCAATTTCAGTAGACTTCTACTTGAAAGATAATAGCAAAGGGGAAATATTGAAAGAAGCATTAATAGGGAAAAGGGGTAAAGAATCAGAAGAAGTACTTCCATTGGCGCATTCCTATAACGGATCGTATACTGAATTAATCGTTACCTGGAATGATATAAAATTAAAAATTCAGTCATCTGCAAATGATAAAAATATTAGTTTCTTGCTGACTCCTCAGGATAAAAACGAGCAGGGAGAAGTACTGATCAGCCCTCAGGAAATATGGTGGGACAGGGATGGGAAAATAAGTGTTGCAGCAAATCAAATACTATTTGATTTGCCTTCTGGTACTATTAGATTATTTGCTCATGGAAAAGCGGTTGAACAAGACAATTCTGCCGCTTCCTATTTGGCCTTTTCTGCCGGAGATGAAATTGCCCTTTCAACGGAGGAAGACCTTTCGGTTTCAGAAATAAGGCAAAAAATTAATGATGCCAAAGCCAGCTATGAAAACAATAAATCGAAATATGGAAATAACAACGAGGTATATAATGCCATGCAAAATTCTTTAGCGTGGAACATGATATATGACCCTGAGGGATACAGGGAATTAACAACTGTAAATCGTTTGTGGAATACCTATAGGGGAGGTTTCGTCATTTTTTGCTGGGACAATTATTTTGCAGCATATATGCATTCTCTGGATAGCAAGGCTCTTGCTTATGCGAATGCCATTGAAATGACAAATGCCATAACCGAATCAGGGTTTGTTCCTAATTTAAGCGCCTCGAAAGGAATAAAAAGTAGCGACAGGTCTCAACCTCCTGTTGGATCATTTGTGGTTAGGGAGATTTATAGGAATTACAGAGAAAAATGGTTTTTGCAGGAAACATTCCAAAAACTGCTTACATGGAACCGCTGGTGGGAAAATAACAGGGATACAGACGGATTTTTATGCTGGGGTTCCTCCCCTTTCGAGCCTTACCTTAGAGACCTGGATAAAAATGCACATACGAGATTTGGTGCTGCCTTGGAATCAGGTCTCGATAATTCACCGATGTATGATGACATCCCTTTTGATACTATCCGTAATCAGTTGAAACTGGCGGATGTAGGACTTATGAGTCTCTACATAATGGATTGTGAAGCTTTAAGTGAGCTTGCCGGAGAACTGGGAAAGAATGACATAAAAGCAGAACTTCTTGCCCGGGCAGTAAAATACCGTAAAAACTTGGACAAACTCTGGAATGAAAAAATGGGTATCTATTTAAACAAGCGCTTGGATACGAATGAATTCAGTTATAAAATATCACCTACAAACTTTTACCCCTTATTGGCAAAAGCCCCTAGCCAAAAACAGGCAGAAAGAATGATTAACGAACATTTTTATAATCCGAAGGAATTTTGGGGTGATTATATTATGCCTTCAATCGCATTTAACGATCCCGATTATACAAGTGATGATTATTGGAGAGGAAGAATTTGGGCACCTATGAATTTTCTGGTTTATTTAGGATTCAGGAATTATAAACTCAATAATGCACAACAAGATTTAGTGAAAAAATCCAAGGAACTTTTGCTGGAGCAATGGCTAAAAAATGGCTATGTATGTGAGAATTATAATTCTCAGACAGGAGAATGTGATGATGTAAACAGATGTGAAGTATTTTACCATTGGGGCGGATTGCTAGGCTTTATTTCATTAATTGAGGAGGGATATGTTCCCGATCCTAATCAAATTTTAAACTGAAAAGATGAGCGTTTAGAATTTAGATATAATTTAAATTGGATGAACAATTTCAAGATTAATAGATGAACATGAAACCTATTGCGATCATTTTTTTGATGCTTACTCTTATAATAAGAGTAAAAGCGCAGGAGAAAGTATTCCCGGGAGCTGATGAAAAAACACCTTCAAAAGCTCAATATTTTAGTTGGATAAACAATACTAATGAGGGAACAAATGAAGAACATACAAGAATTAACCTTGATTTTTTTGCCTGGCTCAAAAGAGACTATGGAATGCAGCTGGACATTTATGCATTTGATGCCGGGGCAATAGATGGCGCAAGGTTTTACGGAAGCATTTATTCTGACCGTTTCAAAAAACAGTTTCCCAATGGTTTTGACCCTATCTATCAGCAGGCAAAAGAAATGGATGTCCGTTTAGGGGTATGGGGTGGTCCTGATGGATTTGGTGATTCGCCGGAGGAGGAAAAGGCACGAATTGACCAAATGGTAAAATTATGCCGCGACTATGATTTTGCGCTTTTCAAATTTGATGCTGTATGCGGACCACTGCGCCCAGAAAAAGAAGATGCTTTCATAACTATGATGGAAGAGGCCAGGAAGCATAGTCCTGATCTCATTTTGCTAAACCATCGCCTTGGATTGACTAAAAGCAAACCACATGCTACCACCTTTTTATTTGGAGGTGCCGAAACCTATATTGATGTGCATATGACCAATAGCATGACTGCTCCTCACCACAGAGCGGAAGCTTTGTCACGGGGATTGGTCCCTGAATTGAAGCGTCTCACCGAAGACCATGGCGTTTGCATTTCATCCTGCCTTGATTATTGGGACGATGATCTTGTTTTGCAGGCTTTTAACCGCTCACTCATTTTAGCACCGCAGATTTACGGAAACCCCTGGTTACTGAATGATGAAGAATTCCCCAAACTTGCCCGTATTTACAACCTGCATAGGAAATACAAGGATATTCTAATAAACGGAAAAGTTCTTCCTGATGCGTATGGTCCCCATGCTGTTTCTCGGGGAGATAAAAATCTACGTATTATAACCTTAAGAAACTTGAAATGGACTACCGACTACTACACGGTTAAATTAGATGAGGAAATTGGTATTGAATCGAACGGTAAAATATCATTGGTACAATTGCATCCTACCGAAAAAGTGCTTGGTAGCTTTAATAAAGGCGATAAAGTAACTGTAGAGGTTATGCCATTTCGGTCAACCCTGTTGTTGGCTACCTCAGAAGAATATGATGAGCCGGCACTTATTGGTTCGGATTTTCAAGTAATAAAAAACGTAAATGAACAAGCTGTTGAAATTGAAGTACTGGGTATGCCCGGTACAAAATCCAATATCACCCTGCTAAACGCGGATCAATACAAATCGGCAAGAATTGAGGGAATGGAAAATAGAAATTTGATAGAGGGTAAAAAAACAAAAATTTCTTTCCCTGGTGAATTGCTAAAAAACAAAGTTCATAGAAAACTTGAAACATTTACCGAAATACCCGTGCCTGATGATGCTGAACAGCTATATGAAGCGACGGTATTTGCCGCAGATAATAATGCACTGGAAGTGCGGTCACTGCAGCGTTCCGGGGAAACCTCCATTCCAGAAGTCAAAGCTGCACGTGATGCATTTTTTAATCAGGAAGCCTTTGTAAATAGGGGTGTATGGGACCGTAATTTATTTGATGGGAATCTTTTAACTGGATTCTGGCCTAATACAAGATATAAAATGGATCATAGCGCTTTTCGCCTCGATTTGGGAACTGTTCAACATGTTGATCAATTGGAAATAATGGTTCCGGATATTTTTTCATTGCAACCATTAAAGCAAGGCGAAGGGAATTATGTTGAAATTTCCAGCGACCTAAAAAACTGGGAGCAATTGACATATCTTGCCGGAACGAAAATAAATATTGAAATAGGCAAACCTGTGCGCTATTTGCGTTTCAGAAATTTCCCACAACAAATTGTTGAAATAGAAGGAATTGCTGACGGAAATAAACTCGATAGGTCAAATTGGAGCGCTACCAATCTGTTTGCACATCCTCGTTACAAAAGAGCTGTGAAAGCCTGGAGATCTACCGTCATTTTGAACGAAATTCCGGAGGGTAGCTATTTAAGTGTCGCCATAAATGGTAAACATGGTAAAGAAGGAGCATATGCAGCGGCAAAAGTTGATGGTAAATGGGTAGGTGCTCCTGATCGCTCACCCTCCCACCTTTCCAACCCTTGGGAAGGCTTTAATGCACGTAAAGACGAAAATTACACCTACTATATTCCTTTAAAAGAAGATTATGTAGGAAAGAATATTGAAGTATTTGTGCTTGGTTACGACGAGGAGAACCTAAATTACAATCCTGAATTATGGATCAGTGCCTATCCCCATCCATGGGAAAAAGTAAAATTAGTACTCGAAAAGAAGTAAAAAAATTGTGTTGGTTTTTACCGGCAGCTGTATAAAAGTTCATGATTTCCTCTCCAAATAAAAACTGGATTTATTCCTTATTTAACATGCCGACATTCATGATATGAAATGCTACGCATTAAAAAGAAAAATCACTGATCGTCACCATGGCAAAATTGGTGAAAGACGAAAAAACGATCAAACTAAATATCTTCATCAAAAAAATATTTAATTGGGTAATATTGGAAAAGGGCTGTCAATCGACAGCCTTTTTTTTTTAAAACACTAATAATGAGAAATTTAGATTGGCGAGTGTATATATAGTGTAGAAAAAGTTAACAAACTATACATTTTGGTTAGAATATTGGATGTTTAACCCTAAGAATTTTTATAATATTATATAATCATCATTTAATAAAATTTTATGAAGAAAACCGATACAGTCATTACTAAAAAGGTAAAAGGGATAAACAAAAATTTATGCCTTTTATCAGGGGAGACTTTGGGGAATTTTTGTACAGATGGCAACATGAACACCACCATTTGCTTAATGTAAATTAATCGCAGACAAAAAAACCAATTCCATTAAAACTTAAATACTGCAAACATGAAAAAAAGATTCTTACTATTAATGAGCATGCTTATGCTTTTTAACATAAACCTATTTTCGCAATCCCGAGCTGTCACGGGTACAGTAACTTCTGCTGAGGACGGTTCTACACTGATTGGTGTTACCGTTTTAATTAAGGGCACGACCACCGGTGTCACCACCGATACTGATGGAGAATATAAACTCATGGTACCCAGTGAAACCACCACCCTTGTATTCTCATTTATTGGATTGAAGACCAAGGAAATTGCGGTATCTGCCAACAAAAACAACTACAATGTTATTTTGGAACCAAGTGATCTCAACCTTGACGAATTTGTTGTTACGGCAATGGGTATCTCAAGAAAAAAGGAAACCCTTGGATATTCAGTCCAGGATGTAACAGGCGATGAATTAGCTGAAGTAAAACCTACAAATATTGTAAATGGACTTTCGGGCAAGATTGCCGGAGTGCAAATCACAAATGCTACAGGTGCTCCGGGTGGTGCCTCAAGGATTGTGATAAGGGGAAATGGATCTTTCACAGATAGTGAACCATTATGGGTAGTAGACGGTACCCCTTTTATCAACTTTAGTGCAGACAATGGCCCTATGAGTGGGGCGGATTTTGGAAATGGTGCTTTGGATATTGATCCTAGCAATATTGAATCAATATCAGTTTTGAAAGGTGCCAATGCCGCTGCATTATATGGAAGCAGAGCAGCAAATGGTGTAATTTTGGTAACCACCAAAAGAGGAAAAGCATCAAAAGGATTTGGGGTTGAAGTTTCTTCAGCTGTTACTTTCGATGCATACCCTTACCTTCCTGACTATCAAAATGAGTATGGGGGCGGATCTACGGGTAGTGAATACTATTGGAACCAGCATAACGCAGCGAATGGAACAAATCTAAGTTACCAGCAGTATGCTAAACAATATGGCTACAATTTTG
>Ga0075118_10002247_pt1 | contig 12477 bp, 10 predicted proteins | sample AntAceMetag02UKE_FD_69794 | JGI IMG/M metagenome (GOLD analysis project Ga0075118, IMG submission 69794) | Saline lake microbial communities from Ace Lake, Antarctica - Antarctic Ace Lake Metagenome 02UKE | ecosystem: Environmental > Aquatic > Non-marine Saline and Alkaline > Saline | place...
TAAGCGGCGGCGTCAATGATAGCTTGCGTGATGGCGATGTCTTGGGCTGCGATCCCGGTGAGATCAACGACGGTGATATCATCATCCGACGTGCGTCCCGGCTGTGCACCTGACAGAATATGGCCCAGTTCCGTGACTTGTAATGATGCATCGCTGCGGTGCGCAGTTTGAAATTCGCCGTGGTTCAATGACTGGCTTGCCATATCGCAGACGCGCAAAGATGCAGTGGCAACCAGCTCTGTCGGTAACTCTTGCTTGCCCGGACAATCGGCGCCAATTGCGGTCACATGGGTGCCTTTTCGCACCAGGCCATCTGCAAACAGAGGCTCTGTTGCGGTCGTTGTCGTTATAATGATGTCAGCAGCACCAATAGCAGTGCCCAGGTTTGAACCGGCGACAGCGTTGTGACCCTCAGCATTCAAATCTGTGGCCAAAGTCTGCGCAGCAGAGGCACTGCGCGCCCAGATGTGGAACTTCAGCGCCCACTCTGGCAAAAGCTGTACGAGGCACATGGCCTGAAACCGAGCCTGAATTCCTGCGCCAATGATCAACACCTCTGTTGCATCAGCGCGTGCCAGAGCCCGGGTCGCCAAAGCGCCGCCGATTGCAGTGCGCATGTCGGTTAACCAGCCTTCATCGCGCAAAATGGCGAGGGTTTCGCCCGTGGTCGCGGAGAAAGCCAACATCATGCCGTTGGATGACGGCAAGCCTTTGGCAGGATTATCATAGAATCCTGATGCGATTTTGATCACATAGCTGGCTGTGTCCGCAATATGGCCTGATTTGACGTGGCAATCGCCGTTCGCCTTCGTAAAGGCCAGATGCACTACATCTCCCGTTTGAACATTGCCTTGCGAGGACGCGACATATGCGTTGTGGATCCGCTGCACGGCTGCGTCAAAATCAAACAACGCCATGATCTGCGATTTATCTAGGTCTAACATCAAAAGCCTCTCTTAGAACCGTTCGTTGAGGATACAATCCAGCGTTACAACGATCATATCCACATCGTCAGGTTGAATGGTCAAAGGGGGACGAATTTTAAGGATACTATCCTTTGGTCCTTCGCTGCCCAACAAAATTCTGGTGTCACGCATGCGGTTTTTGACATGTGTGGCAAGGGCAGTCGCCTCAGTCTTGTTGGCGCGGTCCATCACCAAATCGACCCCAATGAACAGACCGAGACCACGCACGTCGCCAATGCAATCGTGTTTGTCTTGCAAGGCGCGCAGCTTGTCCAGCAACCGGTCGCCCTGACGCTTGGCATTAGCCTGCAGGTCTTCGTCGTCAACGATGTCTAGCACCTCCTTGCCGATACGACAGGACAGAGTAGACCCACCAAAGGTCGAGAAAAATTCTGGGCCTTTGGCAAAACTGTCAGCGATAGCCCGTGTGGTGACCAGCGCGCCCATTGGATGTCCATTTCCGAGAGGTTTGCCCAAGACGACGATATCCGGTACGACCTCTTGTTGCTCAAACCCGAAATAATAGTCGCCCAATCGTCCCAGCCCGGTCTGCACTTCGTCAGCAATGCAAAGGCCACCAACCGCACGAATTTTCGCGTAAACCGCTTGCAGATAACCTTTTGGTGGGATTATCTGGCCACCGACAGAGGGGAAAGTTTCTGCGATGAATCCCGCAACGCCTATGCCCTGAACTGCCAAACGCTCAATTGCGCCATCAACCAAACCTGCAAATTTTTGTGCACGATCCGGGTCGTCTCGCCCAAAACTGCCGCGGTAATCATCCGCCACTTCTACCAGTTCGACCCAATCCGATGGTCCGACACCACCTTTGGCATTGAACTTATAAGCCGATATATCAATCGCACCGGTGGTGTTTCCATGATAGCCGTGATCGGGCGTTACCATACCTTTTGCTCCAGTATGGGCGCGGGCTAATCGTAAAGCCAGTTCATTCGCTTCGGACCCGGAATTGACGAAAAAGCACACTTCGAGCGGGTCGGGCAGTTTGGACAACAGCTTGTCCGCAAAGTCGGTTTGTGCAGAATGTAGATAGCGTGTGTTGGAGTTAATCCGTTTGAGCTGATCCGTCGCAACAGCTTGGATACGCGGATGGGCATGGCCCACATGCGGAACGTTGTTGTAAGCATCAAGATAGGGGCGGCCCCATTCGTCAAACAGGTGATGCTGCCAGCCGCGCACCAGCATGATCGGATCGCGATAACTCAGCACGAGGTTATCGCCAAAATGCGCTTTGCGACCTGCCAACACATTAGCCTTGTCGGTCGTCGCATAAGCGGTCTTCGCATCTGGCAAGTTCAGCAGGGCAGCGGGGTTTGGACAGATCGCGCGCCACAGATCATTTTCATCAGGATTGCTGACACCTGGCCAATCATTGCCCAACCCATCCAGTGTCAGCGCCATTTGGAAATGGATATGCGGCGCCCATCCACCGTTCTGGCTCGGCGTGCCCAGTTTGCAAAAGGGGGTGCCTTTCTCAATTGTTTGTCCGGGTTTTAGTGTCTCACAAACTTCCGGGTTAAGGTGCCCGTAAAGGGTGTAAAAACTATCCCCCTCGGATGTGTCATGAGCCAAGATCACCACGCCCCCATAGTCTAGGTGCCCTGTACGGTTCTCGATCACGTGAACCGTCGCGTCCATAGGCGCGTATATCGGCGTATTTGCTGGCGCAAACCCATCCACTGCCAGATGCACCGTGCGCCGGTCAGAGGCCAACCAAGGGCCATTGCGAAAGGCAGGCTCGGCATAGATCAAACGTGGTTCGAAATAATACCCCAGCCATATCTGGCCGTCCTGTTCGTATTCCGCGCCAATCTGTGCGGCTTCATCTCGACCTAGATGAAAGGGGTTCTGTGGCCATATGGAGTGTTCCACAGACAGCGACCCCATCGGAGCGTCGCTCAGGTCGACCCCCATGACAGGTGCAAAATTTCCACGTTCGCGGTCAAGAAACGCCAAAATGCGTGGGGCAGCATCGGTGACTGGCAAACCACACGCCGTGCGCAGTCGCGCGCGCAGCAGTCCTGGATCAATCGACCTTTTTTCAAGAAACCGCCATGCAGGGGCCTGCGAGATCACCACATAGGGGTCATTAGGGTTGTCCTGTGCCATCAAGGTGGAGTTCACAACACTCACCGCCAGACGCATCTGTAAAAGTGGCCAGATCAGGTCAATCTCTGCAGTGGCGAGGGGGTTTGCCGAATGATAGCCCGCGACAAGAGCTGTTAGACGTTTTTCGGGATCAGGCGCATCCAGCACTAAGTATGCGGCGGCAATGGCAAGATTGCAAATTCGCGGTGCGGCACAGATGTCGCCCAGATCAATGAGGCCCGAGATATGATGCGGTTGCGACAGCGCTCCGTTCACCAAAATGTTGTAGTCATTAAAGTCGTTGTGGATTGCTTGGATAGGCAAGCGTTGCAGATCAGGGTATATCGCCTCAAACGCCGCAACGACGCTCGCCAGCGCTGCACGGCGCGGCGCCGTGGTAACGCCTGCAATCTCAGGCGTGATCCATTGCGCCTGCATCAGGTCCCATTTGAAATCGCGTGTTAGGCCCGGATGTGTGAAATCCGCCAGCGCCAGATCACTTCCTCCGATGACTTGGCCTAGATTATGAATGAGCATAGTGGTCTTGGGCAAGGCTTCAGCAAAAGTCCGGCCCGGTAGACGCTGCAGCACCCACAACAGGCGCAACTCGCCGTCTGGGCCGCTGTGCGTGATCATCTGATCACCGGACAGGGTTGGGATGACTTGCGGAAACGGCAGGTCAAGCGCGCGTTCAGTGATATGGCGCAGCGCCGCGATTTGCAGGGCCACCAAACCGGGATTGCAATCAGGGCGCATGACCTTGAGAACAAAGCCATCACCGTCAGACGTTTCCACCAGAAAATTCAAGTCATATTCACCGGGCAGTTTGGTGAGGCAAGCGTCAATTCCCCACTGAGTACGCAGAACGTTTTGCCATTCAGATGTCATCTGTTTATTCCATTTCTTTAACTGTCGAGTCCACCTGACGGGGTCATGCTGCACTACCTGAATTTGCAGCCAAGCCCGCCAGAAACCCGCTGACCTTGGCCAAGCCAGTGCGCAAGATTTCGGGGTCATTGGCATAACCCACGCGCAGCCAGCCTTCCATGTGCATGACCGATCCGGGCGTAAACATCACACCGGTCTGCTGGAGTAGTTGAATGCAGAAATCGCGCGAGGGCATATCAAAATCATATTTCAACAGTGCGGTCGTGCCTGCTTTGGGCTTCACATAGGACATCGACGGCTCGTCAGCGACCCAAGCATCTAGAATCGCAAGATTGCCTCGCGTGATCTGCTGACTGCGCGCGAGGATCTTATCCTTGGTTTCCAGTGCCATGGCGGCAAAATAATCATCTAGCATCCCGACGCTGATTGTGTTGTAATCGCGGTGGATGGACACGGCTTCAAGTACGTCCAAAGGTGCGGCGATCCAGCCCAACCGCAGACCCGCCAACGAGAATGTTTTGGACATACCCGCAACGCTGATGCCCTTTTCATAGACATCGGCCATGGCGGGGGCGAAACCATCGCCGATTTGATTGGTGCCGCGATACACTTCATCACACAGCACAAAAGCGTCGCAGCTCCGCGCAATCGCGACAAAAGCGTCCAACGCCTCTGCCTCCATTAACGCGCCCGTGGGGTTGTTGGGATTGTTCAGCACGATCAACTTGGTCTCAGGGCGCACCATCGCTTTGAGCTCAGCTAAATTAGGTAGAAACCCGTTTTCGGGACGCAGCTGCAGAATATCAACGTCAGCGCCATAACTTTCGGGGATCGAATAGTGTTGCTGATAGGTTGGGCGCACGGAAATCACGTGATCACCGGGTTCTACCAGCGTTTCATGGACCAATGCATTGGCCCCGATTGCCCCGTGGGTCACCACGATATTTTCGCGGGTTTGCTTGACATACATGGTGCAAATTGCGTCGCGCAGTCTGTCCGACCCTTGGATCGCGCCATAGGTCATTTTCATAGGCAACAAATCAGACATCACGCTGTCGTTCTTGCCCGTCATTTCCAGCAGCTGTTCAATCGTTAGGGACGCTACACAGGTTTCTGCCAGATTGAATTCACAATGGTCCTCGAACTCGTTCATCCAGATTTCAACACCGAATGGTTTGATCTTCATGAGGTTATCCTTTCGTTGGACGCTTGGGCTAATTTCCATATGCCATGCGCCATTGCTATGTCTTCCAGCCCCAGCCCGATAGAGCGGAAATAGACAGATGTATCAGAGTGTGGTGTCACGCACGTGCCGCAGACCAATCCGGCAAGGTCGCCCTGAATGCGGTCTTTGCTCCACCCGTGATCTTGCGCGGCAAGGCGCATATCTGCGGCGCTGTCAGGGGTCGTTGGCAGGTAATCGCAGTAAACCTGCGCATCGCACAGAAAGCTAGGAGGAATCTCATGGGCGTTTGGCGCATTGGTGCTGATTGAGGTGAACAGCGATGGCTTTCCCGTGTCTGTTGGGTTGATGACCGGCGCATCAGATGACGTGCACAACATCACGACATCGCTGCCAGCAAGACAGTCTTGCGCGGTCGGGGCAATGGTGAGCCGGGGATCGGCCTGACGCCAGTGGGCTGCTCGCTCGGCTGAGAGATTTGGAGAATAGACCGAGATGTCTTGCCAGTCACGCAAGGTCGCTACATGGTGCAGATGTGCAAGGGCGACAGGGCCGCTTCCGATGATCGAAAGGCGGCGCGCCGAAGCAGACGCAAGCAGATCAACGGCAAGTGCGGTTGTTCCCGCCGTCCGTTCTGTCGTTAGTAAACTCGCATCGCACCAGACAAGCGGTTGACCTGTCTGCATCGACATTAACGCAGTCCATGCGGTGATAACCGGGGTCGCGTCTGTGATAATATAGGGAGAGAGTTTTGCGCCCAAAACACCCGCTTCTGTAATTGCGCCCATATAAGTGATGAAGTCCCCACTGCCATCGGGAAAATCAGTGATGGTTTGCGCAGGTTGCACAGCACTGCCATCCCCTAAGCCACGAAAAAGTGAGGTCAATTCTGCCTTCACATCCAATTGCGGTAATAGGCTTGCGATGGCTTGTGCATCAAGAATCTGAAGGTCGCTCATCTGGTTATCCTTTGAGGATGGAAACAGCTTCATCCAGCCGCGCTTTGTCACCAGCCGCAAGTACATGACCCTCCATATCTAAAGTAACTGGATCGCCGTTCCAATCGGTGACATAGCCACCCGCGCCCTGAATAACCGCTGCGGACGCATAGATATCAAAGGAATCCAAGCCGCTGTCGATGGCGAAGTCGGTGCGGCCTGAGGCAAGCACACCGTAGGAATAACACGATCCGCCGTATTGTACGTATTGTGCGCGTTTCCTCAGGACGTCAAACCGGGCGCGTTCTGTGTCGCTCATAAAATCGGCGTTGCTGCATGTCGCATAGGCTGTTTCAACCGATGCACAGGCACGGACCCGAACTGGCATGCCGTTGTGTTCAGCCATCCTGCCTGACACTCCCGTCCAGCGATCTGAGGTGATGGGATGGTCGATCACTCCGACATACGGCTGCCCTTGCCACGCAAGCCCGATCAAAGTGCCATACACTGGGATGCCCGCAACAAATGCGGCGGTGCCATCAATCGGGTCCAGCACCCAGACAAAATCAGCGTCGATGTTGATGTTATCAAACTCTTCACCAAGGATACCGTGATCCGGGTAGTTCTCTTGGATCATCTCTCGTAATGCCGTCTCGACCGCCTTATCGGTCGTCGTCACAAAAGAGGCATCTGATTTGATGTCAACCTCGGGTGCTGAGCCTTTGACAGCCAGCAACATCCTGCGGCTTTGGTCAGCGAGGGTTTCGGCAAAGGCAAGGTATTCAGCGTGGGCTGGAAAATCTGTGGTCATGTCGGCGGCTTTCTTTGAGAGATTCTAGTGCGTCAAAATCTGGCTAAGGAATTTCTTGGTGCGCTCACTCTTGGGCGCATTGAAGAATGTCTTTGGGTCGGCTTCTTCGATGATCTCACCAGCGTCCATAAAAATCACGCGGTCCGCGACTGATCGTGCGAACCCCATCTCGTGCGTGACGCAGATCATCGTCATGCCGTCGCGGGCCAGATCGGTCATCACCTCCAACACCTCGTGAATCATCTCTGGGTCCAGCGCCGAGGTGGGCTCGTCAAAAAGAATAATCTTGGGCTTCATACACAAAGCACGGGCAATCGCGACGCGCTGCTGTTGGCCGCCTGATAGTTGAATGGGGTATTTGTCTGCTTGTTCAGGAATTTTGACCCGTTCGAGGTATTCCATGGCTGTGGCCTTAGCTTCGGCTTTGGGAATTTTGCGCACTAATCGCTGCGCCAGCATCAGATTCTTCACGATTGTCATATGGGGGAACAGATTAAAACTCTGGAAAACCATGCCCACTTCGCGTCGCACGGCATTGATGTCCTCAACCTGATCGGTCAGTTCCTTACCGCCGATGATGATTTGGCCCTCATCGTGCTTTTCCAATCGGTTGATGCAGCGGATCATGGTGGACTTTCCGGACCCCGAAGGACCGCAAACCACGATGCGCTCGCCTTTAGAAACTTGCAGATTGATGCCCTTGAGGGCCTGAAAAGCGCCAAAGAACTTGCCTACATTTGTCATCTGGATCAGTGCTTGTGCTGTCATGTTGGTCTCATTTTTCCATGTACCGGCCAAGGTATCGTTCTACCCGGCCAAGCGACTTTTGAAGGATCCAGGTCAGGATCATGTAGACAATCGCCAGTGAGATGAAGATTTCATATGGCGCGAAGGTTTGGGCCACAAGGGTGCGTGCAATGCCGGTCATATCTGCCAGCGTGATCGTGCTTGCGAGGGCTGTGGATTTCAGCAAGCTGATGATGTCATTGCCGTAAGCGGGCAGGGCTAGACGCGTAGCGATAGGGGTGGTCAGATAGATGAACTTTTGGCGCACTGAGAGTCCAAGCGCGCTTCCGGCCTCAAGAATGCCCCGATCCACACCCAGCACGCCACCGCGTAGGATTTCGGAAACGTAAGCCCCGGTGTTCAGGGTCAGTGCGAAGATCGCGCACCCGAACGGGTCGCGGAACATAGGCCAGAGAAAACTGTCGCGGATAAACTCAAGTTGGGGAAAGCCGTAATAGATGATAAATATCTGCACCAATATAGGCGTGCCGCGAAAGATGTAGATGTAAACTTGTGCTGGCCATGACAGATACCATTTCCCGCTGATCCGCATCAGCATCAGGCCGATGGCAAGGGTCAGACCCAGAATGGCGGAAATGATCAACAGCTGAAACGTCAGCCCAATTCCCATCAGCATTTTTGGCAGGGCATCGACGATGATGGCGAAATCAAAGCTCATCGCACGTTCACCATATGACGCTGGCCGTAGCGTTCCAGCCCCATCACTGTTAGGGTGATCACAGTCGAGAACGCCAGATAAATCATCCCTACGACGATATACATGATGAATGGTTCTCCGGTGGTACCAATGGCCTGCTTTGCGACAAACAGCGTTTCATTCAGCCCAATGATTGAAATCAGCGCCGTGTCTTTGATCAGCGACAGCATGTGATTGCCGAAAGCGGGCAGGGCGAGCCGCCACATTTCGGGGATACGCACATAGATGAAGGTTTGAAGGTTCGACATGCCGAGGGCGCGCGCGGCCTCGATGCTGCCGGGGTTCACCCCCAGAAAAGCACCGCGAAAGGTCTCTGTAGCATAGGATCCGACGATCAGCGCGATTGCGATGGTGCCCGCCCAGAACGGGGGGACATCCAGAAATTTGACCTCTGGGTTGAAAATCTGTGCAATCGACGTCAGGGCTATGGCAGACCCAAAGTAGAGCAGCAGAATGACCAGAATTTCCGGCGTACCGCGAAACACGATTGTGTAGCCGTTCGCCAGTTTTTGGGCGATGACACTGTTGGAAAGTTTTGCTGCCGCCCCGATCAAGCCGAAAATGACCATTAGGACTAGTGAGCAGATGAAAACCTGAGCCACTACAACCGAGCCCCAAAAGTAATCATCCCACCATCCGACCAATGCCTCCACGATAAATCTCCGGTTGCGGTTCAGTTAAGACCCGCGGCGCAGAGATGCGCCGCGGGAGGGGCGCCTAGATCAGCTGTCGCCCCATTCTTCGTTGTGGATTGGGAACGGGAAATACTTAAGCGCGTATTCCGTCAACTTGCCGTCGTTGATCAATTTCTTGATTGCACCGTCGAGACGGGCTTTCAGTTCGAGTTGCCCCTGACGCAGGCCAATGCCAACACCGATGCCAAAGTACTCAACTTCACTGATCGCTGGGCTCACGAATTGGTAATCGCTGCCTTCTTCTTTGGCCAGAAAGCGCAGGTGTGCTTTCATCGGGTTGGTCATAATCGCGTCAACGCGGCCATTAACAAGGTCAAGATAAAGCGGTTCGGAACCGTCATACAGAACGATATCTGCGTCCGGCAATGTTGCGTTGAACCAGCTTTCATAGGTAGACGCGCGCTCCAGTCCGATGCGCAGACCCGCAAAGTTCGCCGCAATTGGGCTGCCTGCAGAATCAAACAATTCCTTGTCCATGCCTTTTCGACCAACCAGGCGACCGACCGAGTCACGGTAAGGGCTGGAGAAATCTATTTTTTCCATACGGCTATTGGTGATCGACATGGATGCAACGATGAGATCAAATTTGTTGGCCAAAAGTGCCGGGATCATACCGTCCCATTGTTGGCAGACATATTCCAGATCCGCGCCGATAATTTCGGCGACGCCTTTAGCAACGTCCACGTCATAGCCAACCAACTCGCCGTCCGATGTGCGGAAGTTGAAGGGCGCATAGGTGCATTCCATGCCGACGCGCAGGGTTTCAGCTGATGCACCAGCCGCTCCCCCAAACGTAAAGGCGGCTGCAAGGCCGATTGTCATTTTACGTAGTGTGATAAATTTCATGATGTTCTCCTTTGGTTACGTTGTGTTGACTTATCCTCGAGGGCTGCACCCCTTTGTTATGCGCTCGATGCCAGTGACAATGGCCTCGACCTCTTTTTTAGTGTTGTAATGAGACAACCCGATGCGAACAACTCCTTCATCCAAAGGCAGTCCCAATGACCGGGCAGCCTCATAGGCGTAGTTGTGCCCGTGCCAGACAAAAATACCCGCCTTTGCAAGTGATAGTGCTATATCCGAAGGCGGGATGGATGCATGCCGAATTGAGACCGTTGGTACGCGCTGAGTGATCCGGTTAGGATTGGTGATGCCATAAATTTTTACACTGGGAATTTGTTTGAGACCGTCAATCAACAGGTTGGTCAGCGGCTCTTCATAGTCGCGCGACATCTGGTATGCAGTCGCAATCAGGGCGCGCCGGTCCGTCGATGACGACCCTTTTCGGCCCAAGTCCTCAAAATACTGCACTGTCGCCGATAGTCCTGCGAGCAGTTCATATTGCGGGGTGCCGCATTCAAACCGATCAGGAATGTCGTCTGAGATGCAGCGCCCTTTGTAGGGGTAGAGTGCGCTCAAAAGATCGCCTCGCCCCCAGATCAAGCCCAGGTGCGGTCCGAAATATTTGTACGAGGAACAGGCGAGAAAATCACAGCCCAAGGCATCGACATCGACCAGATGATGGGGCGCTAATTGTACCGCATCTACAAACACCAATGCGCCAGCGTCTTTGGCCAGTTTCGCCAGCGCAGGGATATCATTGATCGACCCAGTCATGTTGCTGGCATAATTCAACGCAACCAATTTGGTTCGCGGGCCAAGCTGTGCGGCCAGATTTTCGGGTTCGACCTGCCATGTTTCATGGTTGAAATCGACCCAGCGGACGGTGAGATCTTTGTCCTTGGCAATCTCGAGCCAAGCGCCGACGTTGCCTTCATGCTCCATCCGAGTGATGACAATTTCATCCCCTGGAAGGAAATCCCTACAAATGCTGCGCGAAAGGTGGAATGACAGAGAAGTCATGCTTTGACCGATGATGACTTCCTTGAACGAACGGGCACCCAAGAAAAGCGCCGCATCTTCGTGCGCTTTTTGCCAGACAGCGTCCGTGGCAATGCTGGTCACAAAATGACCGCCCGCGTTGGAGGCTGTGGTCAGCATGTAATCGCGCACCGCATCCGCAACGGACAACGGCACCTGCGTGCCTGCGGGATTATCCACATAAATACGTGGCTGGCAGTCATCGGTGAGGGCAAGCGACGGGAAGCACGCCCGCACATCTGATATCGGAAAATCCATCAGTCCCCCAAGGTTGGCCGCTGCGTTGGTCCGCAAAAAGACCACATTTCTAATCCTACGGGGTTGCGGCGATTCTGGTATATAGTCCTAAAGGATGAGTTCAATGTGCGGTGACATCAAATGCGATACCTGAGACTAGCATTTTGTTGCTGCTGCCTTGCTAAGTCATGAATACCGCGCTCTAATGCATAGATGGAAGAGAGCGCCAAAACTTCTAAGCTATTGAGGGACGCGGCAAGCGGCATTCCGGCCGATTTGCCATCCTCTGACCCCCTGGCGTTGATTGGGCTGGTAGGCTCAAAGACGTTTTTCAACGATCTGTCTGACACATTGGCCACCACGTTTGGTTTTGAATGTTTCCACGTCTTTCTTTATCAGGTTGGTGCTGCACCTGTTAACCTTGCTAACCGCCCGGCCGTCTGCACTTATAAACGCGGTTTGGACAATTTCCTAAACTTTACTTATGTGATCAACCCGGTGTTTCGGGCGTTCCAAGGCAGCGCGGCATCGGGCGTCTACCTCATTTCAGATTTTGTTCCCGATGATTTCAAACGGGTCATCGATACCGCCGAGATAGAGATTGTCGTCGAAGACAGCGAAACGATCGGCTATCGCACGCCGGGTTGGCCAAAAAACATGGCCGAATGCATTGTTCTTATCCGCTTGCCAAACGGCACGGCGCTTGATTTCAGCTTTTTGGTGCCGCGTGGGCTCCAACAATATGCCACTTGCTCTGTGCATCTTGAGAGCTTGTTTCCAGTATTGGAGCGTATCGTCTGGCGGCAATTTGAAATTGATTCCGCAAGCTTTGAATGCGCGCCGCAGCGGCCCGGCCAAGAAGATCGTTTTCAGGACTTTGGCAGCGACGTCCTGACAGGCCGTGAGATGCAGGTCGTGCAGTTGATCCTTGTCGGCCACACCAGCAAATCCATTTCCCTGCAGTTGGACGTCTCTGTTTCGACCGTTAAATCCCACAGGCGAAACATCTATGGGAAATTAGAGATTTCCTCTCAGGCAGAGCTTTTCAGCTTGTTTCTGCTGCATCTCAAGAACGCTTAACTAAATCGGTGGCACTGTCAGACAAAACCATTTGAGATCGGACGGGCGACTTTATAGCCTCGTCTGATGACAAAACATTCTCCATTCCGCTACTTTAAAACCAGTTCTGAAGTCATTCGTCTTGCAGTCATGATGTAGGTTCGTTTCCCGCTTTCGCTCCGTAATGTGGAGGACCTTCTTCATGAA
>Ga0075118_10002261_pt1 | contig 12439 bp, 13 predicted proteins | sample AntAceMetag02UKE_FD_69794 | JGI IMG/M metagenome (GOLD analysis project Ga0075118, IMG submission 69794) | Saline lake microbial communities from Ace Lake, Antarctica - Antarctic Ace Lake Metagenome 02UKE | ecosystem: Environmental > Aquatic > Non-marine Saline and Alkaline > Saline | place...
AGTATATAGTCAAACGATAGTATACCTATACTAACGATAGTATATAGTCAAACGATAGTATACCTATACTAACGATAGTATATAGTCAAACGATAGTATACCTATACTAACGATAGTATAGTTTCCTGTGAGTGAATTTTATTTACTGTTACATTTGACCCGTCCACCCTCCGATTACAAAGCGGCTCAAAATGTTGAACAGACCACGGCGCTCTTGCGACTAAATTTAGAATATAGGACCCACGAGTGATTCGCAAGCCCCTGTTTCGTTTTTATTTTATATGCCAGCGCTTGATCGTGTCAAAAGCATCGCATTGCATCGGCGTTAATGTCATAATTGCGAACGGGTGCTTATCCGCGTAATCAATTAATTTTTGCGCGTTGGTGATGATTGGCTTAGCGTAGTATCTGTTGAGTAGTTTTAACATTGTCTTTTTCCTTGTTTGCTTTTGATGTCCTATTATTAGGGTGATTCGCATATAGAGTCAAGCGGATCGCATGGCCCCCGGTTTTGTGTTTTATTTTGCTTTCTTGTGTTTTAGGGCTTGGCGAATCGGTTTCAATGCTTCATACAGATTATAGAAACACAAACACAAGGGAACGACACAAATGACCTACACAATCGCCACCCGCCCGAATGGTTCAACTCTCTCTTTTGTCCCAGTAGTTGGATTCATCTTAATGCCATTACGTGAAGCGCAAGAACTAGCCCAAGAATATCGAGCAAGCGGTCAAGATGCTGTTGCATTCAATACACAAGTTAGAGTCTGAATTATGGCAAACGTAACACACACAATATACAAAGGTCCAAGCCTATTTGACGGTTCGCCTATTGTAGTATGGGCACAATCTAATAGCGGCAATTCTAAGACGGGCGATATGGTACAAACGTTTATTCAGAACGACTCTGTTGATCCATTAACAGCCAATAGAACCGGATTAGATAAAGCTGTTTGTGGTGATTGTATCCATAAAGGTACGCCAAACAATAACGCCAAAGGTCAAGCGACAGATCGCACTTGTTATGTGACTCTAGCACATGCGCCCCTAGGTAAACACAAGGCATACATTAAAGGCAAATATCCCGAGGCATTTGGGCATGATGCAATAGCGGCAATAGGTAAAGGTCGCATGGTTCGACTCGGTACATTTGGCGATCCTGCAGCCGTTCCTAATTACATATGGGAAAGCCTACTAAGTGAAAGCGTAGGACACACGGCTTACACGCATGGCACAATTAATCCTATGCCAGAATCTATCATGACAAGCGTAGATTCGCCCGTACAAGCCCGTGAAGCGTGGGAACGTGGTGAACGTACCTTTAGAGTCATATCGTCGTTAGATAGCGTTATAAAAGGTAAGGAGGTATTATGTCCTGCTAGTGAAGAAGCTGGACGGAAAGCAACATGTATATCTTGTAAATTGTGTGCTGGATCAAAGGTCAAAGGTAAATCAATTGCCATAGTCGCGCATGGCACAAGTAAACGTAAATTCAAGGGGTCGGTGTAATGGTAAAATCATCATTCAAAGAGATACTAGCAGAACGCCAAGAATATCTAGACACGCTTAAACAGCACGGCGATACCTATGCCCTAGTATTCCTTGAGTCCAGCTTTCTCTATCATATGGGCGATAGTGGACTCGAGCCATTAACAACGTCCCAACATGCAACACTGGCTAAATGGAAAGAGACAACGCAATGAAACGTTATAATAAGCCCGTAGGGCGTCGCACTCTGTGCTCTATAACAATCAAGAATGTAGCGGCGCGTATGTTTTGGTGTAGTGTTTGGCTCGCTAATGTCGCAACTGTACTAGGCTGGTCGTGGCTGGCAATACATCATTGGCCCTAGAGCGCAAAGCGCGACGCACTAACGTGCTTATTAAATAGCGTCATAGAACGACGACTCTGGTCTCTACTGTATGGTAGGGGCCTTTTTTCTTTTGTGTGCTTGTACGGCTCTAATATCGAGCGTATGGCATTGTGTTATATTGTAACAGAGTCAACGGTATAGCATTTGATCACATGGTAAAATTTTGATCGTCTGGTAAATTATTGATTGTAGAACGAATCACTATGGGGTTGCCGATTCGCCCGACGAGCGCAATAAATTACATTTGCAAGCATTATTTTACCCACGTATTCAATTAGTTAACCAAGTGTGACATTTATGCAACACATTTTATACTTTAGTATATGATTCGTTTATCATCCGGGGGTGTCAATATATCCTTTGGTATGGGACCCTATACTTTATGGGGTATAAATTTGAGTGGTGTGGTTATACACCCATATCTATAACATAAGAAATTTACTTTGGGTCATATCTACAAAACAAGAAAATTAGTTTGACCCTACAACCATGAAGTGCAAGTGTGATAAATATGTCACAGTCTATAAAAATAAATAAAAAAAGATTCGTGCATTATCAACGACATAGAAAATAGTTTCTGTGGGAGGGTTGCATAAGTCCAAAAAATGTTGCTATATAGTAGTAGACAACCTACTAAAGTATAGCAGATGTAACTACGACAGTAAAGAGACTATATAGTATTATACTATTATGGTTATTACTATTATAGTTTATAGACAGCAGCTATACATTAGTAGTTACATGAGTACTAGGTACAAACTATACTTCTGTTTTAAAGTCTTTCTCCCTTAGTCAACCATGACGAACACTGCCAAGTAATTACAGGATGAGGCCATGCCGATGATTGAGGGAGTTTATAGTAGCACTCGCTACGCTTGTGAAACGATACTTACTATTGTTATTTTATTATTTGTTGTCTCTTAAGGATTAGGGACATGTACGGAACTGAAGGATGCTCAGAGTTCATGGCAGAGAAACTACCATATAGTGCTATTATAGGTAAGCATGTCCGTAAGGGCATCAGTAGTGGTGTGTCAGTTAAAGATATTATGGCATCTATCCAGAAGTATTCTCATGCTCCATCTAGTACATCTACTTTTTATAAGTTGTATGGTGGGGACATAGCGGAGGTGAAGTTCGATACTACATCAGCTATTGGTAATGTTGTCGTTGAGCAAGCGTTAGCTGGTGACTTTAAGGCTGCTGAGTTGTACTTAAGAAGTAAGGGAGGTTGGTCTCCTACTAACACTGTTGAGGAACGGGAAGTTGGTAGTGAAGAAGAGGAAGACCGCTCCGCTGTAGAAGAGATTATGACCCGACTAGGAAAGAATAACCTTGATGACGATGAACATGAGGATAACGGCTGAGGACTTAAGGAAGTTACCCTCAGATCAGGTAGCTGATGTTTTGTCGTCCCTCTCCCCGGAGCAAGCTGAAGAACTTAAGTACGATTGGAAGTTCTGGGCTAGACCTGATCAGTTAGAACCTGATGGTAAGTGGAATGTCTGGGTAGCTTTAGCTGGTCGTGGTTGGGGTAAGACGAGGGCTGGTGCTGAGTGGGTACGACACAGGATTATGAAGAATGATCGTATCGTTCACTGTGTTGCACCAACTAAGGGTGATGTTCGTAGAGTTATGGTTGAAGGCGACTCTGGACTAATGAATGTCTGTCACAAGGGCGATAAGACATACAGGGGCAAGGAACTAGGTTTTCCAGTTTGGTCTCCCACTAACAGTACAATGACTTGGGCTAATGGCTCTAAGGCTGTATTCTTTTCAGCAGAGGACCCTGAGAGACTTCGTGGGCCACAAGCATACTCAATGTGGGCAGATGAACTTTGTGCATGGAGAAACGCTCAAGAGACTTGGGACATGGCACAGTTTGGATTACGATTAGGTAGACACCCAGTATCGTTTATTACAACTACACCTAAGACTACTAAGTTACTGAGAACCATCTTAGACGATGAAAAGACACATGTCACAACAGGAAGCACATACGATAACAGTGCTAACTTAGCTGATACCTTCCTTGATGCTGTACGTAAGACTTACGAGGGAACTAGATTAGGTAGACAGGAACTATATGCTGAAGTACTTGATGAGGCATCTGGTGCGTTATGGAATAGGTCGTTACTAGCTAAGTGTGAGATAGAGAAAGATCAGGTTCCTACACTTAATCGTATTGTTGTCGCTATTGACCCGGCTATTACCTCTAATGCTGAAAGTGACATGACAGGTATTGTTGTAGCTGGTGTAGACGTAAACGGTACAGCTTATGTGTTAGAGGATCATACTGGTCGTTATACACCTCAACAGTGGGCATCTAAGGCTGTAGAACTCTACCATGAGCATCTAGCTGACAGGATTGTAGCTGAGAGAAACCAAGGTGGTGATATGGTAAGACATACACTGCATACAGAAGATGAAACACTGCCTGTAAGGTTAGTACATGCCTCAAGGGGTAAGATGGCTAGGGCAGAACCAGTTTCAGCATTATATGAACAAAACAGAGTTAAGCATGTAAGAGGATTGAACGACTTAGAGGATCAGATGGTACAGTGGGAACCTCTGGGTTCTATTGGGTCTCCTGACAGGTTAGATGCTCTAGTATGGGCTATCACTGATCTAAGTCTTAATGGTTACGCAAAGCCACAACTTAAACTAGCGTACTCTAGTGCCAAAGGGCTAATTTAATATGGCTACAAAGAAACTATCGGAAGGTGCAGCTAAGAGTATTCTTGGTGTAGCTGGTGATAACACTCGTACTGGACAAATACGTGCAGATGAGTTTATCCCTGAACTACGCGGTAAGAACGCTATTCGCAAGTATCGGGAGATGCGGGATAATGACAGTACTATTGGTGCGGTTATGTATGCTGCTGAACAAGTACTTAGAGATGTCAAACTTAAAGTGGAACCAGCCAATGATACTGAGGAAGCTAAACGTGAAGCTGACTTTGTGGAAAGTATCTTTGATGATATGGATCACAGTCTTGACGATCACATTGCAGAATCTTTATCGTCGTTGTCGTATGGTTTTGCGTGGTTTGAAGTTGTTTATAAGCGGAGAGTTGGCCCTACTCAGAGATCGCCTAAGAAAAACAGTAAGTACACTGATGGACGCTTGGGTGTACGTAAGATTGCTTGTCGTGCGCCTTGGACAGTCTCTAGGTTTGATGTAGAAGATAAAAGCGGTGATGTCTTAGGCATCTATCAGGACGTAGGTTATGGATCAGGAAAGCATTATATTCCCACTACTAAGAGCCTTTACTATCGTACTACTGTTCTTAATGGTGATCCTAGTGGCCGCTCTATCCTCCGCAATGCTTATTCCTCGTATGTTTACCTAAATAACCTACAGAGCATAGAGGCTATAGCTGTTGAGCGTGAACTAGCTGGTATTCCTATTGCTCGTATTCCCTCTGAGTATTTGTCTTCTGACGCAAGTGCGGCACAGAGTGGCTTCGTAGGCAACCTACAACAAATCCTTCGTGACGTTAAGTTTAATGAACAAGGTTATATTATAACACCTAGTGATACTTACCCTGATAAGGATGGTTCTCCTACAAACATTAGACTTGTAGACATTGAACTAATGAGTAGCAATGGCAATCGTAATGTAGATATTGACCCCATTGTTAGGCGTTACCAACATGACATTGCCCGTTCTGTACTTTCTGAGTTTCTTATGCTCGGTGGGGGTAACAATGGATCATATGCACTCTCTAAAAGTAAGACTGACCTGTTCCTACGTGCATTAGAAAGCTACATCCAAGCTATTGTTGATGTGCTCAATAAACAGCTAGTGGAACGCCTATGGCAGCTTAACGGACTTAACTACGATCTTATGCCCTGTATCAAGGCTGGTGATGTTGCCCCACACGACCTACGTGAGATTGCAGCATTCCTTCGTAACCTTAACGGTGCAGACATTAACGTCAGTGATCATCCAGAGGTCATACAAGACCTTATGGATATAGCTGAACTGAACTATGACCCTATTACAGAGGTCTCAACTGAAACTGACCTGTCCGATGAGGCAGAAGAAGATAACAAGGAAAATACATAATGCCAGCACCAGTCACAGCACTGAGCGATGCTTTTAAACTAGAGTTGCTTAAAGGTAATCACGACTTTGATAATGATACATTTCGTGTAGCCCTGATTAAAGAAAATCCAACTGGTACTTACGGTGCCGCAACATTAGCCTACTCAGAACTTGATACTAACAGCGACCACCCGTCTGGTGTTGGTTACACTGGAGTTTTTGATACCATCTCCACAGGCGCAGAGGCAGCTATCTCCTCTGGATACCCTCAGATGGATGGTACAACTGCCGTTATGGACTTTGTTGATGCAGTATTTTCAACCGTGACTGTTCAGGCTGATGGTTGTATCCTTTATAATCCAAATGCTGATAGTGCATCTAATGTTATCGCAGTGTTTAATTTTGGCGGTACAGTTAGTGCTACTGCTGGTGACTTTACTATCCAGTTCCCGGCGCCCGGTGCCACTACAAGTATTCTACGTCTAGCCTAATCTAAGGATGCCTAAGAATGGTAAAGTTCGTCAACAGAGTTAAACTTAATTTGACCACTACAGGTACTGGTACAGTAACCTTTGGCTCTGTTGTCGCTGGCTTCCAGAGTCTTTCTGACGCCTCTGTTGTAGATTCTGACGTTGTAAGATATACGATTGAAAGTGGGACTAACTACGAGGTAGGAACTGGCACTATAGGACTGTCTGGTGGAACTTACACTATGTCTAGGTCTCCTAGTTCTTCCTCCCAGAGTGACAACTCAGCTATAAACGTAGGTGGTGGTGCGGTATGCTTTCTTACCATGCTTTCAGAGGACATTGTTCAGGTCTTATCTGACTTAGATAATGTGTCCTCTGCCACACCCGCTGGTGGTCAAAACTTATCTTACGACTCAGGCACAAGTTCTTGGGTTCCCGCCACGCCTTCTGGCGGCATTACAAGCGTAGGTAACTATGCAGGTCTCCCTGCGTCTCCTAACGAAACAGACCTAGCTTGGGTACAGGATACTAAGTCGTTATACATCTATGACGGCACTGAGTGGGACAGGTTTTACACCGACACAAATGCAACACCTGACTGGGATACTCCACCACCAACTGAGCCTCAAACTCTGTCCACAGCGGGTACTGCAACTGTTCAAACTGTTGTGGCAAGTGATCCAGAAGGGTTTCCGATTGAATACACGTTTGACACTAGCCCAGCAAATCCCGCACAGGCAACTATCTCTAACACGGCAGGGGTGTTTACCATTACACCTTCTACATCAGTGTCAGACGAGGGTGAGTTCACTTTAAGATACAGGGCATCAGACGGTATTCACTCCAATGCTAGGTCTACACTATATATACTCTCTTTTTATAGTAACCCTGATATTTCTAACGCAATCTATGACAGCAAAAGTTTCATCTTCAACCCACCAGAATCAAGTGTTTTCTGTGTCCGTTTTAATACAAATGGCACAAAAATGTACTGCCTTGGGTACTCGACCGATAACGTATATCAGTTCTCTCTAAGTTCACCGTTTGATGTAAGCACGGCAGCCCCTTATGTCGCCTCTGGCGCAGGCGCTACACCATATTTTTATATCGGATCGCAAGACGGCCTCCCCAGCGGTTTTGACTTTAATACAGATGGCACAAAAATGTACATGATAGGCCGTCAGAATAAGAGAGTCTTTGAATACGACTTAAGTACTGGGTTCGATGTAACCACGGCAGTTTATAACAACAACTACGCTGCTGTAGCTGGTCTCGTAAGCTCTCCCAGCGATATTCGTTTTAGCGCAACTGGGGATCGTATGTATGTCTGTGGCTACAGCACCGATAAGCTGTTTCAGATTGACCTGTCTACAAATTTTGATGTAACTACTCAGCAGTACAACGGTGTATTTATAAATCTTGCGTCTGCAGCATCGCCAACAAGCCTTTACCCATACGGTATCGCTTGGAACAAAACTGGCTCTAAAATGTATACGTGTGACAACTACAGGAATATGGTCTACGAATGGGATTTGACTATCGTGTTTGACATAAGTACGGCATCACAAGTTGCTACTTACGCTTCCAGTCACGACCCTCAGTCTATAACTTTTAGTACAGATGGTTCTAAAATGTTTGTCGTAAGTGGCACAGACGATAAAGTTCACCAGTATAGTGTTTGAGGCGATAGATAGATGCTAGGTTTTTACCCCCTTGCTGGAGCCTCTATAGGTGGTTCTGCTGTTGTCAGAGAAGTGATATTAGCAGATGTAACAGGGGTTCAGGCTTCTGTAACTTTAGGAGTTATCTCCCTATCTACTGACGCCACTATATCTGATCAAGCCGTAAGAAAGCCTGAAACTGTTTTCTTCGATGACCCTAATAATGACGGTGTTGGAGTTGTACGCAGGAATGAGCGCAACTTTTACACTTGGACAAACGCTTTTATCTTGGGTATGCGGCCTCAGATATTTGAGACTGGCCCAGACAAAGACAATACAACAAGTGGTCCCATTTGGGATGAATCGGTAGCTGGTGACAAAGCTCTTTCTGTACAAACTAAGATAACCTCTGAGTTAACCTCTGACCCGATAGTGTCTCAGTCCTCATGGGTTCCTTTGGTTAACGGTGACTACACCTACCCAGCTACCTATGAAGCTGCTCTTGGTTATGATGCTAGTAACTCCTACCCTGTCACGGTAAACCTAAACCACTTGCCCTCTGAGTCCATTGTTAACAATGCTGCAACTATCAGCACTCTTGGTGATCCACTCTTAACCACCTTAGTTTTTCCTGCTAATGACCCTACCTTGTTTAATGCAATTGTTGGACAAGTTCGCACAATAAACACTTTTGATACGACTGACACTGTTACATACTTTTACAGCCTTATCAACGGACAAGTTGGTGAGGTACAGTGGCCTAACGAAAGCAAGCACTACCTCTTACAAAAGTACGACACAGACAAAGGTTTTGACCTTGGCACTTTAAGCACTAACACTTTTGTACGTACTAAAGACCACCCTTTTCAGGGTTCCGCTTATACTGCTTACGGCTTTCGATTACAGCCTCAAGTCACTACTGCTAATTTCCCTGATGGTACTCCTGTTTCCCAAGAGCATACGCTTTTAGTTACCTCATCTTTAGGGGTAATTAAAGTTAATATAAGCAAGGAACTTCCTGCCCTTCCAGTTACTGTTGGTACTAACTTAGGTATAAAAGCTAATGTTACTGCTTCTGTATATAAAGAAATCATTACCCCACCAACAGACCCAGACATACCTGTAGAGGAACAAGACCTTACACCCTTTAAGGTAGGCTTTGATCTAACCGCAGGACTACCTGACCCTCAATGGTACTTGAGTACGTCTAGGGTAGAAATTATAGCGGAGCCTAATCAGCCTGCTAATGATGTAATATACCCTTACGCCTCTCGTTCACCTACTGCTGGACCTACACAGACAGACTTTGACTTTGCAATATCTCTTGGTGTCTTAGATGGTCCCATAGGTGTTGACCAACCTGTAGATGGCTTCGATACCACCTTAACTTTAGGTACTCCTACCCTTAAGTCTTTAAATACCTTAGCTGTCGATTCTCAAGTTGTCACTTTAGGTTTAAATCTTTCTGGTATAGAGGCCCAACCTACAGAAATTATATACCCCTCTGACAGCATACTTCTAACTCCAAGTCTGGGAAGTATCGAAACTCTAGCCACCTCTAATGCTGTATGTACAAGTAGGCTTACCACCCTTGGATTAGGCAACATAACTTTTGCTGCTAACGCTAACACTGCACCGTCTTCTGGTGTCGAGTTTACAGGAGCAGCAGGTGAGATTACCTTTACGGTTGATGCTAACCTCTTCCCTGATGGCCTAGAGTTTGTAGCTAGTGTAGGCATAGCTGGCGTACCAGCACTTGCCCGAATAACAACTGCTGGTTTTGCTACTGTCACCATAGGTGCGGTGGGAGTAGGGGCTGTTAAGCTAGTATCAGGGTTTGGGATTGATGTTCAGTTTGGTCCTGACCTTACTGTTACGGGATTCAAGTTTGACTTTGAGGCCATTAAGCACTTGTACAATGTACTTAGACAGGTCCACGGTGGATTTCCTGCTAACAGAACTGCAAGACCTACGTTTAGTAGCCCAAGGAACATTAGACCTCCCAAACCATCAAAAAATTTAGCGGCATAGAAGGATACGATATGAGCCTAGTTTGGCCCAACAAAGACCCAGACGAACTGCTAGACTACAGTATTGATTGGTCTGATATTGTTTCTGGGTTTACCATTAGTACAGTAGTCTGGTCTGTAAGGTCTAATGTTAACCCTGCCGAGACTACCTTAGTTGCTGGTCACGACTTAACCACTGCTACTGGTGGTGCCATAGTTGACAGCATACAGAACATACAACAAGCCTTGTCTGGAAATGTCGCAATTATTTATATAGGCGGTGGGATAATTAAAAGGGACTATACCTTTGTCTGCACTATTACCACAAGCATAGCAACCACTATCCAACGTGCAGTCATACTTCGCTGTAGGAGCGTGTAATGCCAACTTGGACTAGGCACCTTTATGAGCATGATTACTTAGCTATAGCTAAGGGTGAATCTAATGGTTACTCTGCTGTTCACAAGTTTGGTGCTAATTTTGACTTAGACGCTGGGACTGTTCCAGAGACAATCTGGACTAATGGAGGACTATACCCTTGGTCTGCATTAGACAATCCTGAGATCATACATGTAAAGTCAGCAGACAACAACGACACAAGCCAGTTGGAGATTATAGGTCTTGACGAAGACTGGAATGAAGCATCTGAGATAGTTGTTATGTTAGGTACTACACCAGTTGCAACCACCAGCACGTTTAGGCGTGTCTACCGTATGATATATAACCACACGGGTTCAAATGAAGGTGTTATCACGGCTCATGCTGGTTCTTCTGGTGGGACTGTTGTTGCTAACATTGACGTAGATTACTCCCAGACCTTAATGTGTGTCTACACAGTTCCCGTAGGCCACACTGCTTACCTTGTTAGTTTAGGTCTTGCTGTACAGAAGAATAAAGACGCTCAAGTGAGACTTTACTCTAGGGAACAAGGGGAAAGTTTTAAGATTAAACACATGGCTGAGGTGTATGAGTCGCAATACAACTATATGTTTTCTGTCCCCCTTAAGTTTTTAGAGAAGTCGGACTTAGACCTTAGATCGGCGGACGTAGAGACTAACAACACCCGTGTTACAGCCAACTTTGATTTAATCTTAATTAAGAATGACCCAACAGGGAATGTATAATGAACATTAACAAAGGCCAGTTAGCTAACGATGTATTTTCCACTGAGGCTGAAGCCAGAGTGAGAAGTATGGATTTAGGCATGAACGGTAGCACACATGCCCACCCTGATGCACAAGGACAGGCCCATTATATGCCCGGTGAGAGCCATGAGGCTTATATGGCATACTACGACAAGGAAACTGAAGAGGCACCCTCACAGGACCGCTTAGAGGCTCTCAGAGTAGTTATACAAGAGATTATGAAGGAAGACTTCGCCAAGGCTGAGTATCAAGGCGAGAAAGTCACCTTAAACAAACCTCGTCGTATTAAAGGCGGCAATAAGAAGTTTGAAGTGTTCGTACAAAGCGGAGGAAAGATTAAGCGTGTGGCTTTCGGAGACCCCAACATGGAGATACGGAGGGACAACCCAAAAGCTAGGGCCAACTTCCGTTCAAGACATTCGTGCGACACAAAGAAGGACAAAACAACGGCAGGATACTGGTCCTGTAGAATGTGGGAGGGAGGAGCCTCGGTGTCAGAACTTACAAAAACAAACATTGAAGGACAGATACTCAAAGCCGACGAAGAACAGCGTCTCGTTTATGGTTGGGCATCAGTCGTTACCGAAAAAGGCGAACCTGTTATTGATCGCCAAGGAGATATTATTGAACCAGACACACTTGTTAAAGCCGTGAACAACTTCATGGAACATATACGTGTTGGTAAAGAAATGCACAAAGGGGATCAGATTGGGGCGGTTATCCACTCAATGCCTATCACTAAAGAGATTGGTGAATCCCTTGGCATCCAGAGTGACCGAGAAGGTTGGATTGTAGCGTTTAAAGTCTACAATGATGACGTTTGGGCTAGGGTCAAATCTGGTGAACTTGCGGCCTTCTCAATAGGTGGTCGTGCAACCAAGGAATCTTATGATGCCTAATTTACTTAAACAGCTTGAGTTAGAGGAACTGTCCTTGGTTGATCGTCCAGCTAACGCACAAGCAATGGTCTCTCTATATAAGCGGGACAACTCCGAGGGAGAAACTATGGAGAACGAAGTAGAAAAAATGTCTGATGACATGAAAGCAAAGCTGAAGCCTTATATGGACAAAGGTATGTCCGAGGATGAAGCCATGAAAATGTATAACATGGACATGAAAAAAGAATACCAAGGTCCATTGGATGAGGTAGACACCATTAAAGCGGAACTAGACCTAGTTAAAGCAGAGGCTGAACGCCTTAGCAAAGCCCTAGAAGAAGCTGGTTACATC
>Ga0075118_10002277_pt1 | contig 12366 bp, 12 predicted proteins | sample AntAceMetag02UKE_FD_69794 | JGI IMG/M metagenome (GOLD analysis project Ga0075118, IMG submission 69794) | Saline lake microbial communities from Ace Lake, Antarctica - Antarctic Ace Lake Metagenome 02UKE | ecosystem: Environmental > Aquatic > Non-marine Saline and Alkaline > Saline | place...
CTATCCGCATCAGCTCTCTGGCGGGCAACGTCAGCGCGCGATGATTGCCCAGTCCATTTCCTGCGATCCTGACCTACTGATTGCAGACGAGCCTACGACCGCGTTGGACGTCACCGTGCAAGCGGAGATCCTCGACCTATTGAGGAGCCTGCACACACGATTGAACTCTGCGATTATTCTGATCACTCATGACATGGGGGTCGTCGCCGACCTTGCGGATCATGTGGTGGTCATGCATCGTGGCGAGATCGTCGAGAGCGGTGAGGTCGCCCGAATCTTTGGGAAGCCCGAACATCCCTACACCCAACAACTTCTGGCCACGGTGCCGCACCTCGGCTCGAGTCCCAGCCGGGTTCTGGATATCGCAAACGAGAAGGCTGACCCCGTGCTTTCGCTCTCGCATGTGACTATCGACTATCCAAAGCGTGGGAGAACTTCCGCCTTCCGCGCCGTTGAGGACATCTCGTTCGAGATACGTCCTGGTGAGATGCTAAGCCTAGTCGGCGAGTCTGGTTCGGGGAAGACGACCATCGGTCGAGCCGCCATGGGGCTGATCCCAATCACAGGGGGTCGTCTTGAGGTCGTGGGTCAAGATATTGGTTCGCTCCGAGGCAAGAAGCTGCGCGCACTCCGCACTCGAACAGGGATGGTGTTTCAGGATCCTTCTTCCTCCCTGAACCCGAGGATGCCAGTCGGCCAGAGCATAGGAGAGCCAATACTGCTTGCGGGCCTCGCCAAGGGGGCGAAACTAGATTCGATGGTCGAGGATCTTCTTGACCAAGTCGAGTTGCCGGCAATGTTCCGGAACCGGTATCCGCACGAACTCTCCGGCGGGCAGAAGCAGCGAGCGGGGATCGCCAGGGCTCTCGCACTGAATCCGCAACTTCTGGTCGCTGATGAGCCGACGTCTGCGTTGGACGTATCCGTGCAATCGCGCTTCCTCGAACTGCTGTTGGAGTTGCAGCAGAAATCACAGTTCGCTTGCTTGTTTATCAGCCATGATCTCGCCGTAGTAGACATGCTGGCTCACCGTATCGTAGTTCTTCGCAACGGAAGGCTTGTGGAGGAAGGGGATCGCGACAGCATCCTTCGCAACGCTGTCGATCCGTACACGCGACGACTCGTCGCCGCGGTGCCGCTGCCAGACCCAACGGCGCAGCGCGCTAGTCGTGAGAAGCGGCTTTCAGGTCGGTAGTGGGTTGCTCGCTGCGGCGCCATTACCCTATTGCCTCCTGTCAATACCTGTTTAAAGGTGACTCGTTTCCTCAATTGAGAATCTACGCCGAGTTCAAGGGTTGAAGGCCTGGTTGACAGCTGGTTTCATGTCCACGGGCTTCTTGGCCAGGGCCGAGGATGTTCCGGGACAGGGCCGAGGGCTTGAGGCGCTTGAATTCGGCGTTCATCTGGATGATCGGTCGTTTGGTCATGTCGTGGCTGGTGGTCGCACGCTGGGGCGTAGTCGTCGCGGCATCGTGCTTTTTCGTCACTTTCGCGCCGTTTCGTTACTTGAAGCTGAGTACTGAGATTTCCGCGACTTGAACGCGCAGCGAACTGATTAGTTTCTGCTTGCCCGGCGAGAAGCTGGCTATACCGGCTTGCGAGCGAGTGAGGCAATGCTGCCGTTACCTGCCGAAGTAGGGAATTCTGTGGCCGACTACTTACTCAATGGGCGGGTCCGTCAGCGGACGCCGGGAAGTGTTTTTGACTGTCTATACTCAGCTGGTAGCGCTGAAACGTGTTTCGGTGTCGTTGATCGTTCGACACGCTTGGTCTACGTGCAGGGATCGCGCCTATGGGTGCTCACCGGCTGAACCGCGCGTTGGCTTTCGACATGATGGCAGTGGAGGTGTGTCGCTGCCGGGAATCGGTCAGACGCTCCGGCATCGCCATCTGTCAGCGACATTTGAATCCCAACGAACGTGGCAACATCGTTGACAAACATGGGTGTGTAGGTTGAACAGGTCGTGACGCTGATTGAGAAACTCCAGAACACGGTGGGTGTTCTGCCCTGGCAAGTCCTGGATGCTGCCCCTTATTGTACAGCCACGAACCTCGACTACGCGAAGACTGTTAAGACAGGCACCGGCGGCACGACAGAGTTTTTTATCGTGGCCAGTCGCGGTTCAGTCACGGGTGAGGACCTCGATCTTGTTGGCCTGTTCCGTCACGAAAGCCTCGTCAACTTCACGCCCAAGACCTTTTGCACGTGGCACATCTACGATGCCGTAGCTTGCAACGATTGGCTCGGTAATGATGTCGCGCGCGTAATATTTTGCGGAGCCCGAAACGTCGGAGGGCAAGGTGAAACCTGGAAGGCTGCACAAGGCGAGATTTGCTGCTCGCCCGACTCCGAACTCGTGCATCCCGCCACACCAGACCGGAATGTTTCGGGCAAAAGCGACGTCGTGCGCATCGCGCGCAACAGTCAACCCACCCATTCTCGAGACTTTGATATTGATTACGCGAGCAGCATCGAGATCAATCGCCGTGGTGAGGTCCGCGATGGTCTCGATCGACTCGTCGAGGCAGATCGGTGTTTCGATGGAGGATTGAAGTCGTGCGTGAGCGAGAAGTTCACGCGGCGCGAATGGCTGCTCGATCATGGCAAGGCCATAGCTGTCAAGCTCTCGCAGTGAGGCGAGATTGTCACCATCTTCCGTGTATGCCCCGTTGGCATCGACCTGCAGACTGATGTCAGGAAACTCCGCGCGAACTGCGCTCACAGGAGTAAGATCCCAGCCTGGCCTGATTTTGAGTTTGATGCGACGATAGCCTGCTTCGACTTGGGTTCTCACGCGCTTCAGCAATTCTTCTGGATTGCGTTCGATGCCTAGCGAGACCCCTGCCGCGGCTTGGAGTTGAGTTCCGCCGAGTGCTTCAGCAAGTGAGGTGTCTGCCGATTGCGCAAATAGCGCCCAAACCGCGGCATCCACTCCGGCCTTCGCGAAGTTGTTTCCGCGAACCTCCGCCCAGCTCTCCACGGCCTGTTCCGGATGCTCCCAGGTCAGGTTCAGAAGCGACGGCAAGAGGTAGCGGGTGGCAATGTGCCAGCACGTCTCGACAGTCTCGGACGTAAAGTATGGATCGGACGGTGAGGCGATTTCGCCCCACGCAACTGTGCCGTCATCAGCCAGTAGTCGAATGAGGATGTGCTCAATCGTGCTCTTGCGGTGCGAACTAGTTTCGAATTCGTGGACCAAGGGCAGGCCGAGGCGGAACAACCGTGCCTCGGCAACACGCAACACTGCGCTCATGATTCTGCCTGCTCGAACAGATAAGCAGCGACGTTAGGAGTGTCAGCCAGGCGTTGGCATGCGACGGCGACGAAGCCGTCTGTGAGGTTTTGTATGAACTTCTCCGCGAGCAACGTGCTCACAGAGTCGGCGAGGGTTGAGCTGGCAGCGACTGAGGATGGCAGAAGGAGCCAGCGACGTCCACCGAGCTCACCGGCCGTGACTGTCTCCCGCTCGGGCTGACCAGCCAAGTTCTGAATGAACTCTGTTCTGGATGTGAGATCGCTGGGGCCAGTTTGCTCCTGTGTCAGGTCCCAGTCCGCAATAAGCCGATCAGAGTAGGGCTCCCCGTAGAAGTCGCGGTGAAATTGCGTGCCCTTAGCACCGAGAGTTTCGAGGTTGAAGTGGCCGTTGCGCGCATTGATCGGGTCGAACGCCCAGCGCATGGATGTTGCCCCTATTGATCGAGCGAGTTCCGCTTGTCGGTGCTTGAGGAGCCGCCCGATGCCCATGCCCTGCGATTCTGGTCGCACCGCCGTTGATTGCGAGTAGTGGTATACCGTTGAACCGTCGAGTGCGGTGAAACCGAAACAGAATCCGAGAAGTCGACCGTTCGCATCGATTGCGCCCAGCGCGGAGCCACTGTTTGCCAGCAGTGCAGTCAATAAGCGTGGGCTCACGGCATGAGTGTTGTTGGTGTATCCAAAAACTGAGCGATGTAGTTGGCCGGCCTCGGTGCGCAATTGCGACGTGTCCAGAGGGACTACCGAGGAATACCGAGAATCAACAGACTGTGGCTGCGGGACGTTGTGGAGATCCTGAAACGCCGCCAAACCTGAATCTGATGTGCACATATAACCCTCAAACTAACCGCAGTCCCTCACAAGTCTGGGATTGCGCTCTCAGCTTACAGAAGATACGTTTACTATGCATGGACAATTTGAAGAATATTTCGCAGAGCGCTTCGGACGAAAATGAGCCGCTGCGGCGGCTTGGTCGTTACGTCGAGCTCGAGTCTCCTACTGGAGCGCGAGACGCGATTATGGGATTCACCTCCGAAGTTGCGTCGAGACTTGAAAGACTGGGCGCTACCGTCACCTGGCAAAGCCATTCTGGCGGCGACCACCTCATCGCTTCATTCCCGGGTAGCGCTCCCCTGGAGTCCGAGGCGCCAATCCTGATACTTGTACATTCCGACACGGTGTGGCCACTCGGGCAGCTGGAAGTGATGCCGTGGAGCGTCGGGGGTGGAGTGGCAAGTGGTCCGGGCGTTTTTGACATGAAAGGCGGAATTGTCATCGTAGAGGAGGCCATCGGTCGCGTTGTTGAAAAGCCGCATCGACCCATCGTTGTCCTCGTTGTCGCAGACGAGGAAATCGGCTCTCCGACCTCGCGCGAACTCATCGAAGCGCATGCTCGCATCGCGCGTGCTGTGCTGGGATTCGAACCCCCGCATCCCGATGGTTCCCTCAAGACCTCGCGATGGGGGAGCACGCGGCTTCGCCTCGAGGTTGTAGGTCGCGAGGCACACGCTGCGTTGGATGCCGAGGCCGGAATCTCCGCCATTGACGAACTTCTCGATCAACTCATGATCGTGCGCACTGTAACGCAGGGCACTCCGGGTGTGCTCTGCAATGTCGGCATCATTGGCGGAGGCGCGAAGACCAACGTGATTCCCGCACGGGCGAGCGCCGACATTGGGCTCAGGTTCCAAGATGCCGAAACAGAGGACAAGATCCTCGCCAAATTACTGGCGCTGCGCCCGCTTCGCGATGGTGCTGCTGTGACGGTAAATTTTCTTTCAAATCGACCAGCTTGGCAGCCGGGTCAGGAGCACGATGAGCTGCTCGCTACGATCGTCACTGCTGGGATCTCCTGCGGGCAGCGAGTCGAGGGACGGCCATCGACTGGGGCAGCAGACACGAACCTATCCGGGCGGCTTGGCGTGCCAAGCGTTGATGGTCTCGGTCCGATCGGACAGGGTGCACATGCGCTGAGTGAGCAAATTGTCGTTGACAGTCTTGCGGACCGTATCGTACTGGTTTCTGCCATTCTTGAGGCACTCTAAGCGCCACGCGCTTCAATTGAGAAAATTGATCAAAGTTATAGCCATTTAGGGAAAAACGTGTCTCCTAATGACTTTGGCTCGAACAATTTAGTTCTAGGTAATCAAAAAGGCCGTTTTGCGCAAATATCTAGGTCGAAAGCTGCGGGTACTCGTCGCGGTGGCCGTTATTTTCTTTCTGTCGCTCGTTACGGGGTGTAGCTATCTGGGCGGTGATGACCAGGGAAGCAGCGACTCGAAGATTTTCAAGATCTTCGTTCACAGCGACGGTCGCATGAACGATGAATTTGCGAGAATCAACAATCTCTTCGAAGAACAGAACTCGGGCCTCAAGGTGAAATTCACCACCGCGGTACGTGCACACACAACCTGCGTGGAAAGAACACCTAGGATAGTCTTATGAGTTATCGAGGTAGGATTCTTGTCGTTGAGAATGCAGAGACGTCGCCCCTCGGTAGATTTGAGACGTGGTGGCGAGCCACAGGAGTGTCATTCGACGTCGTGCGGGGGCACCGTGAGCCTCTCCCATCCCTGGACGGCTACGACGGTCTGGTCATCCTTGGAGGCGGCTTCATGCCCGATGATGATGCACAGGCACCGTGGCTTCCGCTGGTGCGGTCTCTGGTCCGCGATGCATTAAGCACCGAACTGCCCCTCCTCGGTATCTGCCTTGGGAGCCAGATGCTTGCGCAAGTGGCTGGAGGAGAGGTTACGTCGAAAACTGGCAGCCCAGAAGTGGGGAGCACGCCAGTTGAGATTCTCCGCGCCGCGAGCGACGATGCACTGTTTTCTTGTCTTCCTGCGCAGGTTTGCGTGGTCGAAAACCACGAAGATATGATTACTAAACTTCCAGACTCGGCGGTCTTGCTCGCTAGCACAAGGTTCTGTCCGAACCAAGCGTTTCGGATGGGGACGCGCGCGTGGGGCATCCAGTTTCATCCAGAAGCTTCCGCACACATGGTTTCCGAATGGAGCAAGGAGTACTTCGTTGACCGAGGCTTCGACCCAGACGAGGTGCTGCGCAAGTCTGAGGAAGACGAGCCGAAATGGGAGCCCACCTGGCGTGATTTCGCTGCGCGCTTCGCCGCAATCGTGGCTCAATATGCTCTTTCAGATGGGTCAGTTAAGGGGGCACGGTGATCGAGCCCTTGGCCAAGCACTCGAGGCTGAAGCGGCACGCTTCAACGGCCGCGTCGGCTGCGCGCTTGCTAGTCTCCAAACGGGTGAGAAGATCGAACGCGACGCTGACTCCATCTTTCCCACGGCGAGTACAGTCGCGTTGGCCATTATCACTGCGTTCTACGAGCTCGTGAATTCTGGGAAACGAGACTGGGAAAACCAGGTATCGGCTGACCGCTCGCTTTCCATTGGCGGTCCTGGGGTGCTGCAGTACCTTGGGCTGCCGACGCACTCCGACAGGAACGTAGCATGGCTAATGATCTGCCAGTCCCATAATTTTGCAATCAACCTGCTGCTGAACTCATACACGATCAAGCGCACAAGCTCTCTAGATAGTGTGCTGGTTGGCGACCACAATGCCGTCGAGAAGTTCGCCGCATTCCGTCCAGGCGCTTTATTGCGCTATAAGGTGGCCCACCAGCCCTGCGACTCTGTGCATCTACCCAGTTGCAATGGCAGAGGGTTCACTACCAGGTTCAGCTGCCACCATAAAAGCCGCCGAGCAGCGGCAAGGTCGCAAAAGCATAAACAAATTTTTACTAGTTTATCGGTCTCCTCTTGGGTCACTGCGCGGATCTCCCTGGAAATCATGAATGCGGATGCGGAAAACACCAACTATGCGGTCGAGAACACAGCCCCGTTGAGCATCGTCAGAATGGCAAAGGCGAGCCACGGCGCGCGGATAGTTGAGTCAGCATGACGCGCACTGTGTTGGCTGGGGGAACTGTTATCGACGGGACAGGAGCAGCAGCGCGGATCGCCGATGTCGTCATTGAAGACGGCCTGATTGTGGCTATCGAAGAGCCTGGAAGCTGCAACACTGGGGCAGCCGTTCACGACATGATCGGTATGGTTCTCGCCCCAGGATTCATTGATGCACACTCTCATGCAGACAATGCGCCGCTTCTCCAGGAGCCGGATCTCTCCAAGGTCCTGCAGGGAGTGACCACAGAAGTGGTAGGCAATTGCGGTCTCAGTCTGGCCCCTCGGATTCCACGCAACGCCGATACCCTCGAGTCGTACCTGCGCCACTTCTTTCCCGAGTCACCGTGGACTGGCCAGTCTTTCTCAGATTTTCTTGCTGCAACCGACGACGCGGGCTACATCGTGAACTTCGCACCGTTGGTTGGGCATGGCCCGCTGCGTATCGCCTCTATGGGGCTCGACGCCCGAGAGGCAACCGCGCAAGAGTTGCGCACAATGCGATCTATGCTCGACGAGGCATTGGACGCCGGAGCTATCGGTATGTCCTCCGGACTCGTCTACCCACCAGGACGCTCGAGTGTTACCTCTGAATTGGTCGAGCTCGCCCATTCACTTCACGACCGAAACGCGATCTACTCCTCGCATATAAGAAGCGAGGGTTTGGAACGGATGGGGGCCGTCAATGAAGCTGTGTCTGTTGGTCGAGAGGCAAAAGTGAGAGTTGAGATTTCTCACCACAAGGCGATGGGTGCAGCTAACTGGGGCCAGGTGCGCCATTCGCTTGAGCTGGTGGAGAAGGCGAGAGTCGAGGGTGTTGACGTTCGATTCGACGTGTACCCGTACACAGCGTCGAGTACCTCGCTTGCCTCGTGCCTTCCTCCACGACTGTTGAGTTTGGATGACGACACTCTGCTCGCGCAACTGCGCGATCCTCATCTCGTCGAATCGCTTCGGCTCGAACTTGAACGCGGCGATTGGGATAACCATGTTGCGCAGGCTGGTGGCTACCAGGGCATTCTCGTGTCGAGCACGGAGACCCAGAGTTTCGTTGGGAGCACCCTTGATGAGCTCGGCCGCGAGCTCGGCACTGATGGAGCCGGTGCCCTTGTGCACGTTCTTGTGCACGAAAGGCTGCGCGCCACGATGGTCTGCTTTGCCATGGACGAGGCGGATGTTGAGGCTGCGCTGTTGGATCCCTTCACCTGCATTGGCTCAGACGGGTTGCCAGCAGGGATGAGCGGTAAGCCGCACCCGCGCCAGTGGGGAACTTTCCCTAGAGTCCTTGGCCGCTACGTGCGCGAGCGAAAACTGCTCAGTCTGGAGAGCGCAGTGCACAAAATGACCGCGCTTCCAGCCGATACTTTTCGCCTCTCCGGCGTTGGAACCCTTGCTGCTGGGTTTGCCGCCGACATTGTGGCGTTTAACCCAGACGACGTGATCGACCGAGCGACGTACACAGACTCAGTTCTGCCACCAGCGGGTATCCGCGACGTCTTCATCAGCGGCGTGCCCGTTGTGGCGGAATCTCAGTTCACCGGTGCTCGCGTCGGCCGCCGGCTTCGCGCGGGCATCGGCTGAAGCGCCAGCATTGTCGCCAGATGAATTCCGTTGCCTCTTGTTGACACTTAAGGAGAACCGATGAACGTTGCTCGCCTCGCATCGCTGGACACGAGTGCACTGGCTGAAACGTTCGCGGCCCGCGTGACCTCCCACAAAACTCCCGGGTCATATTTCGCGTTGTTCACCCGTGACGACGTGGTCGCCGAGGGCGGATTCGGCTCTCAGAAACTTATGGGGCGTGCTCCGGATCGGGGCACGGTGTTTCGCATCGCATCCTGCACGAAGAGCTTCACCGCGGCGACACTGCTCATTCTTCGGGATCAGGGTGCCCTGGACCTGGATACACCAATCACCAGATTTGTTCCCGAGTTTCTGTCGACGTCACCGATCAGTAGCCCGATCGCCCCCACCGTTCGAATGCTCATGACGATGTCTGGAGGCCTCCCTTCCGACGACCCGTGGGGGGATCGCCAAGAGTCGCTGACGACAGATCAGTTTCTCGGGGTTCTGCGCACTGGTGTTCAGTTTGTCTCTGTACCTGGCACCGCTTACGAGTACTCGAACCTTGGGTATGCCATGTTGGGTCTGGTGATCGAAGCCTTGTCGGGTCGGCCATACGCGCGCGCGGTCAAGGAGCTGCTTCTTGATCCGCTCGGACTCGACAACACGGCATTCGAGGCTGGCTTCTTCAATGCCGACCAATTGGCTATCGGTTGCCGAAGGTCAGGTGATGAATGGTGCGAGCTGCCGTTCTCATCACCAGGCGCGTTTTCTCCGATTGGAGGACTGTTCACGACGGCCAGCGATCTCATGCGCTGGTCCCGCTGGCTCGCCAGTGCTCTAGATGTCGACAACACAGAGTCCGGCCCGCTCTCGGCCGCAAGCCGTCGAGAGATGCAACAGATCAGCCGAGCATTCCCGCACGAGCGTGGAACCGAAGCACCTTCTGGCTATGGTTACGGACTGATGGTGGAGGCTGATCCCCTTTGGGGGCACACCGCGTTTCACTCTGGCGGGTATCCCGGATTCAGCACTCACATGCGGTGGAATGCTCCATCGGGATTTGGTATTGTTGCGTTCGAAAATGCAACCTACTCGTGCGTGGCAGAACCAGCTGCGTCGGCACTACGGACAGTGCTCGAACAGCTCGGGAAACCGAATCTGGCCCCAACACTGTGGCCGGCAACGGTGGAGCTGCAGGCCAAAGCTGACGCGCTCATTCGGCACTGGCAAGACGGGCGTGCTGGCGACATATTCGCCGATAATGTCGGTCTCGACGTGCCGCTTGCTGAACGCACAGAGGCTATTACGTCTGCAATCGCTGAACTTGGAGGGCTCACCCATAGGATCACTTCTGCGACCCTCGAGTTGAGCGACTCACCAGCTCACGCTGTCTGGCACATACCGGCCCTGCGCGGGAGGTTGCGGTGCGAAATTCGGTTGGCCCCAACGCTGCCTGCTCGAATCCAAACAATTAAAGTAAGCGCGGAACTGGAGGTCGCGCCTTAAACTGAGATACGCTTCTGGAGGTGCGGCCATTGCGGCCGAGTTGAGACCACAATTATGTGTCAATGGAGTCGGGCGGGTTTGGAAATGAATATGGACAAGGACGTTCACGAGGGCGACCACGAACTCAACAAGGAATTGGATTCGCCAGGGAAACGATACGGTGCTCGTCTCCAGCAGCGATCGTTGGCGAGCATCTTGCAGCAGCAGGTCATTAATCAGGAGAAGCTGAGTCTTAGCCATGCCCTGGATCGCGTGCGAGAAGATGGATCCGCAATCCTTGTCGCGAGCGCGATTGTTGCAGCACGCCGCCGATTCGTAGTTGGCTCGGGAAAGTCACTCGCCTATGCGTCGCTACTGTCGCGCGACCTTCTCGGCGGACTGTCCCAGGTTTTCCTGGTTGACGGAACTGCAGTCAGAGCGATTGACATCTTGAGCGAAACGAAGTCGACGGATGTGCTCGTTGTATTTTCGTTTCGCCGTTACCGACGCGACACCATCACCATTGCGGAGAAGTTCGCTGCTGCCGGTGGGGATGTCGTGCTGATCACTGATGATGCCACTTCCCCTATCAACGAGATTGCCAGTGCCTCGATCGTCGTGGAAACGGACAGCGTCTCGTATACAGATTCCCCCACTTCCATTGCCGCGATATGCCATCTGCTCGCGACCCTGTGTACTGCGAGTGCGAAGGGCGCGCGCCGACGCCTTGCTGAGCAAGACCGACTCAGTGCTGAGTTCGACCTTTACCTCAATCACTGATGCCAAGATTTATTTCATAATTCCCCAATTGCCACTTTTAAACCCCCAATAGTGTGCAACCATTGAGCAGGGCGTTACGCCTTTACGTAACGTAAGTTATCAATCGATGGTCGGCACGGACTGCGATGCCTGAAGGGTGACACACGATGCGCGTAATGATCTCCGCCGACATGGAAGGTGCAACAGGCGTAACGTATGGCAATGATGTTGATCCAGGCGGCGAGGAGTGGCATCGGTTCCGAAAGCTTTTCACTGCCGACGTCAATGCTGTTGCGCTGGGACTGTTCGACGCAGGAATTGACGACGTCCTTGTCAATGAGGCGCACTCGAGCATGCGCAATGTTCTCTTGGAAGACCTTGACGAGCGCGTGAGGCTGCTCACTGGTCGCCACAAGCCACTTGGCATGATGCAGGGAATCGAAAATTCAGACGGCGTCGCGTTCGTTGGCTATCACGCAGGCGCCGGGACAAGAGGGGTGCTTGCACACACCTATCTGGCGAACGCAGTGCTTGGAGTCTGGCTCAATGGCGAACCGGCGAGCGAAGGGCATCTGAATGCGCATCTCGCCAAGGAATACGGTTCGCCAGTTATTTTGGTGACCGGTGACGACCTGACCTGCGAAGATGCGAACGTCTACGCTCCAGAATCTGAGCGAGTCGCCGTCAAGGAATACGTGAGCCGATATGCGGCAATCTGCCTGACGCCGGCCACAACGTTTGCGCTTCAACGCGAGGCAGCAACCCGAGCAGCCGCTCTCGTCGGTCGTGTGCCCGAGGTGCGGAAGGCACAGACCATTGAGGTTGAGTTTGATGCTGTTCACCTCGCAGATGCGGCCGCAGTCGTGCCAACAGTCGAGCAAATCAGTGAACGTGGGGTGAGATTCACTGCGTTAACGATGACCGAGGCCATGAAGGCGTTCAAGATCGTGACCGCAATTGCTAGCGGTGCCCGCGAGGAAGGGTACGAATGAGCCATAAGTCATTCCCACTTCTTCTCCCACGAAAGGTAATGCCGTGCCTTCAACTACTCCATCGACTCCAGTAATTTTGGGGAGGCTGGAGGCGGCGCGCGTGACGTCGCAGCCCGTCGCATGGAGATCGAGTTCGATGCAATGCACCGGTAGGCGCTGCCGAGAGCATGCCCACCGTTGAGACCTCTGGAGAACGCTCAGTGATCTTCGAGTCCGCGAATATGGTGGAAGCCATGAAAACGTTCAAGGTGGTTTCGACTGCTACCGGAAGCACTCGAGAGGCCTCCTATGACTGACAGCCAGTTTGTTCCGAAAGGACGATCCGTGACAAATCTCTCACACAGTTCGAACCGCAGCGAGCTATCTGCGGTGGACGTTACCCCTG
>Ga0075118_10002280_pt1 | contig 12354 bp, 12 predicted proteins | sample AntAceMetag02UKE_FD_69794 | JGI IMG/M metagenome (GOLD analysis project Ga0075118, IMG submission 69794) | Saline lake microbial communities from Ace Lake, Antarctica - Antarctic Ace Lake Metagenome 02UKE | ecosystem: Environmental > Aquatic > Non-marine Saline and Alkaline > Saline | place...
CTAGTCACGGATTCTACCGGATCACGCGAGTCGATCGATCCGTCGAGCCTTACAATAATCTAGCCTCCATACTTCGGGACCAGAGATGAGTTAACCTATTGTCAACAATCCGTATTTGCGGCACCATCGGGGAATTCGTTTTGCCCCGATGAACCCAAATACACCTCAATTCGTCGCTAGAACCTTGCGACACTTCGTCGGATGGTTGGGACTCATCGTCCCAATTTTAGCAAGCCAACCACAGGTGGGTGACTTGATGACCAAAACGTTTTCGGAGCTGAACTCTGGAGGATCGCGAGCCTGGAATGCCATCACGGAGGATCGATGGGGACGCATGTATGTTTCGGTCGACCATCAAGTGTTATCGTCCCAAGGAGGCCGCTGGCTTCCGCTGCCAAAACGACCGTCTTCCGGTCGCCCCGTAGAACTTTTTATCGACGCATTAGATCGTCTTTGGGTGGGTGCTTCCGGGGATACCGGATACTACCAACTCTCGCCGCGTGAGACTCCTCAATGGGTGTCCGTTCACGATCAGCTCGATACCCCGGATGGTCAGGACCGGTGGCGACCCCGCTGGTTCGATGCGGAGACCGGCACCATGTATTTGGCTGGCTACCGGAGCGTCATCACTTGGAACCCCGAGTCCGACCAACAATCTTGGGACGTCGCTGCTGGCACGTTTGCCATCGTCAATATCGGCGGCGACTTGGTCGCGATTTCCAACTTCCCCCATTTTGATCGCCTCCTGCCCGACGGCACGGTCGAGCGACTTTTCAGAAACCCGGGAGGGCAAGTGGTCTCGACGGTCTATGCCACGCTCAATCTTGACGCTGATACGCTACTGATCGGCACCGACCAAGGGGCTTTCCAGCTTCAGAATGGGAAGATCCGGCCATGGCCCATCCGAGATGAAAATGATCAAATCAGTCCGATCGCCGTCCGCACGATAGCGCGAAATTCTAATGGCGAAATTCTCATCCTCAGCCAGCGCCGGAATATTCTCCGGACGGTCGACCCGAGTGGTCGTATTCAGCACGCCCGTCAGGTCAAAACGGGCTTGGTCCGGGTTCCTCCCTGACTCGTCCACTTAGACCGATCGGGAGCATTGTGGATCGCAGACACCATTGGCCTTCACCGCGTGCTCCTCGATAGTCCGATCGAGCTATTCGGATTATCTCAAGCAATCTCGGGAGTGGTTCGCGAGATTGCGGAGTATGGTGATCATATCTACGTGGGGACGTCGTCCGGACTATTCGTGACAACCAACGATGTAGATCTTCGCGCGTTCTATCACCTCGGCAAAATCTCCGACGTGACCAATCTAAGGACCACGCCGCAGGGACTGTTGGTCGGCACCCCCAAGGCCCTCTTCCGCGTAAGAGGCACCGAGGTAACAACCATCGCTCGCGGCCCCTACCGCCGGTTCGAGGTCGTGCCGGGCGATCACCCCCACGTGTTTGCTCCCCGCCGTAATCGGATCGATATTTTAGAGTTCGCGGACGACACCTGGACCCCCGCGCTCGAACAAAAATTCGATGCGGCCACCGCGATCATTACTCGTGATACCGATGGGGCGATTTGGTTTCGTCGTGATCAGAAAGGCGTGACCCGTTGGCCATACCCGTCTCCGCCCGAACACTTTGACGAAAAAAACGGCCTACCCTCAGTCGATCTGACTCCCCTGATGCTCGACGATCGTCTGGTGATTGCCAGTCAGGACAATCGGATTTTCGAATGGGTTTCGCTGCTTAACCGTTTCAGTCCGATCTCCGACGCCGAGTGGCAGCATCACCACGAGGGCAACCTGACTTTCACTCAAGCCGTGCGAATCGGTGACCAACAATGGGTGGCAACTGGAATCAACCAGACCCAATACCGCAAAATCGGCGCAAAGGGATTCGAAATCGGCTTAAGCTGGATAGCCCAAGAATCTAACCCGCGCGCCACCGCCTGGTTAAGAGATTCACGCGGCGACGAGTGGTTCGGCTCCGCCGCGGGAGTAGTCAAACTTCACCAAACCGCCAAGGTGCAACCTCAGCCCCGAGTTAAACTCGTCGTATCGAGGATGGTTGACCTGATCAATCAAAGCGAAATTCCCGCGCCCTGGGATAAGTTATCTAACCGTCAAAACTCGGTTCGATTTGAATTCGAAATCCCCCAATTCTCTGCCGTTGGAATTCATGAATTTTCCTCTCGTCTCCACGGATTAGATGATTTTTGGACTGAGTTTCGAACCGCGAACAGTCGTGATTTTACCAATCTCCCCGCCGGAGAATACGCCTTTGAACTCAAGGCTCGCACTCTTTTCGGCGAGACGGCTCCCGCCGAGATTATCTATTTCTCCATCGCTCCGCCCTACTACCTAAGCTGGTGGAGCATCACTCTATGGAGTATCCTCGCGGCCCTATGTCTTTGGGCCATCTATTATGCCCGCCAGCGCAGTCTGGCGCTCCATAACAATCGATTGTCCGACATGATTCACGAACGCACCGTGGAACTGGCCGACCGACGGGCGGAGCTCGCTACGCAAAACGAAGAACTTACGCAGGCCTTGGCTCATTCCAAGGAACTCACCACGACTGCCGAAGCCGCCGCCGAAGCCAAGGGTATGTTTCTCGCCAATATGAGTCACGAGATCCGCACGCCCATGAACGGCGTCATCGGGATGTGTTCCCTACTCGGCGACACCAAGCTCGACAACACCCAACAAGATTTCGTGCGCACGATCCGCAACTCCGGTGAATCACTGCTCACTATCATTATCGATATCCTCGATTTCTCCAAAATCGAAGCCGGCATGTTTGGGCTCGAAACCACCCAATTCGATCTCGTCGAACTGGTCGAGGACGTGCTCGAATTGCTGGCCCCTGCGGCCCATGGTAAGAAACTGGAATTAGTCTCCATCATCGACGACAATATCCCCGCCACCCGAAACGGGGATCCCACCCGCGTTCGCCAGATTCTCGTCAATCTCGTGGGTAATGCCGTTAAATTCACCCAACAGGGTGAAGTCGTTTTACACGTCAGTCGGTCGGAAGGAAATGAGTTGAAATTCGCTGTTTCCGATACAGGTGAGGGCATCCCTCCCGAAAAAATATCCGACCTGTTTAAGCCCTTCATCCAGGTCGATAATTCAACCGCGCGTCGGCATGGCGGGACGGGATTAGGCCTAGCCATTTCCCACCGACTTGCCGAACTCATGGGCGGAGTCTTGCGCGTTTCATCAAAGAGCGGAACCGGCAGCACCTTCACGCTCGAGATCAGCCTGCCCGCGAACGAAAACCAAGCCCCCGTCTCATCTTATATCTCCAAGCTGAAGGGCAAACGTGTGCTCATTATCGATGATAATGCCACCAATCTAAAGCTGTTTGAGCACTTGGCCCAACAGTGGCAAATGACGTGGCACTCCTGCCATTCTCCGCTCGAAACGGATTCAGTTTTAGGCCCGAATTCTGATTTCGATCTCGTTTGGGTGGACTACCAGATGCCGGGTATGACCGGCACCGCATGGGAACTTAATCTGCGTAAGAATTCCCCGTTCGTGGCGATGCCGGTCGTGCTCGTCTCCTCGGTTCCCATCAATGCAGATTTTTAGCAGCGTTTCGTCAGCGCCCCCACAACGCCCATCTATCGAAACCCGTGCGTCGCTGGCAACTCGCTCGCACCTCCGCCGCGCTCATGGGACTGGAAAAAATCCCTATCCCGGAAACCGCAGCAGGCGGCACCCGCACCCCGATGCCTTACGGCTTACCTCTCCTGCTCGCCGAAGATAATTTAGTGAATCAAAAGGTCGCGAAACGACTCCTCGAAAAATTCGGCTGTAAACCCGATATCGTCGCCAACGGCGTGGAGGCAGTCGAGGCCATGAAACGCCAAAATTATGCGGTCATCATCATGGATGTGCTGATGCCCGAAATGGACGGACAGGAAGCCACCCGAATAATCCGCCGCGAGCTTCCAGCCGACCGCCAACCGCAAATCATCGCCCTCACCGCCGGCGCCACCTCCGATGATCGCCGGGGATGTATCGACGCCGGGATGGACCAATTTATCACCAAACCCGTGCGCGTAGCCGAACTCTACGCCGCCCTGACGGAAGCAAAAAAACAGTATAATTCCGCGAGGCCCTAAAAGCATTCGCGCTCTCCCGAAAAACAGCCAAGGTCGCCATCCCATTAACTTCTCATCTTTCAATATTCGGCCGACATTAGGCATCCTCACCCTCGGGGTCGCCACCCTGCTTTCCGCGGAGGAACCCGCCCCTTCCGCTAAGTCGGATACCATCGTGCAGGAGGGCAACAAGGTTGAGTTAGTCGACGACGCCAGTTTGGACGAAGCCCTCGACCGCCGCCCGGACCTCGCGTTCGCTAATGTCAGTCTCGATCAGGAAAACAGCGGTGTCTCGCTCTCCTCCATCCCCGCCCAAGCCGTCGCCAAGGCCGAAGTCCTCAAATCCGCCACCCCCGATCTCGACGCCGATACCCGCGGCTCCATCTTACGCGTAAAATACCGGCCCAGCTACGAACTCTCCGAACGACTGGCCAGTGGCCGCGTCTTCACCCGCTACAAGGATATCTACCAGTCTTTCGGTGCGCTCGGCGACTTTTCCTGGGCTCAACGCCTCGGCGAAAACGCCGGTTTTCGCGCCACCTTCGAAGCCGAAGATATCGAGCGTGGCTCCGACTCCTATGATGTCGATTGGGGCGACGCCCCCGCCACCGCGACGGGCGACCCGTATATCGACCGGATCACTCAGCTGAACACCCATCGCAACTACGTGACTTATAACTTCAATGGCAGCGCCGACTACCGCTTTGCCGAAGGCCACGACGTCTACGTGCGACTCGCCTACGAAGACCAAGTCCAAGACAGCATCAGTTCCAATGTCCAACTTCGCTACGGCAACGAGCAGGACTTCTCCGAGCTCACTCCCGACTCCGGCCGCACGACCAACGGCCAAATCCGCCGGCTGGGCTCCCAGTGGCGCGAGACCGCCGAGAAACTCAACCTCGCTCTCGGCGGCAACAATACCCTCGGTCCCGTGGAACTGGAGTGGCGCGCTCAACACAACAGCTTCGTGGAGGAAGAACTCTTCGATGATGACGTGCGCTTCACCCGCCGCAATGTCAGCTTCGGCTACACGGATGCCCAATCGCCCGTGCCCATCGCCGTCTATCCCGTCGATGACGATCCCAGCCTCTACGCGCTGACGAACTATGACGACTCCACCCAATATGAGGAACTCACAACCACCGTCGCAGCGGTAGACCTGCGCTGGGCCGACGGGTTTCTCAAACCCGGCGACTACCTCAAATTCGGCGTCAAACGCTCCAGCGACCAACGGGAAATCACCCGCAGCCTCCGAGCCTACACCGTCGGATCTCACGCCACGATTCGCCTCAGCGATGCCCTCTCCCAGTTTACCCGCGACGACTTCCTCGGCGCGGGCTTCAGCCCAGGAGCCGTGCCCGACGCCAGAATCGCCGCCAACTACCTCCGAGCCAATCCCGACGTGCTCGAACTCGACACCTTGCAGAGCGCTCGCCGCTCCTACCCGGGCAGCTACGAGGTCCAACAAGACATTAACGCCGCCTACAGCATGGTAAACTGGCAAGGCGATCGCCTCCGCATCGTCGCCGGCCTGCGCTATGAAGACACCCAGCTTAGCGCCCTCGGCAATGCCGTGATCGTCAACGGCGCGTCCTTTCAAGTGCAGCCCAACCGCGCCTCCAATGGCTACGATCAGATCTTCCCCGGGCTCCACTTGCAGTATAAACTGGGCCCCGCCCTGACCCTGTTTGGTTCCTCCACCAAAACCATCAAACGCCCGGCGTTCAGCTCCACGGCGCCCTACCGCATTCTGGACGTGGAGGATAGTGAGATATCCGAGGGCAACCCCGATCTACGCGCCACCCTCTACCAGAACTTCAACGTCGACCTCGATTACCTGCCCAACAAGGACCTGCTCGTTTCCGGGAGTATTTTCTACCGGGATATCACGGACCCGGTTTATCGGGAAAGGGAACAGCTCACCTCAGGAGAGTTTACTGGCTTCGAGACCCGCCAACTCCGCAACGGTGAACCCGCCACGCAATACGGTGCCAAAGTGATGGTGCAACACGACCTCGGCGCCCTCTCGCCGGATCTTGAACCTTGGTCGTGGAGTTTCGCCTACAGCTACCGGGACTCCTCGGCCGCCTATCCGCAGCGACCCGGCGAAACCCTTCCCTTGATCGGTGCTGCCACAGATCGCATCGACACATCGGTGTCATTTCGCGGCGACCGGTCCTACGTGCAACTCGGCGTCGACTACCGCTCCGAGTCCTTCTTCGGCGTCGGCCAACCCGGCCCCTTCCAAGACCGTTATTCGCCGGAACGAGTCCTGCTGAACCTGAAGGCCGAGCACAAACTTAACGCAAAACTCACCGCCTTCGTCGACTGGCAGAATCTGCTCCGCGAATACGAAACCAGCGTCGTCGATGGCCCCTCTCGCCGCGCCAGCTACCACCAACACGATCCTTGGGCCGTGCTCGCGGGCATGCGGTTTAGACTCTAGCAAATCGCGCCGATTCGAGACCGCAGGCCTACGTAAAGATGCGAACGGCACCGGTTCAGTGTCGGCCTTAACTTGCGGCGACGCGTTGAATCATTTTGTTTTACCGCAACATGCTCATCTTCCGTTCCCTTTTCCTCTCCGCCTCCCTCGGTCTCGCGAGTATGCTCGGCCTCTCCGCCGCCGACTTTGAGGGCACGATCAATATGTCGATCAAAGAAGGTCGCTCAGCGACTCAGGACATCAGCTATGCCACCAAGGACGGCAAATTGCGCGTCAGCATCGACGCCGGTCCCATGGGCGAAATGAACTCCATCATCGATATCGCCGGTAGTAAAATCCTCGTCATCATGGCCGCGCAAAAAATGTATATGGAAATGCCCATCGCCGGGCAGGTCGAAGCCGCCATCAATGAACGCGCACCTTCCGCCGACCGCATGATCCGCTCCGACGAAACCGCCGAGATCCTCGGCTACCCTTGCCGTAAATACACCTTCGACGAACCAGATGGCCCGGTCGGAATCTGGGCGACCGATCAACTTGGCCAGTTCGTCGCCATGCCCAAGGGCAATCCCATGCAACCCGCCCCGGCCCAGGAAAGCTGGGACCAATTCATCACCGGCGACTTCTTCCCCATGCGCATCGTATCACTCAACAACCGCGGCCAAGAACGCATGCGTTGGGAGGTCACCAAAGTGACCCCACAAAAACTATCTCCCGCCCTGTTCGCCGTGCCCGAGGGCTTCCGCAAATTCGACATGGGCGCCATGATGCAAGGCCTCGGCGGCCTCCGTGGAAACTAACCACTAAGCCCCCCCGGCGCCCCGTTTTCGCCTCCGCTCCAACGCGGCGACCGACTTGTCAGTTCCCCGTAGCCGCGCTTGAGGCAAAGGCCGAAAGCGTGGACGCGCTGCCTCTCCGTCTTCGCCACTCGCTGCCGCTCCTCCCCCCTATCATACGGAGCATCTGGCCCGACTCCCCGCTCACCCCACACCTGCCTCTATTGAGTGAGTCGATAGGGGGCATCAGATTTATCAACTCACGGTCTCCCAGCACTTGGGATATAATGGAAAAGTCGAATCGCTCGGTGCGGTTCGCACTCAACCACTCTATCCCATGCAACTGCTTCTTACGATCGTCGGCACCGCCGCCCAATTCGTCTTAATTGCCATGGCGGCCGATTTTGTCGCCGGCCTGATTCACTGGGCCGAAGACGCCTACTTCACCAAGGACACGCCGATCATCGGTCCCTTGGTCATCAAGCCCAACATCGTCCACCATCACTTCCCCCGCTACTTCACCCAGTTGAGCTGGTGGGAAAGCTCTAAACTACTCGTCTTCGTTGGAGCCGCCGGCCTGACCGTCAGCGCACTTTTGGGCGTGCTCTCTTGGCCACTCATTGTGTTCGTCACGATCAGTGTGAACGCGAATCACGTGCACAAACTCTCCCACCGCACGCGCCAAGAAAACGGCCCTAGCATTGGGAAACTCTAAGATTGGAATATCTTGCTGACGCCGCACCAGCACGGGCTTCACCACACCGATCCCAAAAACACTGACTACTGCCCCGTCACCAATCTGGTCAACCCACTGCTGGAACGCATTGATTTCTGGGAACGCTTGGCGGGCGTGATCGAGCGACTCACCGGCGTCACCCCTCGTCACGATACCGCCGTCCGCGGCAACGGCCCGGGCCCGGCTTGGCTCGAAGCCTATCGCCCCGCTCGCCGCATCAAATCCGCCCCCGCCCGCCGCTGCCAAACGTGCCCGAATACCGCCGGTGCGGCCAAGTGCCCACGACGCCGAGCCCCTCGTCGTCGCCGCGCAAAACTGACTCTCCACTAAACCTAATTTTCGCCAAGCATGAGTTCTCCACTCACAGGTCACTCATCTCTTGCGCTGAAATTTTACCTCACTGACTTAAGCCCTGCTCTAATCTCGCGCTCATGTTGCGTCAGGTAGTGGTTGAGCCAGAACACGTAGTTCTCCGGATGCTGTCCCGCGTCCTGTTTCAAATCCTCGAAACTCCGCCATGCCAGCGCCGCCACCTCGTCTGGGTTGGGCACTAGTCCGTCCGGGGCGCGCGCGAAATACACGTAAACGAGTTCGTTTTCAGACAATCCATTGCCGAACTTAGCCAAATAGTGCGCCCGAAACCCAAACTGCAACCGGGTCGTGGCTCCCAGCTCCTCCCCCACTCGTCGCTCGGCCGCACTCCGCGTGCGCTCCCCCGGTCGCGGGTGACCGCAGCACGAGTTCCCCCACAAACCGCCCGAATGATACTTGGCGAAAGCGCGCTGCTGGAGCAAAAACGCCCCCGTCTCATCGACCAAAAATACCGAAAACGCACGGTGCAACTGCCCCTTCGCGTGCACCTCGTATTTCTCGCCCTGCCCGATCGCGCGGTTGCGCGGGTTTACCAAAATGAGTTGTTCGGACATGAAATAGTTTCGGAGAGCTGCTTGGGACGAAACCTCCACGCTACAAAGTTTGATCTGCTAGCCAAGCCGTTTGACTGCCACCAGGGTTTCGGGTTTCATTTGACCCTCATAAAGTAGTCCCAACATTTACCGCTCCCGCTATGCCCCCCCCTCGGCCCCACCTCACCCCCGACCCCGCCGCCGCCCAGGTATTGGTCAATGACAGTTTCGTCCCCGTGCGCGCCAAGCTCATCGAGGTCGCGGCCTTTCTTGATCGCGTCGAACGCCACGGCGTCGACGGCGATTTCCGCTGCGAAGCCCTGCGGAAAGCCGCCCAAGTCCTCCTCGATGGTTACCCCGAGCGTGCTCGCCGTATCCTCGAAAGTCTCAGCGATCCCACCGACGTCCCCGACGACTTGTCCACCGGCAAGCCCGCCCTCGGTGCCTGGCACCCTCCCTCCGCTCAATAGGTTTCAACATGCGCTACATCGAACCCCATGGCCATATGGTCAGCCGCACCACCGACGACTATCAAGCAATGGTCGCCGCCGGGTGCGCCGCCGTCTGCGAGCCCGCGTTCTGGGCTGGCTACGACCGCAGCTCCGCCGCCGGATTTCGCGATTACTATCGACAACTTACGGAGTATGAGCCCGCCCGCGCCGCCAAATTCCTCCTGCCGCACTACTGCTGGCTTTGTCTCAATCCCAAGGAGGCCGAAGATCTCGCGCTCGCCAACGACGTGCTCGCGATGATCCCCGAGTTCCTCGACCGCCCCAACGTGCTGGGCATCGGCGAAATCGGCCTCAATCGCAACACGCGCAACGAGATGAAGGTGCTCGAGCAGCACATCGAACTCGCGGTCAAACATGACCAACTCATCCTCGTTCATACCCCTCACTTAGAGGACAAACTCAAGGGCACCCGTCTCATCGTCGACGTCCTGCTCGCCCACTCCGGCGTGAAACCAGAACGCGTCATTATCGACCACGTCGAGGAACACACCATTCAGCACGTGCTCGATCAGGGCTTCTGGGCGGGAATCACCCTCTACCCCGATTCCAAAGCTTCCCCACCTCGCGCCGTCGACATGCTCGAAATCTGCGGCCGCGAACGCATCTGGCTCAACTCCGCCTGCGACTGGGGCGTCAGTGATCCCCTCGCGGTGCCGAAAACGGCTCTGGAAATGCGCCGACGCGGCTTCAGCCCAGAATTGGTCGACAAAGTGCTCTTCCAGAATCCCGTCAGTTTCCTTTCCCAGTGCCCCAATTTTTCCGTGCCGCTAACCTAAGCGACGCGCCCGATTGCCCCTGAGTTCGAGCTCACCCGATGCGACTTAAACACGGCCTCCATCTCGCCTACTGCACCAACGTCCACCGCGGTGAATCTTGGGCGCAGACTTTTGCCATGCTCGAGCAGCACACCTTGGTCGTGCGCCAACGCATCGCTGCTGGCCAATCCTACGCCATCGGCCTCCGCCTCGGTCATCGCGCCGCCGAGGAACTGGCGCAGCCTGCCCCGCTCACTGCCTTCCGCCAGTGGCTCGATACGCACGACTGTTACGTGTTCACCATCAACGGATTTCCCTACGGCAGCTTCCATGGCACCCGCGTCAAAGAGCAGGTCTACGCCCCCGACTGGTCGACCCCCGAGCGCCTGAGCTACACCCAACTGCTCTTCGATCTCATCGCCGTTCTCGTGCCCCCCGACGTCAGTGGGAGCGTCAGCACCGTGCCAGGCTCCTTCAAGCACTGGACCAACGACGATCCCACCCGCCGCACCGAGATATTCACCAACCTGACGGCCATCGGGCGCTATGTGGCCGACTTGTCGGATCGCACCGGCCGTGACCTCCACCTCGGCCTCGAGCCCGAGCCTTGTTGTTATTTTGAAACCACCCCCGAGACGGTCGATTTCTTCGATGGCTGGCGCACCAGCGACTCCAGCGTCGAAGCCGATGGCCTGCTCCGCCACATCGGGGTCAACTACGACTGCTGCCACCTCGGCGTCGAATTCGAATCCGCCTCCGTCGCCCTCGACCGCCTCACCACCGCGGGAATCCGTTTAAGTAAGATTCACCTCAGCTCCGCCCTCCGCGTGAAACCCGATGCCGCCGGCCGGGCCGCCGTCGCTGCCTTCGTCGAACCCACCTACCTCCACCAAGTCGTGGTCGGCAACCCCATCACCGGAGCCGTGCGCCAACGCTACGTCGATCTCCCCGACGCCCTCGCCGACTCCGCCCCCTCGCAACCCGACGACGAATGGCGGGTGCACTTCCACCTCCCTCTCCACGCCTCTCCCGGCGCCCCATTCCTCGACACCCGCGACCACCTGCTCGATACCCTCGACTGGATGCAGGCTCACCCCGACGCCTGCCAACACGCCGAGATGGAAACCTACACTTGGGAAGTCCTCCCTCCGGCCATGCGTATCGGAATCGATGACCAACTCGTGCGCGAATACGAGTGGACCCTCGACGCCCTCGGTTCGCGCGGCCTCGCCTAGCCCTTTTGTCATCGCCATGAGACCCTCTTCGTTTCGTTTGTGGCTCGATCTCGCCCGCGCCGGTAATTTCCCCTCCGTCTGGAGCAACGTTCTCGCCGCGCTCATCCTTTCCGGGGCCGGAGCAGATGCTTGGCCTTCGGTGAGCTGGATCAGCTTAACCTTTCTAGCCGGCAGTCTCGCCTACGCCGGTGGCACCACCCTCAACGACGTCTTCGATGCCGGGTTTGATCGCCAACATCGCCCCGAACGCGCCATCCCCACTGGTCGTATCTCTCGAGCCGCCGCCAGTTGGGTCGGTGGTCTCCAACTCGCTTCGGGGCTCGGACTGCTGATTTGGCTCGGCGCATCTCCCTTAGCCGCCGCTGGCTTGGCCGCCACGATCCTAGGTTACGATTGGCTCCACAAACGCTGGACCGGCTCCGTGCTCCTCATGGCCGGTTGCCGCGTCATGCTGGCCGTGACGATCGCCACCCTGCCGGGCCACACCTTCCAACCCATCTTCATCGGATGGATCACGGTGCTATTCATCTATATCGTTGTGCTGAGCCTGCTCGCCCGTCGCGAATACCTCCCCGGCGCCCCCGCCGAAAAACTCGGTAAGCTCGTCCGTAAGATGCTCGCCTTCATCCCTTTCGTCGACACCGCCGCACTCCTGTTCATCGGCGCATTGATTCCCGCCCTCGCCTGCGCCTTGAGTGTGCCCCTCGGCAAATGGGCCCAGCGCCAAGCCGCTTCCGGATAATGTCGCCCATCATCGACTTGGTGTAATTGAAAGTGATGTTAAAAGGGAGGGAGGAGATCAGTTGCGCTGGTCCATTATGCCGTCGCCACTCCTCCGTGCCCACGTTTTCGCTTCGCTCAAACGCGGCTACCTAGGCC
>Ga0075118_10002285_pt1 | contig 12321 bp, 25 predicted proteins | sample AntAceMetag02UKE_FD_69794 | JGI IMG/M metagenome (GOLD analysis project Ga0075118, IMG submission 69794) | Saline lake microbial communities from Ace Lake, Antarctica - Antarctic Ace Lake Metagenome 02UKE | ecosystem: Environmental > Aquatic > Non-marine Saline and Alkaline > Saline | place...
TAACCAAGGGGGCGGTGAGGCTGAAGGCGATGACGGTGATCCAGATGCTGATGGGGCTACAGCTCAGGGTGATCAGGCAACAGATCCGATGGCAGGATCAAGTTCTGAGGGATTTGACACTCACTTAGTCCCTCAGTATGACGGTACTCAGGCCGAGCAGGATGCCGCTGAGAAGTCCGACCATGAAGCTATAGCTGATGGCGTGGATTACGCTATCGACAGTCTAGAGGCAAGCAGAGAGCGTGGAGAGCATGATCAGCCTAAGCCGTCAAAAAGTATAGGCAAGGCGTCTAGGCGCAACGGTGGTGCCGCCCCTGCTATTGACTGGCAGGCAGAGTTTTCTGACAGGCTGACGCGGATTGGTATGGAGGGTGAAAACAACTGGTCGCGGATTAATCGCAGACGGTATGTTAACACTGGGGTAATCACACCGACGCGCAAGGGTTCATTCAACCTGATGGCCATGACCATTGATATTAGTGGCTCAGTCGATACGAGAGCGCGTGATGCTTACATGGCGATAGTCGCTGACCAGATAGATGTTTTGCGGCCTGCCAATGGCTGTATCGTCCTGTTCACCAACACTGAGGTGGTTGAGGTGGCTGAGGTTCAGACTGGCTCAGAATTAATGGAACTAGAAGTGCCTATGGGTGGTCTTACCTATATGGCCTCTAGCGTTGTCTGGCAGGAAGAGAATGGTATCAATCCTGATATTCACATGATCTTCACTGATGGTGAAATGCGCGAGGATGACTTCGCTAAGTGTGCTGAGTCGGGTGCGCTCTTGATACTGGATCGTCATCCTAACTTTTATGTCCGTTACCAGATTGAGAAGTCGGGCATTGATTACATCGTGGCAAGTAACGATCCGCTTGCCGCATAACATAACCGCTCACCTAGAGGTGGGCGTAAGAGGTACATAGTATGTCTAAGATGTTAGACAGAGGGGATCAGGATGAGCTACTGCCTGATTGCCCTTGGACCAAAGAGGATGGGCTTTTTTGTGACGCCCATGATGTAGAGCTTTCCTATGGGGAAGATGATGAGGGGCAGGAGTTTAGGTACTGCCATATTTGTAACGAATGCATTGATGAGGAAAATTAACATGAATATGACAGATGATGAGTATCAGAGGGCAATAGAAGTTGCCACCAAGAAAGGCAGGGCCGAAGCGAGAGAGCAGATAAAAGAAGATTTGCCTGTTCTTATAAAATTTCACAGCAACCAGTTTCACGCCAATCCTCAACTGTTTTTCCCTCTTATAGCGGCGGTTGCGCGAGGCATTAGTGAGCTGATAGACGGAAGGCAGAAAGAGGATGATGAAGATGAATAAATATTTCAGTACGCTTGATGCGACCAGAAACCTGTACTACAGGAACTGCACCGCTAATGGCGAAAAGCCTGACAAAGGCAAGCTAATGCAGGCAATGAAGTCTGCGCTAAGGCGGCACCATGATATTGGTGCTGAGGCAAATCATGTAATAAAAACTTACTACGCGGATAAGCATCTTGTTAGTCCGCTGGAAGGAGAAAATGTATGAATAATCAACACGTTGATCATGGCGCAGATGCTATACGCCACTTTGAAAATGGACAGGAAAAAAATAAAGTCGCGCATAGAGTCATCGATGATGATGGAAAGGCGTATGAGGTAATTGTTGCGTTTTTCGCTAATGCCAAAGCAGTGGGTGAAATGGACAACAATCATGTTAAAAGGTTGATTGAAGCCTTAAGGAAAGATATGCCCAAAAATAAATGGTATGGCAAAATCCATCCTCTTTTTAATGAGTCATGGATAGACGCTATCGTCTGGAATGATGATAAGAAGGACAGTCGAAGAGTCCTTATTAACATGACATCCTCCTTGGGGTTTCATGCGGCAGGGGGAAAGCCATACTTAAATGCAGAACCATTCGTTAAGGAGAAAGAATAATGGAAAATAACCTAATCATGCCTGCAATTCTTGTATGTCTCGCCGCCTTTACAATAGGCCTTGGTCTTGGAGGCCTCGCGCAAGGAGGCGCAACAGAAAAAAAATGGCAGAAAACCACCGCGCAAACTGAATGCGCTAGATTCCACCCCGATACTGGGAAATTTGAATGGATAAAGGATAACAAGTCATGAGCAGAGTAATTGATGATGATACTAAGGCGGCATATTCTATTTTGCTATTTTTGCATTATGGCGGATATGAAAATGGTTTGATAAACCCTGAGTTCATGCGGATTTTGCTAGATGATCTTAGGGGTGATGATGCGCAAACGCCAACCCCTCACCTAGATTTAATGTTGGAATCCAACTACCTTGCCGCTAAAAGCAAGTTGAAAAACATATCTTTTACTTTTGATACTTCGGGAGCGAAACCATGAATAGAGTAATTGATGATGATGAGAAGGCGATGGAGATTATAAACAAGTGGCGCAGAAAGGTGGATGGTCTTAACTACACCCTCCATACAAACGACTTTATGCTCCGAGACTTAAGAGCAGAAGTCCCTAACTGGTGGGGTGATATAGACCATCTAGATCATACTACTTGGGTGGACTGTATCGTTGGAGGTCATGGGATTGAAACCAAAAGGGCTTACGTTAAAGAAGTCATTGACGGCTACTTTTATATTGACGTGGACGATTCGTATAGCCGCGCAACACCATTCAGAAAGGAGAAGTAAAAATGAATGCTAAAATAGAATTTCAGGAAAAGAAAAACTTAAGAATAGCGGCTCGTAATGTAGCTTGGTTAATGCGTGAACATGATATAAGCCAGACAGACTTGAGTAAGATTACTGGCATATCGCAAACCACAATCAGCAGGCTTGTTAGTGAGAGGTCTATGCCGAGAGTATCATCGGTTCAGGCTATCGCTAAATTCTTTGACTCAACCATGGATGATCTGCTTGTAGAGTACAGCTACGCTACCCTTGTTCCATATAATTACGAGGCTGGTGGGTTGGTGCCGGAGGTTAATCTTGATGCGGTAAAACCAACAGGCGGCTTATTTCGCATACTGGATGTGTTGTTTGCTTTAGGGAGGAAAAAAGACCATGAGAAAAGTTAATCTTAATGGCAAATACATTGTAGCCAAGTGTGTGTATTGCGGCAGTGGCAATGTTGGAATGTCTCGATCCCCTGTCTGGAACAAAGGGGAATGGAAGCTTCCCAACAAAGGAGGTAGCTTACCGTACACCAGAACCTTGTTTGAATATGAGCGAGGTGAATCAATCGAGTCGCAATACAGTCGGGCATATTGTTTGAACTGCTTGGGCGAGACAAAGATTAGATTTAACACGTTAACAGAAACCTACGATTCCCCGGCGGACTCTCACATCTACATCGCAAGTGTGACGGAGAAAATTCAAGTAGGCGATGGTGATGAATATGACTGCATCTATTTTGACCGAGAGTTTGATTCCCTTGAAGCATTAGGGCGTTATCTTCTGCTCCAACTTTGGGATGAGAATTGCGAGGTTAAAGTTAAGAAAGTAATGAAGGATACCTAACCAGAGGAATTTGTTATGCTCAATTTTATTGCTAATTTTATCGCAATCGTATTTTTTACGGTATTCATAGCGGCAACTATTATTTATTGTTATGCGGCTTTCACAGAAAAGCCAAGGAGTGAAGATGAACCAAGAAGTTAAGACAAGTGACATCATCTGGGCAAGCAGTCAATTCCTATTGTCACCATTCCCTGACTGGGGTGGTGACTTTGAAGCGTGGGAGGGAGATAGAGTCCTTGCCCATATTGAAAGTGCCAAGATAGAATCGCTAAGGGCTATCGACAACAAAGAGATAGCCCGAATGATACTCACTACCGCCGTTAGTTTTAGAGAAACGGTTAGGGGTGAGGCTCAGGAGATTCTAAAAGAGTTGTCTGCAGTGCTTAATGCTGTATAAACCCAACTACCAAGCCTCATTCCTTTTCTAGGAGTGGGGCTTTTTTTTTGAATTTTTTTTGGAAGAAACACGGGTGATCTAAACTGCTGTCAACCTGTTAAGAGCAGATAAAAACCTCCCGCCTTCCGCCTACTTCTTCCAAATAAGCTACATAGTAGTTGAATAAACCGACCAAGAAGACTGTTCCGCTTCTACTCCTAACCTGTTAACAACAAAGGCATTGTTCATCTCAACCTAACACTACAGGCGCGTATAACACAGCGATAGGTCACCGCAAGTAATCAAGAATCTTCCTAAAGACCTGCAACTTCTTTGCATCCTGTATGTGAATATCATCAACAATAATATCAAACGCGATCTTCTCACCCTCAATGCCGAACTTTTTTTTGATTCGCCTCATGGTCCGAGAGAACAATAATAGGCCGTTGGTGTACCTGTCACCCTTGCCGCCGCCAAACGCAATATCCATTGATGGGGTTTTGACAAAGACGTTAGCCCTTGTCGCTTGCCCAAGAATCCATTCAGCAGTCATGTGGTGGTGTACGTCTATTTTCTTAGACAAAAGCAACTGATCAATATACAACTGGTCAGTCACCTTAACCCTAAGAAACGAATTGTCACTCTGCTCTAACGAGGTTTTGTGACGCAGGTGTAACTCACTTGTTCCTACTTCATTTACTTTTATCTCAAAGGTTCCAGTCATCTTTAGTCTCATGCCAGTCGTTGCTTCTATCGTTAGTCCCACTTGGTACAAAGTCACCATAGGAAATATCAGAGTAACGCCCAGTGGGGATGTCGTAATCTAAGCCAACCATTCCGGTTGTGCCGACCCATTTAAACCGGCACTTCCAGCAATGGACTTCAACATTCTTATCTTTGTCTAGGTGAACGGTTATCCCCAAATCAGCCTTAGCAAAGAAAGCCGCTGACCCTGATATGTTCATCCCCTTGGGAACTGGTGTTGATCCGTCTTGATTGGTCATCATCTTGGCAGGATGGGCAATGAAAAAGACATGGACATCATGCGCTCTAGCAAAGGCCACTAGTCGGGTGAGCATGTCATTGATCCCCTTATGCTCATTATCTGAGCCACTGCTCTGCTGAATGTAGTTGTAAGGGTCGATCACTAAGCCGCGCACACCTAAGCGCATTACGGCCTGCTTTGCCCTGTCCAGAATGCTATCAATCGTAGCTGAGTCACCGCCGCGTTGTTCCAAGAACAGAAAATGATCCTTCACCCAACCTAGCGCGTCAGTTTTCTCTTCATCCCCCATTCGCTCCGTTGACCCTTTGAAGAAAGGCTTACCGACATACTTCTCTGATAGCTTTACAATGTGCAGTGAAGGTGGATTCTCAAAGGATGCGACCGCAAACTTCCAACCCTCTCGCTTGGCTAGGTTCACCATAATCTGATCAACAAATTCGCTTTTTCCACTTCCCGGAATTCCAGTCACTATACTTAACTGACCCGGAACAATGGTAAACAATCCGTCAACTGCCGCAAGCCCTGTCGAAACGCCACCAATGATTCCTTCTTTGTATAGATGTTCGATTTCATGGGTATAATCGTCTGCCGAATAAACACCCTCAAGAGGGACAGGCTTGGCGTTGGCTATCGCCTCTTTGACAGCCTCAGATCCATGATGTTTTAGTACGTCATTAGCATCATTACAGCCCTCTGGATACTCAACGGTCCAACACTTAGCCTTACCTATTCGTCTTGCTAACTCTTCACCAAGAGCAATACCTGCGTCATCTGCATCCACCGCTAGGATAATCCTTTCGGCCTTTTCTATCTGCTCTCTAGCCGCCCAGATGTAAGCAAACTTATTGTCATCCTCTGGGTCTACCTTCCTGTTACTGACCTTCTGGGGCGCACCATTGGGGACGCTGACCACATTAACAATCCCTGCCGAAACACAAGCCAGCTTATCGTTTTCCCCTTCTGTAATGATAATATCTGTTGCACCCTCCTCAACTTCATCTATTCCCCACAACGTCCTTGCGGCACCATCCTGAGTGAAAAACTTCCCTTGCACCGATCTCCACTTCACTGCCTCTCGATCACCATATACAAAACCAACTGCATCAACTTCACCAACCCCGTTGAAATACTTGAGTCCTGATACTAATGGTTGACTTGTTACAGAGAGTGGGTCGATGCTTCTTGAGAGTAAATACTTATTTATTAATTCTTGATTTGATGTCGTTGGCACTGAAATTGCCCTCACTTTTTGCGGCTGGACTATGCCTAGAACTGACGGCCTGTTGTATCTGCCTGATAGACCGCAGTGATGACATTGATATAAGCAATCGCCGCCCTCAACCGTTACGCTTAGTGTTTTTACATTTTTTTTCTTTCTTTCGTCTGAGCAGTCGGGGCATTGAACCCTGCAGTCACCATAGATATTTGAGAAAAAATACTCTAAATCTGGAACATTCATGTTTGCACTCCATTAAAATTTATGATTATAATACTCTTCCGTTAGGAAGATTCCTGTTTGAATATAATCCTAATCAACAGGAAGATTCCTGTTACTAGGAAGATTCCTGTTACTAGGAAGATTCCTAGTTGTTAGCAACACCTATCTTGAAAGCCTCTTCTACGCCCTCAATAATATCGCTAACCATCCTTTGCTTTTGTACGCCACCAAGTCTTAAGGCTTCAATAACATCTGTTCTTAACTTGGCTTGATCTAATCCAACCTTGTCGCACACAAAGCTATGATCGCCGGACACAAAATAATTGGCCGCTTCAAAGCTTATTTTTTGGTTGTTGTCGTAGGTGTCTCTCAATGCTTGCACGATCATCCTGTGGCATAATTGTAATATATGATCTTGGTGCTTCTCGGTCGAGTGACCAGAAGATGTGCTTCTCTTTAACTTGTCTGTCGTTTCCATAAATCTTCCCCTGCATACAATCTAAAATTACTGATTCATCTAGGTCTGGCCTTCTTGATGCGTAATGTATTGTGATGATTACCGCGAGGTCGCCCTCAAGCATATCAGGTAATGCCTTACATTGCTGGTCAAAAAGTTTAACATAGTCCCTAGCCTTCTTACTCTTGATGAAAGCAGGCCTACCCCTGATAGTTACAAGCTGTCTTGAGTTAGCTTTACTGGCAGGTTCCCCGATAATCTCTAAATTAACTGTTGTCATATTGTTTCTCCCGATGTAAGATACCTACTATATACTAAATCAAGTAAACTAACCAAGTAAATATTACAGGGGATTTACATGAGTAAAATGGGCAATTACTTAATCGAAGCAGAAGAGAATGGAGAGATACGGTATGACGAAAGACAAAGACGATACATCACCCAAGAGCCTAATTTTAGAGGACAACATTCCCCTGCCGAGAGATCGAAGGCTAGGGACAGGCGAGAGGCTACCGATAGAGCTAAAGGCGACCATGGGGGCGATGAAAGTGGGCCAAAGCTTCTTTCTACCGATGACCAACAATGATAAGCGGCATCCTGTGGCAATAGCGGCTATTCGGGCGGCTAAGATAGCGGCTATTCGGGCATCTATTGCGAGGTACGTTGATCAGGATGATTCACCTATCAATGAGGATTGGCTGTTCTCAGTGAGAAGAGAGAACACCGGTACTAGTATGGGCGTAAGGGTTTTCCGTATGGAAAATAAAGGGGAGGCTGATGAGAATCACGAACCGATTTAATCTTCCTGATGTTGTTGTGCATGCCTTGACTCAGGATGACTACACCAAAGGAAAGTCTAACAGATCAGTGACAACTCTGATTGACTCACCTCAGATTGCTATTCTTGAGAGAGAGAATGCCGACAGAATAGAAAAAGATGCTGTTGATTTTCTTTGGTCAAGGTTTGGAACCTCAGTACATAGTATGTTTGAGAAAGCGACTGAGAACGCAGACAAAGTTATTAGTGAAGAGCGAATGTTTGCGGAGGTTTCTGGCTGGACTATATCAGGTGCGGTTGATTTGCAGGAGTTAGTTGAGGGTGGGCGTATTGTTAGTGATTACAAGGTCACCTCTGTCTGGTCTGTGATCTTCGCCAAGCAAGAGTGGCATAACCAATTGAATTGTTATGCGTGGTTGATCAGAAAGTCTCATGGTGTTGCTGTTAAGGAGTTGAGAGTTATAGCAATTATACGGGACTGGCAACGCAGGCGAGCAGGCGAAGATAAGTCTTACCCTCAATCCCCTATTAAGATTATTGATATTCCAGTGTGGTCTGATGCAGAGCAAGATGAGTATGTCGCAGAGCGAGTAAAGCTTCACCAAGAGGCTGAGTATCACCGCCTGATTGGAGTCGAGGTCAGGGAGTGTACTCGGAGCGAGAGGTGGACAAAGGATGATAGCTTTGCCGTCATGAAGAAAGGCAACAAGAGAGCGGTTAGGGTTTTAGAGTCTCAGGAAGATGCTGATAAGTACATGGCTGATAAGGTCCTAGATCATAGAACGCACTCTGTTGATGTAAGAAAGGGCGAATCAACCCGATGTGTTCAGAACTGGTGTCGCGTTAACCAGTGGTGTCCTCAATTTCAGAAGGAGGCTCGCGGATGATGGGAACTGATGAAGAGACTTATCTAAAGATGGTAGCTCTGTGGTCTATTACAGGCATGCCAGATTTGAAGTCGAGCATGGTGGGGGGCGTTTTTAAATTTACTTGCGCTAAGGGATTTATAGCAAACATGGAAGCAACGCTTTTTTATAATATTGAACCGATTGAAGTTGTCAGGTTTCTTGAGACAGCTTTTGAGAAGCAGTTTGGTGAGTCGGCGTTGGTATATAGAAAGAAACTAAGTGGGTTCAAAAAGAATCCGTTTTCAAGTCAAAACTAGGAGTGCGAAATGGTTACTAAGAAAGAACAAACCGAACTAAGTTTCGGGTCCATCTGGGAAAAACTAAATAAGGTTGACTGCTCTAAAGTATCTAAGAGCAAGAACAACCTTACTTACCTCGCTTGGAACGAAAGCTGGGCTTTACTAATGGAGCATTACCCAGAGGCTACCTTTGCCTACATGGATAATGAAGTCTACTCAGACGGCTCAGTGTCTGTTGTTTGTCAGGTAGAGATACATGGCTTTGTCCGAAGGATGTGGTTGCCGGTGATGAATTACGCCAATAAGGTAATTCCCAGTCCTTCGTCTAGAGAAATTTCCGATAACAAGATGCGGTGCTTAGTGAAAACGATCGCTCTTTTTGGATTAGGATTCCATATTTATCGGGGAAAAACCCAGCCAGAGGATATGATCGACGATCCTCTCCCTGTAACAACCCGATCAGTGCCGCACACTCAGGGTCCACCACCAGCCCCCAAAGGGGTTGCTACCCCTGCGGCAAAGCCTGTTCCTGCGGCAGAGCCTGCGCCTGCAAACCCTGATGAGCTTTATCTTCAATGGGGAAGCGATGAGGCGCAAGTCTGGGTTGATCAGATGATAGCGGTTGCAAAGGAAATGATGAAAACGCCAGATGATTTGAGGCATCAATGGCATGCAAATAAAAAGACGATAGATTATCTAACCACCACCTTCCCTGATGTATACGCTTCATTGAGGAATCAATTTACCGAACTAGCTACATCACTCACACCAAAGGAAGAAACCAATGAATAAGCAATATCCAAAAGGCGAAGGCGCAATGTTTGCAAACGTGAAGCAGAATGACAAGCAACCAGACTTTAGAGGGCATGTTGAAGTGACATCCTCGCAGTTGCGTGAGCTTCTTTCAATGGCCAAGGCCAATCAAGAAAATCCTGTTGCTGATTTTAAAATTAAGATGCAGATCGCATCTTGGAATCGAATCGCAAAGAGTACAGGCGCGGAGTATATGTATCTCAGCACTGAGGTTTATAACCCACCTACTACCGCTCCCTCTACTGCACCTGCGCCACAACAGGCACCTGCACCTGCGCCGGTAAATTCATGGTTTGATGACAGCGAGATTCCCTTTTGATTTGTACCGTTCTAATTAACGTGGTATTCTATAGGTTCATTACTCAAGGTGTGCGTTATGGATGCTAAAGAATGTTTTAAATGCAGGGAGACTAAACCTCTCTCTGCATTTTACAAACACAAGAAAATGAAAGACGGCCACGTTAATAAGTGTATGGACTGCAACAAAAAGGATGTTTTTGATAATCGGTTAAAAAATATTGAGAAGATTCGAGCTTATGATAGGGCTAGAGGACACCGGCAAGATAGCCAATACCTTAAAGATTATAGGGCGAAATACCCCAACAAGCATAGGGCGCATGGCCTAGCTTATAGGGCTGTTAAGGCAGGTAAGTTACATCCTGAACCTTGCTCTGTTTGCGGCACCAATGAGCGCGTTGTAGGCCATCATAGCGACTATTTGAAGCCTCTCAATGTAACTTGGATGTGTCAAGCCCACCACCTACAGTGGCATGCTAAACATGGGGAAGGGCTGAATGGTTAATTTACCGTTCTAATCAATCTAGCCCCTTAATTGGGGCTAAGTAGGTACTAAATCAATCACACCTAACGAGGAAGTTATTATGGGATATACAAATCAAGACTTTAATCCATCCGGATCAGACGCAGTAGCTGAAATTAAAGCGGCGGCAGAGGTTCTGGCATCTGCCATTGAGCGACTAGGCATACAGCCTGAGTTAAAAGCAAAGGCAATCCTTGATGTGCAATCAGCAAGTATGTTTGCTGTTAAATCTATTTTCAGTTAACCCACCTTACCCAGCCCCTTAATCGGGGCTGGGTTATAACTAACTAGGAGCAACATCATGGAACTAAGTATTTACATTGAAACGCTAGACCCAGCAGTTATTTTTCAGTCTGGTGGCATGGACAAAGTGCTAGAAAAGATACACGAAGAAACCTCTAGCTTTGTTCCCGACATTACCTGTGACAAAGGGCGTAAGGAAATTGCAGGTCTGTCTCACAAGGTAAGCAAATCCAAAACGCTTATTGACGCCTACGGTAAAACCTTAGCTGATCAATTGAACAGCCAGCTTAAGCCTATCAACAATGAGCGCAAGAAATGCCGCGATGTACTCGACGCTCTAAGAGACTCGATACGCCAGCCTCTCACTGAATGGGAGAATGCGGAAAAAGAAGCCGCTAGGCTTGCGGCGCTTGCTGAGGAAATTGAAGGCTGTCTTGAAAATGCTTATCTAATGAATGACATCTTTGATCGAGACTTGGTTGACCGACTGGCCGAGGAAGCGGCGGCAGAAAGAGAAAGGGTTGAAGCTCAGGAAAAGAGCTTAGATGAACTGATAAATAAGATAGAGGTGGAGGTGAAGGCAAGGGTGGCTGAAGAGTACCTTGCAGAGAAGGCTGAAACCCCGATTACCCACACCACCACTCAAAAAATAAAAGTCAATAATTTGATTTTGCAGAAGTTTCTTGATCTTGGCGTTGACCGACTGGATGCGATAGTGGCGGTGCGAGAAATGCACATGGGCCAATGGCCGTTCGTTTCTATTAACTACTCAGGATGAAAGCGGATGATTAAATTAGCTGTAAAAGAAAACAAAGGGGTAGTGGATATTCTTTTGACTCTCAGCAATCTCTTTCCAGACCAAAGCTTATCTCTGATGAACCTCTGCCTTAAGTCAAAGCGGGGGATACTGCTAGAGATTAAGGGCATTACCAAGTCTCGTTCAGCGATGCAGGAAAGATACTACAGGAAATGGTGCGGTGAGTTTGCTAGGTTTGTGGGCATGACTCATGACGAAATGCATGACGAAATACTATGTAGAGCCTTTGGTAGCGAGCATGTTAAAACGGCGATGGGCGAAGTAAGACGGCCAACAAAAAGAAGCTCCGAGGTGGGGGTGGTCGAATACTCCGCTATTATTGAGATGTTAATATTTACAGCGGCGGAACTAGATTTTCGTGTTCCACCTGCTGAAAAACAACCAGTGGGGGTGAAGTTATGAATAAAGAACAAGAGCTACAAAAAGCACTACAAGCCGCACAGGATGCACTAACTGCTTATCAATCGGTAAAACCTGCGGTGTGGGTGCCTAAAGAGGGTGAATTATACCATTTTACAGCAGGAAACGGTAGAGGAGAGAACTCTCGTAATGATCACATTGGGGACAGACACTGTATAGCTAGAGGTAACAGCTATCAAACAAGTGCATTAGAGCGTAAAGCCGCTGAGTATTCAAGAGTACAAGGGCTGATCAACCAAGCGTGTTTGAATGTTGAGGCTGATTATACGCCTGATTGGAGCGATAAGTCCCAGTTGAAGTGGTTTGTGTGCTATTCCCACTATACATGCGGGTGGGTTTCGACCCTTACCATTACCGAAGAAGCGGCCATTATATACCAGTCCACAAAAGCCAAAGCCCAACAAGTCCGCAACATCTTGAATGACATTAATTTAAAACCAGTGGGGGTGAAGTGATGTACAAGAAATTGAAGCATAAGCTGTTTAACTGCCCTACGTTCTGGCGGTT
>Ga0075118_10002301_pt1 | contig 12250 bp, 17 predicted proteins | sample AntAceMetag02UKE_FD_69794 | JGI IMG/M metagenome (GOLD analysis project Ga0075118, IMG submission 69794) | Saline lake microbial communities from Ace Lake, Antarctica - Antarctic Ace Lake Metagenome 02UKE | ecosystem: Environmental > Aquatic > Non-marine Saline and Alkaline > Saline | place...
TTTATTACCTGTCTTGGCAAATGTATAATCTTCTAGATGAGAAATTATTTACTAAAAAGAAAACGAAAGATGATTTTGCTAAATTTACTCATACATTCCTGAGTAGGTTTGTTTTAACTCAAGGAAGTAAGTCTTGGTCTAAGACAAAGGATAGTTTGAGAAAAAACAGAAGTTGGCAAAAATTGAAAAGACTCAATCTTCATAAAATTAAAACATTAAAACAATACGACTTGGCTAATAGGAAATTATTTACGTAAAGGGTATGTAATATAGATAAAATATCTCGTGTTTTTCTAGTTTTTAGAATTGTGGTTATGACCTACAAGAAATAATTATAATCTATACTTGTTTCTGCTTAGCAATAACTTAAATAATACTTAAACCACCAATTTCAGACTATTACTCATCTATATAATTTGGTATTTTTAGGGTGATGAAAAAACTCTTAATCCTATTGTTGTTAGTTCCTAGTTTGAGTTGGGGGTTTTTTTAGTACTCCATTAGAAGAATGTATGGATAAAGTTATAGACGGAACATTTAATGGTGATGAAAGTCGCTCATTTTATGCAGCAAAAGTATGCAATGGTAGTTAAATGAATAGAGCCTGTGTTATGAAAAAACTCTTAATCCTATTGTTGTTAGTTCCTAGTTTGAGTTGGGGAGCTGATTTTGAAAAAGGTCTAACGGCTGCCAATCAAGGAGATTACGCAACTGCCATTAAAGAATGGACACCTCTTGCTGAACAAGGAAATGCTTCAGCTCAATACAACCTAGGAGTTATGCATGACAAAGGTTGGGGCGTTGTACAAAATTATCAAATAGCAGTGAAGTGGTACACCCTTGCAGCGGAACAAGGAATTGCTTCAGCTCAAAGCAACCTAGGAGATATGTATGCTTATGGAGATGGCGTTCTACAAAATTATATTTATGCTCATATGTGGTTTAATATTGCTGCTTCATCTGGAGATAGTAAGGCTGCTGAGAACAGAACTATAGTAGAAAAAAATATGACTACTGCTGATATTTCCAAAGCACAGGAACTTGCCCGTCAATGTGTTAATAAAAATTATAAAGATTGTTGAAATGAAATTTAAACTAGGCTCATATTACACCCGTGATGATATTTGGAAAGAATACCATCCCAATGAAGGAGAGAGACCCTCAGGTGGCAATTGGGTAGGGGGTTATGTTACAGAAGGAAATGACCTTATTGCATTTTTAAATATAGGAGTACCTGGAACTACAGGACATGATTTTGATAATTATTATGATGAAGAAAAAAAACAAATTGTTTGGTTTGGAAAACCTGGCACTAATTCTTCTCAACCATTAATGAATAAAATAATAAATAAAGAATTAAACTTAAACTTTTTTGCAAGATGGGATAACACTGCACCATTTAAATATCTAGGATTAGGTGAAGTAGATACTTATCAGGATGGTATTGAAATGCCAGATGGTCGAAAAACTATTAAATACAATATCAATATTCAAAATATTATAGAAACTATAGGTGAGGAACTTCCTAGCTTCGACGTTATAGAAGATGAAATAAAGATATTTACTTTAGAAAAACAACTAGAAGATTTCCTCGTTGAAAATTGGACTAACACTATTTTTGGGCGAGAGTATGAAATATATCAAGATGAAAATAAAAATTTTGGAAAACAGTATCCGGTAGACACAGGAAGAATTGATATTTTAGCTAAACACAAGGAAAATGGTAGTTACTTAGTATTGGAATTAAAAAAAGGTCGTACTAGTGATGAAACCTTAGGCCAAATACAAAGATATATGGGCTATGTTAAACATGAACTAGCTAAAGATGATGAAGATGTTAAAGGAGTGATTATTGGACTTAGAGATGATTTGAAATTAAAAAGAGCACTTTCAGTTAGTTCAAATGTAAAGTTTTATAGATATGAAATAAATTTTAAACTAATTGAAGGAGGGGAAATTTAATTTGTATCTTCTGAAAACTTTCTTAGCCCTATTGCTCTTAATTCCTAGTTTGAGCTGGGGTTGGAGTTGGCATATGAATAGTCAAGGAGAAATGGCCACCAGGTATGATTCCACATTAACAATTTCATGGTATTTATCTAATGGTTATGAAGCCTTAGGCACTGGGGATAATAGTATTCATTTATGGAATAAAAAAAAGAATAGGTACATTTATTGCTTTATTGAAAAAAATATAATTTCCGCAAACCCTACGTATCTTGGTGAGACGTGTGCAAAGAGCAAGTATAATAAATAAAACTATGAAAATGCTTACATGAACGCACCTTGTGAAGATTAATCACTAGGCAACTTAAATAATCAGCTATCATAAATAACGCAAATAAGCCCTCTAGAGTGTGATGATAAATTATGTGAATCCAACTTGATTCAGGATAATTAAAGCATGATTCAGGAATCCTTATCTGGAATCTATGTAACTATTTTATGTAGGTTTGAAAGTACACTAAGGGAATAAATAGAAATATATTCCACCAAAACAAACAAGCCCACCAGTAACAGAGTAAGAGGCTATATCTGATAAGGATTGTTTAAATGAGTTATTATATTTTTTTTTATTTTCATAGGCAAAACACAAACTAAAAAAGACTGTAAAAAATAAACACCATATAGCCAGTTCAAGTACTGTTTGAGAATTAGCAGTAAAATATACAGAAGAAAACATTCCTAATAAAAAAATTAAACCTAGAATTATTGTTTTAATTATTTTCATTCTTTTAATTACCTTTTCTTTTTTTTATGAAAGCTTTAATTAAAAAATAAGGCCAAACAATACCTTTAAAGTATCCTGCTAAGAATAAAGCAACAATTCCTAAAAAACCTGGTGATGCATAATATTTATTTTTTATAAAATAATTAATCGTATAAACCCATACTCCAATAATCCATATGAGCAATAATAAACTCGACCATTCCATTACTTACCTCCTTTTTTATTCATAACATTCCTGTAATAAACCCAAGAATAATCCCTCCTATTGTTCCATAAACAAATACATACATAAATATGTTTTTAATATTCATCTCTATATCATTGTCTTTTTGTTTGCTTAAATCATAAAGAATTATAAAGAAAAGTGGCCACATACAAAAACCCAATAAAACAATGATGCTATTTAAAAAACTGCCCTCATCAAAAAACCTACCATTTAACCAAAATCCTAACCAAGCTAGAATTGAAATAATTCCAAAAAATATTACCCATTTAAATAATTTACTCATTACACATCACTCCTTTTATCTGCTCCAATTTGTTTCCTTATCTCAGCTATTTTCTTTTCAGCTACTTTTTTTGAAATTTTATTTCCTTTAATGATATTTTCTTTTGCCCACATAGGTCTTAGATTTGAATAATGCCAACAGATTTTCTGAATTATTTCTTCTTTGTAATCATAATTATCTACAAAATATTTTATCGGAACTTCGTGGTCTATATGCCATCCATCTATTGCCCAATTAGACCAATTCATTCCATCTTGAAACTGATTTTTTAAATTTTCTTTTAGTTGTTGAGGGGTACAGCCAATAAGCTCTAATGTTCTAGCGGTTTTTTTACTTTTATAAACTTTTAAAGTAGCGTGAAGGTATCCCTTCATTCTTAACTTCAATCTACCTTCTATTGTCGATTTTAATGCCTCTTCTTTCTTCTTATAGGCCTTACTCATAGATTTTTTATAACTATCTGTTTTAATATACTCCTTATATTTCTCCTTAATTTGTTCTTTATTTTTTTCATAATATATTTTGCTTTTTTTAGAAAGTTTTTCTTTATTTTTTTGATTATAAGACTTAGTGCGTTGTAATATTTGTTCTTTATTTTTTAAGTAATTTTCTTTATCTCTGAGTGAGATGGCTTCTTTATTATTCTCATAGTACTGATGTTTTTTTTCTCTAATTTTATCAGCATTTTTTTTTTGATATTCTTTAGCTTTAGCTAATATTCTCTCTTTATTTTTTTCATTATATTTCTTATTTTTTTGTTTAAAATAATCTTTATTTTTTAACTGGTAGGCCTTAAGTTTTGTTTTAATTTTTTCTTTATTTTTTTCTCTATAAATTTCTTCACATCTTATGCAAGGAACATCTTTGTTATCTGGCATTATCCTTCTTTCAGCTATATGGCCTTGTCTACATGGAATCCCATTAAAAAATCTATTCAACCCTCTCTCAATTGCTTCTTTCTTTGTGACTAAAGGTAAATTTAGCTTATAAGTTATAGTAATTTTTGATGGGTCAAATTTTTTAGGTCTTCTTTCCCTATCACATTCATAACAAGATTGCGATTTAGTATTTCTCTCAGATAAATGACCTTTTCTACAGGGTATTCCTGTGTAATATCTAGATAGATTTTTTTTTAATGCTTCATCTCTTGAAATGATTTTAGGCATCTGTTCTTTTATCCACTCTTCCTATTATAATAGTTCCCAGGTTGATAAATTATAAAAAATATATTGGAAATTGCGAAGCTAAATTATAAAAAATTTAATCAAAATATTTCTCACCCATTGTCTATATGCTGTCAGGCCCATACTTATTCACCATTAAATACTTATTAGCCTGATATTGATTCACGAGTTGTTTTAGACGCATATGGAGTTTTATCTTTTGCTCTATACCTATATTTTTTTCTGCTTTTTGTTTTACTGCTCTAATCTGAGCCTCAATTTTTAAATTAGCTGTCGTCAGTTTTTCTATAGCTTCAGTTTGGTTCTTCTGTCTTTTAAGAAGTGGTATTGCTCTTTTTTTAAAGCTGATAATATTACTGGTCATTTAATGAAATCTATTACCTTTCTTAAGAAAAGTGAGAACTTCTTTTAAATTCTTATCTTCTAATTTAATAACATTATCCATTTCAATTTTTAATTTCTTATCTTCATTATTAGAATTGAACACGTTGTAGTTAATAAAATTAATCGCATCTTTAAAGCCGTATTTTTTTTTCAAAGCTTGTTTAATAAAAGGAAAGGCGATATTGAGATAAAAACAGGCAAAGTCATCTAAGTCTTCACCTGCTTCTTTTTCTTTTTCAATAAGAAATGGTAAATCAATAAGCCAATGAACAATCTCTCTTTGTGTCGGTAAGTTATTATCTAAGTACTTATTCAATACTTCTATCGAACTAATGACTTTCATTGCTTCTATTTCCATTAAATTATATTTACTTTGCTTTCATTGATGTCTTCTAACTGACTAATATCAATTTGCTCATCATTAGAGCCAATTAAATTTTCTGCTAGTTTTAAGTCACTTCCAGAAATAGCTCCAAATATTCCTAATATTTGTTTCTTTTGTTGTGAAATGAGTTTTTCTCTTTTAATGCGACTTCGTTGAGCTGTTTTAACATCTTCATCTATTAACTCTTGGGCAATGATAAAACTTTGTAATAAATCACGAGCTTGCATTCCAATACTTGGCTCTAAGACTCTTTTATAGAGTTCACCTTGCTCTGTATCTGAAAGTCCACTAACACTTTTGACTTTAAATTCATTTACAATTAATTCCCGCAGTATTGAACTGGTTGTAACAATAGAAGAGTCTCTACATTCAATGATGACTATTCGGTTATTGAGTCTCCATTGAAGATATTTAAAGTTTTTAGGTACAGCTCTAGTGACAATCACTCCATAATTAATTTCTTTATCAATCATGTCTTGATTTAATTTAGCTATCCATTCTTCATGAAAAACTTTTGTATCTTTGCTCTCAAAAGCAATTTTACCTATATTAAGTTTATTTCCATGATTAATAGTTAAGATGCAATCAGCACCATTAGCTCCCTTCTTCACTTGCTGAATACCATCATTAGAAAAATGTTTATCTAAAATTTTTTCAATTAAAAGCTCCTGGGCTTCTCCTTGAAGTTCAACATTTTTTTGTTTGCTTTTTTGATGTAAATCAGCGATATGGTCTTTGTAACGCTGGTTTTCTATTTCTTTATTATTAAGTTCCCTCTTAATTTCCATTAACTCTTCCTCGTTCTGAGTTTGAGCTAAATTTTTCCCAGCAGAAAGACCTTCATGAAATAATTTATCAGTTTCATTTTTTAACAAACCTTCCATTTCAATTTGGGCTTTTACAGAAGCTTCATGTTTAATGGCTTCTATATCAATGCTTTTTCTTCCATCTTCAAAAGATTGACTAATTATATCCTTAGTCTTTAACTCTAGGTCTTTTTTAAACTCTTCTTCCTTATCAGCTAAGAGTTCAAGAGACTTAGAGTACTGCTCTTGTAGATGATTATTTTTTGAATCAAGTTGAGACATTTGATTTTGCTGTTCTTGGAGTTGAAGTTCCATTTGTTTAAAATGTTCTTCATGTTGTTCAAATTGCTGAGATGCATCAAATTCATGATGGCATTCAGGACAGTTAACTAGAGTAAGTTTCATTGACCGCTACCTTTCTATTATTAATTTCTAAAATCTCTAAAGGATTAGAATATTTTTCTGAAGGGACTACTTTATTGTATAAAGGTAATTTCCCTTGATGTTCTTCACTCCACTTCATAAGAAAAAATCGCTCCCAATACTTTCGTAACTTCACATCATCTTTGACATCAGAAAACCTAACCTCATCAAATATTTTTTCTTTATCTTGATGTTGCTTAATTCTGGTTTTCAAATCATTAGTTTCACCATAATAAACAAGTTCTTCTTTGCTATAGAGACTGTAAATAGTTGATTTAGAAATAATCTCATTAAGCAGTTGAGCTTGAATAATATTCGTAAATTGCGGAGTTATATCTGAGCAGTAAAGCTTTTCCTTTAAATCATAATAAATTTTTAGTCTTCTTTTCATTTTATTATTATGATTAGACATAGCTTGTAAATTTGGATTTTGATTTACAACATGCAATGAAGAGCACCTTCTAACATTATCTAAACCTTTTGTTTTCTGAAAAGGAAAAGATACTTCTGTTCTGTTATCAGACTTAGATGGTATAAAATAAATCTTAGTCATCAAATCAGGTCTATCTTCAGTACTATCATGACCAAACTCCATTCCTTGGAAATTTCTAAGATTTAAAAGCTTTATTGTTACGGAATTAAAAGCCCAATTACCTTGATGGACTGAGACATGAGCATCATCTGTTCTGATGTAATCAGTCGCCTTAAATTTTGTAATACTCATATTGTAACCTCCTGTCCTTTATATTTCTCAAGTAAGTTAAAGATATCTAACTCAATAGTTTTTGTAGGAGCTGTTCCAATCTTTCTGATTATCTCCAACTCATACTTTTTATTTCTGTATTCAAAACTTGCATAGTTTCGAACTGATTCTTCTTGTATTAACATTTCTCTTCCGTAAGAGATGACTTTAATTTTGGACATAAGTATCCTTTCTTGGGCTCCCATTTTTTTTAAGAGCCCGATTGGTGCAAACATTATTTTCTTATGCTTAAACTTTATGTTTAGCTGTGTTTGCTTTTATTAATTATTTGATAATTTTATTTTTTAGTTTAAAACTGAGTTTCGACACAAAAGTCTTAAACTTTTAGGAGGTTGTTATTTCATAGCATCCTCCTTTTTTTTTAATTCATTTGAAGAAAATTCGTATTCATTTTTCTGAATTAAAACTTTTCCGGTATGTTTGGGCATGGGGTACTTTTCAATTTCCCAATCAATCGGATAATGCGCATAAGGAGGAATTTGGCGACGTTCACTATAGCTATGAATGCTTAGATTTTCTTTTTCATTAGCTAAAAAGTCTTTATTAGTACTTTTGTTTTTATGAATTTGAAAATTTTTATCTTCCATCATTAAATTCCAAAAATTATTTTTTAAATCTTCTGAATTTTGATAGCCCTTTTCAGGGTAGTAGAAAATATTCTCAGAAGATTTTTCAGAAAAAACTAATACGTGAATAGATTCAAAGAAAGGGTGATAGCTCATAAACTTATCCATACCATCATAATTACTCTGGCTTCTTTGTACTAGGTCTTGTGTAGCATCTATAAAAAAAACATTATAATTGCCATAATAACAATTTATGCTTGAGTCATTTAGTTTATTTAATAAAGAATTACCTTCCCCGACAATATCAATGTAATTTAATTGATAATTTAATTTATTTTTTTCGCCATATTCAGGAGTACCTTGAAATAAATAGGTAATATAATTCTTAAGATGAGATTGATTGCTATCATCAATCTTACAATCATAAAAAGTATGAACAAATTCAAGGTTTTTAAGTCTTCCGGGAATTGTCTTTATTGAGGATATTTTTCTTAATGAAACAGAGCCAATAGGTGATGTATTATCATCTAAAATTATATTTTCGAGAGGAACACATAAATATGTTGCCACTCTCTCTATATCTTCAAGAGATTGTTTAGTGTGGATGCTTGTATCATATAATCTAGAGAAGTTTCTTTGTGACATTCCACATGCATTCGCTATTACACTAATTTTAGTACCATTATTTTTAATTAGCTTTTCTAAATACTCCCTGTTTGGAGTTACTGTATTTTTTCTTTTCATTAATATAGATATAATCAATACAAGCCAAATTACAACAGCAATAGAATGCCAAATTTAAAAAACTATATTTAAAAAAAAGACTGAAAAATATACGATATAAAAGATATTAAGTATATCGATATAGCCAAATTTAACATATGTTGCATAAATTTGGCTTATTTGTCGTATTTAACCCTTGTCACCTAGTCTCTGATAGATAAATAGTAAAGTTGAATAGCCTTATGAGAGTTAAAATATAGTGTTAATTTCTTTTCATCTGTCTAAGAATGAATTAATTAAAATGGATTTTCTTTCCTTAATAAAATTGTGATTTGTTATTACCCAAGTTTCTTCTAAATTTTTAGTGGAACCACCGTTAGATAACCAATTAAAACTTCCACAAGCAGTGAAATAAAAATCAACTATAAATAACTTTGAATGATTAGGAAAATATTTCACTAGTATCTTTCCTTTAGTCTTATTATCAATTGACCATTCTTTTAATTGAGATAGCTCGAACTCTCCCTTCATTTCAGAATCGCTTTGCTGAGTATTTTTTTGATTTGCTGACTGGTATCCATAGCCAAAATAAAAATTCACTCCATCTTGTAATTTTTTTCTTACAAGAGATATAAAGTCTACATTTAATACATAGTTATTTGCCCAACCGGAACGAACCAAAACATCAATTTTTGCTTCTCTAATAGAATTTAATAAGAAATTATAGTGTTCTTTAGAATCGATAATTGTTTTTAATTCATTGTTTCTTAAACCTGATGCATATTTATTTAACGTATCATCATTTATTTTTACTAATTGATTATTAAGGTCGTTAACTTCTCTCTGCTTTAATTCATTAACAATTTTAAGATTTTTAATTACGCTCTCATCTTTCGACTCTTTTCTAAACTTAAAAAAAGAATATATAAAAATAATTGAAATATTACTTAATTGAAAATAAAAAAGCTTACTTGGTATTGCCATCTTAAAATCAACAAAAAATTCAGATAAACCAAAAATCCAAAGAACAGAAAAGACATAAGCAATCAGACCAAATTTATATGTTAATTTAAAATTATTAGTTACTGTGTAGGTTAAATAAAAAGAGAGATAAATTAAAAGAGCAAAGCCGGCATTCCAAATTAATCCAAGCATATCAATATCCTAAAATCTATTCGTCTAGTTGTATAGATAAAAAATGTAACCCAATGGCGGGGCTAGTATTTAACAATATCAACAAAATGTTTAGACCTAAAAAAAGTGTCTGAATCTAATCATACTCCATAGCTTTTATTTGATTCCTGTACCCCCTTTAAAATGGTTTTTTTGAATCAAGTTAGAGTGTTAATCCGGCATAAAGAGAAACCATAGCTAGAGACCTATGTCCTAACTGTTTTAACTAAATTTAAAGACATACTCGATACATGAATAACTTACATAGTGTTGAAAGTAATTTTATCTATTACAGGGAAGGTACTTTGTTATTGATAATTAATAATAGTACATGATTTCATTACAAGTAATTACATTCCATATACAAGATAGTTTGTACACCACATAGATGAGTAAAGTACCTTCTTAACTACCTTATAACCTTATAACCTTTTTAACTTAGTATATTAAAAGCTTATTATCTTTCTTACTTATAAGCTTAATAACTTATTCTCTTGTTAACTTATTAGATTATATTCTTGTAAACTTATTCTCTTATATTCTTTCTTACTTGTTAACCTGATTAACTAAAATCCGCCCATTTTATCTTTGCACAACTAATCTATTAACACCGAAATCGTTTGTCCGTATGTCAGCACAAAGAGCTCCACTGTTATTACATATAGCAATTTTATGTACTTCATTACTACCTGCATAAGCACTTGGTGGAAAATCTTTAAAAGCATTTAAAAATAATCCTAATGCTATTGCCCCTAATAATAGTTTTACTGATAGTTCTAGTTTTATTGTCTTCATCGTTTACCTTCCTTTGTTGTTGTTAATCTTATCAAATAACTTCTATGAGTTTCTATAATGTAAAATGTTGATTATCAAAATTGCTATCAGTAGCCCTTCAGTTAATGTTATATTATCCATTACTTACCTCCTTTCCTTTTAATGATAGATATCTAATTTCTCTTTTATTTTCTTTAAGTCATCTTGTATTTCTTCAAATGTTTCAGTTCTCTTATCAGCCGTTTGATGAATAAGCATAAATTGAGCCAAATCATGTTGTTCCCTTTTATATGCCAACCACCAATTGAAAATAATAATTAAAACTGCACATACTATAATTGTCCAAAATATTGTTTCTAAATCAATTATCATTACCTACCTCCTTTCTTTTGTCTTTCTTTCCATTACTTATCCGTCTTCCTTTATGCCAAAGTCTCGCAACTGCTTAAATATTGTTAGACATTTCCTTATGCTCACAATTCTATCCTCTTCGTATTCTTCTAAGAAAGGATATCGTGCTATCGCATCTTCTGTGATGTATGCATAAATTTCCATTATCTCATAAGTACTATGTTCTAAACATGTCTTAGGTTGCACTTCTGCGTTCCAATGTTTGTCTTGAAGTATTCTATCTGGGCGGACTTGCATAGTTAATGCAATGATATCATGGCAAAACAAAGTACCTATCTGTGCAATTCTTTGAATAGCTTTATGATAACTGTCTTTTGTCATGGCCTTTCTTCCAATTTGGGCAGGAAGTATTTCTCTAACAATTCTTTTCTCCTCCATTTCAATATCTAAATAACTTCTTCCATTTGTTTCAGGTGGAGTTTGTTTTAAAGACTCTTCAATTCTGTATTTAAAACCATGCTTACTTAAAAGTTCATCAACACTACTACTCTTTAGCATTGTATATTCTTTGCCGTCCCACATCTTTACATTCCACCTATCATCTTTTTCTTTAAGCATAGATTTAAGAGGTTGATGTTTTCTTATATTGTCTCCAACCATTGAATAAAATTTCTCAAATAATCTAACTATGTCAGTTGTCTCAAAATTTTTACCAGATACAGACAATTTTCTATCGTAAAGGGCTTCTTGTACTAAAGAATGAAATAATCCTTTATGTTCAATAGTTCTTCCACCAATATTACCAGACCATACTTCTACAAATTTTTCTCTGTGTGCTTCTTGTTGAAATAATTCATAGTCATTCTGACAAAATTTTTCTATGTAGACTGCAACTGCAACATGATGACAGTAAGTAAAATAGGGAGCCAACCATTCACAACCAAAATTTGAAGTACAGTATTCGGTATTATCAAGCAGTCCAAACATTCCCTTATGTCTAGCTAGATAGAGAATATCTAGATTAAAATTGTAAGCTTCTCCAAAGCCTTCAACATTTTCTCTAAGTCTAATTAATTCCTTAAAGCCTTCTTTCTCTGCATCAGGATTGGCAGAAAATATTTGTTTACCTTGACGGGACATTTGTAAAAATATCTCTGCTCTTTCTTCGGCTGATATTTTGTAATCTTTATCTGGCATGGCTAAAAATAAATAGTAGCAAAGTGTGTCCACTATTTCTAGGTGTGTCCACTATTTGGCTCGGTCTAGAACTGCTTAATTCGAGGTGTTGTTTTATAATAGAGATATAAACAAAATCTCTTGAAAGGAGAAACACTATGAAAAACAATGAAAGTAAGACAACTAATAAGGCAGAAACAGTAAGCATGTCCGTTGAAGAAGAAAGAAGAAGCGACCTAGAATTTGCAATTGAAGAGGTTGCTTCAATGGGAAGTCAGATACACCATATCTTTTTGCAGTAT
>Ga0075118_10002309_pt1 | contig 12214 bp, 9 predicted proteins | sample AntAceMetag02UKE_FD_69794 | JGI IMG/M metagenome (GOLD analysis project Ga0075118, IMG submission 69794) | Saline lake microbial communities from Ace Lake, Antarctica - Antarctic Ace Lake Metagenome 02UKE | ecosystem: Environmental > Aquatic > Non-marine Saline and Alkaline > Saline | place...
CTTAACGGTGGCACGGTCAAGGTGTCGACGAAGTTGCACCGTTCCTACTGGTGGTTTTCTTCCACGATTAAGGTCAATGATTCGACGGTCGTAGAGGCCAACCTACGAGCCTCCAACGGCATCATCCACGGCATCGATACGGTGCTCGACCCTGCTTTTATGGCACCCAAGAGTATTCTGGAAATTGCCGCGGGTGATGAAAATTTCTCGACCCTTGCCGCTCTCGTTAAGGCCGCGGGATTGGACCGTGCGCTCGATAGTAGTCATTTGGAGTTGACGGTATTTGCGCCGACAAACGAAGCCTTTGCAAAGCTCTCGGCTGAGACGCTGGAGGCCGTTCAAAATGACCGCAAGCTCCTCGGGTTCATTTTGCGAAACCACATCGTGCGTGGATCTCTCAAAAGCACAGATCTGGAGACGGGGTCGGTGCGAACAGTCGCGCGGACCAATCTCGATGTGGTTGTGGGCGAGGATGCCATCACGGTTGGGCCCGCGACGGTCGTGCTTGCCGATGTCATGGCCTCGAACGGTGTCGTTCATGCCATCGATGAGGTCCTTCTTCCTGAGACTTTTGAAACGCTGGTCGGTGTCGTTGACTCGCGCGATGAGTTGGCGACCTTCAAAGTGGCCTTGGATGCGGCGGGTTACACTTCCTTCTTTGATCAAAAATCGAGCTACTGGAAGTGGACGATTTTTGCTCCAAACAACGAAGCCTTTGCGGCAATTCCAGTGGACGCCTTGTCGGCGCTGTTGGCAGACAGGCGCGCATTGCGTGGGGTGCTTCTGCGCCACCTTGCTTTTGGAAAAGTGACCTCCGGGGATTTGAGCGATGGAGGGATGCTCAGGCCACTGAGTCGAGATAGGATCAATGTCGATATTTCTGAGGAGGGAGTCACCCTTAATGGGGTGTCACTCGTGGAAGCTGATCTTGAGGCCTCCAACGGGATCATTCACATCGTTGCTGGAGTCATTCCGGAGGAAGCACCAGAGGAGGAAGAAGAGGGAGCGGGAGAATGATCAAGATTTCCCGTTTGATTTGAAATGATTGCGGCGGAAGTTCCAAGGCCTTGGAGCTTCCGCATTTTCCTAAGATGAATTTAGTGTTTCGAATTTCAACGATGGGGTGTCTTGGCTTGCTCATCATTTCCTGTAATCGCGAAGAAGGGGAGGTATCGGACCGCCATGATTCAGCGGGGGAGATCAGTCCGGAGATCTCAAGCCGCACCGTCATGGAACCGGATGGTGGTTCCGCAAAGAGGGTGGGGGGAACGAGGGCGAGTGAGTCTTTCTCAAAGTTGCGGGGGATGACCGACAAGGCGGCCAAACGCGATTTTTTTGCGGAGGTCTTATTGGAGCTGCCACCTGAGGATCACGAATACGCGGTTGAGGCTGTGGCCGAGGATCTTAATTCTGCCGCACCTGCCAATCTTGTGACGGAGTATCTCGAACTGAGTAGTCTTATGTCTCCGGCACTTCAATTACCGGGGATGGTCAGGCTTTTGGAAGAGCGGGCGCTTCCGCAATTACAGCGCGTCGCGATGGTGCAACAGCTCAGGGAAGACCTCGGCGTTCCGGTCGGTCAACGAGTCCAGAGCTGGCGCCCATGGGTTGAGAAACATCTGAGGGAAAATCCCCGTCTGATCGCGGAATAGGGCGACCTAAACGTTGAAGCGGAACTCGATGACATCGCCGTCTTTGACGATGTATTCCTTGCCTTCGATGCGGAGTTTTCCGGCATCGCGTCCGGCGGCTTTGCCTCCAAGTGAGACGAAGTCATCATAGTGGATGACCTCGGCGGCAATGAATCCGCGCTCGAAGTCTCCGTGGATGACACCCGCGGCAACGGGGGCCTTGTCACCCTCGACGATGGTCCAGGCGCGGGTCTCTTGGACGCCGGTGGTGATGTAGGTGCGAAGACCGAGGAGATGGTAAACTGCTTGGATCAAGTCGGTGACGCCGGAGTCTGTCACGCCCATGTCGCTGAGGAACTCGGCGGCATCTTCCGGGCTGAGTTCGACGAGTTCTTCTTCGATTTGAGCGGAAATCACGATAATTTCAGCGCCGAGTGATTCAGCAGCGTAGGCTTTGACTTGGGAGACGAGAGGGTGGGAGCCGGGATCGGCGACCGCTCCTGCGAGTTCATCTTCGTTGACGTTGCAGGCGAAAATCGTCCGCTTTGATGAAAGGAGGAAGAAGTCCTTCATGAGCTTCTCCTCGTCGTTATTTAGGTCGGCGGTGAGGGCGGGCTTTCCGGAGTCGAGGTGGGGGAGGAGTTTGACGATAAGGTCGACCTCGGCCTTCGATTCCTTGTCGCCGGATTTGGCTTTCTTCTCGCGGGATTGTTTCCGTTTTTCGAGAGCGGCGAGGTCGGCGAGGATCAGCTCGGAGTTGATGATCTCAATATCGCGGGTGGGATCGACGGTGCCGAGTTCGTGAATGATGTCGTCATTCTCGAAGCAACGGACGACTTGCACGATGGCATCGACCTCACGGATTGTTGCGAGAAACTTATTGCCGAGTCCGGCGCCCTCGGAGGCCCCTTCGACAAGTCCGGCGATGTCTACGAACTCGATGGCGGCAGGAATCACCTTGGTCGACTTGGACATCTCGGAGAGCTTGTTGAGACGGGGGTCGGGCACCGTGACCATCCCGATATTGGGCTCAATGGTGCAAAAAGGGTAGTTGGCGGCCTCGGCGTTACGAGTCCGCGTGAGGGCATTGAAGAGGGTGGATTTGCCCACGTTGGGCATTCCTACGATTCCGGCCTTAAGCATGATGACGAGGCTTTAGCGCAGGATGGCGTGAGTGGGAACCCTCAACTCGCGAGAGAGCGAGATTTATTCGCTTTCCTCCTCCCCGGGGAGATCGGGGAGGTCGGCAAAATCGGGGGGGAGATCTGAGTCGGAGGGGGTGATTTTGGCTGAAGAGCTGCCGCCGGGGTTGAGAGGTGGCAGGATTCCAGAAGCTGGGAGTTGACGACCTACGGGGAGCTTGGAAGGATCAAAATCTTCTGAAAGGTAGGCTAAGCCGGGGGAGAGTAATTTTCGGGAACGATTCCACGCTAGGATTTTTTGCTGACCAGACTCTATGCGGCGGAGATCGTCTTTTCGGACAACGACGATGGGTGGAATGTCGGTTTTCTTACCCAAGGAGCGGATATTTCTGATCCGGTCGGAATTGGTCTTAGCGATGGACCTAATGGGATCAGTGACCCTTTTGATGGTCGTTTTGACCGAACTACAAGAGACAAGTCCGAGCGTTATCGTCAGGGCCAGGGGTGCGAAAAGGGCGGGCGTTTTCATGTGAAAATGGGGGGGAGGACTTGCTGGGGCCACTTCTGGCTTGCGTATGGGGGGACAATTTCTTGCGACCTTTGTTCAAAGAACAAATAAAATTTTCCAGGAAAGCCGCTTTCTGGGACTCTGGTCTGGACATAAATGTTTTAGGGGTTTGATTGCCAACCTATGCCGGATGTTTACGAAACTGATCGATATGTGGGGGAGTATCTCCTTTTTCATTACGGAAAATCGAAAGAAATTCTCCCTTGGGAAGGTGGCCCTACCGAAGCCCTCGACTTTCCGGTGCGGACCGTTGCGCACTTCTCGGATGGAAGGGTCAGCCGGTCGTTGGACGTAGGTTGCGCGGTGGGGAGATCCAGTTTGGAGCTGGCGAGATCGAGTGAGAAGGTCGTAGGGATCGACTTTTCAAAAGCCTTTATCGAGGCTGCCGAAAGAATTCGCGTGGGCGAAAAGCTGACCTGTCAGAGGCTGGAGGAAGCGTCGGAGTTATCGGAAGTGGAGATTGCCGCTCCCGCAGGGGTTGAGGGAGGAGAGGTTGTCTTTGAGGTTGGGGACGCGATGTCTCTTCGCGAAGATCTTGGGAGTTTCGACCGGGTTCACGCGGCAAATCTCGTTTGCCGACTGCCGGAGCCCCGCCGGTTTTTGGAGCGACTCCCCGATCTCGTAAGAGCAGGTGGTGAGCTGGTTCTCGCGACTCCATGTACCTGGTTGGAGGAATTCACGAGCCGGGAAAACTGGCCTGAAGGCCGGACACTCGACTGGCTGAAAAAAGAACTCGCCGACGACTTCGAGTTGATCGAAGTGGCCGACGAGCCGTTTTTGATTCGTGAGACCGCTCGCAAATTCCAATGGACGGTCTCGATGGTGACGAAGTGGAAACGTCTTTAGTTTTCTTCGGCAGGAACCTCGAGGAAGCGGAAGAAGCGGCTGGGTTGCCCGGAGGTCGTTCCGGTTATTCCGGCTCCCACAAGTTCGCCGTTTCCAGCGAAGACGCCACTCAGGTCTTCAAAGACGAAGAGGTCGTCCGAGGTCTGAGCTTTGTAGCGCTTACCGCTTTGGGTGAGCATGAAAACGCCAATTCCCGTTGTTGTGGTTGCATCGAGATTCGTTGGGACGGCGACGACTCCGACGGTTAGGCTGACGGCGTCGATGAGGACTTCGCCATTGGCATTGGCCCCTGCAATGGCACCCGTGGCGCAGAAGAACTCGATTACGACGCTCACCGCGCCACTGGGCGCGGTGAGGTTTGAGGCGGTGTTTTCCGTCCAAGTGCCGCTACCTCCGGTGAAGTTGTTTGGACCGACTTCAGTTCCAACTTGCGAGCCGGTTCCAGCCAGGTCGTTAAACCACAGGAGTTTGTAGCCCTGCACGTAACTGACTCCTGAGCTAATTTGCTTAGCTCGGAAGGAGAAGGTGTAAGTTTCTCCACCGGTGACGTTCCCGAGGCTGTGTTTAAACGAAGCGGTGTTTGGAGCGCCGCTATCGTCGTTAATGACGGCGAGGCTTACGGATGCGGAACCCGAGAAGGAGTCGGTCGTGATCCGGGTGGGGAATTGACCGGAGGTCGAGAGGCATTCCCAGCTTTCAGGACAATCGGGATTTTCAGGATCGGCAATTTCCAAGTCTCCATTGAGAAGCGATTCAGCGCCGGCCGGGTCCTTTTCCTGGATGCGGTAGAATGGGGCGGAGTTGGGGTCGAGCACTGAGGTGGTCTCGGTGCCCGGATAGGCTGTTCCGAAGTCAGTCCAGGTCGTCCCGTCTTGTGACGATTGGGGCTGGTGGAATTTTTCAGAGTTCGTGGGGGTCCAATTCACAAAAGTGCCATCGGTATAGCGGGGCTCGAAAGAACCTAAGGCGGGTGGGGACACGACGGGCGGGAGGATGGGCGTGACCGAGAAGCCGAGGTTGTCAAATCCGACAGAGGAGTCGACACCCCAAAGTGGAACCACTTTGAAGCCATCGACTCCTATCGGGATTTTGATGCGAAAGCGGTAAGTTTCCCAAGTGGTGCCGTCACCGATAAGGGCTGGTCGGAGATCTCCGGTCGAGCCAGCACCGTTGCCGCCATCGGTGAAATCGAGTTTGAAGCCGCCGATGTTCGGTCCGGAAAGGATTTTCATATCGTGGGTGAAATCGTAGGTGGAACCAGCGGTCAATCCGAGGGAGGTGAGAGTGAATGGCTCGTTGTCATTTCCAACCCAGATCCCAAAGCCGCCATCAGCAGTGGTGTGATCAATGAGTCCAAAACCTCCGTCGTTGCCCCCGGTGGTCGGGTAGCTGAAGGAAAAGGTCCCGCCGCCTGCGACCTCTTCCCAAGAGGTGCCGGCGTCTTCAAAGTCGCCATTTGTGAAAAGGTCAGCCCAGCTGGGAAGGGCGAGCAGGGGGATGCTAAGGAGAAGCGAGGATTTTTTAAGTCTCATGGGGTTTATGTTTCTATTGAACTTTATGAATCAAGTTCATTTACGTTCTCACCGCAAGAGGAATATGCAAATAATTGCATAATTTTGCATTAATGTGAAATTTCCTTGCGGGGGCCCCTCATCCGGTTACTTTGCATAAAGTTACATAGACTATGGCATTGCTTGAAAAGCGATCCGGAGTCTTTTGACATCCATTTTTTAAGCCGATGAGACCCTTGACTCTTCCCCCTGATGCGAAAGCAACCGTGATTGAATTTGAGAAGGTCAACGAATGGGTCGTTGATCAAGGTCGCGACTTTGCGGTGATCGAGGGACTCGAGGACTTTGATCCTTTTTTTCTCAGTATTGCCACGGTCACCAATCAATGGCTCTTTTGCAGTAGTAACGGTGCCTTGAGCGCGGGGAGGGAGAATCCCGAAAAGGCTCTCTTTCCTTATCTCACGGTCGACAAGATTCTCGGAAACTGGAATGTCACCGGGCCCTTCACCGCGATCGAATGTGACGGAGAAATCTGGCATCCGTTTTGGCCAACGACGACTCACCGGTCTTCGGTTCGCCGTCGTCTTCTGAAGAGTGACCTCGGTGATGAACTGGTGTTTGAGGAGTTCCATGAAAAGTGGCAGCTACGTTTTAGCTACCGTTGGCAGCTCTCTGGAAAATACGGATTTGTCCGAAAGGTCCGGATTACGAACGAGGGGGATTTGGAGCGGGAATTTCGCCTCATTGACGGTCTCCAGGATTTGCAGGTTTCAGGAGTGAGTCACCGGCTCCATCTTGAGTTGAGCTGCTTGGCGGATGCTTATCGCATGAGCGAGTTGACGAGTGGGGGATCTCTCATGATTCATCGCCTGGCTTCCGGAATCGTGGATGCCCCGATTCCACTTGAGAGCTTGAAAGCAACGACCGTTTGGACTTCGGGATTTGAGGAAGGCCAGGCCTTTCTGACCAGAAAAGAGGCTGAGGATTTTTTGAAGACGGGGCGCTCCGGGCCGGATCTCTTTCAGAAGAGGGGTGAGAAGGGGGCGTTCCTTCTGGGCGCGGAACTAAGCTTGTCGGCGGGCGGGTCCAAGGATTGGCTGATGGTGGCGGAGATTGAACAGTCGCATCGTGAGGTAAGTCGGTTGCTGACTGCCTTGGAAGACAAGGAGGTCTTAAAATCCGCAGTGGAAGAAGATCTTAAGGAGGGGCGTGATCGTCTCCGTTCTCTTTCTAAATCGGTAGATGGGTTTCAGCAAACGGCTGACCGGGATACCTCGCTTTATCATTATCATAACACCTTGTGCAATTTCCTGAGGGGAGGGCTCCCTGAGAATGGCTCGGTGTTATCACGTGAGCAGTTCAGTCACTTTCTTCAGCAGAATAATCAGGGACTGGTCGTGACGTTTGGCGACTGGTTGACGGGGCTTCCTGATACCTTCGAGCGCAGCTGGGTGATTGCGCAGGCCGGTGAGTTGGGTGATCCTGATCTGCTTCGATTGACGGTCGAGTATTTGCCTCTGATTTTGGGTCGTCGACACGGCGATCCCAGCCGTCCTTGGAATAAATTCAATATCAAGCTTGCCGATGATGAAGGGCGGCCAGTGCATCACTACGAGGGGAATTGGCGGGATATTTTCCAGAACTGGGAAGCGCTCGCGTGGAGTTATCCGGTCTTCCTTGATGGCTTTCTTTCCCGCTTTTTGAATGCGTCCACGATTGATGGTTTTAATCCTTATCGGGTCACTTCCGCGGGAGTGGATTGGGAAGTCCCGGATGCCGATGATCCTTGGGTTTCGATCGGTTACTGGGGTGATCATCAGATTATTTATCTCCTTAAGTTCCTAGAGTTGAAGGAGAAGATCGATCCTGGATTCATGACAGGTGGATCGGCGAAGGACTCCTACGTCTTTGCTGATGTGCCTTATCAAATCGCGGGGTGGGAGAAGACTCTCGCAGATCCTCGGAACACGGTGGAGTTTGATCAAGAGAAACACGATCGCTTGATGGTGCGGAAGGCTGAGATGGGAGGTGATGGTTTGCTCCTCCGCGATGCTGCGGGAGAATCCCTCCGGGTGACTTTAACGGAGAAGCTCCTGATCCCTGCGATCGCGAAGCTGGGACAGCTTGTTCCCGGGGGCGGAATTTGGATGAATACCCAGAAGCCGGAGTGGAATGATGCCAATAATGCTCTCGCGGGGAATGGACTCTCGGTCGTCACGACCGGATACCTCCTCAGGTATCTGCAGTTCTTGACCCGCATGATCGCGGGCTCGCGAGAGGCCGAATTCCAGTTCTCGAGACCTCTGGCAGCGGCGGTCGGAGAATTGTCCCAAGCGATGAGAGACTTGCGTTGGCGAAAAGGTGAGCTTTCGGCAGGGAATCGCTTCGAACTCGCGAAGGCGAATGGACTCATTGCCGAGCGGTATCGTAAGGCCGCTCGAGATGAGGCTGGAAGTGAGCCCACAAGCCTGACTCGAGAAGATCTGCAGGTTTTTCTCTCGGCCGCAACGAGTGCTTTGAAAGGCGTCTTAGAGGCCAATCGGCGCGAGGATGGACTTTGGCATGCTTACAATGTGTTAGAGGTTCGTGGCGGCGACGAAGAAATGGGAGTGGGGCATCTGCAACTGATGTTGGAGGGGCAAGTTGCGATCCTAAGCTCAGGTTTACTGGCTGATGAAGAGGCGGTCTCGCTTTTGGAAAAGCTTGCGGTGAGTGACTTGCGCTCGAAGCGGCATCCCACTTATCTTCTCTATCCGGATCGCGAGTTGCCGACCTTCGACGAGTTGAACCGAATTCCTGAGGGCGATCTCTCTAAAACTCGGGGACTGGTCGAAATGGTCAAAGGAGGAGATCAAAGTGTGGTCTATCAAGACGATCGGGGCGACTGGCGCTTCGATAATTCTCTCGTCAATGGCTACGCTCTCACGGCGAAACTGGATCAAATCATGGACCTCTCGGATGAGGATCAGAAGGCGATTGAAGATCTCTATGAAACAGTCTTTGAGCACCATTCATTCACGGGGCGGAGTGGCTCGATGTTCGGTTATGAAGGACTGGGCTGTGTTTACTGGCACATGGTTTCGAAACTGATGTTGGCAGCGCAAGAGGTCGCGCTCAAGGTTCTCAAGGGAAAGGGTGATGATGATTTTAAGGAGCGCGCTGTAGTGGCTTATTACTCGGTCCAACGAGGCTTGGGCTTCCGGCAATCGCCCCAGAGGTATGGTGCGTTCCCGGCAGAGCCTTATTCGCACAGTCAAGGCGAGAGAGGAGCTCAGCAACCCGGGCTGACCGGACAGGTCAAGGAGGGGATTCTTTGCCGAATGGGAGAGTTGGGGATCGACTTCAAAGAGGGGCAGTTGAGCTTCCGCCCGGCCCTTCTGCGCTTGGCAGAGTTTGCCGATGGCAACGTCTCATTCACCTATGCCCGCACTCCGGTGGTCTACGAATTGAGTCGCCGGATTGATACTTTTCGTGCCACCGTTCAAACCGCCTCGGGCGCGATAATCGAATTTGCGGATGGTATCCTCGACCAGAAAACCACTTCGGAGGTCATTTTCACCAAGGATGAAGTGGAAAAAATTGTCGTCCAAATCCCGGTTAAGTTCCTTATTTCTTAAAAATCTATCACGATGTCTGAATCTTCAAAACTCACAATCAGAGAGAAAGCGGGCTACGGGCTAGGGGACACTGCCTCGAACTTCGTGTTCCATGTCGTGAATGTTTTTCTGCTGGCTTACTATACCGATGTTTTTGGGCTCGCTCCGGCCGCCGTGGGAACGCTCTTTGTGGTTTGTCGGCTTTGGGACGCCGTGAGTGATCCTTTGATGGGGACGCTTGCGGATCGGACCCGGACCAAGATGGGGAAATTCAGGCCTTACCTTTTATGGTTTGCCGTTCCGTTCGGTTTGGTCGGTTTCTTGGCCTTTGCCGGGCCTGATCTGAGCGATTCCGGTAAGCTGATCTATGCTTACGTGACTTATATTTTCCTCTGGACGATCTACACGGCCATTAACGTTCCTTACTCCGCGTTGATGGGTGTCATGTCGGCTGATCCGGCGGAGCGGACTTCCCTTGCGACTTATCGATTCGTGGGCGCTTTTTCAGCTCAGCTTGTCATTGGAATGTCTTTTTTACCTTTGGTGAAGGTGTTTGGTGGGGGTGATGATTTGCTGGGATATCGCATGACAATGGGCGTCTTTTCGATCGTCGCGACTCTTCTTTTTCTGGGGGCTTTCTTCACGACTCGCGAGAAGGTGAAGCCTAAAAAAGGACCCCGTCAGAGCATCTCGGGTGACTTTCTGGCCCTTAAAAAGAATATCCCGTGGATTATTATGATCGTAGCTGCGGTCCTGACTCTTTCAAACGTCGCGCTCAGAGGAGGGGTAACTTTCCACTTTTTGAAATACGTCGTGGGAGCAGATGACTCGGAGTATTTCTTGTTCCTCGATCGGACCTCATTCTTCTACACCACCGGATCTCTGGCCTTCGTCATCGGCGTCTTTTTTACCGGGATGGTGAGTCGAAGGTTGGGAAAAAGGAATGGCTTGATGATCTTGACGATCCTGAACGGGCTGACCTTTCTTGTCTTCTTTTTCATCCCAACCGACGCCTATAGGACGATGATTCTAGTGAACGTAGTCGGGTCATTGTTGGCGGGTCCCACTCCGGCCTTAGTATGGGCGATCTACACAGACGTCGTGGATTACGGAGAGTGGAAATTTGGTCGACGCACGACAGCCTTGGCCTTTTCGGCGGCAATGTTTTCCCAAAAGGTCGGGCTCGCGATAGGCTCTGGAATTGGCGGCTGGCTCCTAGCGTATTACGGATTTAAGGCCAATGCCGAACCCTCGGAAGGCACCCTGAATGGGATCAAAATTATGTTTTCAATCATTCCTGGGGTCTTCGGGATTGCCAATGGTGTCGTCTTGATTTTCTACAAGCTAACTGAGGCTCAAATGCAGACAATTACCACGGAGCTTGCTGAGCGCCGAAAGCTGGACGAGTAGGCGAACGGAAGACCTACGCAGGCGGCGGAGCGATCGTTTCTCCTTCCTGAAGCTTACCCGTGATATCGACGTGCTGGCTTCCCCCAAAGGGCTTGCGGATCCGGGTGGCAAGGCGCTCGGCCCCGTTCATGCCGATGGCGCGAAAGGGGATCTCGACCGTGGTGAGTGTGGTGGCGCTATTTTCACGCTGAATGCCATCATACCCAGTGACGGAGACGTCTTGTGGAACTTTGAGACCCCCGTGATTCAGGCCTTCGATGAGGTCAAAGGCCTGGTGATCGGCAGCACAAACCCAGGCGGTGACGCCATCACGGGTCCGATCGAAAGCTTCTGCAATTCCGGCCGCAGCTGATGTGAAGGTGCGTGGGAAGATCCCGATGATATCGCGTGGATCGACGATGAGCTTCTCGCGGGCCATTTTCTCTAAGAAAGCGCTATATCTCCGAAACGACCAACTCGCTGTGATGGCGTAGTCCCGGGTGAGAAACCCGATCCTTTTGTGGCCCTTTTTGATAAGTTGGTCGATGATCATTGAGATCCCCGAACAATGGTTGACATCGACACAATCAATTGATTCGAGCTCTAATTGATCGACGAGGGAGACGAGGGGATATTTGAGAGCGAGATCCTTTACGATTTTCTTGACAAAGGGGTAGATCAAGATGATGCCGCGATTCTTACGCAAACGGAGACTCTTGATTTCGGCAAACACGGGATCGGCCAAGCTGGCGGTTTTAGGTGGGATGAAATCGACATTGACGCGAATTTCGTGCGCTTGGGCATACTCCGAAACCCCCACCAATATTTGCTCACCAGGGCTGGCGTAGGCTCCTCGAAAATACTCCTCGGTATCACTACAAATGAGGACATTAAAACTCGCTTGTTTCTTGGCCTTTTTGACCGACGGGCTGCGGGATTCGAGATGGGTGTAGCCCATTTCGGCCGCCAGTTGGAAGACCTTGGCTCGTGTCGTCGCGTTGATACCCGCGTGGTTGGTAAAGCAACGCGATACCGTTGCCCGCGAGATGCCGAGTTGGTCGGCAATCGCTTTCTGGTTCACTTTAGACATACGAGATTCTCATGTTTAGGAGCACTTACCCGAGACTGTGGAGCGCGCTTTAAAGTTTGGCAAGGTTCGCGACCAAGGGAACTGCAAATCAATGCAAAATATTAGCCGGCGGAGTTTGCGCCTGGCTCCTTGAGCGCATATCCTTGGCGGAGAAAGAAGGATCTTGGATGACCCAAATATGATCGCATCATGAGGAACGAGTGGTGATTTATTTGGCTGTCGTTGCGGGTTTCCGAATGGACTTTCGTCGTTAATTTGAAAATTTGAGTGAAATGGAAATGAAAATTGCACTGCGATTATGGCTTGTCCTAGGGTTGACTTTTAGCTCGCTGTCCATATCCGGGGAGATTGTTGAGGTGGGCGGAGGAAGCTATTTTGGCCGTTTCTTATCCGGGGGCGGGGACTGATGGCCGGGGTGGTCACCTCATGGGCGGCGGGGTC
>Ga0075118_10002329_pt1 | contig 12149 bp, 8 predicted proteins | sample AntAceMetag02UKE_FD_69794 | JGI IMG/M metagenome (GOLD analysis project Ga0075118, IMG submission 69794) | Saline lake microbial communities from Ace Lake, Antarctica - Antarctic Ace Lake Metagenome 02UKE | ecosystem: Environmental > Aquatic > Non-marine Saline and Alkaline > Saline | place...
CCTTCGAAGGAACCGCGTTTACCGAAGCCGAGGGGGCCATCGGGCGCGAGACGGAGATGCCCGACTTCGCCGGCACTGCCGGTGGCGCCTTCGAGAAGTTGTCCATTGAGAATGATGCCCGCGCCCATGCCGGTCCCAGCGGTGAGGTAGATGAGGGAACGACAATCGCGGTTGAAACCAAAGCGCCATTCCGCGAGAGCGTTGGCGTTGGCGTCGTTCATGAGGAACGCGGGGGTGGCGAGTTTCTCGGTGAGCAGGGAGGAGACGGTAATCTTGTCCCAGCCCGGCAGATTGGGCGGACTGAGCACGGTGCCGCTGGGGGCATCAAGGGGGCCGCCGCAAGCGATGCCGATGGCGGCCGCGGTGGGAAGATCGGCGAGAGCGGCCGCGATGGTGTTGAGGGTAGTCGTCGGATCACTGGTGGCGAAGCGGGTGAGCTCGGTTAGCCCGTCGTCTTCCGACCAACGGGACACGGCGGTTTTGGTGCCGCCGATGTCGACGCCGTAGTAAAAGTTAGGAAACGACATCAGACTGGGGGCGACGATGCGGCGCGACGGTGATCACGATCGATTTCGACGTGGGAGTGCGGCTGATGTTGGCGGTCGCATGGATGGGGACGAGCACGTTGGCTTCGGGGTAGTAGGCGGCGGCACAGCCGCGCGGAGTGTCATAAGGGATCACGAGGAACAGTTGAGCGGTGCGGGTTTCGCCGCGGAAGTGACTGGTGATGTCGACGGGTTGTTCGGCGGTGAGGTCGCGGGCGGCCATATCTTCCCGGTTCATGAAGATCACGCGGCGCTCGTTGGTGATGCCGCGGTAGCGATCGTTGTTGCCGTAGATTGTGGTGTTGAACTGGTCGTGGCTGCGGAAGGTTTGCAGCAGCATTTGGTTGGGCTCGAGGACGAGGGGCTTGAGCGGATTGATCGTGAGGTGAGCTTTGCCATCGGCGGTGTTCCAGCGGCGTTCCTTGACGCCGTTGGGCAGATAGAAACCACCGGGCTGGTGGATGCGGACGTTAAATTTTTCGAAGCCGGGGATGACCCGTTCGATCCGCTCGCGAATGAGGTCATAGTCTTTCGCGAAGTCGGCCCAAGGGACGGTGTGTTTGTTCCCGAACGTGGCGGAAGCGGTGCGGCACACGATAGCGACCTCACTGAGCAAGTGCGGGGACGCGGGCGTGAGTTTGCCTTCGGAACTGTGGACGACGCCCATGGAGTTTTCGACGGTCACGAATTGAGGGCGATCCTCGCGGAGATCCTGCTCGGTGCGGCCGAGACAAGGGAGGATGAGTGCGCGCCGGCCGGTGACGAGATGACCGCGATTGAGTTTAGTCGAAATTTGGACGGTCAGTAGGCAACGGCGGAAGGCGGCCGCGGTGTAACGGGTATCCGGTGACGCGGAGAGGAAGTTGCCGCCGAGGGCGAAGAAGACCCGGGCCTTGCCCTCATGCATCGCCGCAATGGCTTCGACGGTGTCGTAACCGAATTCGCGAGGCGACTTGAAGTCGAATTCGGCATCGAGGGAGTCGAGGAAGGCGGTGGGCGGGCGTTCCCAGATGCCCATGGTGCGGTCGCCTTGGACATTGCTATGGCCGCGGACGGGACAGAGGCCACTGCGCGGGCGGCCGATTTTGCCGGTGAGCAGGTGGAGGTTGACGACCTCGCGGATTGTTTCGACGGCGTTGTGATGTTGAGTGAGCCCCATGGCCCAACACGTGATCGCCTCGGGGGCGTTGATAAAGACGGTCGCGGCGGCGCGGATCTGGGCCTCGGTGAGACCGGATTGGGAGGTGAGGTCGGACCAGTTGGCGGCGGCGAGATCGGCGACGAGGGCTTCGTAGCCAGCGGTGTGTTCCGTGATGAACGCTTGATCCACGACGGTACCGGGGGCGGCGGCCTCGGCATCGAGCACGCACTTGAGCATGCCCTTGAGGAAAGGGAGATCACCGTTGAGACGCACGGGGACGTGCAGGGAATTAAGCGGGGTCGCCTGGCCTAGAATACCGGAAATTTTTTGGGGATGGGCAAAGGCCTTGAGGCCAGTTTCGAGTAATGGATTAACCGATACGATACGCCCGCCGTTCTGCACGGTGTGCTCCATGGAAGTGAGCATGCGCGGATGGTTGGTGCCGGGGTTTTGGCCGATGACGAGTAAACAATCCGTGTTTTCGATTTCATCGAGAGTGACGGTGCCCTTGCCGATGCCGATGGTCTGGCCGAGGGCAGCGCCGCTGGACTCATGGCACATGTTGGAGCAATCGGGGAGATTATTGGTGCCAAACTGCCGAACGAAGAGCTGGTAGAGGAACGCGGCCTCGTTGCTGGCGCGGCCGGACGTGTAGAAGATGGCGTCGTCGGGGGTGGCGCAGGCGTTGAGTTCCTCCGCGACGAGAGCAAAGGCGTCGTCCCAGGCGATGGGCCGGTAGTGGGCGGCGTTGGCGTCGAGCACCAAGGGCTCGGTGATGCGGCCGGCGTCGTTGAGCCAGAAGTCTGAATGGGCGGCGAGATCGGCGATCGAGTGTCGGGCGAAGAACTCACGGTCGGCGCGCTTGCGGGTGGTTTCGGTGGCGATGGCCTTGGCGCCATTTTCACAGAATTCAAAACTGGAGCGATCACCGTCGGGGTCGGGCCAAGCGCAACTGGGGCAATCGAAGCCGCCTTTTTGGTTGGCCCGAAGGAGGGCGGCCGTGCCGCGAACGAGGCCCGCTTGGGCCTGAATATGACGCAAAGAATTCAGCACCGCAGGCGTGCCGACGGCTTTGTCTTTGGGGGCTCCTCGTTTGAGATCGAGGAGGTGGCGAGGGGGTTCGGCGTCGGGGAGAGGGAGAGTTTTATCCATGCGGGCGCAATCGGTTGCGATTCAACATTGGGCGCGCGGGAAGGCACCGCAAGAATGCAGCGCCGAATACCAACAGGGCCGAGGAATCAGAATTTTCAGGAGAATCGGGTCACAGAGATCAAAGAGTAGCAAAGTGTTAACGGAGGGATGTTGGTGAAATTGATCACTCAACCGGGAGCGTTCACGGCAAGGGTGAAGACCGTTTCTTGATGGATTGGGGTTACCCTTGAATGGTGAACGCCGTGACCCACTCAGTTTCTACGTGCAGGCTACCAGACGCGGGAGGCGGGGCGGGATTCCAACTCGGCTTCGGCGTCGTCGGGAAGCGCGGCGAGGAAATCGAGGTCGGTGCGGCGCTCGATCTCGTCGATAGTGGTGAGGTAGTGGGACAAATCGGTGTTAGGCGCAGGCTCCTGGGGGAAGAGGAAGGCGAGGGTGCGGACGCGATTGTCGCTTTCGTCGATCAAAATCATGAAACACTCCGCGGGGATGACGGGGCGACGGTTACCCCGGCCAGGCAGGCGAGTGAGCGTGGGATCGATGACGGGGCCGCAAAGGATCCAGATTTCGCCGAAGCGGGCGGGGTAGCTGGTCGCGGCGCGGAGCTCGAGGGTTTTCCAGAGACCGGCGTTGAGGCCATGCTTTTGGGGCATGACGTTGCTCATGAGAAATGTTTCGCGTTGGGCGGATTCGCCATAGCGGGTGGAGATGGCGTAGTTGGGAGCAAGGTGGCCGCGATCGTAGCCGGTGTTAGTGTAGGCATCGGAGTCGACGCGGGCAATGGTGCGACGGTCGACCTCGAAACGATCGGGGCGCTCGCCAGATTCGGGGAGGGGAGTGACGTCCTGCATCCGGTAGGCGGCCCAGAGGGGGGAGGCAAGTTCGTCGGAATAACCAACGAGGTAGCCTTGATTGGCGAGGAAGCGGCCGGCGTTTTCACCGCCGAGGGTGAACTGGGGGACACCGGCATAGAGATGGGTGCGATCGCCGAAGGGGGGCGGGGCGGCGACAAAGTCGGGGCTGTAGTAGAGTTGGTAGATATCCCACGCGACATCGAGGAGTTCGACGCGTTTGTGGGCGGTGAAGGCGTTGGTGACGAGCAGGCGCACCTCTGCTTGGCGGGGGGCGGGCTGGAAAAAATACCAACCGGCGCCGACCGCGATGATGATGACGTTGAGCCAGAGCACCATTTTGGTGCGGGTGAAGCGGCGGCGGGAGGACTGGCCGCGGGATTTTGCGCTGGAACGACGCGTTTTGGTGCTACGAGCGGGAGATTTTCTGGCCATGCGGGGGTGAAATCTGAGGAGGCGGCCGGGCGGAGCGAACCTAAACTACGACTAATATTACGGCAGTGGAGGGGGGTGAGAAAGTGTTCTACAAGGAGCGGTGGCTGGGTTTAGATCAGGACCGTGAAACTCTGGTTCACTTTTCTTTTGGCAGTATCGTTGATGGCGGCGGAACCGGGGCGGTTGGATTGGTTGAGAGGGGAGATCGCGCGGCACGACACGCTTTATTTTGAAAAAGCGGAGCCGGAGATCACCGATTACGAGTATGACCACTTGAAAGCGGAGTTGCGGCGATTGGAGGTGGAGTTGGGCCGGGAGTCGTCGGAGCGGGTGGGAAGTGATTTGCGGAAAGAGAGCGCGTTGGTGCCGCACGGGCGACCGATGTTAAGTCTGGAGAAGGCGTATTCGAACGATGAGGTGGACAAATTTGGGGCGAGGCTCTGGGAGGCCGGGTTGAAGCCGGGGGAGGGACTGATTGTGGAGCCGAAATATGATGGCATCGCGATCAACGTGCGGATGGTGCGGGGCCGGGTGGGGGTGGCCGCGACGCGGGGGGATGGCACTCGGGGCGAAGTGGTGACGGCGGCATTCGCGGCGGTCGGCGACATGGGCTACCGCTGGGATCGGTCGCAGGGGATCGAAGAGATCGAATTGAGAGGAGAAGTCATTATCTCATATGAAGCGTTTGCGGCCCTGAACGCACGGCGAGTGGCGGCGGGGGACGAGCCGTTCAGGCATCCGCGCGCGGTGGCGGCGGGATCGATCAAATTGACTGATTTGGCGGAGATTCAAGCGAGAGGATTATCGGTGGTGTTTCATGGTTGGGGGGAGGTTGTGCCGGAGACGGCGGCACCGGAATCGGTGTTAGCTTTTCGAAGTTGGGCGCAAGGGGTTGGTTTGCCGGTCGGTGAGATGGTGCGGGTCAAATTCGGGGAGAGGTCGAGCTTGCGTGGGGTGATCGAGCAGGTGCGGGAGGACGCGGCGGCGCTGCCGACGGATGGCGTGGTGATCAAAGTGGATGAGGTATCGTCGCAGCGGCGCTTGGGCGACGGGCCGACGGCGCCGCGTTGGGCGATCGCGCGAAAGTTTGCGCCACCGCGGGCAGAGACAACGCTGCGACAGATTGTCTGGCAGGTGGGCAGGTCGGGCGTGTTGACGCCAGTGGCGGAGTTTGAGCCGGTGCAGTTGGACGGCACGACGGTGGCGCGGGCGACGTTGCACAATGCGAAGGAAGTGCGGCGGCGTGATCTACGGCGCGGAGATCGGGTGGTGGTGGAAAAGGCGGGTCAAGTAATCCCGGCGATTGTCGAGGTGCGGACAGCGTTGCGAGCGGGGGAAAGTGTAGCGGAAGGTTGGCCGGAGCAGTGTCCCTCGTGTGGCGAGGCAGTGGAGGTGGATGGCGTGGATTTGCGCTGTGGGAACTTTGAGTGTCCGGACCAAATGGGGTTGCGGTTGGTGCACTTTGCCTCGCGGGGGGCGGTGGGGATTCGGGGACTGGGAAAGTCGATGGCGACGAAGCTGGTCGAAGCACGGCTCGTGCGTGGTCCCGGCGATCTTTATGCGGTGACGGAGGCTGAGCTGGTGGACTTGCCGGGAGTGGGGCTGGCGACGGCACGAAAGTTGCGCCGGGAGATTGGGGACAGCCGGGCGCAGGCGCCGTGGCGGATGTTGGTCGGTTTGGGCCTGCCAGGACTGGGGCCCACGCGGGCGAAGCTCGTGGCCAGCAAGCTGCCGCGATTGACGGATTTGCTCGACGCGGAAGAACGAGCGGAGGCATTCGCGGCTTTGGGGGCGGCGGCGCGAGCGGAGTTGGAAGTTGCGCTCGAGCAGCCGGAGATTGCTCAGATGGTCATCAAGCTTTACGCGGCCGTCGCTAAGGAGTGAACACCGTCGTGATGGTGGCGGCGGTCACGGGTTGCGCGCATTGCAGGGCGACGCGAATCGGGTGAGGGGGCTGGTTGATGGTGTCGGTAGCGATGGCCAGATGGGCGCCTTCGATTTGGACCTTGGCGTGAAGTTTGATGCCATGGTCGTTGAAGGTGAGATGGCCGCCGTTGACCTCGCACTTACCGAAAGAAATGAGTGCGGATTCAAAGTCGGCGGGTTCGGAAAATTCGACGCGGTCGATGATGGTGACGCTGCCGTCGCCGCGGCGGTCGAAGATGAATTCACGTTCGAGCAGGCGGAGCGTGGGCACGTCGTAGGCGCGGCGAAGGTCGAAAACGATCCGGTCCGTTTCGTCGGTAAATTCGGTGAGGATCGTGTTGGTTTGCCACTCGGCTCCGGCCTCTTGGAGTTGTCCAGCGACGCGCGGGACGGGGTGGCCGTAGGAGTTGAGCAGTTGGCTTTCGTAGCGTTGGGCGCTAAACGTACGGAAGCTGTAGATTTCCAAGCCCGGGTCGACGATGAGGGCGCGTCCGTCGACAACGATGGTGAAGGTGCCAAGGTCGTTGTGGTTGTGATTCACACCATTGTTTCCACCGAGCAGGGTGGCGGAGAGTTGGCGGCGCGTGGTGGGCGCGGGACGGGCGATGAGCAGCGAGGAATTCTTGAACCAGTGCCGAAGTTCGGGCGGACGGATGGTCGCGCGCGGTTGCCTAGGATCGATGGTCTGGAACATCCAGAGCATCGGCGCGCCGGCCATTTGGATATTAGCGTCACCGAAGGGATCGGGAGCGTCGGGGATGACCTCGGACTCCGAGGGGTCGGCTCCGCGACGATTTTGGAGCCAGTGACGCGCCCAGAAGAGAGGTTGAGTATCGATGCGGCAGTCGGCGAAGGTGGGGAAAACGCCGGGCTGGATTTCGGAGCGATCAGGGAAGAGAGCGACGCGCGACATCTTGGGTTCGTCAAACAGATCGTAGAGCCCGTCGGTGCCGAGGCGGAAGAGTTCGGAGATGATGATGTAGTGGGACACACCATAGCCCCAGTAGCCCACCCCCTCGGTGCAAAAGCCATCGGAGTTGAAGCTCTCGCGGAAGTTTTTGACGAGCATTTCGCCAGCCGCGAACCACCACGCGCGTTGGTCGGCAGGGAGAATGGCAGCGGCAGCCTGGGTGAGGCAGGCAAGGTTGACGGAGTTCCAATTGTGGGTGACGTCGACCCACCAGTAGACGTCGCGGCCCGACTCGAGCCGTTGTCGCAAGGGGGTGAAGACGCGGCGCAACACTTCGGCTTTGAGGCGGGCTTGAAACGCCGGAGAAATACGCGGACCCAGCAGGTAGGCGACATAGGAGAGTTGGGCGCCGAAGTGGGCGACGACCAAGTCGATCTCGATGGTCTTCCCCTCGAGGTTGCGGCGCTCCAGATCGTTGTTGGGGTGCACCCAACTGCTGACCTGCACGAGTTGGTTAAAATCGGATTCGAGGACGTCGAGAAACTCGCCCTCGTCGTAGATCGCTTCGGCGAGGAGAAAGGAGACTTGGCGCTCGCGAGTGAGCGGGATGACTTGATTGATCTTGGTGACGCTTTCGGTCTCGAGGCAATCGATGTAGGTGGCGTCGTTGTAGTCGGGAAACGGCATGGCGGCCAGCTCACGAGCGCGGGTTAACAGGCGTTGACCGAGGGGATCATTTTGCCAGCGAGACCAGGCGGCGCGATCGGTGACGACGGGGGCGAAGGCGAAGTTGGTGGCGGGGAGCAGGCGTTGCCAAGCGCGGGCTCTGGCGGGACTCGGCGTGTAACGTTCGCCGTCAGGAATATCGAAATTGAAGTCGTTTGCACCCATGGGCGGCACTGTTTGCGCCCGTGGTGAAGTTGGCAAGACAGAGGGGCGATCAATGACGGATTTCCGGGAGGTCGGGACTTGCGTCGAGTCAGGGCGGGATCTCATGATCCACGGCTCAATCATTTGGCTGACGCCGTGAACTCTTTAGCCCATTAAACTTTTATGAAAAACACCGATACGACGAATTCCTCTCAACTGAATCGGCGTTCGTGGTTGGGTCGGATGACCGCGGTGACATTGGGCACGGTTTTAGGGGGAGCGACCGCGCGGGGCAGTTCACCGCTGCCGGTGAGCCCGAAGACCAAAAGCACCCCAGCGGCGACGAAGCGGGCAGCGAGGGCTTCGATGCCAATGGGCTATGACGAGCCGATGTTTTAGAGCCGATGGCCAAGGTGGGTAAAAAGTCGGCGACGCTCACGCCAGAGAAAGCGTTGGCGGGAGTGCGGAAGTTCTCCCGGGTTAATGGTTGGAGTGTGGTGATCATTGCTTCGTTGGGGACGCTCGTGTCCTTGCTGATGGGTGACCTGTTTGGCGTGGCGATTGGATTGTTGGTGGTCGGCGCGGGGGCGATGGAGGTGCACGGTAATCGGCGGCTGGGGAGAGGGGAGGTGCAGGGGATGAATTGGCTGGTGCGGTCGCAGTTGTCTCTACTCGCGTTTGTGGTGGTTTACGCGGTGTCGCGATTGGCGAGTTTTGATGGCGAAATGGCGCTGGCGAACCTGACGCCGGAGATGGCGATGGCGTTAAATGAATTGCAGATCGATCCGCGGGACTTGATGCCGCTGATTAAGCTGAGTGTGTGGGGTCTATATGGGACCGTGATCATCGTGACCTGCGGGTATCAGGGCGGGTTAAGTTTATTTTACCGGGGGCGGATTCCATTGGTTCGAAAGGCGCTGGAGAATGCAAAGCGGCGACCGGCCATGGCGACGGTGGCAGCGCCGGCGGTCGATCAACGATTTTACGATGCGGTCGCGGCCGAGATGGCTGCGGGTGATCATAATCCCGGCCTGTGGGCGCGAGCATTGGCGGAATCCGATGGGGAGGAGGGACGCTGTCAGGCGATTTATATCCGACTGCGGGTGGTCGAGCTGAGCCGAGTGGGCTGAGAGTCAGGAGGATTGAATCACGCCAAGATGCGAAGAGCTGATGCGGCGGTGGAGACGCAAGGGAAGGCTGCTCGGCGGGGCTGATTTTTACCGGAGCGGATTTTCGAGGCAGTGACTGGCCGGTGTCGGATGATCTGGCGGCGTGGTTCGATGCGGATTTATACTGACAGAGGAGGCTCTCTTCCCTCTTTCCTGCCGCTTGTCCACCTCCACTCTCCCCTCGCTGCCGCCGTCGCACCACCCTGATACTCGGAAGCGAATCGAGGAGCTGGATTACTTTAGAGGGATCGCCATTCTTTTTGTGGTGTTTGGTCATAGTTGGCAAAGCCCCCATGGTCAGATCTATGACCTGTCGCAGGCCATCATGGTTGGGGGGACGACTTTGTTCGTTTTTATCTCGGGTTTCTTTTTTGCCAAGACTTACGCCTCGCGGGACGGAAGCTACCGCGAGTTCTTGGGGAAAAAGATCCTCAATGTTGGCATGCCTTTTGTCGCCGTGACGTTGGTTTTTCTCGGTATTATCTTTTTAAAGTTACCCTTCACCACGGACACCGGGGGGGGGGCTTTGCGCAGGATCAACAATTTTCTTACGTTCGGTTATATCTATACCAGCCACTGGTATATCCCGTTTGTGATGCTGATGTTTTTACTCGCTCCCTTGCATCGGCTTTTCTTCCGGATGAAAGGGGGGGGGGATGCTGACGCTCGTGATCTTGGCGACGGTGATTTCGCTTTTGGCGATGCGCCCGCCGAATCCAGCCGACTGGCTGCGTAACCTGATCTACTTTCAGTCGTTCTATCTCTGGGGTATCGTTTTTTGTCGGTATTATGAGCGCATCCATCGTTACCGAAAGCACCTGCTGGCTTGGTCCGCCTTGGGTTTCGTGACCACCCTGAGCCTACAGATGTATTACTATCGAGGTCACTTTAACTTTCATAAAGACGACCTGTGGAGTTACGCGGGAGTGGATTTGATGGGCCTGCAAAAATTGTTTTTGAGTGTCTTCATGATCATCGTCTTACGGGGCGTCGAACTCGGCAAGGTCGGGACGGGTTTGCGTTGGCTGGCCACCATGAGTTTCGGCATCTATTTTCTGCATGATCCCGCAAGGGATATTCTATTGAGATGGCCCCCGCTCAAGCTCAATATGGGCGGAGGATTTTGGCCTATCGGGCAAACCGTGGTGATCGCTTTACTGAGTATTGCGTTATCCAGTCTGTTGGTCGGGTGCATTCGGAAATTTTTCGGACCGGTTTGGTCCCGTCGTCTGGTCGGCGTGTGATGGACTTGGCTACCGATTAGGCAGTGAAGATCGTTCGCAGTTGCCGCCGGCAACGACACCAGCTGGCCAGACCCGGTGTTTATCGACAGTAAGGTGAGTCCCTAGGCGAGCGATTTAAATTCACGAAATTCCGCTTAAAGAGCAGAAGACGTCATCACGTTGAGCGCATTGAAATCCCGAACGGGATCAGACGAGGCCGGGGACTTAAAGATTCAGCTCAGCGCGCTCATCGGAGGTGAGTTCTCTCAGGCCGAGAGACTTAGTGGTCGCAAGATTTTCGCTCTCCCCAGTGAGGAGGTAAAAAATATAGTGAGCGTCTTCCAAATATCCTGCTGGCACACGTAGTCGAAGTTTGGATTTTTCGACCGCGTTGGCTTTCAGATCACCGATGCGGATAATCCGCCCGATGTTTTCGAATTCGCGGCCCCCGGGTGATGTCGGGTTAGGGACGTTGTATCCCAACAGAACGAGACAGTAGGCCTCCTCGATATCGCGCGGTGATATTAGCTCCAGATTTATGGCAATGGAGTCTTTCAGCTCGAGGGAGCCATAGTCTCCCGCTGCCAATGACTGTTGGATCGTTTCTTCGAGTTGCGAATACCCGTAGTTGAGTTGTTGGGTCCGTTCCTCGGTGTTGGCCGAAATATTGAGGTCGCCAGCGTTGAGGTTGGCGATCGCGGCTTCAGTGCCCGACCGATACTGTTGCAACTCTGCTCTCGCTTGGGACTCCAGCTCATATTTGCGTTGATAGCTGAGAGAGGTTTCGAAGGTGCTCACTTCGATGATTTCGGTCGTAAAACCGACCCTGGCTTCGAGTCGGAAGTTTCGTTTATAGCTTACGCGTTTCACCCCAGCGGGAGTGTCGACGCGCAAACTCCAGCGACCCGCGGTGACGACGGGGGCATCGCCCCACTTGGTCTGAACGGTGACGTCTACGGCTCGAAACGCATAGACCGTTTCGCCCTCAGCAGATTCCTTCGCAATCAGGCTCCCGGTGCAAACGGAGATAAGGAGTAGTCGGTAAAACCAAGTCATCATGAATTGTGTTCCCATGATCCGAGATCGTGGAGTCATATTGGGACTAGGTCAAAACAGCTTTAGATCGGAGGTTCCGATCGGTGACGCGATCGAAGGGAGGGCACGCCGGGAATGGTTAGCTATGGCGGACTGAGCGCTTTCCGGGCGCGGATAAAACGGTGGTTCCGGCTGGAACAGAGATCGACCCAATTAGGGGGCCGTCGTGGTTGGCTGGATTCTTGCAGCGTCCTTTATGAGCCGGTCCAGCAGGGCCTGGCCGACGGCCGGTTTGAAGTGCAATGGGTCACTCCAATTTGCCGCGTTCCATACTTCCGCAGCAACCGGTTCACCCCAGTCGGTCGGGGTGGCGTAGGACACGTAGGCGACGGTGACGCGCGGCCGTTCGACGGCGGCTGAGGAAACGTCCGAGGACCTGGGCTGCGCCGCGTTAAATTCCGTCACGACTTGATGCCAAAGGCGGGTGCGCGCTTGGAGCGCGTCCCGAATGATGGGATCGGACAAACTGATGAGGGAGTGGGGACCATCGTAGTAGATGACCAAGGCATCATGCGGGACGCGGAGTTCCGTTATACGCTGAATTCGTGCTTCGATTTCGGTTTGGTGCCCGGGGCCTACGGGGAGGTTATCACGCAATAAATTGAGTGTTTTTCGGGCTAAATCTTGATCTGCTTTCGTGGGGACCCTGGGGGGCATATCGCCAGGGTAAGCGTCGTTATCCGGCGTCGGGCGTGCTTGCATTTGGCCCGCGATTTTGCGGAGGGATAGCTTAGTCGTGTCGCCAGAGAGCAGATAGTGCAGGGAACTGCCTTCAAGCTGGCGGCGGGGATCGCGGCGATAACCCATCGTATCCAGAAAATAGATATGGGAG
>Ga0075118_10002332_pt1 | contig 12137 bp, 17 predicted proteins | sample AntAceMetag02UKE_FD_69794 | JGI IMG/M metagenome (GOLD analysis project Ga0075118, IMG submission 69794) | Saline lake microbial communities from Ace Lake, Antarctica - Antarctic Ace Lake Metagenome 02UKE | ecosystem: Environmental > Aquatic > Non-marine Saline and Alkaline > Saline | place...
TGGTGGAAGCGAGGTGCGAGTGAACTAGGCGAAGTTGTCCTGCCCGTGGGGCTAGATATTGGTGCCGCTGGAAAGCGAGCTTTACCAAAAGACATCCCAGTCTATGGCAGCGATGAATCGCCATGTTTTGTCGGTCATTACAGGCTTAAGGGGGACCCGGAACCTTTAGCCAAAAACGTAGCATGCGTGGACTATTCCGTGGATAAGGATGGAAAACTCGTCGCTTATCGATGGGATGGCGAGCAGGTTTTGGATAAGACAAAGTTTTCCTTTGTAGGTAAATCAAGTAAAGCTGCTTAGACAGAAAATGGAAGTCTAGTGCTAGGGGTGCAATATATTATGTATCTCTGCTAGTTCGCTCAACTAGTCATCCAGCCCTAATTCTTGAGCCTGTTTAATCGCATAGACCTGACCGTCTGTGTCGCGGTAGGCGATGGGGTAGTCATTTAAAAATAAATGTGTTCCAGTCGATCGAGTTGCACCTTTGGCGCTTATTTTGCCGTGGATGAAATCTTCGGTCACTTTAATATCTAGGTGTAAGATCTCGGTAGCCATTGCAAGCATTCCTCTTTCTAGTATTTTGCCTAGGATAGCAGTCGTACCGGCATAGTTGCATTAGTATCTCGGGCGTCTCAGTCAAGTCGCGTCTAGCAGGCTAAACCTTTAGCTTCTTTTGTTCAGGCTGCCATCTAGCCACATCAAGTTGTATCTGACCGACGCCAAGTGCTCTTACCCATTTGGCTGCAGAATCAAGTGTACTCCAAGTTTTCAGTTTGCCCTTGATGGTTGTGGCGGTGGTGGCCTCTGATCCGGTATAGGCTTCCACATAAATAATTGAAGTCTCGGCAACGATTTTTATCTTTTTGACGGCGCCCGCATTGACTAAGGCCCTGATAATTTTTTCGTTCATGGTGGTTGCCTAAAATTTGCGGATAAGCACTATAATATGTTATAAACGCGTTACTTTTGCAACATAAGAATTTAAGTAATGGTAGCAACCAAAACTGCAACACTAAATTTGCGTATAGACCCTTTTTTGAAGGAAGCGCTTCGAATAGCCGCCTTGCAAGACCATAGGAGCATTGCCAATATGGTTGAGGTAATGATTCGTGGGCATTGTGCTAGTCAAGGGATTTCCATCCCAGAGCAGCAAGAGATCTTTAATGAGGCATTATGAAATATAGGCTTTTAGCGCTAACGCTCCTCTATGACCTGGGCTAGTGAACCGACGGATTGGTCGGGCCTAGACAAAGAACGCACTGAGTTAGCGGCGCCTCTTTTGATTATAAAAGGCAAATCAGGTTTTCTAGCCTGTGGTTACATTAATGCCGCCACCTGTGACAAAACGGGTGAAGCCTGCGCCATTGTCAATGGTGTCAATAATCATGATGATATGTTCAAGGCGACCATTACTGACGTTTCAGCTGCAGTCGTTGCGCTTGGCGTTAAACTAGGTATGAGCGGTTCGCGAGCATAAGGGTGGTACATTCGTTGATTCAAGCATCGGTTAATATTGTTCTGCTGCGCTTCGGTGTCTTTTTGCTGTCGTGGGTGGCCTTGCTAGTGCTACTTATACGCGAAGCCTTGGTGATATTTTAAAATAAAAAGCCCCTCAACAGCTAAGGGGCCTTGCTCTAATCAACGGTCAACTAATATCAGATGACGCCAGGTTGCTAAGTTACTCTGTAGGAATAACTGCTCTGGCAGCAACATAGATGTTTTTCACTTTGCCATTTTCAATCCGCACGTCGTATATTTCTTCCGACGCAACTTCCTTGCCATCAATCGTGTCAGTCAGGGTATAAGCTGATGTCACCCATTGCTGGACACCGCCGTCTTCGTCAGCGACTTCATTAGCTATGGCGTATTTCATTGTCCATTTAGGACTAGATGCAGCGAACCATTCCTTTAAAAAAGCCGTGTGAGCCGCTGGACCATCAACGATTACACCATTTGCAGCCCAGCCCATAAAATCATCAGCATTGGCTTTGTGAATGGCATCAAGGTCACGGGCATTGTGTGCGGTGATGTAAGCTCCCCAGATATCCACTGTAGCAAGGTCTCCACCATAAATATTGAGCTTAGCACCGGTGCTTGACTGTTCGTGGCCAATAACTATTTTCTCATGCTTCTCGCCGGCTTCATGGTGGGCGGCAAATGAGGGTTGGGCTAGCAACAATATACTGATACTGAGTATTATTTTATTTATAGGTTTCATATGGCGGTTTCCCCTTAAGTTGTATGAGTGACGCTAATGACTTTAGCATAGTTATTTCCAATTATAGGCTTTATTGAGGTTACATTGACTTGCGCCTGAGGGCGGCGAGATTGGCTTTGTGTTTGTCTCGGTCAACTTCATAGTACGAGATACAAACGATCATCATCGTCCACACGGAGACCACTGTGGGCACATAGAGGGCGCCTAATCGGAAGAGGATCTCTTCCGGCACGCTACCAGGTGCCACACCAACCGGGAATTGGACAAGCGTTAGTATGGTGGTCGCCATAACCACGCCAAAACCCTGTACAAACTTTTTAACGAAGGTCATTGTGGCAAAGAAAACCCCTTCTGATCGGCGGCCTGTGCGCAGTTCGCTCTCTTCAACCAAGTCTGCAATCATTGATGTCGATAGAATCTGATAGGTGATGACCAAGCCGACATCAACAATCGTTATTACTAATATCATAGGGAACAGCAGGGGGTCTCCATTCTCAGGCATTAAACCCAGCAGCCGCAACACTATGGTTGCAGGCAATAGGGTAAAGGCCAGCAGTCCGATAATAATCGCCGAACGCTTTTTACCCAGTTTTATGGAGATAATCGGCGACAAGATCAATGCAATGATGGCAGACACCACCACCGACCCGGATATTTGCCCCAACTGCACCGTAGAGAAGCCCCAAAAAAACGAATTAATATAGTGAGATAATCCCATGGCGATGCCCGCGCCAATGGCGCCAAACAGTGCCGCGGCAAAAAGTGCCCCAAATGAGCGGTTCCACAGGCTCTCAAAGATCTCCCGGTAGATACGAGTGATCGACATTTTTGTCTTTGGCGGTGGCGCCTTAAGCTTTGGGATGAAGCTGTGGGTACCCAAGGCTGAGGTCATAATGGCCGCGAAGATTACGATCGACGAGGCTAGGCCCATTTTGCCGTAACCATCGATATTAAATAATCCATTGCTGATGTCTTCGGTGGGTACCAGTAAATAGGTCAAGGCGTAATAGCCCATCAAGGTGCCGCCAGCCCAACCGAAGAAATAACGGTAACTTAATATACTGGTGCGCTCGTCATAGTCATCGGTTATCTCTGCTACCAACGCTGAGTTGGGGATTTCATAAAGGGTAATCATGGTGCGAACAAATATAGCCATCATGAGGATATAGGGGAAAAGATCGTTACCTGAGACGCCAGAAGGGGGGTTCCAGACAAAAAAGTATGATAGCGCGACAGGAATAGCCGCAATGTACATGTAGGGGTGACGACGGCCCCAACGAGAGTGGGTGTTGTCAGAGAAATACCCAATAAGCGGGTCGCTCAACGAATCAAAAATCAGTGCTATTAATAAGGCTAGCCCAACTAAATAGGCGTCAACGCCCATCACTTGACTGTAAAAAAGCAGGAGAAAAAAATCAAAACCGACGCCGAATATGCCAAAGGCAACCGAGCCAATGCCATAGGCCATTTTATTAACAGGCGAAATCTTAAGTGCCGTCATGCTCTTTTCCCGGATTTTTCACTGGTGCCTCGGGCAGGCCCACTCAATAGAGGGCTATCCCGCGCTAACGTCTATGAATAGTAGGGATATCAAATTTCTTCCAGTTGGTAGCGGTGGCCAGTGGTGTAAGCTTTTCTTTGATTCTGCGCTCTTTAAGCGAGGTTCCAAACGCCAGGTAGTGTTCTTCATCAACAATGGTTCTGACATCGTCTTCGCTGATAATATCTAATAAAAGCCCCGCTTTAAAGTAACCTTCTAGCTGGTCATGCAGCTTAGCTCTATCGGCCGTCTTACGTTCGCCAAAGCTATAAATCTCTTGCAGCTTTTCTCGCGCTTTGGTCACGTATTTCTTTTTTTGGTAAGCCGACTCAAATGACATAAGGTTACTGCTTTCAACGATAGGTAATACTACGTAGGCTAGCCCAGAAATGCGTTGAAAGCTATGCTTTACAGGCTAAGGCACCAACTATATTTGGGGTCCTGTTTAGAGGTCTTTTTTCTTTCTGACAATGGTTGTCTCAAGATTGGGGTCAACCAGACGTTTTTCTAGCTCTTCTAATGATAGATAGTCTAGGTCCCAGTGGTTGCAGATATCATTTCTAAAGCGCGTGTGGTTTTTATCAGTAGAGTCTGATTTTTTACGATTAAAGTACTTTAGCAGTCGGGCGCTTATGGTCATCTTGTGTTCCGGCAATAAATTAAGGCCACTGTGCAAGTGGCCTTATAGTTTAGGGTGCGTATGAGTCTCTAGCTCACTGGTGTGCTTTTAAATGCGCCTGCACCTAAAAAGTCTGCCTTGCCAATAGCAACGCCATTGTGACGAAGAAGGTTATAGGTGGTAGATACGTGAAAATAGAGGTTGGGAAGGGCCCATAAGTTAAGATAGTCACGAGCTGTAAAGGTGTACATGTTGGGCCCGGCTTGCATGGTAATGCTGTTGTCTTCGGTGCCGTTAATCGCCTCTGCCTGAATAGTTGCTAAAAAGGTTTTGGTTTTCTCGACTCGGGCTTTAAGTTGGTCAAAGGTTGTTTCGGTGTCTTCATCTGTCGGCGCTTCGATACCCGCCATGCGAGCTGCTCCACGTTTGGCAATATCACAGGCTATTTGTACCTGCTTAGTTAACGGCAGCATGTTAGGGAACAACCGAGCACTGGTGAGTACGGTATCTTCTATACCCTGCTCAGCACCGTATTGCGCACCAGCCTCGAGCAGGGCCTTTAGGTTACCTAAAGAATGAATAAAAACAGGAATGGAGCAATCATAAAGTGATAGTGACATCGATAACCTCGGGTAGTTTGTAGCCTATCCTGGCTGGATAAACTAAGTAGGCTGCAAAATTAAAGACTGTGAGCCGATTTGTCAATCAACTGCGTATACTTAGCACTGTAAATTGATTGTTAGCTAATAAAAGATACATTTAAGGGAGCTATCTAATTACCATTAATATCGAGCATAAGTTTGACTGCACAGCCGACCAACTGTGGGCGGTCATAGGCGCACCAGACCGAGTTGACTGGGTGCCAGGCGTTGAGGGCTGTGAATATGATGGTGAGGTTCGGTCGCTGTCACTACCCGGCGCGGGCGCCATTAAGGAGCGTATTATTAGCCGCGATGCTGTGGCAAGAACCATGGTTTACTCATGCTTTGAGTCACCTACACCGCTGGACTTTCATGAGGCCCGCGTTGAAGTTGTCGCTCACCAAGAGGGCTGCACGCTAGTCTGGCAGACTAGGGTTGAGCCTCTAGAGATTGAGGTGTTTATTAAGGCGAGCATGGAAGGCTGTCTGGTTCAAATTGCACAGGTGATTGGACAGTCGTCCACAGGCTGAGCTTTTTACCCAAGAGGGTCTTGCCTGATTAAAAATATGACCCATAACCGCTGTTGATACTTACGTGATAGCAACAGTTTGTTGTAACATAGCACTTTGGATATTTGATAAATTGGCTGTATTAATGAGTAACGAAAACGACAATGAATTTTGGCACGGTGAAAGCGACACTATTGTTGAAGCGTCTCGCCCAAAACTGAAAAAACCACGTATGTACCAAGTGATCTTGTTAAATGACGATTACACGCCCATGGAGTTTGTGGTTGAGTTGATCGAGCAGTTCTTTTATAAGTCTCGAGAAAATGCTACCCAAATTATGTTGAATATACATACCCATGGCAAGGGCGTCTGTGGTGTCTATACTGAAGATATAGCAGAGACAAAGGCGGCGCTTGTGACTCAGTTTGCTCAAGACCACCAGCACCCATTACTCTGCCAAGCAGAGCCAACTGACGATGATGAGGAAGAATAAGGATGCTAAGTAGAGAGCTTGAAGTTACCCTCAATCTTGCGTTTAAAACCGCGCGAGAAAAGCGCCACGAATTTATGACAGTCGAGCATCTGTTGCTAGCCTTGCTAGACGATGCGTCTGCCACATCGGTGTTAACCGCCTGCGGCGCTGATTTAGATGCGCTGCGCCAAGACCTCGTCGAGTTTATTGATTCGACTATACCTAAGTTCCCAGATGCGCAGCTAGAAGGAGAAACCCAGCCTACCCACGGTTTTCAGCGAGTATTGCAGCGTGCGGTGTTTCAGGTTAATTCTGCCAATCACAGTGAAGTTGTTGGCGCTAATGTGGTGGTCGCTATCTTTAGTGAGCAGGAGAGTCAGGCGGTTTACTTTTTACGCTTACAGAACGTAGCGCGTATCGATGTGGTTAATTATATCTCCCACGGAATTTCGAAATACGCCGACGGGGCAGATAACGGCGGCGAACCAGAGGGTCAGACCGCAGAGTCAGTCACAGCCGGCGAAGCCGAAGACGCCAGTATGCTCAGCCAGTTTTCGACCAACCTAAACGAGCAAGCCAAGCTGGGTTTGATTGATCCCTTAATTGGACGCGGGGCCGAGATTGAACGTGTTAGCCAGATATTAATCAGACGTCGCAAGAACAACCCCTTATTGGTTGGTGAGTCAGGGGTTGGTAAAACCGCCATTGCAGAAGGGCTGGCCAAGTTGATTGTAGAGGAAAACGTACCCGAGCCGATGCTGGGCAGTACCGTATTTTCTCTTGATATGGGTGCCTTGTTAGCCGGGACTAAATATCGAGGTGATTTTGAGAAGCGCCTGAAGGGCCTCATTGCTGAGTTGGTGAATTATGAAAAGTCGATACTGTTTATCGATGAGATACACACCATTATTGGCGCTGGAGCGGCATCCGGCGGTGTTATGGATGCCTCGAACCTGCTTAAACCGCTATTGTCCTCAGGTAAGTTGCGCTGTATTGGTTCAACCACTTACCAAGAGTACCGCGGTATCTTTGAGAAAGATCACGCCCTGGCGCGACGTTTCCAAAAAATTGATGTGCCAGAGCCCAGTATTGCTGAGACTTTTGAAATTCTTAAAGGCTTAAAATCGCGTTTTGAAGAGCATCACGACCTGAAGTTTACTAATCCGGCCCTTAAAGCGGCCGCAGAGCTCTCTAGTCGCCATATTACTGATCGGTTCTTACCTGACAAGGCGATTGACGTATTGGACGAGGCGGGCGCTTATCAGCGGTTACAGCCCGAGTACAAACGCAAGAAGACCGTCGGTTTAAGTGATATTGAGCTGGTTATCTCTAAGATGGCTCGTATCCCGGCAAAAAGCGTGTCTAGTTCAGATAAGGCACAGCTCAAAGATCTCGCAGCCAACCTTAAGATGGTTGTTTTTGGCCAAGATAAGGCCATTGAGGCGGTGTCTACGTCAATTAAGCTGGCTCGTGCTGGTTTACGAGAAGGTAGCAAGCCCATTGGTAGTTTCTTATTTGCTGGCCCCACCGGGGTTGGTAAAACTGAGGTCTGTCGTCAATTAGCGAATGTGTTGGGTATAGAGCTCATTCGCTTTGATATGTCTGAATACATGGAGCGTCATACGGTGTCACGCTTAATTGGTGCCCCTCCTGGCTATGTTGGTTACGATCAGGGTGGTTTATTGACAGAAGCGGTTACCAAGCAGCCTCATTCGGTGATTTTGCTCGACGAAGTCGAAAAAGCCCACCCAGATGTGTTTAACCTGCTGCTGCAGGTTATGGATCACGGCACATTGACCGATAATAACGGTCGCAAAGCTGATTTTCGTAACGTAATTTTGATTATGACCACCAATGCGGGTGCTGAACTCATGAGCAGGGCGTCTATTGGCTTCTCTCAGCAAGATCACACCACAGACGGTATGGAGGCAATCAAGAAGATGTTCACCCCTGAGTTCCGCAATCGATTGGACAATATCGTGCAGTTTGGCGAGTTGACTATTGAGGTGATCAAAACCGTGGTCGACAAGTTCTTAGTGCAGTTACAGTCGCAGCTGGACGATAAGAAGGTGTTTCTTGAGATTGATGATGAGGCGCGCCTATGGCTTGCTGAGAATGGTTATGACCCCAAGATGGGCGCACGGCCGATGGATCGCTTGATTCAGGAAAAGATTAAGAAGCCATTAGCAGAAGAAGTCTTGTTTGGCTCGCTGGCCGACAAGGGCGGTACTGCCTATGTTCGTGTGATAAACAACGAGTTGGTTGTCACCACAGACATTACCGAAGAGGCGACAGCTTAGGGTTAGCAAGACCTGAACCGCACCAGCGGTGAGCTAAGGGAGTAATTATGTCTAAGATTAAAGGGCCCAGTACGTTTGTCAGCGAGGCCTATCAGCTGGGTGACGAGGCAGACACAGTCGACTTCTACAAGAAGTGGGCGGATGACTACGACCACCAGATGCTCGACGAGCTTGAGTACGTCGCCCCCGCGGGCATTGCACGGTTACTGTGTGCGCATTTACCCAACAAAGAAGCAGAGATATTTGATGTGGGTTGTGGCACTGGCCTGACCTGTCGGTTCCTCGCCGACAATGGATACAAAGCGCTTGACGGAATAGATCTTTCTCCAGACATGGTGCGGGTTGCTCGTGCACTGGGCATTTATAGAGATTTAATCGTTGGTGATGTTAATCAGCCCATTCAGCGGCCAAGTGCTAGTTACGATGGCGTGATATCTTCAGGAACCTTTACCCACGGCCATGTCGGCCCAGAGCCTCTTGACGATATTTTTCGTCTTTTGAGAACTGGCGGCGTTTTAGCCTGCACTGTGCATAGAGACTTGTGGGAATCGCGAGGGTTCAAACAGAAATTTGAGATGCTGGTTAGCAGCGGCACCGCTAGGTGCCTAGAGCTCAAAACAGATAGGTATTATGACACTGATAATATCGAAGGTTGGTTTTGCGTCTATCAAAAAGTAACCTAGAGTCCAGCGCCGTCTGCCACTTTAGCCTCTGTACACTCTGATAAATTTGATTTTTGGAGCTTATCGCTCGCGGAAGGTAATCCGACCTTTGCTCAGATCGTAAGGCGTCATCTCCACCTTAACCTTGTCACCGGTCAAAATTCTGATGTAGTGCTTTCTCATCTTTCCTGAGATATGGGCAATGATAACGTGATCATTTTCCAATTTCACTTTGAAAGTGGTGTTCGGAAGGGTGTCGATCACCTCTCCTTCGAATTCGATGTGCTCTTCTTTCGCCATACTAATTATTCTTGTCTGTAAAAAGGTGCGCAGTTTGCCCTAAAATAGTGGTTTTAGCAAAGTCATTTGCTTAAATGCCAGCTATTTTCTTGTAATAACTCGATTGGTTGATATTGCTTCTTGTAATTCATCTTTTGGCAATCTTCAATCCAGTAGCCCAAATACAGGTAGTGCTTGTCCATTTTCGCTGCCATTTGGATCTGAAGCAGCACCGCAAAGTTCCCGAGGCCCCGCCGATCATGGGCTGGATCGAAATAGGTATAGATGGCCGACAGCGAGTCTGGGAGCACATCAACCACCGCACAAGCAATAAGCTCATCGTCTAGGTAAAATTCCAAATATTGGGTGCATTCCCAGGCCTGGCCCAAAAACTGCTCAAACTGGAGTTTAGTCGGGGGGTACATGTCACCACCGGTATGACGTTGATTAATATATTTAGCGTATAGCGGATAATGCTTTTCTAAATCTATGCTGTCACAGGGCACAACCTTAACGTCCAGATTACGCTTTAAACAGCGCTTCTGAGCCCGCGCAGGCTGAAACTGGGCAACGGGCAGTCTAGCTGGAACACATGCATTGCAGGTGCTACACATTGGCGTATAGAGATAGGAGCCGCTGCGCCGAAAACCGAGCCTACTGAGGTGCTCATAGAGCTCCGGGTCTACCGACATCTCTGGATCAACAAAGGCTGTTGTTGAGTCACGTCCAGGCAGATAACTACAGGCATGTGGCTCTGTCTGAAATAGCTTAATTCGTTGGATATCGGCGGAAATATCTCGACTCATGGGATCTATGTCCTATTGTATGAAATAAGCCTAATGGATTGTAGCTGCGGACTCAACTAGCGCCATTGCCATGCATATGAATCGGTCAGTGACCATCGGTGCTGTCTATCACGAATGCTGTGCAAGCGGGCCAAGAAGTCAGCGCGAGGCATAGTGATGGCGCCCAATGTCAGCAAATGCGGGTTAACCAGCTGACAGTCCAGAAATTCGAGGCCTTCGGCTATCATCCATTGGCAAAGGTGAGCGATAGCGATCTTTGAGCCGTTATCAACTCGACTAAACATCGATTCGCCACAAAAAATACCGCCAACATGGACGCCATAGATGCCGCCGACAAGGTCAGAACCATCCCACACCTCAACGCAGTGAGCCCGTCCTTGCTCGTGCAAGAGGGTGTAGGCATCAATCATCTCTTCTGTGATCCAGGTGCCACCGTCGCCGCGAGGCTCTGCGCAGGCTTTGACCACTCCATTGAAGTCGCTGTCAGTCTTAATCTGGTAGGGCTGTTGACGCAGTAGGCGACGCAAACGGCTAGAAATATGGAGTGTTTCCGGCTCGATCAAGCAACGAGTGGCGGGGCTCCACCATAAAATAGGATCATCGTCTTGATACCAGGGGAAAATACCCTGTCGATAGGCATTAAACAGCGTATTGGGATCTAGATTACCCCCCACGGCAAGTAGACCATCAGGCTCTGCCAATGCTGTGTTGGGGTCTGGAAACCTAGGATTGTCTGGGTCTAGTAAAGAAAGATGCATAATAAGCTAGATTCCAAAATAGACCCGGGGTAGGGCTTAGTCGTCTAGAAAGCGTTCTGCGTCTAGCGCCGCCATACAACCACTGCCAGCGGATGTTACCGCTTGACGATAGACGTGATCAGCCACGTCGCCGGCAGCAAATACACCTTTAACGCTTGTCTCAGTGGCATTACCCGACAAACCGCCAGTGATAGTGACATAGCCGTCTTTCATATTGAGCTTATCAATAAAGATATCGGTATTGGGTTTGTGGCCGATGGCGATAAAGACGCCGCTTACTGTGATGTCTTTAGTCTCACCTGAACCGCTTGCTGCTAAGCGTATACCGGTCACACCAGCCTCGTCTCCAAGCACTTCGTCTAGGTTTTGATCCCATTCGATGCTTATGTTGCCGGTTCTTTCACGTTCAAAGAGCTTATCTTGAAGCATTTTCTCTGCCCGCAGCTTATCTCTACGGTGCACCAACACGACTTCTGAGCAAATATTCGACAGGTACAGAGCTTCTTCGACGGCGGTATTACCGCCGCCAATTACTGCGACCTTTTGGTTACGATAAAAAAACCCGTCACAGGTTGCGCAGGCTGAAACACCTCGACCCATAAAGGCCTCTTCACTGGGTAATCCTAAATACTGCGCTGAAGCGCCGGTTGCAACGATTAATGCATCGCAGGTGTAGTTATTAGAACCGAACAATTTAAAAGGCTTTTCAGACAGATCTACTGACTCAATATGATCAAAAATTGTTTTAGTATCAAAACGTTCCGCGTGTTTTTGCATGCGAACCATTAAGTCTGGACCCTGTACACCATCAGCGTCACCAGGCCAGTTATCAACGTCGGTGGTGATGGTCAACTGGCCACCTTGCTGGATGCCTGTAATCACTACCGGATTGAGGTTGGCTCTTGCCGCATAAACGGCCGCAGTCCAACCAGCGGGGCCAGAGCCAAGTATAATCAGAGGGTAGTGTTGTAAATCGGCCATAAAAATCTCTATTTAGGTGTAGTTTGAGTGGAATTTATTTTCACAACTCGGTTTTCGACCGACATCATAAAGAATACATCGGCCTACGCCAAATGCCTTTTGATATATATTTTTTACATGCCTAATATAGAGGTGTGAGATCTGATGTTTTGGCTATAATCAGATACAATTGATAAAGGTCTAACAGACAGGGAAATCAACCTTTGAGTGCTAACAAGTCAAAACTACAGCAAAACTCTCAATTGGGCGGGCCAGAGGCGGGTTCGCGAGGCAAGCGATTGCTGGCCGAAGGCGCTTTAATCGGCTGGTTATTACTGTGCGTGATTATATTTTTGGCGCTGATCAGCTACTC
>Ga0075118_10002338_pt1 | contig 12121 bp, 7 predicted proteins | sample AntAceMetag02UKE_FD_69794 | JGI IMG/M metagenome (GOLD analysis project Ga0075118, IMG submission 69794) | Saline lake microbial communities from Ace Lake, Antarctica - Antarctic Ace Lake Metagenome 02UKE | ecosystem: Environmental > Aquatic > Non-marine Saline and Alkaline > Saline | place...
CCCGGTGACCGAGAGGGCGAGACCCTCATGTTGGGCGAGAATGAGGCGGATTTCGCTGTATCCTCGGTAGTCGGCTATATCGTCATTATACCCGGAGGTGCTCAGGTAAGTGAAAAGCCTGGGCGCTACCGTTAAGTGCCAACCATCGAGATCGCCGACCGTAAATGCCGCCCGGACAAATAAGGTATTCAACCCGCGGGAGTCTAATCCCCCTCGACCGTTGGACTCGTGCTGAATGGCCGTCTGCCAGCCCAGCCACGTCATCGATCCCTTTTGCTTAGGTTCAGGCGCGAAGAACTGAAAACCTAGCTCAGGCAAATAACTGGTGTCGTAGAAAGGACTCGAACTGCCATCAATATCCCAGAGCGTGCGTTGCGTGTAAGCGATATTCAGATTCTCCATCACGGGGACATGCTGGGCGATCCACGTGTCTTCCCCAATGAGGAGGTATTTGAAACTCAGTTGAAATTTCGCGGATGGGTCGCCGAAGCCGTATAGAAAATACATCGGTTCATAGAGGCCAAATCGTTTGGAGTAAAAGCGGGTCAGATGATCGATTGCTAACGGACTTTCCGACGCCCCACTCGCGGAGGCGCGCGGCTGGTGAGGCGGTGATGCTGGCTGCGTTTCGACGACATTCGCGGAATCAGGGATATCCAGAATTGCCCGTAAGGGCGCGGGCTCATGCACCGTAATTTCCACTCGCCCGGAAATGCCCTCAGGCAATTGATAGGCGAGGGGAATGAGGGCGAAACCTCCGGCAGGAATCGTCGGGTTGGGAGTATCACCCATCACCGTGAGTCGCACCGGCCAGCGATCAGGTCCGGCCATGATCGTGCCATCCAGAGTGGGAGCAAGCGACAGGCGGGTCGCCTGCGGCAGCCGGTTGATGACAATGAGTTCTAACGTCTGCTGGGTCCCGGCTACGGGCGCGCGCTGAGGTGCCGCCAAGCTGTAGGTCAGACCCGCTTCGGCGGCATTTCCGGACGGCGCAAAGCACAGCATCGAAGCCATCACCATTCCAACGACGGCGACCTTCTGGCCGGTCTGCCGGTATTTTTCGAATCGTTCGTATTTCACTAATTATCCTCTCGTATTTGTAGGCCAAATTTAGCGGGCATCGCTTATTCGAAATAGGCATTCAGCACATACTGTTGCACCATGCGTTGCGTGTTGAAGAAGGATCCGTTCAACGCGATGGCCTGTCGCATCATGTCAATAAATCCGTCTCGATCGCGGTAGAACAATGGAGCCACGACGCGTTCAAGCGTATCGTAAAGCGCTCTAGCGTCCGCCGGCGTGCGGTCTGGATATTCGGTATGCAAATCCGCCGGCGGTTCCCCGATGGACCAGCCCGTGATACCTTCGATGCAGCCCTCAATCCACCAACCGTCCAAGACGCTGAAACTGGGGACGCCGTTGATCGCGGCTTTCATCCCGCTCGTGCCCGAGGCCTCCATCGGCGGGAGAGGCGTGTTCACCCAAACATCAACCCCGGCCGTCATGAGTTTACCCAAGTGCATGTCGTAGTTCTCGAGATAAACCAGTTTTACATCCGCCCCTAGGGATTCCCCGGCCCGCCAGATATGCTGGATAATTTCTTTGCCTGCTTGATCGTTCGGATGGGCTTTGCCGCCATAGATGATCTGCAGAGGTCCGGTTTTGGCCGCTAGGGCCTTCAGGCGCTTAAGGTCTGATAGCAACATATCAGCCCGCTTGTAGGGCGTCGCTCGTCGGGCAAAACCTAACGTTAAAACTGCCGGGTCGAGTGCGACCTGAGTATGCTCATTTACGAAATCCATAAGCCGTGTTTTCGCTTTCAGATGCGCCGCCCATATGCCCTGCCTTGGGATGCTTAAGGCGTAGCGCAGACTGAAATTGTCAGCCCTCCAGCCGGGAATTTGGTGATCAAAGAGCTCTTGGAGATCCTGCGCCATCCACGTGGCGGCATGCACCCCATTGGTAATATGATGTATCTCATAGGAACTAAACATGAGACGGGAAACTTCCGCATGCCGTTTAGCCACGCCGTTCACGTAGTGGCTCAGGTTGAGCGCGAGGTAGGTCAAATTGAGCGTGTTTTCTTTTACGAAAACGTTGTTCGTATCATAGGTGCCTTGCTCCTTTTGCAGAATCCGGCCGACCAGCTCGCTGCAAAACAAGTTGCTCATATTGAGAAACCGTTGCCGCTGTCCTAGCACCCGCCCGACCATATCCATCGGGAACTTGTCGTGGCCCGCCGGCACGGGAGTATGCGTCGTGAAAATACACTGCGCTTTGACCGCGTCGATATCGTCGCTGTTGATGGACTGGCGATTGGCTAGCTTCGCGCGTTCGTCGAGGAGCTCCAACGTCAGCAGGCTCGCATGGCCTTCATTCATATGAAACCGCTCGAGGTTTTCACAGCCAAGCTCGCGCAACATTCTTACCCCTCCGATCCCCAAAATAACCTCCTGGCAAAAGCGATAGTAGGCGTCACCTCCGTAAAGGGTCTGGGTGAGGGTTCGATCCCATTCCGAGTTTTCGGGCAGGTCGGAATCCAGAAAAAATACTGGCACGGAGAAACCCGTATTTCCAATGACCTCATACCTCCAGGCGCGCAGGTGAACCGTGCGGTTTTCCAAGGTCACGGAGACGCGTTCAGGCATTTCCGTCACGAATCTCTCCACGTCCCAGTCGGACGGACTTTCCGTTTGCCAGCCACTCGTATCCAGCGACTGCGTAAAATAGCCTTTCCGGTATAAGAGCGTCACCGCGACGATCGGCACCTTCATATCGGCCGCCGACCGCACCGTATCCCCGGCTAGGATACCCAAGCCGCCGCTGTAGGTTGGCATCGCCGGATCTACCGCGATTTCCATGGAGAAGTAAGCCACGGTGCGGGTGTTCATTGGGCTGCACTCCATTTCCAGTTACGGATCTCCGGCAGGTCTTGGCCGTGCTGGTTGATGTAGTGCCGGTGCTCGATCAGCTTGGCTTGGAGTTCCTGCTTAAGGGCCTGTCCTTTGGCGCCGGTTTGAGGGAGCCGATCGATGGTGTCCATGACGAGGTGGAAGCGATCAAGTTCGTTCAGCACGGTCATGTCGAACGGGGTCGTGATCGTGCCTTCCTCCTTGTAGCCCCGCACGTGGATGTGGTGGTGATTGTTTCGTCGATACGTGAGTTGGTGAATCAGCGACGGGTAGGCGTGGAACGCGAAGATCACGGGTGCGGCCGGAGGGAACAGTTCGTCGAAAGCGGCATCGCTCAACCCGTGCGGGTGCTCGGTTTGCGGCTGCAATTTCATCAGGTCCACGACGTTGACGACGCGGATTTTCAAGGCCGGTAGATGTGCCCGCATGATGGATACGGCGGCCAATGTCTCCAGCGTGGGGACGTCGCCGCAGCAGGCCATGACAACGTCGGGCGCGGTGTCCTCGTCGTTGCTGGCCCAGGGCCAGACGCCAATACCGGCGGCGCAATGCGCCGCGGCAGCGGCCATGGACAGCCACTGGGGGGCCGGGTGTTTGCCCGCGATCACCACATTGACGTAGTGGCGACTGCGCAGGCAGTGATCCATGACGGAGAGCAGGCAGTTGGCATCGGGGGGCAAATAGACGCGCACCACGGAGGCCTTCTTGTTCACCACATGATCGATAAAGCCCGGATCCTGGTGCGTGAAACCGTTGTGGTCTTGGCGCCAGACGTGGGAAGCGAGCAGGTAATTGAGCGAGGCAATCTTGCGTCGCCACGGCAGACCGGCGGTGACCTTGAGCCACTTCGCGTGCTGGTTAAACATCGAGTCAATGATGTGGATGAACGCCTCGTAGCAGTTGAACAGGCCATGCCGGCCGGTAAGCAGGTAGCCCTCGAGCCACCCCTCGCACTGATGCTCGCTGAGCATCTCCATTACGCGGCCCGTGCGGGCGAGAAACTCATCGTGCGGCAATACGGACGCGTCCCATTGGCGGTTGGTCGTTTCAAAGAGCGCTTCCAATCCGTTCGAGAGCGTTTCGTCGGGACCGAAGACCCGGAAATTACGTTTCTCTTGGTTAAACTTGGCGACGTCGCGCAGGAAGGGCCCCAGCACGTGCGTGTCGCCGATGCCGGGGGAGCCGGGCACGGGCACGGCAGCCGCATAGTTGCGGAAGTCCGGCATCTGCAAATCGCGGAGTAATTTGCCGCCGTTGGCGTGAGGATTTGCGCCCATGCGTCGGTCGCCGGTGGGGGCGAGTTCAGCCAATTCGGGCAGCAACTGGCCTTCGGCGGTAAAGAGTTCCTCGGGCCGATAGCTTCTCAACCAATCTTCCAATAGCTTGAGATGTTCGGGATGCGTGGCCGGGTCGGATAGTGGCACCTGATGGGCGTGAAATGTACCTTCGATCTGATGCCCGTCGATCCACTTCGGCCCGGTCCACCCCTTGGGTGAATCCAGCACAATCATCGGCCAGCGCGGGCGGGTATGCACCCCGAGGTCACGGGCTTCGTGCTGCATGCGCTTGATCTCGGTGATCGCGATATCGAGCGTCGCGGCCATCGCCTCGTGCATCGCAATGGGGTCGGCATGGTATTCCACGAAATAGGGCGTCCAACCGTAGCCGCGCATCAGCTGGTCGAGCTCGTCGCGGGTGATCCGGGCGAGGACGGTGGGGTTGGAGATTTTGTAGCCGTTGAGGTGTAGAATCGGCAGCACCGCGCCGTCGGTCGTGGGATTGAGAAACTTGTTGGAATGCCAGGCGGTCGCTAAGGGTCCGGTCTCCGCCTCGCCGTCGCCGACACAACAGGCGACGATCAAATCGGGGTTGTCGAAGACGGCCCCGAACGAATGGCTGAGCGAGTAGCCGAGTTCGCCACCCTCGTGAATCGAGCCGGGGGTTTCAGGGGCGGCGTGGCTCGGGATTCCGCCGGGAAACGAGAACTGGAGAAACAGTTTTTGCAGCCCGGCCTCGTCCTGACTAATCTCGGGATAAACCTCGCTGTAGGTGCCTTCCAAATACGTGTTACTCACGACGGCGGGCCCGCCGTGGCCGGGACCGGAAACGTAGATCATATCCAGATCGTGTTCCTTAATGACCCTATTCAGGTGAGCGTAGATAAAGTTCTGGCCGGGCGTCGTGCCCCAATGCCCCAGCAGCATGTGTTTCACATCTGCGAGCTCCAGCGGCCGCTTGAGCAACGGGTTGGCGAACAAATAAATCTGGCCGACCGAGAGGTAATTTGCCGCCCGCCAATACGCGTCGATTTTGCGGAGCAATTCAGGACTGAGGGTCGTTACATTGGTTTTCATAAGTTTTCGGTCTTTGAGCCGCCTTCGAAGTCATATCAACTTTCGCCGCGTCATCTCTGGATCAGAGGACGAGATCAATGCCCCCACTTTCGATCGCGGCCTTGGGCGGGCGGGGCGGGGTGGTCGTATTGAGCCTCCGGGAAATGGGTAACGCTGAGACGCCTGATTGAGGCAGGGTTCACCGTGAGAGGAGCTTGAGCAGTGCCATGGCGGCAGCGGCGGAGGAGGCGGGATTTTGGCCGGTGACGAGATTGCCGTCGACGACCACATAAGAACCCCAATCGGGGCCCTTTTCGTAGAGTCCCCCATTTGCTTCGAGCATGTCCTCGACCGAAAACGGAACAATTTTTGTGAGACCAACCGCCGCTTCCTCCGTATTCGAAAAGCCGGTCACACGGCGGCCCGCGACCGACGATTTCCCATCGGCCCCGGTCGTGTGCCGGAAGATCGCGGGTGCATGGCACACCGCAGCGAGAGGCCGATCCTTGGTTATGAAAGTTTCTATCATGCGCTGGCTTTCGGCGTTTTCTGCGAGATCCCAAAGCGGGCCATGCCCACCCGGGTAAAAGATCGCATCAAATCCATCGGCATCGACCGCCGCTAACTTGGTCGTGTGGCCGAGAGCCCTTTGGGCCGCCGCGTCTTTTTTGAAGCGTTCGGTTGCCTCGGTTTGGGCATCGGGAAGATCACTTTGCGGATCGAGTGGGGGTTGCCCTCCAGCGGGAGAGGCCAGGGTGATTTCTGCGCCAGCATCGAGCAGGACGTAGTAAGGAGCGGCAAACTCCTCTAGCCAGAATCCGGTCTTCTTGCCGGTGTCACCGAGCTTGTCGTGAGAGGTCAGAATGATCAGAACTTTCATATCTTTGGGTGGGGTTGATCGTGGGAGAGGTTTACTTATTCGACGGGCCCGACGCGGATCACGCATTTGCCAAAATTGTCTCCCTTTAACATGCCGATGAAGGTGGCGGGCGCCTGTTCCAATCCAGCCACGATTTCTTCGCGGTAGTGGATTTTGCCGGCCTTTAGCCAGCTCGCCATCTGGACGGCGAATTCAGGATACAAAGCCCCGAAGTCCTCGAAGATGATGAAGCCGCGCATCGTGATTCGTTTGCGCAATATCTGGCCCATCAGATAGCCCATGCGATCCGGACCCTCGGGCAGGCGAGTGGCGTTGTATTGCGAGACCAGGCCGCACACGGGGACGCGCGCGCCGGTGTTCAGCTGCGGGAGAATCGCGTCAAAAATTTTACCGCCTACGCTCTCGAAATAAACGTCGATTCCGGCCGGAGTTGCTGCGGCCAACGCCTTGCTGAAGTCGGCAGACCGATGATCAAGACAAACATCCAATCCGAGCGTCTCCACGGCGTAGGTGCATTTCTCCGCGCCGCCGGCGATGCCGACTACCCGGCATCCGAGAATCTTGCCAATCTGGCCGACGGTGGCACCCACGGGTCCGGTGGCGGCGGCGACGACGAGCGTCTCTCCCGCTACAGGTTTTCCAATTTTGGTCAGGCCGGCCCATGCCGTGAATCCGGGCATCCCGGTCACCCCTAAGGCCCAAGACGGATGTTCCGGATCGTGGCCGAGGGAAGTCACCCCTTCTCCGTTGGATAGCGCGTAGTCTTGCCAGCCGTTCGAACTGAGAACCCATTCGCCTTTCTTGAAACCATCGAGCTGGGAAATTTCCACCTGCGCGACGGTTCCTCCCACCATCACGTCCCCGATTTTGACCGGCGGCGCATAAGACGGAGCATCGCTCATCCGCCCCCGCATGTAAGGATCGAGTGAAAGGAATTCCGTGCGTAACAACATCTCGCCCGCTGACGGGGAAGGGACCTTAGTGGTGTTGAGTGCCAACGTGCTTTCGGTCGGAGCGCCTTTGGGGCGTTCTCGAAGAACGAGGCGGCGGTTTGTCGTGTTCGATTGTTTCATTGTCGTGTTGATATTTGGCGTCATCCACCGCGTTTCTTTTGAGAAATCGGGGGCCCTGATTTTAGCGCAGGTTACCACGTTCGACCCTACGCCCAGAGAGGTGGCCACGCTATGGGGTGTATCCCTACTGAAGGCACATCACTGGTTTCACTCGTTAGCGCCGGAAGGCATGGGTCGATCACGGACACCGAACTAAATAATCATGGCAACCGCTGCGATCATCGTGGCTGAGTAGCACGCCGAAGAACGGATAAAGCACTCCCTCCGCGCGTTGTAGCCACACGAGAAGATTAGATTGTGCCGGATATAGCGCTTGGTCCCGCCGCTGAGATTGATGGCTTTGGCAATGGCGCGGAGATCGCCTTTCACCTGCGTGACCCCTCTGACTCACCCGGTCGGGCCGCCGGCTGCGATGTCGGCGGTGACGCCGTCCGCGAACTGCTCGAAGTTAGTGGTGAACAGGCCCGCTAGTTTCTGCGCCGTGGCGCGGAAGGCTTTTTTGTCGGTCCAGGTGTTTTCCGGCAGCAGGCAATCCGAGGGCACGTCGGGGCATTGGGTCACGACCTCGAAACCGAAAACGGGATCGCGCTGCGTGGGCGCATCGGCGAGCGCACCGCTATGGATGGCGTCGATGATAGCGCGGGTGTAGCGTAGCTTGATGCGGGCGCCGGTGCCGTAGCTGCCACCCGACCAGCCGGTATTCACGAGCCAGACATTGACCGCATGCTGCTGCATTTTCTCCGCGAGCAGCTTGGCGTATTTTGCCGGATGCCAGACCAAGAACGGCGCGCCAAAGCACGCGGAAAAGGTCGCCTTGGGATCGGTGATGCCAACTTCCGTGCCGGCGACTTTTGCGGTGTAGCCGGAGATAAAGTGATACATAGCCTGCTGCGGATTGAGCTTCGAAATAGGCGGCAGCACGCCGAAGGCATCACAGGTGAGGAAGATGATGTCGTTAGGATGTCCGGCCACGCAGGGAATTTTCGCATTGCTGATGAACTCGATGGGATAGGCCCCGCGGGTGTTTTGCGTGATGCTGACATCGCGGAAGTCGACGTGCCGGTCGCGCTCATCGTAAACGACGTTTTCCAAGACCGCCCCAAAGTGCAGCGCGTGGAAAATTTCCGGTTCCGCGTCATGCGTGAGATCGATGGTTTTGGCGTAACAGCCGCCCTCGATGTTGTAGATGCCTTCCTGCGTCCAGACGTGCTCATCGTCGCCAATCAAGCGGCGTTTCGGATCGGCGGAAAGCGTGGTCTTGCCCGTGCCGGAGAGGCCAAAAAAGATCGAAGTGCGGTCGTTGGTGGGATCAGCCGTGGCGGAGCAATGCATCGAGAGGTTGCCGGCTTTGGGCGCGAGATAGTGCACGATGGTGAAGACGGCTTTCTTCATTTCGCCCGCATATTCGGTGCCGAGAATCACGATCTCGCGGTCTTCCAACGAGAGATCCACGGACGTCGTCGATTCCATGCCCTTGGTGAGTCGATTCGCCGGAAAATGGCCGGCATTAAACATCACAAAATCGGGCTCCCCATACTCCGCGAGTTCTGCCGGGGTGGGCCGGATCAACATCGTGTGCATGAACAGCGCGTGATAGGGGCGCGAGCTGATGACACGGATCTTGATGCGATGCGCGGTATCCCAGCCGGCGAAGCCATCAACGACGTAGAGCCGTTTGCGCGTATTCAGGTAGTCCTTTGCCCGCTGGCGATTGATCAGATAAGTCTGTTCGTCGAGCGCCATGTTCACCGGACCCCACCAGACATCGTCCTCGGATTCCGGATTGCGCACGACGCGTTTGTCGCGCGGCGAACGGCCGGTCTTTTCACCGGAGTAGGCGATGAGGGCACCGGTATCGGAGATGGCGGTGTGGGCGTCGTGGCGGATCGCCTCTTCGTAGAGCCGCGCGGGGGAAGGGTTGCGGAGAACGGTTTTGACGTGGAGGCCGTAGGGCGTGAGGTCGCACGTCGTGGCGTCCTTGCTGACCGGTTTGGGGTTGGAGTTCGAGGACTCCGCTTTCAAGTCGTTCATGGTCATGTTTCCGGTTGTTTTTCTGAGCGGGGTTTCGTTGTCGGGGTAATTTAAAATCAGTATCTTTCACCTGTCTTTATAGGTTGATTCCGTTCCGAAATGGCGGGCCTTAAAATATTTCTTATCAAATACTTCTAAGTCGTTACCGACCTTGATGATCACGTGCCAGTGCGTGACCTTTCCCGCCTTGATCGTGCCGCGCGTATCGACGACTTGAAACCAGCCAGGCGTTTTGGTGGCGAGGTGGGCTTGTCCGATCGCTTGGTTAATTGCGTCTTCAATCGACGTGGTTGAGGTGCCCGTCAGTTTAATGGGTTGGGAGATGGGGGCTCTCATACGTTCGAGGTGGAAAAGGCGGAAAGGTGACGATTCGATATCATTTTGTGCCCGTATCCTAGACCGAATGATCAAGCGGGTATATAGGGCCAAACCCTACCTGTGGGCACTCATCGGCGAGAACGCGTCGGACCGAACGCGCGATCATACGCTCCTCGTCGGTATGAATGACGCGCACTGTCGTGCGACTAGTAGGCGTCGATATGACCGCGGCGGTTGCCGCGTTGCGCGACGCCTCCAATTCGATGCCGAGAAAGCCGAGTTGCTCGCAGATTCGGGATCGAACTGGCGGCGCGTTTTCGCCAATGCCGCCGGCGAAAACGAGGGTGTCGAGTCCCCCGAGGACGGCAGCATAGGCGCCGATCCATTTTTTCGCTTGGTAGCAAAACACGGCTACCGCCTCGGCCGCCCGCTCGTCGGATTTTTCCCGGGCAAGCAGGTCGCGCATGTCGGAGCTGGTTTCGGATATCCCGAGCAGCCCTGATTCGTGGTTGGCCATCTGGTTAAACCGGGCCGGGGCCATGTGCTCTCGCTCCTCGAGAAATGAAACAATTCCCGGATCCACATCCCCCATCCGGGTGCCCATCACCAGCCCCGCGGCGGTCGTGAAAGCCATGGAGGTGTCCACACAATGTCGGTTGCGAACCGCGGCCATGCTCGCGCCGTTACCCAAGTGAGCGAGAATCACGCGTCCCGCTGCGGCCGGTTTACCCGCCACGCGCTCCAGCTCCTGCAGTAGGAAAGCGTAGGACAAGCCATGAAAGCCGTAGCGCCGCATACCCTGTGTTTCATAACGACGCGGGATGGGTAAAATCTGCGCTACGCGGGGGAGGTCGTGATGAAATGCGGTATCGAAACAGGCGATCTGCGGTAGACTCGGGTAGCGGCGATGAAATGCTGTGGCCAAGGATATCTCGTCTGGCAGGTGAGCCGGATCGAAGGAGATGATTCGGCTCAGTTCCGCCAAGACGGCAGGAGTGATCCGGGTCGGTTCCCAATACTTCGGCCCCCCATGCACCACCCGATGCCCAATGCCCGTCAAGGTGCCGTGATCGATTCGCGGCTGTAGCCAATCCATCAATAGGTCGCCGGCTGCCGCGTAATCGGGTGCGGCCAGTGATCGCGAGAAGTTCTCGTTCGGCGCCGTGCCCTGGACGGTAAATTTCGCCTCAGTCTGGCCAATGCCTTCGATCGCTCCGACCAAGATACGATCTAGCGCTCCGCCGGATTCGAACAGCGCAAACTTGATGCTGGATGAGCCGCCGTTGATCGCCAGCAGGCAGGGGAGGGCTGCGTTCATCGTTCAGCGTATCCTGAATTCCACGACATGTTCCTGCTGGTCGTCGCGGAGCGGCAGGTTAGGGCCCGGAATTTCGTTTCCGTCCAGGGACAGCGACCCCGCTGACGGAGAGTCGGCGGCGAGACGAATGATCGTGATGTGGTAGACGGTTTGCCCAAAACGGTAGTGGATCTTGTAGCTGGGCCAGGCGTGCGGCAGGTGCGGTTCCAGCCGCAATTGGTCTCCTTCGCGGTTCACTCCGAGCAGCGTTTCCACGAGGAGGCGATACATCCAACCGGCCGATCCGGTATACCAGGTCCAGCCGCCTCGACCGGTGTGCGGCGGCACGGCATAGACATCCGCCGCCACAACGTAGGGTTCAACCTTGTAGGTCGCTATCTGGCGGGCAGTCGCGCCGTGATTGACGGGATTTAGCATGGCAAAGAGTTCCCAAGCGCGCTCGCTCTCGCCCATCATGGCGAAGGCCATGGCCGTCCAGATCGCACCGTGGGTGTATTGGCCGCCGTTCTCTCGCACACCTGGAATATAGCCCCGGATGTAGCCGGGCTTGAGCTTCGATTTGTCGAACGGAGGATCAAAGAGTTGGACCAGTCCGGCATCGCGGCGCACCAGTCGTTGGTCAACGGACTCCATCGCTTCGCGCGAACGTTCTGGTTCACCGGCCCCGCTGATGATCGACCAGCTCTGCGGCAGGGAATCGATCTGACATTCCGGATTGGTCCGGGAGCCGAGCGGCTCGCCGTTATCAAACCACGCCCGGCGATACCACTGACCATCCCACGCGTGTTGCTCGATATTGGCTTTGAGTTGCTCGGCTTGGGCGACGCAACGATCGGCAAACGCGATGTCCCCCTGTTGACGAGCCACGCCGGAGAATTGGGTGAGCACGTCGTAGAGGAAAAATCCCAGCCAGACGCTTTCGCCGCGGCCTTCGTTGCCCACGCGATTCATGCCGTCGTTCCAATCTCCGCAGCCCATCAGGGGCAGGCCGTGAGCGCCAAACTTGAGCCCGTGTTCGATAGCCAGCACACAGTGGTGGTAGAGGCTCGCGGTAGCTTCGGTGCGGGTAGGCAAGTCGTAGTAGGCCTCTTCATCGGGTTTGACCGGACGCCCTTCGAGGAAGCTGATCTTCTCATCCAATACCCCGGTATCGGCGACGGTCGCGACGTAGCGGCAGGTGACATAGGGCAACCAAAGATAGTCGTCCGAAAAGTGGGTGCGAACCCCTTGGCCGGCCGGTGGATGCCACCAGTGCT
>Ga0075118_10002348_pt1 | contig 12080 bp, 12 predicted proteins | sample AntAceMetag02UKE_FD_69794 | JGI IMG/M metagenome (GOLD analysis project Ga0075118, IMG submission 69794) | Saline lake microbial communities from Ace Lake, Antarctica - Antarctic Ace Lake Metagenome 02UKE | ecosystem: Environmental > Aquatic > Non-marine Saline and Alkaline > Saline | place...
TTACACTCAACTCCAAGAGACCCCTGAACAAGTCAGGGGATAGTGTAAATTTTTGCTGAGCGGTATGAGCTGTACCGTCCTGAAATAAGAGAGCTTCAATGCATAATGCCCTGTTTTTTTAGTAATTCATACTTTTCACCACAATTCATGCTTTTCAAATTAGGACCTTTGCCTCCTCCATTAAAACCTTGATCTTTGAGGTACTGAGCTTTATTCGCAGTTACGAAGGAATTCCAATAAGACTGAGCCTCTTCCCTGAATACATCAATGATATGTCCATCTATCTCTTGATTGTGGGCGTCATTATCTGGGTAGGCCTTGATAAGCTTAGCCAGCTCGCTTTCCATCTGTTTTACATCATAAATATCAAGCTTTCCCTGATTAAATTCAGGAACACCTAGTACAAATTTGGTGGTGTACTGAACGGCATAAATATCTGAGGCGCTTAGTGTCGTTCCTTTTACCTCTAGTTCCTCTTGCATGGGAAGGACAAAGCTCTCTGCAAGAAATGAGCGTTCCTTGCCATCAAGGACAAATAAATCATCGTATATTTCCTGTAGCTTTTTTGTTCCAGCCAAAAGATCCTTTCCTTTCCGCTTATTCTCTTTCTTTTTGATTTCCAGTGCTTTTGATGCGGGGCTAAGCTCGGAAGATGCTGTATTCCATGTATGGAGAAATTCATACAGCGGCTGCTTGATTTTGCCTTTTTCCGCATGACTAAGTGAAGCTACCTTGTCTGAAATGGTTTCTTGCGCAAAACATTGAAAGGCAAAAAGGCATAGCATTAAAGATATTATTGGGCTTTTAGCGACGTTCATGACCAAGCGTTGTGAAATTAGAATCATCAATATTAAAAAGAATTCCGATACTTTTCCGGTTCTCTTAAGACCTTTTTATGTTCGGAATAGAAATGAGTAAGGTATTCTGCGACTAAGGGAGGCCCTTCTATCACCTTTAACATTCTTACCTAGCTGCACATAAGGTGAGCTGATGGGTTTACCTTTTTACATAGAATGAAGTTCTATGATAAGTCAATTGAACAAGGAACATTCGATATCAAACAATCCGGATTTATTTCATTCAATTTGATTGTTGGGAGTAATTGAAATATCAGTATTAAGCTGCGTTATTCCAATCAGTTATATTCGTTAATTTTATCTCATGTTTTTTATTGCTGGAATTGCTATAGCTGTTTTTATTGAATTTTTACTGATAAGTAAAAAGAATAAGACCGATTCTGATAAAATAATGACTGTCTGGATCTTTCTTATAGCTGTGCATCTTTTCTTGTTTTATTTATTATACAGTGAAGAAATCTATAATTACTCCTATTTACTAGGAGTGGAAGTGCCAATTCCACTATTGCATGGAGTTTTACTGTATTTATATGTAGGGTCCATGACCAATCAACTACCAAAAAACAGAAAGCTGTTATGGCTTCATTTTATACCTACTCTATTGTCTTTTGGATACATGTCATTGTTTTTCTTCGGACTTCCGGCGACAGATAAAATATTCGTTTTTAGAAATGATGGTGTCGGATTTGAAAGTTTTATTCTCGTACAGTCGATAGCTATCAATTGCTCGGGGATAGCATATGTAATATGGTCAAGTTTACTTCTCAGAAAACATAAAAGGAATATTCTAAATCAATTTTCGGATATTGAAAAGATCAATTTGGATTGGTTGTATAAACTAACTGTTGGATTGGGAGTAATTTGGATAATTGTGATTTTCATAGGTGGGCCATACATCTTTATTGCAGTGGTGGTTTTTGTATTTGTTATTGGTTTTTTTGGAAATAGGCAAGGCAGTGTGTTTAATTCAAACTATTTACAAATAGTAGAAAATGAGGTCCAGAAAGAAAAATACGCTAAGTCTGGACTGAAAGACGATCACTCTGTTCAACTTTATATAGAGCTCAATTGTCTGATGCAAGAAGAAGAAGTTTATAAGGATAAAGAAATTTCTATTGGCGAATTGGCCTCCAGATTGAAAGTTCATCCTAATTATCTATCCCAGGTGATCAATGAAAGAGAAGAAAAGAACTTCTATGATTTTGTGAACAGCTATAGAGTCGAGGAATTCAAACGATTAATTGCCATTCCTAAAAATCAGAATTTGACATTACTTGCCTTGGCTTACGACTGTGGGTTTAATTCCAAGTCATCCTTTAACCGTTACTTCAAAAAAGTAATTGGCCAAACTCCTTCACAGTATTTTACCATTTTGACTCAGGAGCAAGAGGCTTAAGATTCCTGTTCGGAACTCCTCAATCATTCGCTCATATATTTCAATAGAATCAATGAAATGTGCTAAATTGACCTTCGATTGACTATAATTCATTGATCAAAATCAGACCTTATTGTAGCTCAAAACATGTTTGTCATTATAAATGAATTACATCTCTGTAAGCCTATATCGTAAAGTAATAGAACATGCTCTGACTGAAGGCATGAAGAGAGAGGACTTCAGTGAACTTCCGATACCCTACAATACTTTACATGAAGTACAAGCTGTTCCTGCAGACCAATTTTTTGAACTTCATGAAAACTTAGACCAGGCTCTAGGGCCAGGGTTTTCTGTACGGGTGGGGCAACAGATGAAAATAGAAGATTATGGGGTGCTGGGACTTTCGTGGCGTACTTGTTACAAAGCTGGAGAAATATTTGAACGCAGTGAGCGCTATTTCAAACTCCTGTCCAACACCTATGTATTCAAAGTAGAGAAAGATCAAAACCTGTCTAATGTTCATTTATTTAGAGAAGGTTACCGAAGAGGCGTAGAGTTATCCAATGAAGCAACTTTTGCTGCAACAGTTGTGGTGCTCAGTGCGATTACCGAAACCGATATTTCACCAGTAAGTGTTTCCTTCAAACATGCCTCCCCTGGTGATCTCAAGAGTTATCATGATGCTTTTCAATGCCCTATTCTATTCAACCAGTCAGAAAATTACATCTCGTATAAAACTACTGATCTGGATATCCGAACAGCAAAAGCTGATGCAAGCATCAATAAATTCCTGGTAGAAAGAGTTGAAGAAGAAACTATAGGTATGGAAATACAGCCTAATAAAATTGCTTCGGATATAGAAAAATTAATCCAGGATGCATTGCCAAATGGAATTCCAAGTATAGATAATGTAAGTCAGCATATTGGGATGAGCAGCCGGACATTAACCCGCAGGCTCTCCGAGAGTGGTACTACATTCAGAGATTTGATCAAGAACACCCAAGAGGGCATATCAAAGAACCTTCTTTTGAATAGCACCAGAAGCATTGGTGAAATTGCTTTTCAAACGGGGTTCTCAGAACAAAGCGCTTTTAACCGTGCATTCAAGCGTTGGACGAGTCAGTCGCCCGTTGAATTCCGAAAAATGTACTAGTCGATCCAATTTGGCTTAAACTGTCAAAACAGTGGCAGATAAGGTCAAGCTTGTGATTTCGTCTACCCTCAATTTTACATCCTCATTCGAACACGGAAGTAAAATGAAAAGGCAATCTACAAAAGTTTTATTATTAGGGATTTTGACAGCAGCATTTATTTGTCTGACAATTTTTAATTCAAAATCAGAACCCTTTAAGGGCAGTCATCCAATTGCTTTGAATTCCATTGAATTTCTCAGCCAGGAGGCTTTTGAGATTCTTGAAGCAAAATGCAATGTCTGCCATCGAAAGCAAAATCCTTTTATGGTCTTTTCTGAGAAAAATATGGAAAAGCGTGCATCAAAGATTCATAAGCAAGTCTTCATCACTAAAAGAATGCCCAAGGGTAATGAAACTAAACTTACCAGTTATGAATCCTCAATACTTAAACAATGGCTCATTAAACTAAATATTAATTAATCATGGAAATCTCAATCAAATCAATCATTCTCTTTGGAACAGTAGTCTTAACCGGGCTATCTGCAGGACTATTTTATTCATGGTCCGTATCCGTCATTCCAGGCACACAAAAGATAGCGGACCCTGCTTATCTGGAAACTATGCAAAGCATAAATCGGGCTATTTTGAATCCGGCGTTCTTTCTGGTATTCTTTGGTAGTATGCTCTTTTTGGGCATATCAAGCATTTATGAATTTCATACTAACAAAGCTACTTTTTGGTTTTTCCTAACGTCATCTATTTTCTATTTAATTGGTACAGTAGGCGTTACCGGACTAGGAAATGTCCCACTCAATGACCAGCTCGATGCACTTGACCTAGTAAAAATGAATACCATTAAGATGACAGAATTCAGGCAATTCTATGAGTCAAATTGGAATCGCCTGCATCTTATCAGGACCGTTTTTGCTGTGACCTCATTTCTGTTAGCCGTCTTGGGAATCTTCACTTATTCAAAGCAATAAATCAAAACTATAATAAAGTTTAAAATCAATTAAATATTAAAAATTATGAATCTAACAAACAACATCTTAGTAATTGGCGGAACTGGTAAAACCGGCCGCAAGGTAGTAGAAGGGCTAAAGCAACGAAATCAAAATGTAAGAATTGGATCGAGAAATGAATTGCCATCATTTGAATGGGAAGATCCCACTTCCTGGGCAAAAGCTTTGGAGGGAATGGACAAAGTATATATTGTCTATTATCCAGACCTTGCAGTTCCGGGTGCACTTGAAGCCATTAAGGGGCTCACAGAAGTTGCAAAAAAAGCAGGCGTGAAAAAAGCGGTTTTGCTTTCTGGAAAAGGGGAAAAAGAAGCGAAGCGTTGCGAGCAGGTGGTCGCTAATTCAGGAATGGATTACACCCTTGTACGGGCATCATGGTTCAACCAAAACTTCAGTGAAAGTTTTTTCTTAGATCCTATTTTGGCTGGACATGTCGCGCTTCCAATGCCAGATGCTAAAATTCCATTTGTGGATACTAGAGATATCGCAGAAGTAGTGGTAGAAGCATTGATAAACGATGTCCATAATGGAAAAACCTATGAAATCACTGGGCCCAGACTAATGACTTTTGAAGAAGCTGTAGCAGAGATTGCTGATGCAACTGGAAGAGATCTAAAATATCAAGCAGTTTCACAAGAAGAATATAATGCAATGATGAAGGCTGAAGGAGTTCCTTCTGATTATATCTGGCTTTTCGACTACCTATTCAGAGAAGTATTAGGCAATCCAAGCAACCAGGTAGTGACGTCTGATGTGGAGAAGGTGCTAGGTAGAAAAGCGAGAGACTTCAGAGCGTACGCTCAAAAAACTGCAAAAACAGGCGTATGGAATCCTATTGTTGTGCAAACTGTTTAAATATAAATTGGTGCTGCTTCCGAACGGGAGCAGCGCTATCAAAATCAATCCTAATTTAATGTATGCCCCACTTTATCATATATTGTTCAGATAGTATTCTTGAAAGTAAATCTCCCGATGAATTAATGCAAAAGGTTTATAATGAGGCGGATTCGACGGGTCTTTTTACAAAAGGTGATATCAAAGTACGAATTCAATCCTTTAAGCATTACAACATTGGAAATACCAAAGATGACTTTATCCACATTTTTGGCAACATCATGGAAGGAAGAATGGCAGACCAAAAAATGGATCTCTCAAAAAGGATTATTGCTAAATTAAAAAGAGCCTTTCCTAAGGTTCCAATTATCTCGATCAACATTAGAGATTTTGAGCAGGCCTCCTACTTTAATAAATCAATGGTTTGATAAGAAATTTTTGGAATTAATGAGTTTGGAAAAGTCCAGAGGTAGCTGCAATACCTGGTATTGAAGTGTCACCAACCAGATGTGTGACTTTTTTGCTCCTTTTTTTAATAGAAGAACAATAATCTCTTTTAGGAAAAAAACAGTCGAATCATTCGCCATAAATTATTGATAAAGAAGTATATACGTTCTTTTTTATGATCGCATCACCTCTTCTTCCTAGTGTCATCTTACAAGGAAATACCACTAAATCGTGCCACCTTCCAAGGTGAGGCGATAGGCGTATCCCCCACATCTAGGTTTGTATCATAATTTTTTAAACACAGAAAATATTACAAACATGTACAATCAATTTAAAATATCTAAAACCATGAAAACAAACCAAATTTTTGGATTAATGATCGTAGCGATCATCTTTTTCAGCAGTACCGAAATTAACGCGCAAAAGAAAAGTAACTCCTTACATAGGAAAGCACAAGCGAGAACGATATCAGAAGGAAATCTAGCTGGTTTAGCCTGTAATCAAAACCATTTCAATAAACCCCCTGAGTTATGTATAAGAAGATTGAAAAGGTAGCCTTTATGATTATCGAACTCATAAGTATGTGTCTTCTTATAATGGCGATATACATATTCTTAAAAAAGTAAGGGCAAAGATCAGAAAGTCAATCTAAAGGTTCCGATTTACAAAATCATTCAGATTGAATCGCTTATAAAGGCTTGTTTACAAGGTGTGTAAAAGGAATTACTTTAAAAGAAGTTCCGAATTATAATAGCGCACCAAAAGTCACTTTTCCCAATACAATTTTGCAAAACCTAAAGAAAAGAAAAAGCATAAAATATTATTAATCATGAATTTATTAGAATTTAAAATAGAAAAAATCACTACTGAAAATTATCTGACAAAGGCAATGAAGGGATTTGTTATCATGTGTCTGTTGGTCTTTGGATGCTCAAAGCAACTCAGCGCTCAGGATAACATCACGCTAAATGGCTACCTAAGAGACGCCTCTAATGGGGAGGAATTAATAGGTGCCACTGTTTATGTAACGGAACTAGGAACGGGTACTGCTTCTAATTATTATGGATTTTATTCCATCACACTGGCACCAGGCACTTACACTGTAAAGTTTTCATACATCGGCTACCAGACCTTGACTCAGCCGATTGATCTTGAAAAAGATGTCGTGAAAAATATTGAATTGGCTCTTGATGCGGTTCAGCTTGATGATATCGTGGTAACTGCTGAACAGGAAAATGTTCATATTGAGGGTATCGAAATGAGTGTGACCAAAATTGATGTGGAACAAGTTAAGCTACTGCCAGCGCTTTTTGGTGAAGCTGATATAATCAAGAATGTGCAAATGCAGCCTGGTGTAACAACCGCCGGCGAAGGTACGTCTGGTTATTTCGTTCGTGGAGGAACACCGGATCAAAACCTCATTCACATTGATGAAGCCCCAATTTATGACCCTTCACATATGTTCGGTCTATTTTCGGTATTCAATTCAGACGTCATCAAGAGTTCTGAATTGCAAAAAGGAGGTATTCCTGCTCAATTTGGAGGGCGTCTGTCTTCTATTTTGGATGTAAGAACTAAAGATGGTAATACCAAGAAATTGGGTGGTTCAGCAGGAATTGGTTTGCTGGCAGGTAGGTTTATGTTAGAAGGTCCAATTAAGCAAGATGAGAGTTCATTTATAATTGCTGGTAGACGTTCATATGCTGATATGTTCATGAAAAGCACGGATGGGTCGAAGGTCTCCTTCTATGACCTGAATGCCAAAGCCAATTGGAGAAAGAACAACAACAACCGCTTCTTTTTGTCTACATACTTAGGCAGGGATGGCATGACGTTTGGGAATGACGGTGCTTTTGGATGGGGAAATGCTACGGCTACATTCAGATGGAATCATCTTTTTAACGAAAGGTTGTTTTCTAATACGTCTTTGATTTTTAGCAATTTTGATTACTCGTTGGAAACCTACGATGATGCCCAGGGCTTAAAATGGGATGCGTCTATTCAGCAGGCCTCCTTCAAAGAAGACTTTTCTTATTACATCAATCCAAAAAATGAAATCAGTTTTGGGTATCATGGTAGCTATAGAAGGTTTAAGCCTGGAAAAATCGAACCAAATTCTGAAATCTCCATTTTCAAGTCAACAGAATTAGAATCGATGTATGCACTGGATCACGCTTTGTATATTGGTAATGAGCAGCAGGTTTCTGATAGGCTGACATTGCAATATGGTTTGAGGTATTCTATATTCCAGAATGTAGGGGAAAGTACCGTTTATGAATATGCTGATCCTCAGGATAACGTAGATATTGAGCGTGTCGATTCTACAAGCTACGGTAGCTTAGAAAATATCAAAACGTTCCATAATCTGGAGCCGAGATTTTCAGCAAGGTATATGGTGAATTCTCAATCTGCTATCAAGGCTTCTTATAACAGGATGGTTCAAAACGTACACTTGCTATCTAACTCTGTTGTGTCATTACCATTCAACACCTGGATGCCTAGTTCTACCTATGTTGATCCACAAAAATCTGATCAGTTCGCTTTAGGTTATTTCAGAAATTTCAAAGATAATATGTATGAATTTTCAGTAGAGTCTTACTATAAGAAGATGCAAAATACGACTGCTTTCGCAGACAATGCCAATGTCTTTTTCAACGAAGACCTAGCCGTGGAAATGAGGAGTGGTAAATCAGAATCTTATGGATTGGAATTTTTATTGAGAAAGAATAAGGGAGACTTCAGTGGGTTTATGAGTTATACTTGGTCTAAAACTGAAACAGAGATTCCAGGCATAAATGGAGGAAATCCTTTCCCTTCCAGCCATGACAGAAGACATAATCTATCTATTGTAGGAACTTATAAAGTGAATGAGAAATGGACATTGGGTTCCAATTTCGTTTACAACTCAGGAAGACCGTTTACCCTTCCAACAGGAAAATACCAGTTTGAAAACTACAATGTGGATTTCTACGAAGGAAGAAACCAATACAAGCTTCCTGATTTCCACAGATTAGACCTTTCAGCAACATTGTATCCACGAAAAAATGCAGGAAGAAGATGGCAGTCAAGCTGGACCTTCGCTATATATAATGCTTACAACAGGAAGAATCCTTTTACGGTCTACACCAGAACCAAGAGGGATGCAAATGATGAAGTTCCAGCTGGTGAGACTCAAAAAGAAGCAAGAATGGTTTACTTATTCTCGGCGCTTCCTTCTGTTACTTATAACATCAAATTTTAAATAATGTCATTGATAAAGTGCCAAAAACATCGTTACGCTCATCATGAAACCTGATCATTTACTAAAGTAAACTCCCAAATTTCCTGATTTGGCAAGCCTCGCTCTTGACACTTTCTAAAAGACATTAATCTGTAATTTTTAATAACAATAAATAAATACGATCATGAAAAATCTAATATATATAATCGCAAGCCTAATTATTTTCTCTTCATGCGAAGAGACCATCATCCTTGATACAGATCAAGGAGAGCAAAAAACCATTATAGAAGCAGTGGTTACCAACCTTTCAGACAGGCAGTATGTACGCCTGACAACTACAGCGGATTTTTACAGTGAAGTAGAAAACCCAACTATTGGTAATGCAGAAGTTAGCGTGACGGATGGTCATGGAACCGTTCATTATTATTCAGAGTCTGACGAACGACCTGGCTATTACTATCCGGATGTAGATTATGAAGGCGAAGTAAATGTTGAGTACTCACTGAATATAAACGTTGACGGGGAAGTCTTTACTGCCAGCGATATATTGCTTCCAGTTACATCTATCGACAGCTTGACTGTTCGGCTCGATGTAGATGAAATGGACGATCCAGAGGTTGAAGGAATGTTTTACTCGCCCTTGCTATATGCCAAAGAACCACAAGATGAAGAAAACTATTATCTATGGAAGTTTTATAGAAATGGTGAAATATACAATGATCATGGAGATTATGTCACCATGTCTAATGATGTGGCTATTGGTGAATACATAGACGGTATAGAGGTCCCATTTTACTATGCTGAGGGTGATGTAGCCAGAATTGAAATGATCAGCCTCACGAGAGATTGTTTTGTATTTTATTCTGATTTCACTAATCTAGTTTTCTCTGATGGTGGCATTTTTACACCACAGCCGGCCAACCCAAGATCAAACATTACAGGAGGAGCGTTAGGTGTTTTTCAAGTGTCTTCTATTTCGGTGGATGAGATTGTTATTGAGATCTCAGAACAATAGTTGATTAAAAGAATAAATATTTGTGATGTATAAAAGGTCTTCTATTTCGGTGACCTTTTTTTATTGAAAAAATTCTTTTTTGTCATATTTTCTTAAAGTCTGTCACTAACCAAAATAGAGACTATAAAAACAATAATTTAAATTTTAGGAAAATGGAAACACAGAAAAGAAAGTCAATCAAATGCTAACAAGAAATGCAATCATAAGCATTATAATATGGACTGCTGTTATACTCGCGTGTGTTGTAATGTATGGTTCAAATGAGGAAATAATTTATATTCTTAGTTCAGGATTTTTAATTGAGTTGATTCGAATATCTTCCTCTAATAAGATCTTAAATAAAGGCAACAAACAGGAAATTTGACATAAATTAAATTCGTGTTTGTTTTATTAATGAACAAGTAGTTAAAAGAAAATTTAAAACTTTATTTCTCAATTGATTCAAACAACAGATTGGAATAATATGAGATGTGAGATAAAATGCAGGTAAATTTTGAACAGCTTCTTGAGAAGAATAAACATAAAATATTCAGAATTTGCAGGATTTATGCGGGTTCTCCAATGGAGCCTCAAGACCTCTTTCAAGAAGTCGTTTTTCAAATTTGGAAATCTCTTGAGAGCTATGCTGGCAAATCATCTATTGACACCTGGGTTTATAAAATCACCATCAATGTTTGTTTGCAATCTAAACTGAATCTTGATAGAAGTAATGACAAAACAGACCGATTTGAATCTATTCATTTTACACCTATAGAAAATGAAATTGATGAATCTGAAGAAGAAAAATTTAGACTTTTAAAAGAGTGCATTACTACTTTAAGTGAAACATCTGTTTCACTTATTGTTCTTTATTTAGATGCCTTATCAAATAAAGAAATTGCGGTAGTTACGGGCTTGTCAGAAAATCATATTGCTGTAAAAATGAAAAGAATTCGAAAAAAATTGTTTGAATGCATCACCCCAAAAATTAGCTAACATGTTAGAGCCAGAACTAAAGGATATTTGGAATAATTCTTCTCGAACATCGCAAATAACTTTTGAAACAAATCAATTGATAGATGAATTGAATGCAAAGGTCAGCGACATTCAAAAGAAGATTAGAAACAGAGACCTAAGAGAGATTTCTGCGTCTTTATTTGGCATACTTATTTTTGGTTATATGCTCTATGAAATTCCATTTCCAATTACTAAACTGGCTTGTGGTTTTTCAATTATGTGGTTTGTATTCGTCATTTTTAAATTCAAACAATCGAAGCAACAAAATATGCCAGCTAAATTTTCTTTATCACTAATAGAGCAATTTGAGTATCAAGAGGCTACAATGCAATATCAAGCAAACTTGTTAGAATCGGCAGCATATTGGTATAGCGCTCCTGCTTTTGTCACTAATCTTATTTTCATAGTTGGATTGGGAAATCCAGTTGACTACAGCTGGTCAAATTCAATAGCAGAGAGTTTTTTACCACTAACAATCAATTTAAAAATTATGACGATAATAGCATTAGCTTTATTTTATTCCTTTACTATTTGGGTTAATAAGAGGGCTGTCATTAAAGGTATTGAGCCACTCCTGAATAGTATTAAGTCAATGGGACAACAGTTAAAAAAAGAATAAAACTACAGTTAGCAATATATAGAGCTCATTAAAACGCCCAACTGCTTCAAGCACCCGCTTGTGCCTTTTCGACTATTCCCTAGACTTGTTTATCAAAACAAAGAATATGTTTTTTTTAAATTAGACAGCACTGAATGCAGCTGTAGTCATAAGTTGGATTGTGTAACATAAGCACCAGCCTACGTTGATTCAAATAATTTAAAATCTTCGTATTTCAGTTTATATTCAATAAAAACTGATTTGTATATGCTTGATAGTTGATTCAATCCTCAACCAGTTGTATATTTCTATTCTAAAACAACAACCTAAAAAAAGTAACAGATGAAAAAATTATTAGTACTCACGGGGGGAGGAGATTGCCCTGGTCTAAATGCGGTTATTCGGGGTATCGTAAAGCGCTCCATGCAGGAGAAGGATTGGAAAGTATATGGTAGCATTGAGGCATACCATGGTGTCATGAGGGATCCTATGGAAGTAGTTGAATTGGACAATCAGCGAATTGCTGGTATTCATGTAAAGGGAGGCAAAATCATAAAAACCACTACCAAAGGAGATCCTTTTA
>Ga0075118_10002361_pt1 | contig 12051 bp, 9 predicted proteins | sample AntAceMetag02UKE_FD_69794 | JGI IMG/M metagenome (GOLD analysis project Ga0075118, IMG submission 69794) | Saline lake microbial communities from Ace Lake, Antarctica - Antarctic Ace Lake Metagenome 02UKE | ecosystem: Environmental > Aquatic > Non-marine Saline and Alkaline > Saline | place...
TATTACTTTTGGGCTAGTATTTACTGATGGTGGCCGAATTACTTTCCTCTGCTATGTCTAATTCAGGGCTTCCTTTATAGCGAATAGAGGAGAATCCAGAAGCAGAAATTCTTAGGTATTCGCTGACGTTTACCCTAGCTCTAGCTTCTGATTCAGCGTCTAGCGTTGCCTCTCGGATATCTGCTTCATAGGCATAAAGTCTACCCTTTCTAGTAAGAATGGCTCTTAATTTGCTGATAGAGGCAGACATGTCCACTCTTGAATCGCCACCGATGAATAGATCGAGTTTGTCTAGGTCACCGTCTAAAGAGAACCTAGCATCGTCATAAGTCTTAACATCCAGTGATGGCTGACCTTTGGCTTCCATTGTTAAGCTCGCTCCGTTTTTCAAGGAAATAAAGTCTATTGATGGTGCGGTTATAAAAACCTTTACCCTTGACCAATCTCCACCAGAACCATCCTCGTCTATACTGAGCTTATTGTTGGTGACACTGCCACGTACTCGTTCTACTTTTGACTCCGGACCTTCTAGCGTTACGCCAAATTGTTCTCCAACCGTAAATACAGCTTCCATATTTTCAGAGATCTCAATACTTGAAAAGGATTCTACACTAAGGGATCTTTTATAGTTATTGTCACTATTACTAGAAACCCCTTGACTATTGTCGTCCTCATCACAAGTCAAGCATTCAAGTCTTCCGCTGTCGTTAAACGCCCATGTGTTTCGGTAAATCTCATACCAAGAGTATTTGTAGCTGAATTGGTGAAGGACTAAGTTCAAATCTCTTTCAATCTTAAAAGGTACATTCTTTGGTATATAGAATGTTATATCAGCCTCTTGGAAGCGAAATTCTGCGCCAGGATTATACGTCAGTTCAGAATCAAATGTGATTTTATCTCCTTCAACAGTATAGTTGTAGCTGACGTCTTGAGCATTTTCTTCAGCATCTCTTGGGTTCCTGCCTCTTGCATGAAACCTTTTCTTGATACTAAACTCTCCATCACGACTAGCAACAAGGTCTAGGTCTGTAAATTCAGATATAGATTCATATTGATAGTCATTTCTATACCTCCTTGATTCAAAGCCTCTATTAGTGATTGTATTGATGTCTAGTAAAAGAGTGTCTGCTTCTATGGTTATAGCTTCAGTCTCTTCATAGTAGCCCTCATCTCTAAAGTCACGAATTACATTGGGTACTAAGGCAAATGAACCAACTACAGCTATCATCCATACACCAAGAATGCTCCAGCCAACAGAGCTACTCATCACTCTTCTTTTAGCGATGATGGTGATACCAGCAATGAACACATATAGGAACGGTATAAAGATGGCAGTAAGCACAAATAATATTCCTAGTTCGGGGAAGGTGTTTGTAAATACCTCGTACGGAAAGTAAGTAAATTCGTCTCCGTTGAAAAACCAATCTCCATTGTAAAGTCCCATCAAAACCCCAGCAGCAACCAATAATGAGAACATTACTGAAAGACCAACAATCACTACAATTCCACCGGTGAAAATCCTGATTATCGCAGCGATGAATAGCATCAACGGAGCGAATGCCTTACCCAAAGCACTAAAGACTTTCCCAAACAATCTAAATGGAAATAGAAGGATCGTAGTGAAAGTGTTTTCACCCCTAGGGTTTAAGCTTTCTTCTTTCGTTTTTTTAATGCTAGAATCGATGTTCGATAAGGTCACTTTTTGACCTTTCATCTGCATTTTATCCGTAATGGAATTGGCCTTTGGAGTAATAATCCAAAGGACAATGTATGCTAGTACGCCTGCTCCGCCAGCTAATGTAAATACGATAAACGCTACTCGCAGTATGATTGATTCTGTTTTGAAGTAGTTGGCCAACCCAGAAGCAACTCCACCCAAAACACTATCGTCAGGGTTTCGATATAACTTTTTCACTGACTCATGTTCTACCATATTATCATTTCCTGGTAGCACAATCCACATAATAATGTAGACTACTGGAGAAATAGGAATGGTTATGATGGCTAAAACACGTAGCCAGATCTGATCAATCTTAAGATAATGTGCAGCTCCTGCTGCTACTCCTCCAAGTAATTGGTTCCTAGTGTCTCTCTCAAGTCTTCGAGGTCCCTCATACTCATGCTTTGTAGATCTTTCTTTGCTCGGCTCTTTTTGTTCTGCTTTTTGCTTTTTCTGTGATGCAGGCTCTTCTTTGGCGAAGTCATCTTCTTCTTCCATTGCCTCAAAGTCAGAGATCTGACCCATAGTGCTGATTAATACATCTACGTCTTCTGTGGATATGACTTGTTTGCCATCATCGAGTTTTTCTAAGAACAGTTCGGCTATTCGGCTTTCTATGTCCGCAATGATTTCTTCACTGTCTTCATAAGAAGCGAAATACTTGTTGATAGAGTCCAAGTACTTTTTGAACCTATCATAACCGTCTTCTTCGATGTGAAAGATGATGCCGCTGATGTTTATGCTTATGTTTTTTTTCATGACCGCTTACTTAGTATTTGTGATGATTTGAGAAGTTGAATTGACCAATTCTTGCCAAGTGGTGCTTAGGCTTGTCAAAAAGGCTTGTCCAGATTCCGTGATAGTGTAGTACTTTCTCGGTGGCCCTGAGTTTGATTCTACCCATTTGTAGTCGACCAGCCCTGCCTTTCGCAACCTTGTTAGCAAAGGGTAGAGTGTACCTTCCACCACCATGATTTTGGCGGAGGTTAGTTCTCCTAACATATCCGATGCGTACACCTCTCCTCTGGAAATTATATTCAGTATGCAGAACTCGAGGATTCCTTTCCGCATTTGTACTTGAGTGTTCTCTAAATTCATCTTGTTTTTCTTTTAAGATGTTGACCTTGTATACAAACATACGTAAAAAGGTACTATGTGTTACATAGTACTATACAAAAAATATTACCTTGTAGTATATTGTCATTAAATAATGATGAGAAAAACGTTCATTAAGATGTCAGGAAGACCTTTTTATGTTAAAAAGGAAAGGTTTCAATAAGTTGTCCGATAAAATTCGTTTGATTAGAGTAGGTATAATTATTTTTGAAGTGTATAAATGCTGATAACGGCAGATTTGAGAGACATATTAAGAGCATGCTTCGGGGTACTACTCATCCCCATCTTTTTATCTTCACACATTGCTTTGGCACAGAATACGCCAAAGTATAGCAATGAATTTTTGTCCATTGGTGTAGGTGCAAGAGCGCTTGGCATGTCAAATGCTATGACATCTGTTGTGGATGACGTGACTGCTGCTTATTGGAATCCTGCTGCGCTAAACGATATTGAGCATCGTTATCAATTCGCTTTTCAACATGCCGCTTACTTTGGAGGAATAGCCAACTATGACTATGTAGGCGCAGCCATGGCCATTGATACCGATAGCCACTTTGGGCTTGCGGTTATACGATTAGGCATTGATGATATACCTGATACCCGACTGCTTTTTGACGATCAGGGCAGAATAGACTACAGTCGCATTAAATTTTTCAGTTCTTCTGATGTGGCTTTTATATTGTCCTATGCTAGAGGTGTAAGCTTTATCGGAGGAGAGGACTTTGCCGATGGTGGTGGATTAACTTTCGGAACAAGTTTCAAAATAATTCGAAGAAAGATTGGTCCTTTTGCGACAGCATGGGGTTTTGGCCTTGACCTATCTGCAAAGTATCGCATCAACAATTGGGACCTTGGTCTGATGTTAAGAGACATTACTACCACCTTTAATGCTTGGTCAATTGACAGTGATGCTTTGAGGTCATCTTTCGCACAAACAAATAATGCTTTACCAAGCAATACGCTTGAGATTACATTACCCAAAATGATTTTTGGTGCCTCTCGCACATTTACCCTGACCGACAAGATTAATGTACTTGCTTCGGCCGACATAGTCTTTACTTTCGATGGTAGACGGAACGTTTTAGTCTCTAGTAAACTCTCTTCGCTTGACCCGCAAATGGGTTTTGAATTTGGCTACGAAAATAAATTCTTTTTGCGTATGGGGTTCGGAAATTTCCAACGTGTTAAAAACTTTTCAACAGCAGATGTCAATGCTGAGACTACCTTTTGGAGCTTCCAGCCTAATATGGGTATAGGAGTGAAGCTTGATGATTTTACAATCGACTATGCACTTACAGATATTGGTAATGTTGCTGAGTCTCCATATTCACATGTGTTCTCTATTCATTACTCCCTAGAGGCATTGCCGGGGATTTATGCACGTAATAAGAGAAGGATTAAAAAGAAAGAAAAGGTAGATGAGAACTAGAGTTAGCTTATTTCTTCTTCTTTTGACCATGTCTTTTTCCGTTTTAGGCCAGAGACAAGGAAACGAATGGATTGATTACAATCAGACCTATTTTAAAATTAAGACAGGCGCTGACGATATTCATCGATTAACTCCTGCTGCACTTCAGTCGGCAGGCATAGATTTGACTGCTCTTACTTTGCCAAGTTTGCGCCTTTATCACCGAGGGTCTGAAGTAGCGATCCATATTGAAGATGGTGGAGACGGTCTGCTCGATGGTAGCGATTATATAGAATTTTACGGTCGCAGGAATGATGGGGAGCAAGACACAGAACTGTTTTATAGAGCTGCGGATCAAATCCATAAATATTATAACCTCTTTTCAGACACCACAGCTTTTTTTCTTACACAGTCTGGAGAACCCGGATTGAGAATGGAGACGGTGAATATTGATCCAGCTCCATTAAGTACTGTCAATTTACATACCGAAGAAATTTTAAATGTTCAGACCAACAAGTTCAGCTTTGGTCAGTACTATCCGATTGGTAATCCAGCTGGTGAAGTAAAAAGGTCTCTTTATGACCGTGGACAAATGTTTATGAGCCGTGAGATCATGCGAAATGATTTTGGCTTATCACGCGATTTAAATTTTCTGGATATAGCGATTAACGGAATCAGCCTGCAAGACGAAACGCAAGGGAAGCCTCAATTGACTGTTCAAATTATTGGTTTCAATAATGTCTTACACAACGCTTCTGTTTTTGTCGGACCAGACACAGATAATCTTCGTTTGATTCGAAAGGACATTCATATCAACTACAATAACTTTGGTACTGTCAATACACAATTAGAGTGGAGTGATGTTGTCAATGGAAGAGTCATCGTTCGTGTGGAAACCGTTGGCTTTGATGAAGTTGTCGATGACCGAATGGCCGTGGGTTATATCACTGTAAAGTACCCACAACGAATTGATGCGCAGTCCCAAGACAAACGCATTTATTTGAATCCGTCAGGAACTAATCAGCGTGTTCAAATTGATAATGTGCCTGCAGATGTTGCATTATATGACCTTACGGATTATGCCCGTCCAAAAAGGATTACTGGACAAGCATCGGGTAATTCGTTTATCGCAGGTGTTCAAAATGATGCCAATAGGAAAGTGCTCTACTTGAAGAATACCACAGGTATCATTGAACCAGTCGTTAAGCCAGTAACATTTAAGTTTCAAGACCTTTCGGCTTTCAATTATTATATTATTTCTCATCCTTATTTGAAACAGGCAGTAGAAGGCCTCTATGATGACCCAGTGCAAGCTTATGTAGACTATAGAGGTTCTGTAGAAGGAGGCTCATATAATGTGCTATACGCTGATGTACCAGACTTATATAATGAGTTTGGCTATGGCGAATTCACCCCCTTGGCTATCCGCAGGTTTATGAAGTCTGCTTATACCCAAGGAACTCCTGAATACCTGTTTATCATTGGTAAGTCCAGTCGAGTAGACATCAGGTCGCAGAGGTTGCCAAATCCGTTGGCTACCAGCAGCCGAGAGTTGGTGCCCACGATGGGAGCTCCAGGTTCGGATATCATGTATGTAGAGGGACTTAATGGAAGAGAGCACTATCCAGCGTTTCCTGTAGGAAGGCTTTCTGTTCGAGAGCCTCGAAATGTTGCCTATTACCTCGATAAAGTAAAAGAGAAAGAGAATACCCTGAAAGATTCACCTTGGACCAAAAATATTATTCAATTAAGCGGAGGCCTAAACACCGATGAACTTAATCGATTTAGGTTTTTTATAGAAAAGTTCAAGGAGGTAGTTGAAGACGACTACTTGGGCGCAGCAGTGACCAACATTTCGAAGAGTAACAATAACGCAGTTCAGAACTTTAATATTTCTGAAAGAATAAATCAGGGAGTGGGCTTAGTGACTTTCTTTGGGCATTCATCGGCAAGGTTTACGGATATAGATATAGGGAATGTTACAGATCCAAACAGCGGATATGACAATCAAGGACGCTACCCTGCTTTTATAGTGAATGGCTGTCGAGGAGGAGAGATTTTCTTCTTCTCCTCCTTTGGAGAGAACTGGCTTGCTGCTCAAAATAAAGGTGCAGTGAACTTTTTGGCGCATAGCGATGTGGGAATACCAAATGTGTTGGAGGAATACACCGAAAACTTCTATGAGGCTATAGCAGATACCTTGTATATGACAGAGTCTATAGGTAAGCTTCAACAACAAACAATTCTTAAGCAGCTCAATGGCTTTTTGCCAGACGATGCGGACTTTGCTGTCGCTGAACAAACGGTGCTCCAAGGCGATCCTTCGCTTCAGTTATTTGGTAATGATAAAGTCGATTATATCGTGCGCGAAGAGGATATTTTCAGACAGTCAATTAACGGAGAACCAATCACATCAGCGACTCAGTTTTTCAATCTAGGTGTGATTATTAATAATGCTGGTAGAACCACTACCAAACCAGTAACTGTAAACGTTAGACGAACCCTTTCAGATGGTCGTATCATTGAACTGCCTGAAATAGAAGTTCCCCCTGTACGAAACAGAGATACGGTTTACTATGAGATAAGTAACCAAGGGTTAGACGTTTTCGGAGAGAATAAATTTGAGGTATTCTTAGATCTTCGAAACCAGGTAGATGAAGGAAGCGAACTGAATAATAGTGCGGAAAGCGTCTTCTTTTTTAATTCTTCTGGTACGTTTAATACTGCGCCAGCCAACTTTGCTACCGTCAACGCGACTGATATTAGGCTTGTTATTCAGTCATCTGATCTACAAGTCAATGATAAGACCTATCGGGTAGAGCTTGATACTGTTAATACCTTTGATAGCCCTTGGTCTCAAACTACCTCGCTTTCTGGTAAAGGAGTGGCCAATTGGGACGTTGAACTTTTGCCAGCTACTGTCAATGATACGATAAGGTATTATTGGAGGAGTATTTTCGAAGAGGAATTGGCAATAGACCCACGGCCGTGGACCAATTCAACATTTACCTTTATTGAGAATGGAACTGAAGGATGGGCTCAAACCGAGTTTGACCAGTTTAACCAGCTAAACCTATCATCGCTCAGCAAAAAGGAAGATACAGAAACATGGATTTTTGCAGGTACTTCTACTTCAATTGACGTGATCACTTATGGAGATAATCATCCTTCAGGGGGACGACCACTGGATGCGACCATCGAGATAGATGATTTTTCTTTATTTCGCTCAGGAGCTAACGAATTTTGCGCTACTAATTCAATCAATGCCATTGCTTTTAATAAGGATAGCGGTAGACCTTACGTAATTCTAAGAACACCGGGCCAAGATTTTGAAACCCAAGACCCTCTGAATTGCGGGGTTACCCCACAGGTGATTAATAGATTTACGCCAAGCATGTTCTCTGATGTTAATACATCCGGTGACCAAAGACTATTGCGTCAATACATCAATGGTATGGACGATGGGGATCGCGTGCTGTTCTTTACAATAGGATCTGCACTGTATACTACTTGGGATGATGAAACTAAAAATGAATTTGCAAGGATAGGAGTTGCCCCTGGAGATATTAATACGATGTCCTCTGATAGCGACCCCTTGATCATTTTTGGTACTAAAGGTGCGGCTCAAAGAAGTGCTGATTTTATTCAAGGGGTGCCGGCAGGCGCTGAGCCCGATGCTTCAACTACAGAAATAACATTTTCGACAAGCATTAATGCAAGCACAGATAGTGGTACGGTCTTTTCACCGGTAATCGGACCTGTAAGTCAATGGGGCCAAATGGTCAAAAGAATTACATCTAACCCTGCGGAGGATGTGGTTGAATTTGAAGTGAGAGGTCGTCAATTGGACGGTACGGAGGTCACTCTTTTCACTGTCAACAATGTGGATCAAATAGACTTAAGTTCAATTGATCCGGCTCAATACCCTTTTGTTCGATTGTATGTCAATATGTTTGATAGGACCTCAGCTACTCCAGCCCAGATTAACGAATGGTCGGTGAGTTACCAAGGCGTGCCTGAAGGAATTCTGTCTCTACAAAATGATAGAAATCAAAACATTGAGCTTCAAGAAGGCCAGCCTTTCAATGCCCTTTTCCAATTCACTAATATTTCTCAATACGACTTTCAAGGCGCATTGAATATTCGTTATACGTTTACAAATCAAACTACGAATGAGGAGACTACGGAGAATGCTCAAATCCCACCAGTCGCTGCGGGACAGACTGTATCATTTGAATTGCCAATCACTACGGCTGGCCGGATCGGTCTAAACGATTTAGAAGTAGTTATCAATCTAGGAGATGAGATTGAGCAATTCACGAGTAATAATGTCATCCGACTAGAGTCCTTCTTCAATGTGATTAGAGATGATGTGAGCCCTGCCATGGATGTGACTTTCGATGGCGTTTATATAGTCGATGGAGATGTAATTTCTCCTACACCAATGATAGAAGTTGAGTTGAGAGATAACAATAACTTCATTTTTAAGACAGATACATTGGGTTTTGAAATGATGATGGGAGAAGTGTGTGAGTCAGGTTGCGAATTGCAGCGCATCAGCTTTTCCGATCCGGCAGTCATTTTTACCCCTGCTACAGAAAACGAAAACTTTAAAGTGCAATACCAACCGGATGAGCTAACCAATGGTAACTATTTGCTCCAAGTGAATGCTACGGATGCTTCGGGAAACCAAGCCGGTATTGGTCCATACGAAATCAACTTTGAAGTAGTCAACGAATCAACGGTTACACACTTTTATCCATACCCGAATCCATTCTCGACAAGCACGCGCTTTGTATTTACCCTTACAGGAAGTGAGATCCCGGATCAGATTAAGATTCAAATCTTTACAGTCTCTGGTAAGCTAGTAAGAGAGATTACTCAAGACGAGTTGGGACCGCTGCGCATTGGGAATAACATTTCTGAGTATGCATGGGATGGCCGAGACGAGTTTGGCGATCTATTGGCCAACGGCACATACCTCTATCGCGTGAAGATCCAGCACAGCAATGGCAACGCCCTAGGCAACCGATCAACGGCTTCGGACAAGGCCTTCGATAATGGCTTTGGGAAGTTGGTGATTATTCGGTAGGGTTAACGCCCAACTATCATCCGTAAGCTGAACCTTTCAAAGCTCTATAAAAGTATCTGATCCCACCAGCCTTTGCAAGTAGCACTGTGAGCTTATGGATGATAGTGTTTGTTGTAAGGCGTGTTTTCGGTTATGCGGTTGGGACGTTCAAGGTTCCACCAACAGCTCTTAATACTTTAAGAATAGTATCAAATTGAGGCTTTGATCCATGAGATAAAGCCTTATACAGACTAGGTCTGCTTAGACCAGTTTCTTCGGCAATTTTAGACATTCCACGCGCTTTCGCCACATGTCCTAGTGCGGTTTTAATATCCTCGGCACTACCATCCTCAAGTACAGAGTTCAAATACTCTGAGATCATAACGTCATCCTCTAGATATTCAGCAATGTCAAATTTTGTTACATCTTTAGTTACCATATTCAAGTGTCTTTATAGTTGGACCATAATTCCTTGGCTTTTGATATATCCTTCTGTTGTGAAGCTTTAGTTCCACCGTTCAAAAGAAGTACAACTCTGCCATTTTGCTCTTTTAAATAGACACGGTATCCTTTGGCGTAATGAATTCGTAGTTCGCTAATTCCCTGACCCACTGGTTCACAATCACTGAAGTTTCCGTGTTCTTGTATTCTCTGAATTCGAAAGAGAATTTTGGCTTTCGCTCGCTGATCTTTCAGCTTTCTGAGCCACTTGTCAAATTCTCCTGTCTTTTCAATAGAATACATACGTAAATGTATTCACTTGGATACATTTTTACAATAAATAGTTGGGATTTTCGATTAGCAGAGATGCCTTACAACAACCATATAAAAGCAAAGAGGATTTTCAAAAATCAAATCCTAAATGGCAAACAGAATATAATAAACCTATGTAATGTTTGCTAACGTCTAGCTATGATGAGTGGGGATTAGAAAGCTCTAACCTTTCATCTCGCACATAGCCACGCCTTGATTTAAATTTAAAACTTGTGGCGGACTCATCCAAGTGCCACCAAAATATCCTGACCGATGAAACCCCATTCATTCATAGCATTTGTTATATGCATCCTTTCATCGTTCGGCTCTGAGTTCTTCGGAGATGTTTACAACACCGCATCCATCTACCAGAGTTTGTCCATTCTGGTTCGTTAGTTTGATGTTCAGAACAAATGCAGTCCATTGTTTACCTGCCACAGTTGCAATGTTCGAGGTTGAATCGTAGCTCGAAAGCAAAAAACCTTCCTCTGGGTAATCTTGAGCATCGAGAATTGGATCAAACCCTAATCCATATTCCGGTTCGCTTTTAAATGCTTCTGTAATCATGTTAACAAGTTCGGTCTTGAAGTTGTCGGTCACGAGTTCCGAAGATTTCACCCATTCTCGAATTTCAACCGCCTCTCTAATTTTGTTGGCGTTCTCGATATATGAATTTATGAAGTCCACTGCTATTTCAGGATTCAGTTCGGTCTGCGTCTCAGTTGGCACAGGTTGTTCCAGTTCGGTCGAAGTTGAATCAACTAATTCAGAAGTTTCTACACCGTTGGAGTTCGTTCGTGGAGAAGAATTACAAGCAAAGAGTGTTGAAATTATGAATATCAGGATTATTTGTCTCATGGCAGTGGTTGCATATAACGCCAAGCTATCGGTTGTATGCCCCGAACTTGGCAAGTATAGATAAAGCTAGTGAAGTCTGCCGAAGCTCACAACGGTTTAGATTGGCACTGCGCACAGAAAGATAAAAACTCCTGCGAACTGAGCTTAGTAGAAAGCAATTCAGTTTCCGCAGCGGCAGATATCACGGTCGAGTTGCATCGAAACTAGCCAGAAAGCACTAAGACATATGCCCGATCAGGCCTGTTAGAAGCCTGTTGATCTATTTGGCAGCAGTAAATAAAGAAAACCCTTCTACCATTCCTTTTACGCATTCACAAGGTGTCGGTCCACCTTCCCAAATTCCGATGCAGGGTACTTCGATGAGTTCAGGTTGATTTGTCTTTACCCAATCTTTAGCGTCATAATAAATATCAAGATCGTTTGAGGTCGTTTTGACTGAAACAATTCGATCATTCAGGATGGATATATGAAAGGAGTCAGTAACGTTAAAATCTATATTTAAAGCTCCCATCAGGTCATCTTTAACTGTGATTGGGCAAGAAATCAAAGTATCATTTTTTAAGATGAAATCATTTCTTGCAAATATTTCGTAGTTGGCACATTCTGCCCATTTCTGATAGTATAATATACTTGGTTGAGAATCAACCGCTTTACTTAGAATTGACTTAAGAGTGTCCTCATTAAATGAATAAAATGCGTCAATAAATTTATTGGCTAAGGCTACATTATCATTTGAACTATTGGGAATTTCAGATTGCGTTCCACTCTTGCATGCAGCTAAGATCAAAATCAATGCAATGGCTGTCAGTTTTTGTTTCATAAGTCTGTTTTAGGTAGTGCTGATGGCTTATAACGGTTAGTATATGAAAAGTAGGCGATTTCGAAGCACGAAACTTTCGGTTAAGCACTAAGTTTGATACGAGCCAAAAGCCTTGGGTTTAGTACTGTTTCGCCTATTTTTTATATACATTGTTATGCCCTTTTATTATTTTTCACATTCTGTTTGTAGCGTTGGCAAAGGCATACTCTTTGACAAGTTTTGGCTCGTGCGGTTGGCTTTTCGAGCGACTTGGCAATGTGTATGACTTTTAGCGTTGGCTTTTATTTAGCTTTTTATTTCGTTTA
>Ga0075118_10002362_pt1 | contig 12044 bp, 9 predicted proteins | sample AntAceMetag02UKE_FD_69794 | JGI IMG/M metagenome (GOLD analysis project Ga0075118, IMG submission 69794) | Saline lake microbial communities from Ace Lake, Antarctica - Antarctic Ace Lake Metagenome 02UKE | ecosystem: Environmental > Aquatic > Non-marine Saline and Alkaline > Saline | place...
CTCCGGGATGGATCGCCCGGGGTTTTTTGCGTGTTGGGGGTTTCGTCGGGAATCGGGAGGAGCGCGTCGTGGGGCGCGCGACGGATCCCGTCACCCGCTCACGCAGAAAAACTCCGGGATGGATCGCCCGGGGTTTTTTGCGTGTTGGGGGTTTCGTCGGGAATCGGGAGGAGCGCGTCGTGGGGCGCGCGACGGATCCCGTCACCCGCTCACATACCTTTGCCCCATTTAGCGAAATCTATGTCGGTGGTGGATCTGTTGATAACTCGCCGCTAGCTACCCTGTGGATAAGTTGTTGGGGTGCAACATAAATAACGTGCATAAGGTGTTGCATGGGCGTCACCGATCATGTATTATCGAACACATGTTCGAGCCAGGTGTGCAGACTCAGCCGGCCATTGCGTCGAGCCATCTGCATGCGTTGAATCTGGTGCTTGATGAGTTCACCGCAGCCACGCAAAGCCCCGGCGGAACTGCTGGTGATGGTGACTTCGTCGTACACCTGAGCACCGTTATCCGTCGGCTGGAATACGTGCGCGCACAGGCCGCGGCCCGGCTACACACCTCTGGCGCCTATGCCGACGACGGTTCTCGCACCGCCCACGCCTGGATCGCGTCTCGCAGCACGCAGGGGCGTGGCGCCGCCCGCGCCATGGTGCGCGCCGGTGTGTGGCAACGCCAACATCCACTCATGGCCCAGGCCTGGGCGGCAGGTGAAATTGAGGCCGGCCACCTGCGCGAACTCACCTGCATCCATGAGCGCTTCCCTCGTTTGGGCCCGCTACTCACCGAGGCTGAAAGTGAAATCACCCAGCTCGCCCAACAACTCACACCACGCACCTTCGCCTCTCACCTGTGGGTGCTATGCCATCGCCTCGATGCGCAGGCATGCGACGAAGACGAACACGATCGGCGCGGGCAGGGCTATCTTCATGTCTCCACCACCCTGCACGGCATGGTCAAGATCGATGGACTACTGCCGGCCGAGTTAGGTCAACAATTTCGTGCGGCCCTTGAATCGGCCCGTCGCACCATCACCGAGGAACCAACGCCGCAGCCCGACCCATCAGTCGCAGCCGATCCTGGTGTCCCGGCGATTCCAGACACCGGTGATCGCCGCAAGAAATCCCAGAAAAACCTCGAGGCCCTGCACCGCATCCTTAACGCGGCTGCGGCAGCAGAAACCGACGGCGCCCTGCCCACAATTAATGGATCGCGGCCGGTGGTCAACGTGTCCATCCCGCTCGAGGCGCTACTCAGTGAATCAAGCGGCAAGGTGGTGGGCATCCTGCAACGTTTCGGCATGCCCGCAGCCGTCACCAGTTCGATCACCAGCGCAGCCACCGTCGAACGCCTCACCTGCGACGGGCACATTCAGCCCTACATCGTTGACACCCACGGCCGTCTCATTGCCAGCCTGCCCAATATTCGCTCCGTTTCGCGCAACCTGCGCAAAGCGGTGCACATTCGCGACCAGCATTGTCGATTCCCCGGCTGCGACTCCCGCATTGATGAAGCGCACCACATCATTTTTGCCCGCCACCAGGGCCCCACCAGCATGAACAACCTCATCGGCCTGTGTTGGCATCATCATCAACACATTCACCACGGACCCTGGAACATCACCGGCGACCCCAACAACACGGTCACCTTCACCAACACACGCACCCGAAAATCCTGGCGATCCCCACCTGCCCAATGCCGCCCCACACAAGTGCAACTTAAGTGTTAAGCACCCCGGCAATTGCATCCCACGCACCCGGCGTCGGCTCACCCGGCACACGCACCAGCACCGACCCATCGCGGGCAATCACGCATGCCTGCACAACACCGGAGTCGGCAATACCCATCGCGCGTTGCAATGCGCCAACATCGGTGTACACCGTTACCGTGCGGGCAAGCACCCGCGGCACCTTGATGCTTGAGGTCATTCCACCATCAATGAAACGCCGACCCAGATTCCATTTGGTGGAGATCACCGGTATTTCCAACACGCAGGTTTCATCATCACTGGCCATATCAACAGGCGACCCCGGCACCCCGGAAGCCTCAGCCAAGGCAATCCACCGGTCAACACAGCCCTGGTGCTTCTGCTGAAAAGCAATGAGGCACAGCGTTTTCGCGGCCGGGAAATCGCCCGGAAGGTTCAACTCCGCACCGGATAGAGAACGCCCCTGCACCTCGGGGAAACGCATCAGTCGCGGGCGCGCAATCTCTCGCGGAGCGCCTCACGCTTATCATCAAAACGCTTAGCCTGAACATCCATGACATCAAGCATGTCGGCAAGTTCCTGTCGAGCGATCTCGCCATCGGGGCCAAAGTTGTTGCGCTCAAAGACTTTCCAGTACCGCAACACCGGCATCACCACATCGTTACGATGCTGACCAATATCGTAGATTCCGGCCACTGCGATTTCTACGGCCTTGCGGGTAAAGCCATCAATGCCATGGCCGGGCATCGCGAAATCTCGAACACTGTTGGTGACGGCCTGCATCGTGGCATCAGGAGAAACCTCGAACGCGGCGTTCAATACGTTGCGGTAAAACACCATGTGCAGGTTTTCGTCGGTGGCAATGCGTGACAGCAGCGCTTCGGCAAGCGGGTCGCCGGTGGCTGTGCCGGTATTGCGATGGGACACCCGAGTGGCCAATTCCTGGAATGACACATAGGACAGGCCGGCGAGAAGGCCCGGGTGAGTGGCGGAAAAACCCGCCACCATGTGCTGCATGCGGGCACGTTCCAACGCCACGGGATCAACCGCCCGGGTCACCACGAGATAGTCGCGAATGGCGATACCGTGCCGGTTTTCCTCCGCCGTCCAACGGCCCACCCAGGTACCCCACGCACCATCACGGCCGAAAATAGTGGCGATCTCGTGGTGATAACTGGGTAGGTTGTCCTCGGTCAGCAGGTTGATGATCAAACTTGTGCGGGCCGCCTCGCTGTAGCGCTGCTCATCAGGTGTCCAATCGGTGCCGCCCAGATGGGCGAAGTCTTTGCCCTCACTCCACGGGATGTAATCGTGGGGGAACCATTCCTTCGCCATGCTCATATGTCTGCTCAGTTCAGCCTCGGCCACCGGCTCGAGTTCGATGAGCAATCGCAGGTCAGCATCTAAGGCTTCGGTGGTCATGGATCTAGGGTACCCGCCAAGAACGAAAACTTCGATCGGCAACCATTTCGGCCAGCGTAAGCCAGTCCAATAGCCACACGCTCACGGCCAACGATGCTGCTGCAGTTTCGTCGTCTAGGTCCATCGTTTGACTCGCGTGGGCAAGCGCGGCGAACGGATCGAACGTACCGTCGATTTCGGCCGAGTGAGCCAAAGGTTGCACGCCCGAACCACCCTGGGTCTGTTGGGCCAAATCCTGCCAGACTTCTTCGGTGTGCTGACCCTGCTGGTCGACAACGCGGGCGTGTTCAGGCAGCGGAACCGGCGCAACCTTGGGTAGCGCCCCCACCATCGAGCCCACCAAAACCAGCACATGAGTATCTCCCGCGATGCGCGCCCACCGACCCTGGGAAGCATCAATGTCGCGCCTTTGCACGACACATAAATCGAAAGCTTCGCTGGCGCGTCGGATAACCGCACGATCAGCAGGCCAATGCTCACTCAGCGTCGCTTGCGATATCCGCCCCAGCGCGTGATCAACGGAACGTTGTAAGCCGGCTGCACCGGTGTTGAGTGCATCAGCCAGCGCACGTCGCATGTCTGACACCATGCCGCTCGGCCACATCAACAGACCCACCACAAGGGCAACACCAACACCAATACCTATGTCGAGCAGTCGGTCGAATGCCGTTTCGTATTGCGGCGGCCAACTCAGTGCACCAAAGAGCACCAGCACGAAAAAGCTAAATGCCCCCTGACCAACGGCGAAACCGATGGCGCGGGAAGACCATGCGGCCATGAAAGCGGCGATGGGCGCGAGAATCCAGACGGCTGCAGGGTATGGATTCAGCGCAAGGAGAACGAAGAAGCCAATCACCACACCAACAAGGGTGCCCGTCAAGGCCCGGGCTGCCTGCCTGCCCGTGGCAGCAGCATCGATGCGCAGAACAGAAATAACACCGAGGATCACCCAGTACCCGTGACTTAAATCAGCGATCGAAACAACGGCAGCGGCTGCGGCCAGTGCGATACCTGTGCGAATAGCGTGTCGGCCCCACGGTGATCGAAGGGTTGCGTTTACGGCCAGATCAGTCCACCACCGTTCTGGAGTCTCCAGCGTGCGCTGATCAATTTTTCTCGTGTCGCCCAGTACGCGCTGCACCATTACCGACGCATCGGCGGCGAGGGCGAGAAGCATCTGCGATCCATGCCGTCGTCGTGTTCTCTCAATCGCGATTTGGGGTTGAACATTCATGCGAATCTGCTGCACCACAAAATCACGCGCGTATTCCCGTTGATCATCAATGGCGTTGAGCGAAGGTGGTGGTGAGATCCCATCGAGTGCATCGGCATTTGCGCGCATTGTTGCCACGGCCATCGTTGCGGTGGCTGAGACATCATCACTTTCGTCCGGTATCGGTATGCCGGGAAGGGAATCAAAGACCACGCGCATGCGTGATGCCAACAAGATGAGGGCGTGGTTGCTTTCGGCTGTCCCTGCCGGACGAAATGGTTTGCCGATCCAGTCACGGGTTAAGGTGTCGATGGTTTCGCGATAGTGCTCGTAGGTGGTGTCAGGGTTACCTTGGCGCAGCCAACGCGCAGACACATAGTCGGCCTGTGCACGCATAGCGATCGCAATGTCGATACGAATTTGCGAACGTGTGTCGCGCGGAAAAACCAGGAGAAGCACCACAATGGTGACACCCACGCCAATGGCGAGGCCGAGCACAACCTTGGGCAGGTCGGCTAACTTCACATCGGTCGTCACAGCGATGGCGTACATGAGGAGAACCGAGGGCGCACCGGCTGCGGGTAGACCCCGCAGGGTTGGCACGAAAGCAAGACCTGTTCCCACCACAAGCGTCACGAGCACGACCGATACAAGGTTCACGCTCGCCAAGATGCCAATGACGACGGCGATGCCGGCGAACCCAGCGGTGGCGATGGGTCCGAAAACACGCACCTGCCAGGGACCGGAAAAGTCCGAGTTGGCCAGGATCGTGGTGGCTAGCAGCGCGCCGTAGACCACACCTTCGGGGTCGAGGGCCACGCGGGAAACGAGAAATGCAATAAGGGGAACAGCGATCGCGAGTTGGACCCCGCGCCGAAACGCAGCGCCGCCGGGATCGTGAATACGCACGCCCTGACCCTACGGGGTGAATCGAACGCTAGCCTTTAGCCGTGCTGCTATCTGATCGTGACCTGAAGGCCGAAATCACTGCGGAGCGGGTGCGGGTTGAGCCCTACGACCCGGGCATGATTCAGCCATCGAGCATCGACGTGCGCCTCGATAAATTCTTCCGGGTATTTGAAAACCACCGTTATCCCCACATTGATCCGGCGGAGGAACAGACCGATCTGACCCGGCTCATTGAGGCTGGCGACGAGGCATTTATCTTGCATCCGGGGGAGTTCGTGCTCGGGTCCACCTATGAAGTGGTGACCCTGCCCGATGACATTGCCGGTCGGTTGGAAGGTAAATCATCCCTGGGCAGGTTGGGCCTGCTCACTCATTCAACCGCGGGGTTTATTGATCCTGGTTTCTCCGGTCATGTCACGTTGGAACTGTCCAATGTGGCCACGTTGCCCATCAAATTGTGGCCGGGTATGAAAATCGGTCAGCTGTGCCTCTTCCGGTTAAGTTCACCGGCCGAGCACCCTTACGGTTCCAGCGTCTATGGGTCCCGCTACCAGGGCCAGCGCGGGCCCACGCCGAGCCGGTCCCACGCCAACTTCCACCGCACCCCCCTGGAGTAACCCCCGCGAGGTTAGGGCAGGGCCTTGACCTTGACGCTGTTGAGCAACACTGAGGCGACGTCGACCACTTCAACCCCCGCAGCGCCACCTTCCTGCTGGCGCATGGTGACACCGTCATTGATCATCACGTTGCAGAACGGACACGCGACGGCAACCTTGGTGGCACCGGTTGCGATAGCTTCGTCAGCGCGATTCACATTGACCCGCGTGCCGATCTTCTCTTCCATCCACATGCGTGCACCACCGGCGCCGCAGCAGAACGACTCGGTACCGCTGCGGGGCATTTCCACCAGATCAACACCTGGCACTGATGCCACGAGATCACGTGGTGGCACATAGACATTGTTGTGACGGCCGAGATAGCACGGATCGTGGTAGGTAATTTTCTCGCCAACTCCAGAATCTGGCGATGTGACCGGGGTGAGCCGACCCTCACTGACCAGGGTGGCGAGCAACTGCGAATGGTGCACAACCTCGTAGTCGCCACCGATTTGCGGATACTCCCGACCCAGGGTGTTCATGCAGTGCGGGCAGGTGACCACGATCTTCTTCGCCTTGATTTCATTAAGAACCTCAACGTTTTGCATGCCCTGCATCTGGAAGAGGAATTCGTTGCCGGCCCGACGTGCAGGGTCACCGGTGCAGGTTTCACCCTCGCCGAGAACCATGAAGTTGACCCCGGCGATGGTGAGGAGTTCGGCCACCGCCTTGGTGGTGCGTTTGGCTCGATCCTCGAAAGCTCCGGCGCACCCGACCCAGAAGAGATACTCCACGTCTTCGGGGATTTCATCTTCACCCTCTGCGCCGAAGACGCGGACATCGAAGTCAACCTCTTCAATCCAAGCGTTGCGACTGGATGCGTTCATGCCCCACGGATTACCCTTGTTCTCAATATTTTTGAACAGTCCATTGAGTTCAGCGGGGAAGTTGGTTTCAATCAAAACCTGATGGCGACGCATGTCGATGAAGTGATCAATGTGCTCGATATCGACCGGGCATTGGTAGACGCAAGCCCCACACGTGGTGCACGACCACAGCGCATCCTCGTCGATTGCTGGCCCATCCGGGGCGCGGTGTCCGGATGCGTCGTAGCCATCAGTATCTTTGTGCGCCATGCCTTCTCGGGATCCGACGAGAGGCATTTCAACCTCAGCGCGTAGTTCCGGTGAAAGCCCGGCAAGTACTGCTTCATCGAACTCACCCATGGGCGGGTTAGCGCCACCATTAGCTTTTTGGGCAGCCATGACATAGGGCGCCTTAGCGAAAGATGCCTCGCGCAAGTTCATGATCATCAGCTTTGGGCTCAACGGCTTGCCGGTATTCCAGGCCGGGCACTGCGATTGGCATCGGCCACACTCGGTGCAGGTAGCAAAGTCCAGGGTGTCTTTCCAGGTGAAGTCCTCAATGCGGCCCACACCGAAGGTGGCATCGTCGGGGGGATCTTCAAAGTCCAGCGGCTTGCCATCGAAGTACATGGGGAGCAGCGGCCCTAAACCATTGGGGCGCCGGGAGAATGCGACGTTGATGGGGGCTACGAAAATGTGCAGGTGCTTGCTGTGTAGTACGAGCAGTAGGAAGCCGAGGATGACAGCAATATGGGAAAGAATGCCGAAGACTTCGATCCATTGAAGCGCGGTTTCACTCAGTGGTGACATCCACGATGCGATGGTGTTCGAAAGGAATGCGCCCGGGAAGTCACCGTAGAGCGCCAACTTTGCGCCACGATAAATCTCCAGCGTCAACAGCACGAGGAAGATCATCAGCAGGACAACCCAGGCCGGGCCGGTGTGCGAGCCGAAGAAGCGTGAATAACGCCCCTTCTTCACGGGGTTGTTAGTTAGTCGGATGAGGGCAAACAAAATGATGCCGACGAGCACCAAGATGACGAACAGGTCTTCCAGGAAAAGCACGATCGGCCAGGTGCCGATGACGGGAAACCAGAAGCCGGGGATAAACACTTCACCGAAAGCTTCGACCACGGTGATGCCGAGCACTATGAAGCCCCAGAAAGCAAAGACGTGCGCGATACCGGGCACGAACCATTGCAGCAGTTTCTTTTGGCCGAGGACTTCAACCGCTTCGGCACGGGCGCGACGCGGCAGGTGACCGGTGCGGTCAACCGCGGGCTGGCCGGAGCGAATGAGCGCATTGAGGAAAAGTGCGCGCCGTACGGCGAAGGCCAGGGCTACGACGATGATCGCCGTGCCGAGGCTGAGGCGAAAGATATCCACAGCATCCATGGGGTCAGGGTAACGCTCGTTTGCCAAGACGGCTCCCCGCATCGCCATTTAACGTCCGATATTTAAGTCCTTGACATTTGTCAAGTAAGTCACCCACTGCATTGCATAAGACTTGAGCCGACTTGACTCAAGTAAGTAATAAGTGCATACTAAGGATATCCCTAACAGCTCAAGAAAGAAGGAAACCCCTGATGGCCCGAGCAGTCGGCATCGACCTGGGCACGACCAACTCCGTCGTGTCCGTGCTAGAAGGCGGCGAACCCGTCGTCATCACCAACGCAGAAGGCGCCCGCACCACCCCCTCGGTTGTCGCCTTCGCCAAGAACGGCGAGGTGCTCGTCGGTGAGGTTGCCAAGCGCCAAGCGGTGACCAACGTGGACCGCACCATTCGCTCAGTGAAGCGCCACATCGGCACCAACTGGACCACTGACATTGATGGCAAGGCCTACACCTCCCAGGAAATCAGCGCTCGTACGCTGATGAAACTCAAGCGCGACGCCGAGGCCTATCTCGGCGACACCGTCAACGACGCTGTCATCACCGTGCCCGCCTACTTCTCCGACGCCCAGCGTCAGGCAACGAAGGAGGCCGGGGAAATCGCCGGCCTGAACGTGCTGCGCATCATTAACGAGCCCACCTCAGCCGCACTCGCCTACGGCCTAGATAAGGGCGACGAAGAGCAGACCATTCTCGTGTTCGACCTTGGTGGCGGCACCTTCGACGTGTCACTGCTCGAAATTGGCGACGGCGTCGTGGAGGTCAAAGCCACCAGCGGTGACAACAACCTCGGCGGCGACGACTGGGACGACAAGGTTGTCGAGTGGATGGTTGGCCAGTTCAAGAACGGCCACGGCATTGACCTGAGCAAAGATAAAATGGCCATGCAGCGCCTTCGCGAGGCTGCCGAGAAAGCCAAGATTGAACTGTCTAGCTCCATGCAAACCTCCATCAACCTGCCCTACATCACCGCCGGCGCTGACGGCCCGCTGCACCTCGACGAAACCCTCAGTCGCGCACAGTTTGAGCAGTTGACGCGCGATCTTCTTGACCGCACGAAGAAGCCCTTCGAGTCAGTCGTACGCGATGCTGGCATCAAGTTGGCCGATATCGACCAGGTTGTTCTCGTCGGCGGTTCCACGCGCATGCCTGCCGTTGCCGAATCGGTGAAGGAACTGACCGGCAAGGAGCCCAATAAGGGTGTCAACCCCGACGAGGTTGTCGCCATTGGTGCCGCTCTTCAGGCCGGTGTACTCAAGGGCGAGGTAAAAGACGTTCTCCTGCTTGACGTGACGCCGCTTTCCTTGGGCATCGAAACCAAGGGTGGCGTGATGACCAAACTGATTGAGCGCAACACCACTATCCCAACGAAGCGCAGCGAAACATTCACCACAGCCGACGACAATCAGCCCAGCGTGTTGATTCAGGTGTACCAGGGTGAGCGCGAGATGGCGGCGTACAACAAGCAGCTTGGCACTTTCGAGCTGACCGGCCTGCCTCCCGCACCCCGCGGTATTCCGCAGATCGAGGTGACCTTCGATATTGATGCCAACGGCATCGTTCACGTCGCTGCCAAGGACACGGCCACGGGTAAGGAACAGTCGATGACCATCAGCGGTGGAAGTGCGCTGAGCAAGGACGATATTGACCGCATGATGCGTGAAGCAGAGCAGCACGCTGAAGAGGACAAGCGTCTACGCGAAGAGATCGAGGTCAAGAACACCGCTGAGGCGCTGGTGTACCAGACGGAGAAGTTCCTCAAGGACAACGAGGAGCAGATCCCTGCCGATGCCAAAGCCAATGTTGATGGTCCACTTGATGAACTGAAGAAGGCTATTGAAGCCAACGATCTTGAGGGCATGAAGAGCGCTACAGACAAGGTTGCACAGGCAAGCCAGACACTGGGTGCAGCCATGTATGCCACGGCTCAGCAGTCAGCGGGTGGCGAAGGTGCAGCCGAGGCTGAAGCCGATATGGCAGAAGACGATGTCGTCGATGCAGAAATTGTGGACGACGAAACCACTGACGAACAGAAGTGACGGGCGAAGACATGAACGACTCCGCGCCGGAGGGCGTAGCTGAAGAGCTAGACGTTGAAATCGATGAGGTTGAAGCCAAAGTTGCTGAACTCACCGATGATCTTCGTCGCGTTCACGCGGAGTATGCCAACTACCGTAAACGCGTCGATCGAGACCGGGAAGCGGCTCGGACCAGCATTATTGGCATGACGCTGGCCGAGCTACTTCCGGTCCTTGACGATATTGATCGAGCGCGTGAACACGGTGAACTGACCGGTGCGTTTAAGTCGGTCAGCGAAAACCTCGAGCAGATCGTTGAACGACTCGGTCTGGAGCGGTACGGGACAGTCGATGATCCCTTCGACCCCCAAGAACATGAGGCATTAACCAGTGAAGAACGCGAGGGCGTCAGTGAACCCACAGTGGCCAGCGTCTATCAACCCGGCTACCGACATGGCGGGCGAGTATTGCGTCCGGCGCGAGTGGCCGTTGCTGGAGCGTGATGCATGAACAAGGATTGGGTAGATAAGGATTTCTACAAGGTTCTTGGTGTATCGAAGTCTGCATCCAGCGATGAACTGAAGAAGTCCTATCGCAAACTTGCACGGGAGTTTCACCCCGATAAGAACCCCGGAAACAAGACTGCTGAGGATCGGTTCAAAGAGGTGTCTGAGGCATACGACGTTCTCTCAGATGACAAAACGCGCAAGGAATACGACGAGGCACGGGAACTGTTTGCCGGTGGTGGTTTCGGTGGTGGCTTCGGTGGTAGCACCGGCGGCACGCGTGGCGGCGGTGGAAATTACGATTTCTCCGACATGTTCGGTGGTCAAGACGCCGACTTTGGCGACCTGCTCGGCGATATTTTCTCCCGCGGCCGCGGTGGTCGGGGTGGACGTCGAGCGCAGGCTCCACCTCGCCGCGGTGCCGACTTGGAAAGTGAACTTACGCTGGGTTTCAAGGAGGCACTCGACGGTGTCACCGTTCCGTTACGACTGTCTAGCGATGGTGCCTGCACGGTGTGCAGCGGAACCGGTGCTCGGGCCGGCACCGTGCCGCACCTGTGCCCTACGTGTGAGGGCTCTGGCCAGACGGCTCGAAATGCCGGCGGTTTTGCGTTCGCGGAGCCTTGCCCTACCTGCCATGGTCGGGGACTCATCGTTGATGATCCCTGCACCACCTGCCAGGGATCCGGGCGCGGAGTGTCGTCGCGAACAGTGCAGGCACGTATTCCGGCCGGGGTAAAAGACGGTTCCCGTATTCGCCTCAAAGGAAAAGGTGCGCCCGGTGAACGCGGTGGACCCAACGGAGACCTCTTCGTGGTCGTGCATGTCAAGTCTCATCCGGTGTTCACCCGCAAGGGTGACAACCTCACGGTGACCGTCCCGGTTACCTTCGCCGAGGCGGTGCTCGGGGCGAACATCAAGGTGCCCAACACTGATGGCTCAACCGTCACCTTGAAGATCCCAGCGGGTACAGCTAACGGCCGCACCTTTCGGGTGCGTGGTCGCGGCGTCACACGCAAGGACGGCACAAAGGGCGATCTCCTCGCTGCTGTTGATGTGGTCGTTCCTACCGCCCTCGATGACGCTTCTCGTGCCGCGCTGATCGCATTCGCTGATGCATCCGACGAGGGTGATCCGCGCGAACAACTCCTCGCCTCGGTAGAAAAGAAGTAGACGCATGGAACACAACGAGGAAACCCCGGTGTATGCGATCTCAGTGGCGTCTCAGCTCAGTGAGTTGCATCCGCAGACCCTTCGTCAGTATGACCGATTAGGTTTGGTCTCACCGCAACGTGCCAACGGCCGAAATCGGCTATACAGCATGCGTGATGTGCTTCGACTCCGCAAGATTGCTGAACTCTCCGCTGAAGGAGTTAACCTCGCCGGCATCCAACGTGTCCTCCAGCTCGAG
>Ga0075118_10002364_pt1 | contig 12032 bp, 12 predicted proteins | sample AntAceMetag02UKE_FD_69794 | JGI IMG/M metagenome (GOLD analysis project Ga0075118, IMG submission 69794) | Saline lake microbial communities from Ace Lake, Antarctica - Antarctic Ace Lake Metagenome 02UKE | ecosystem: Environmental > Aquatic > Non-marine Saline and Alkaline > Saline | place...
TCCAGGTCAAACGCCAGCTGGCCGGCCTGGATCCTGTCTTGCGCGATCTGCACCAACGCGGCAAGGGACGCGTCGTCGTGCGCGGAGCCGATGTGTTCCACAATCGTGCGTACCCCGTGGTGCTTCCGCGCGATCTGCACCGCAGTCGCTCCCGACGAGGTCTTCACCTTCCGTGCGAATAACCCCACCCAGGCAGTCTAAAAGCCGTGCGTTAGTGCCCCGAACGGACACCAGCACCCCCGGAAAACCAACGGACTCCGGCCCGATCACGCCAGATCATAAGAAAGTGGCACGAGTCAGGATTCTTTAGGACAATCTCCGATTGACGAGTTGCCGACCATAAGTGGAACAGAAACCGACCTGCACGCGCGCCAGGTGCTCCAGAAGTCAACACCTGCCAGGCCTGCAGTGCCATTGCCACACGGGCAGTTAATTCACCCCTATTCGCTACAGGAAACGCCTTGCGGGGATCGGAGCTATTCGCTCGATTAGCAACGTTGGCGACAGCTATAAAAACTCACTCGCTGAGAACGTTAACGGTCACCACGAAGCGAGACTGGATCGGGGGTAGCCCCTCCGTGGCCGTGGAAAGCCATCCCCGATTGAGGTTCCCCGGCGCAACTCTCAGAGGCTCACTAGATACCGGGCGGATGTTCCACCGGCAGATTTCGAACCAACGTTCTGTACCCAAGCTAACCGATAATAAAAGTTGGCCAAATTCAGATCCACAGAGCATGAATTAAGTCTACGCTAGTTCAATAAACCAAGCCCCACTATTTGAGTTTGACTAAGGCGGTGGCGACGGCTCTCCTGCCACCAAGCGCGCAGGCCAAACCGTGAGAGACTCAATACAACTATGTGGTTTCTTAGTTGGGACCACAACTCAGTCGAAGCGAAGGCTCCCACGGTGAATGCCAATACTGAAGTCCGACCTGCGAGCCTCCCCAAGAAATTCAAAGCAGCGGTGTTGACAAAGCTTTCAGAACGGTTAGCAATCGTCGACGCGGGGACCCCAGTGTATTTGAAGCCCGGTCAGGTTTTTGTCGAGCTTCATTACAGTGGAGCCTGCGCATCTCAGGTACATGAAATTGACGGGCGCAAAGGGGAAGACCCTTATCTGCCTCATATGCTGGGTCACGAAGGTGTTGGTACGGTGAAGTGGGTTGGACCGGGAGTTTCGCTGCATGACATCGGGGACGTCGTAGTGGCCCATTGGCGAAAATCTAAGGGAATTCAAGCTGAGCCCGCAGTTTACGAAACGAGTTCAGGTACCGTGAATGCTGGGTCCGTGACAACTTTTAGCGAGTATGCGGTGATATCGGAGAATCGTCTGACCCGGCTTCCGGAAGGCTTCGAGCTTCAGTCGGCTCCTTTGTTGGGTTGCGCTCTGACGACCGGATACGGGGCTGTCACCAGAGAGGCAAAAGTTCTCCCCGGTGAGTCAGCTCTGATTATTGGCTTCGGGGGAATCGGAATTTCCGTCCTGAAATCTCTGCGGATGGTCTCAGCGACTCCGATAGTCGTGCTTGACATTTCAGACGAGAAAATGGAGCTCGCCAAATCACTGGGTGCGGACATGGCAATCAATATCTCTGAATTTGGGAGCGGGTTTGGCAAGAAGATAATAGAGCTCCTGGGTAAATCTCCAGACGTCATTTTTGAGGCGACTGGGCTCAGACACTGCATCGAACAAGCCTATGAAATGGCCGGCATCGTCGGCCGGACCCTTCTTTTGGGCGTTCCAAACCATGATGATCCTGCCAGTCTCCCCACCCTTCCTCTCCATCTGGGACGGACACTCATGGGTTCGCATGGAGGGTCGAGCATTCCAGATGAGGATATCCCGCGACTTTCCAAGCTAGTGCAATCTGGACAGATGACACTGTCGGACTTTCCGAAGATTGTCTTCTCGTTGTCCGAAGTGAACGAGGCACTTGAAACCCTTCGGACCGGTACGCTGGGGAGGGTTATGATTAAACTTGGCTAATCTGGCCAACTTGAAAAGTGGACCTATGAAAACCGAATCGATTACCAGGCATGCGATTTTTGACTACCGGGATAGGATAATTTCTGCAATGGCGGGCCTTGATTTTAGCCAAATCGGGCCCCTCGTTACCAAGCTTCTCGACATCCGGAAGCAGGAATCCACTGTCTTTGTCGCGGGGAACGGCGGGAGCGCTTCGACTTCGAGTCATTACGCAATCGACTGGATGCTCGGCGCAGCGTTGATTAATCCTTCGCTCAGGGTCATCGCTCTCACGGAGAGCGCGGCTTCCATAACGGCGACCGGCAACGATGAGAATTTTGACCGGATCTTCCAGAGGCAACTCGAGCACCTCGGAAAAGCGCAGGATTTGCTCGTTGTTGTATCTGCATCCGGAAATTCGTCGAATCTCCTGTCCCTGGTGAGGTTCGCACAATCGGTGGGTATCGTGACTGCTGCAATTACCGGGTTCGAAGGGGGTGCCCTGAGGAAGCTCGCAGATATTTCTGTCCACGTTGAAACCGCTCCCGGCGATTATGGGGTGGCAGAAGACCTCCACCTGATGATTGGGCACGTCGTTAAAGAAGCCCTCATCGCAGGGGCGGTTAATGCCTAGGCGCGAGCGGGAGAGCGCGGAGCAGGAACCGAGGCTCCCGACATTTGTGTCGCTAACGGTTATCGAAAGCATCGAGAGGCTCAAAAAAGAGGGCAAGAAGATAGTCCATTGCCACGGAGTTTTTGACGTACTTCACCCAGGCCATGTTGACCACCTCCGAGAGGCTAAAACTCTCGGTGACATTTTGGTTGTTTCGGTTACGGCCGATCGCTTCGTGAACAAAGGCCCGGGTCGGCCTATATTTTCTGTCGACCTCAGGCTGAAGATGTTGGATGCGTTAGCGTGCGTGGACTTTACCTTTGAGTCCCCTAGCCCGACTGCTGAAGACGCGATAGATGCGGTGAAACCGGATTTCTTTGTCAAAGGCCCCGACTATTGCAATTTGGATACGGATATAACGGGGAATATACGTCGCGAGCTTGATGCAGTCGAGGTGGCTGGCGGTCAGCTTGCATTCACTGCTGGCCCGGCAATGAGTTCGTCACAGTTGATTAATCAGCGCGGACTCGTAAATTCTAATCACGCGCAAGCGTGGCTAGAAGACTTTCGACAAGAGTTTCCTAACGACACAATCCCGTCATGGCTCCAGAAGATTCGAGAACTTAAAGTCCTGGTCGTGGGTGAGCTGATTCTCGATGACTACGTTTTTTGCGATGCCCTGGGTAAAACGAGCAAAGAGCCTGTCCTGGCTTTTTTGAAAGGTTCCTACGAACGCCAAATGGGTGGTTCCTTAGCTGTCGCGAAGCATTGCAAAGGTCTGGGAGCTCAGATAACTCTCCTCACCCGCCTGGGAAATGATGCTGCTGGCCGTGAGGCACAAGCGAGCATCGAAACAGAGGGTCTACGCTTGGTTTCCCAGACGAGCGACGATCACAGGACAATAGTCAAGACCCGTTACCTGGACGAGGCCACAGGTACAAAAGTTTTTGAAACCTACGCAATGACCGACGCCCCTCCCGGTACCTCCGAAGACGAAGCATTTGCCCAGTTACTTTCCGAAGAAATGATGGCCGCAGACCTCGTCCTCGTGGCTGACTATGGCCACGGCTTGATGACAGACAGAGTCGTCGAGTCCCTCTCTAACTCTCCCGGTGTGGTCGCTGTAAACACTCAATCCAATGCCGGAAATCGAGGCTTCAATTCGATTTCTCGCTATCCGCGACTTGATATTGTGTCACTCAACGGAGGCGAACTTGCTCTGGAGCTTCGAAGTAAAGACGTGGATATTCTTAATATTCTTCCGAAACTTGGAGAAAAAACCGGGGCCCAATGGATTGTTGTCACGGAAGGCGCCAAAGGCATGGCTCTGTGGAGCAGGGGTTTTCCTGTTTCGGAAATGCCTGCTTTTACCGAACGAGTGAAGGATAGAGTTGGGGCCGGAGACGCTCTATTCGCAGCAGTATCTTTGCTCTTGGCGGCTGGAGCTCCTGCTCCAGTGGTGGGGCTGCTAGGGAATCTTGCTGGAGCAGCGATGGTGTCAGACTTGGGTAATCGCTATGCTTTGTCCGCAATTGATCTCCAGCGCCATGCCGAAGCTCTTCTCAAATAGCAATTTCTGATCAGTCGGTTCAAAGGAGCAGCTTATGGCGGAGTTCTTGGTGGTCGGCGCGAACTCTTTTTCCGGCTCGCATTTCGTAAGAAGAGTTGTCCAAGAAGGCCACGATGTTGTAGGCCTGGGACGAAGCCCCGAGCCGTCGAAGCAGTTTTTACCTCGCCTGTGGGACTCGAGAGCCAACGGAACCTACCAGTTTCACCAACAGGATCTCAATCGGCCACTTGAGGAATTGGGGAGCCTCGTTGCGACCATCCGCCCCAAAATAGTGGTCAATTTTGCGGCACAAGGAATGGTCGCGCAGAGTTGGGAGCGTCCCTGGGATTGGTTCCGCACGAATACCACTGGACTTTCGCAGTTACTTCATGTTCTAGGCCGGGAGGGCACCCTCGAAAAATATGTTCACATCACCACCCCAGAGGTATACGGGTCGACTCAAGGGTGGGTAGAGGAATCCTCGAATTTTGCGCCAAGCACTCCCTATGCCGTGTCGCGAGCCGCGGGCGATTGGCACGTCATGAATCTTGTGAAGACCAAAGGCTTTCCTGCTGTTTTGACCAGGGCAGCGAACGTCTATGGGCCAGGGCAACAGCTCTATCGCGTGGTTCCTCGGGCCTTCTTGAGTGGTTTTCTCTCTGAACCTTTCCCTCTTCATGGGGGCGGCAGTTCCACGAGGTCCTTCATTCACATTACCGATGTAGTGGACGCGACGTATCGTTTGTGTTTCTCAGGTATTGCCGGAGAAACGTACCATATTTCCTCAAACGAGTTGGTCTCAATCAGAGACCTCGTGACGCAAGTTGCTTTGATGGTTGGCGTGGACTCGGAGATGCTCATTGAAGATGTCCCAGATCGAGCCGGTAAAGATGACACGTATCAATTGGATAGTTCAAAAATCCGCAGTGCTTTAGGGTGGCGAGACACGATTAGCGTTTCCGAGGGTCTTGCACAGGTGAAGTCCTGGATTCAGGTTAATCTTGAGGGCTTCAAGAAACTTCCTCGGGACTATATTCACAAGGCTTAGAAAGGCTTAGAAAATGAAAATTTTGGTCTTGGGAGGCGCCGGATATTCCGGCTCAGTCTTAGTTGGTGAGCTCCTCGCCCGAGGCGATAAGGTCACTGTCGTCGATAACTTTTGGTTCGGAGACTGGCTGGGCGAGTCGCCAAACCTGACCAAGGTTATTGCGGATGTGCGAAACCCGGACTTGTTCCCGAGGGAGTTTTTCGACTCGCTTATCCACCTTGCAAACATTGCTAACGATCAGGGGGTCGAAATGAGCCCTGTGCTTTCTTGGGAAGTGAACGTATTAGCGAGCCAGCATATTGCTGAATGGGCTATCGCACGGGGGATCCCACACTTGGTTTATGCAAGTTCAGGTAGCGTTTACGGGGTGAAAAACGAGGAACGGGTTACGGAGGACCTGGACCTAGTCCCCATTTCCACCTACAACAAGACTAAAATGGTGTCAGAGCGAGTATTCCTCAGTTACTCTCATTTAATTAGGGTCCATATTGTTAGACCCGCGACGATTTGTGGACTTTCTCCGAGGTTACGTCTTGACCTGACTGTCAATTTGTTGGTCCATCAGGCAGTTTCGAAAAGAGAGATAACCGTTTTCGGGGGGTCCCAAGTCCGTCCGAATATCCATGTCGATGATTTGGTTACTGCGTACATTCACTTCTTAGATCAACCTGCAATTGAACCGGGGGTGTATAACGCCGGATTTGAAAACCTGGCCGTGCTCAAAATAGCAGAAATGATTTCCCTCCATACCGGGGCTGAAATTACAGTCATGCCGTCTAACGACCCGCGTTCCTACCGGGTCGACTCAACAAAACTGTCGGACACCGGATTCCTGCCGCTTAAGGGGGTTGCTGGGGCGATAGAGGAGTTAGCAGCATTTTTTTCTTCCGGAAATTTTCGGGATTCGGAGGACTGGTATACGGTGGCGAAAATGAAGTCGCTCGGCTTAAAAGGAATTCAATGAATCTGCCAGACGCTCCTGGTGGCAGCTCGTCCGCCGGGTGGAATGACAACAAGCGCTTAGTTTCTTATGAAAAATTCTTGAGAACGTCTTCATCATCGCCTCTTAGCTTGGAGGAGTACGCGACGGCCATTCGAGGGTTGTCCATAGAGATGTGTGGGGCTGCGGCCACCGCTCACCTCGGCTCGGTCCTCTCCTGCGCGGATATTCTGAGCGTGGTATTCCAGAACGGCCAGCGAAAAACGTCTGACGCTGCTGACTCACCAGATTTCATTCTCAGCAAAGGCCATGCTGCTTTAGGTCTCTACAGTGCTTTGTTACTCAATTCTGTTATCAGTCTTAGCGAATTCTTGAGTTATGCCAAGAAGGGTTCGGCGCTGGAGGAACATCCGTCTCATCACATTCCCTCGGTTCCTATCTCTACTGGATCCTTGGGCCACGGCTTGGGTTTCATGGCGGGACGGTTGCAAGGCAAGAAAATTCAGCAGAATCCCTCGTCAGGAATTGTGTTGATGAGTGATGGCGAATGCAATGAAGGCACAGTGTGGGAGGCCGCGCTCTACGCCGCAGCCAAAAAGCTCGGGGGATTGGTTGCCATCGTTGACTCGAATGGATTTCAGGCAACTGGAAGGACTGCAGAGACGTATGGGAGGGCTCGATTGTCTGAGATGTTCTCAAGCTTTGGTTGGCAGGGAAGAGAAGTAGACGGACACAACCTCGATGAGATGACGCAGGCGGTGAATTTGGGGCTTTCGTCTGACACTCCCTATTTTGTGATTGCCCACACCGTGAAGGGCAAGGGCGTGAGCTTTATGGAGGATGACAATAATTGGCATTACAGAGCCCCTTCGGAGTCCGATGTAACAGCAGCGTTAGTAGAATTGGGTTACTTGTGAGGAATAAATTTTCCCAATTGATGGGACACCTCATGGACGAGAACCCGGAAGTCATTCTTCTCTACGGAGATATCGGGAATAAACTTTTTGATCCCATTAAGGCTGCATTTCCCGACCGGGCCCTAAACTGCGGCGTAGCGGAAGCAAACATGGTCACCGTAGCCGCTGGTCTGGCTTCCGTAGGCTTCCGTCCATTTGTGTACACCATTAGTTCTTTTCTTTATCTAAAAGCGCTAGAGCAAATTAAACTAGATCTCTGCCACCCTTCCTTGGCTGTCACTTTAGTTGGTACTGGTGGGGGATTGAGCTATTCAAGTCTCGGCACTACCCATCATTCGTTGGAAGACTTCGCAGTACTTGGAGCACTACCAAACATAAGCCTCTACAATCCCGCAGACTCTCAAGAGTTAGAAGCGTGTCTAGAACATTTGATATCAAACTCCGGTCCAACTTGGTTAAGGCTTGGGAAAAAAGGCGAACCAGATCTTCCAATAGGTCCGATTCCGTTCGAAGTTGGTTCACCGATTGGGGGTCGACTTGTGTTCGGGGACGGGAGATCTGAAACTGCTATTTTAGGAACCGGCGTCCCTGTTTTCGAGAGCGCCGCCGCCGCAGAAGTTGTAAAGTCTATGGGTCTCGCCGTCGATGTCTGGTCGATTCCACAGTTGAAACCCTTCCCATTCGAGCAGATTAGGCGCGAAATTGGTCGCTATAAATCACTGGTCGTTGTCGAAGAGCATGTGCCAAGCGGGGGTCTCGCTTCGCTAGTCCAGTCAACTTTCTGGGGTTTGATGGAGCCTGAAATAACAACACTCAACAGCGGTGACCGTTTTCATTTCGCGACCGGAGAGCCAGCAGAGGCAAGGAAATCCATTCATCAGACAAGGGGACAAATCGTCGACCTTCTTTTGAAAATGCTACCCAGCTCGTGATAGTTGGTCTCGATATTGATAACACTTTGTTGGATTACCGTCCCGCGACTTTCCTCGCGGCTAGTGATGTTTTTAAATTGGACCTAAACGCAGCAGGGTCCCGTTCAGAAATGAAAGACGCGATTGTTTCTGCGGCCGGTGAATTGGCATGGACGGAGATTCAAGGAAGGATTTATGGTGATTACTCGATTCATACCGTGCTCTACCCCCGCGTCAAAGAATTTTTGAAAAGCCTCGCGGGTTTGGGACATCAACCGAGGCTAATTAGCCACAAGACGGAACGTCCAATAGTAGGAGGCGGTGCTGACTTGCGAGCTTACGCGCTCCAAAATCTTCAGCGTTTAGGGGTTTTTTCTTTCGGTGAGAACTTTATCCGTAGGGATCAGGTCGTTTTTTGCGAAACAAAAGAAGAGAAAATTCGAGCGATAGTCGATTCTAAGGCTGATTTATTCATAGACGATTTGTTTGGAATTCTCGCAAGAGTTCCAAACGAAATTTGTCGAATCCACATGTATTGCGCGTCTAACCATCCTGCTGCTACAGGCCTTCGGTGTGTGAACGATTGGAGCGAGCTCAAGTGCACGAGCAACGCGATAGGTTAGCAACGGTCGTCCGGGAACTGGAAATCCGCCATGCTACTCGGGTGATTGATGTCAGGCGCAGTGTGACCGGCGGAAACAGTGGCACATTCACGGTGTTCTATGAGGACAAGAAGCAAGTCCTTAAAATCTTTTTTGGCTCAACCAGAGATAAGTATTCCAGATTCCGCCGGGAGGTGGCGTTCCTCAGATGGGCAGAAAGCCGAAGTATCCCTTACACCCCGCGGCTAGTGTCACACTCTCTTCGTGGCTGCTGGGTGTTGCTTACTCATCTTCCCGGAAGTCCCGTGGAGCAGCCTGTCACGTGGCACTTTGAAGCGTGTGGAAATTTCATTTCCAGTCTGAGCCGCGGCTCCAAGATAGATATGTTCGGGACGCCCTGGGCAAGGGACGCTTTGCGAAAACCAGCGGATCTTGCGCGTAATGTATTGTCTCGCGAGATAGCGATTCGTGCGAGGTTATCGAAAAGCATGCCCGGTGTTGGGCTGGATAGATTCTTAAATTTTCCAATCGGGAAATACCTAACCAGCTCATTGGGCGCGGACTCAATTGCGCTAGCGGGTTTTATGAGGTCGGTAAATCTGAACTGGAGTGACCCTATCCTCGTGTCTCCTTCAGATTTCGGTTTTCACAACTCTCTCCAGGTTGTGGCTGAAGAATGCCGCGAGATGTGGTTCTTTGATTTCGAGTACGGAGGAAAAGACCACGCTCTCAAGCTAATTATGGACTTTCTTTGCCAACCTAATTTTCTACTTGAAATGGAAAAACTGGAAGCATTCCTTTCGCGGATCCAACAATATTTCCCTCTGAAACTTGGTGAAATCCCGCCCGGGGTATGGAGGCTTTTCGCAACAAAGTGGGTCTTCATCGTCGCTAACAAAGAGATAGATTCATTTTTACAGAACGGGGAAGCATCTGCTCAGGTTGGAATATCCAAGAGGTACTACCATAGGTTTAAGGAATTTTTTCATGTCGAAAGTTGGTAAGAGGCTGTCTCTAATTACAGAGAAACACGAATCTGTGGTTCGGGACTACCTAGGGAGGGTAAATGATCCGGTTTTTCCAAAGGCGAAAGCAGCCGAGCTAGCCAAGGAATGGGGTTACGACTACTGGGATGGCGATCGCCGTGTGAATTACGGCGGATATCATTTTATTTCAGGTTACTGGACCCCTCTAGCCCAGAAAATCATTGAAGAATTTCACTTGACTAGTCAATCTAGTGTGTTGGATGTCGGTTGTGGCAAAGGTTTCCTTTTGAGAGAGTTATTGGAATTGCTTCCAGGAATCCGAGTGATTGGGCTCGACATATCTCAATATGCTTTAGATCGCTCTCCCCCAGAGGTTCGAGGGCAGCTAATTTTGGGCAACGCTACCAGCCTACCTTTTGGGCGAAATGAGTTCGATCTTGTCGTTTCACTTAACACCCTGCACAATCTGTACACCTTTGAGCTAGATGTCGCGCTTACGGAATTGGAGAGAGTAGCGAGGCAGAAGTATTTGGTTGTTGAGTCTTACCGCACAGAGGTGGAGAAGGCCAACCTGCTCTACTGGCAAGTTACTTGCGAGTCTTTCTTTACCCCCGACGAGTGGCTATGGTGGTTCAAGCGTTCTGGGTACTCAGGAGATTTCGAGTTCATCTATTTTCGCTGAGTGGACCTAATTTCGCCGGGAGGAGAACTCAGAGTGGTGGTTTTCGAGCAGCAACCTTTTGTCTACGGTGTTTTGGAGGGCACTGCCGCCGGCGGGCTCGAATCGCTCGCAGCATTCGTGATTACAAAGGCAATTGAAAATCCTAGGTCGGTGTCTCGAATTTGTTTTCATGAGTCGCCCGAAAGTGCTGTCCAGATCATGCTGATAGGCCTCGCGCCAAATAGTAGCTTTCCAATCCATCGCCACGAGTTTAAAGAGGAGACACTGGTTTTCGTTGGTGGATCCGGGTTTCTAATTTTCCACTGGAAGGATGGCGCTTTTATCTCGAGCGAGAGGACAGACTTTCAGAAATCTTCTGTGAACGTTGTAAGAAGAGGTCGCTGGCACTCGCTTGAAAGCAGAGGGGATGGCCTAGCGTTTCTCGAGGTGGCTCAGGGACCATTTCGGCAGACGGATACGATTTATTCTCCTGGCGAACTCGAATGAGAGGCCCTCACGCCAAAGGATTTGTGGATCCCGTGGGCGACTATTCCGATTTTGTTCGGTACGGTTCTGTCGTGCCAGGAGCTGGGTTATGGGACGAAATGGACGGCGTTCCCCCCGCAGTTGCCATAGGGCTCGCCCTATCCAGAGGCACTGGTCTGGTTAGCCTCGTGCGGCCGCTCGAGCAGCACACAGTGGAAAGGACGCATAATTGGCTGGTTCAGCGCGAACCCGAACAACACCTGGAAGATCAAGCCGATAAGGTGCTGTCGGTGCTCGACAACACCTGCTTTTCATTTTTCGGTGCGTCCTTCAAAGACAAGCCATTTCTTGACCGGGTTCGACAGAAAAGTAAAAAAATGGTCGTGTCAGAGGTACTCCGACATGATGGCGTCGATATCGTTTCAATACAACTAAATCTGTCCCTCTCTGTTGAGCCCGTCTGGCAACAAAAGGACATGCCCAGGGTCCTTGTGATGCGCCATATTCTCGAACACGCGTACGACGCAAGAAGCCTTCTGCGGTCAATAAAATTGTTTATGGGCCCTGACGGCTATGTTTTTTTGGAAGTGCCCGATTCCACTTCTGCCTTCGAAAACATGGATTACTCCGAGATTTGGGATGAACACATTCACTATTTCACACCAACCTCACTCAGGATCTTCCTCAACCTCGCAGGTTTTGGAGTAGTTTACCTGTCCTCATTGTTGTCAGATGGGGAGGAAGTAATCTGCGTTCTCGCCAGACTTGGGTCCAATGTCGCGCAGACTGGTTGGATTGAGTCGGCGACTGTACCCGAAGGAAAAGGAATTAAATTCATTCAAAATCTTTCCAAGCGCCGCCGGAGTTTTAAACAAAACCTCACCGGCCTCGACGTGAGGAAGTTGTTTATACTTGGAGCGAACCATCGGACTTCTAATTTCATTGACGCCATGCTGCCAAGAAGCGTCGAAGCAATAATTATCGATGACGACACCCGCAAACAAGGCCTACTTTTATCTAGCAGAGCAATTTCTATCGGCTCAAGAGATCTGTTGACGGGCCGCGGTTCAGAGCCCTTGGTTGTTTCACTTAATGAAATGCGAGCCGAGCAGGCCATGTCTTCCTTGGGCGCCATCTCAGATCGAGGTTCGGAATTCACGCTGTTGAAAGATTTCGCGAATACACTCTCCTCGTTGTCCAAGCCTTGAGGGGGTGCCCTCTTGATTGCCTGTTTTTTTGGAGCCAGGGGCTTGATCGAATCCTTCAACAGCAAGCTCGATGAAGCGCACTCGGGGTTAAAGAAAGCCATCAACACCGTGTTTCAGGGCGCCAGTTGGCAACGCTGCTCGTTCT
>Ga0075118_10002365_pt1 | contig 12027 bp, 8 predicted proteins | sample AntAceMetag02UKE_FD_69794 | JGI IMG/M metagenome (GOLD analysis project Ga0075118, IMG submission 69794) | Saline lake microbial communities from Ace Lake, Antarctica - Antarctic Ace Lake Metagenome 02UKE | ecosystem: Environmental > Aquatic > Non-marine Saline and Alkaline > Saline | place...
GGAGCATGCTTTCCAATGATCCCGGATAATCCGCCAGACCACAGCAGCGAAAAAAACAAAGTTGGCCAAGACCAGCCAATAGCCTCCATTGACCACCAAACCGATTGCCTGGGACGGAGAGAACAGCAACCGCGCCACCACGAAAACCAGTAGCCCCCATCCAGCCAACAGCCACAAACGTTGATCTCTAAGTATTTGTTTCATGGGTATAAAAAAGCCGCCCATTTACATGGACGGCTTTTGCCAGAGTTGTAAGCGAAATCAGCCGGCCAACTTAGTTGGCGTAGGTGATCGTGCGGGCACCAGCCACAGGTGTAGCCGTAACTGCTGAGCCCTGATTGAGGGTCGTAGGATAGGATTCACCCGCAACCGTTTGCACCTGCTTGATGTATTGGCTGCTGTTCGTTCCCACGAGGAGCGCGGAAGTCACAGCACTGACGCCATTTTCAAGGAAGTATTGGTCAGCAGCGGAACCGAGCTGGCGAAGGTTATTCGACACGGCTTTGTCCTGGGAGCTGGCACGGACTTTTTGGAACGCAGGAATCGCCATCGCGGCCAGGAGACCGATGATGACAACCACGATCATGATTTCGACGAGGGTAAAACCCTTGTTGGAAGTAATATTCTTCATGGGATGTAGTATGTATTTAATATGATTAACGTTGCTCAGAAGTGAGCGTCGCTAGCCAACGGCATTAGCATGAGCACGGCAAGGTCAAAAGATTGTTAATAAGGGCGACCAATCGGCGCTATAGACGGCTTAATTGCCCCTCCGCGCACTCTTCAGGACCAATGCTATCTCTTGGTTAATAGTGCCTTAGATGTTTCACGCTCTATTTTTTACTGGCCGTCTTTTTCCTGACCGCGACCTTCTTCTTGGCTGGTGTCGCTTTCTTTTTCGCCGGAACAGCCTTCTTCTTTGCGGCGGTAGTTTTCTTTTTCGCGACCGCTTTCTTCTTGGCAGGAGCCGCAACCTTCTTCTTGGCTACCTTCTTCGGTGGAGTCAGCATGGTGGCTACCGAGAGCTGCTTCCCGTCTTTCCACAGGTTTTCCAGGCCGTAGTTCTGGCGATGCTCGGGCAGAAACATGTGAAACATCACGTCAAAAGCATCGATGACCATCCAACCACTAAACGGCGCGGCATCCATGCCAACAATGATTGCTTTGGACGCATCCAGCACCTTCTCAATCTCCACCCGCAGAGCACGCAAATGCGGCTCGGAAGTCGCTGTCCCCATCACCATGTAATCCGTGATCGACGATTGCTCGCTCACATCGAGCACGCGCAAGTCTTCGGCTTTCTTGTCATCAAGGGCGCGACAACAGTTTTTGATTAACTCTAAAGTGGCAGTTTTTTTGGCTTTCATGCGTTACTGTTGCGATAGAGGCAGTGTTCACGCAGATACACAATCGCCTTATGCGGCACAAAATAATCTAGCGATAACCCCTTCCGCAACCGGTCGCGCAGCTCGGTCGAGCTGATCGCCAGCAGATGCCCATCGCAACGATGCAAACGCAATCCCGGTATCTCCGGGTGCACGCGTTCTTCATGCCCTGGGCGCTCCAAAAAGATAAATTCAATCAGCGAGACCAGCTCCTCGATCTCTCCCCAGAGATGCAGCTTGGGCAATTGGTCACCGCCGATGATCCAATAAAAAGTATCGTCCGGATAGAGTTCCCGAAAATGCCGCACCGTATCGATCGTGTAGTTCACCCCACCTCGTGCCACCTCGTAATCAGATACCTCAAAACGCTCATCCCATGCGGTCGCCTCACGCAACATCGCCAAGCGATCCTCGCCCGTAGATTGCACCTCATGAGGTTTCAACGGAGCCTGCGCCGCGGGAATAAATATCACGCGATCCAATCCCTGCTGTTCATATGCATCCTGCGCCGCCATCAGATGGCCGAAATGCACGGGATCAAAACTCCCGCCTAAAAGTCCGATTTTCACGGTGCGCAACTTGCCCGTCGTCTCGCGGCCCCGCAAGACGTATTACGGACAAACACAGACCTCGCGGATGATAACTCATCGACTCTTTCGTCTGGCATCGAGTATCCAGTGATGAAACTCTGAGCCTAATCGATGAAAGAGCCGCTTCTCATTTGTAATGACGACGGGATTCAGATGATCCACAGCTGCCCGCCGGGCGAGGCCGAGCAGGCCGTTCGAAATTGGGTCGATTTCTTTCTCCAAGAGTGCCACGTCGATCTTTTCTCCTTCTGCACCGCGCGACCGGATAAGACTCATCACGAAACCCAAGTCGGCGAGCGCGACTTCTCGCGATTGGACGTCGCGCCGGCTCAATCCCAGCTCCACTACAAAAAGATCCTCGATGGGTTTCGCGATGCGGGCACCGACATCCTCCATGTCGTCTGCGATCAGGTGCGCCAGCGGGGTAAACGCGTGCTCGCTTCGATCCGCATGTCGGATGTGCACCACGCGACGGGGATCTACGACTTTCTGAGCCCTCAGTTCATGCGTGATCATCCCGAGTGGCGGATCAAAAAAGCCGATGGATCGCCGGATGTCGCCATGGATTATTCCCACCAAGGCGTCCGCGATCATCGCCTGGCGATCTTCACCGAGCTCGCCGAGAATTATGATATCGATGGGCTCGAACTCGATTTCATGCGCTCGTGCCGGTTTTTCTCACCTCACGAAGCAGAAGCAAAATGCGGTATCCTCACAGAATTCGTCGGACAAATTCGGGCCATGCTGGATCACGTCGCGCAACAACGTGGTCGTGATCCATTCATCCTCGGAGTGCGCATGCCACCGAGTCTCGCTGAGTGTCCGGTGCTGGGACTTGATCCGGCCGCGTGGATCAAGGCTGGCTGGATTGATTATGTCGCACCCTCAGATTTTATGTGGCTCGACTACGGCACTCGCTTGGAAGACTTCGCTGCAATCTGCGAAGGGACTGATTGCGGCGTGTATCCCTGCCTTAATCCCTTCGCCGCCGAATGGGTCGATCATCGCGCGATCAATAGCTATGAGCCCAAACCGGTAAATTTTAACCGCCGGGTCTTCTTTTCCGCAGAGCACATCCGCGGAGCAATGCGCAACTATCACGCGTGGGGTGCCGATGGTATTTACTCGTTCAACTTCTGCTGCGAGACGATCGACAACCCCGATTGGGTCAGCCGCACCCACGATATCGCGGTCGAATCCGCATCGGATCGAGATCAGAAAAATGCGTCCTATCTCTTTCTCCCCATTTGGCGCAGCGAACACTCCCACTCCGGTGCTGAGCAAACTCAGCGAACCATTCGCATCGAGCGTGGCGACCAAGACAGAGCCACACTCCCCTTCCGCATGGCCGACGGCCGCAATGGCGAATCGTTAAAGGGACGACTTCGATTCCGCGTCTATAATCTCCACGATACCGAAGGGCTCGATGTGGACATCAACGGCAAGGCGATTCCCACCGATGCGATCATCGAGCGACGCAAAACCAACATCCATGTCGCCGCGGAACGACGATGCCCCGGCATGCACATCCCACCGCATATCGCTTACGAGATCGATCTCGCGAAGTGCCCGCCATTTCAGGGTGATAACGAACTCGGATTCACTTTCTCCGGACCCGACTCAACCATTGAAGGCAACATCATAGTTGAAGCCATTGAGATCGACGTCGGCTGGACCGGGCACCCGCAAACCGTCGGATACCTTCTAACTGACGACTGATCTATTCGTCTCAACATAGCGAAATCTAGCAGGAACGAGTTGAGGTTTCTGTCTCAAGCCTATGTGATTCGAACTATGTCCTACCAGCCTGCTCCTGATCGTTACCAACGTCTACCTTATGCCCGATGCGGAAACAGTGGCCTCAAGCTCCCCCTCGTTTCGCTTGGGTTGTGGCACAATTTCGGCGGCGTTGATCCCCTTGAGAACCAACGTGCCTTACTCCACCACGCCTTCGATCTTGGTATCACCCATTTCGACCTCGCCAACAACTACGGTCCACCTCCCGGATCCGCCGAAGCGAACTTCGGTCAGATTCTAAAACAGGATTTCGCCGGATACCGTGACGAACTCGTCATCTCGACCAAGGCCGGCTACGGCATGTGGGAGGGGCCTTATGGCGACTGGGGTTCGCGCAAATATGTGCTCACCTCTCTGGAGCAGAGTCTCCGGCGCATGCAGTTGGACTACGTGGATATTTTTTATCATCACCGTCCCGATCTGGAAACTCCGCTCGAGGAAACGATGGGAGCACTCGCGACCGCAGTGCAAAGCGGCAAGGCCATCTATGCAGGCATTTCCAACTATGATGCTGATCGCACGCGCGAGGCCGCCAAGTTGCTGCGAAAGATGGGCGTGCCCCTGCTCATCCATCAACCCGTATACAACATGTTCAATCGCTGGGTGGAACCCGAGTTGCTGCCCGCGCTTACTGAAGTGGGTGCCGGTTGCATTCCGTTCTCGCCGCTCGCTCAAGGCCTGCTCACCAATCGCTATCTTGATGGCATTCCCACTGATTCACGGGCAGCCAAACCCTCGGGTTTCCTCCAATCCGACAGCGTGACACCGGAGGTGATGAAACAAGTCAACGCACTCAATAATCTCGCCATCGCCCGCAACGCCACCCTCGCCCAATTCGCGGTGCTTTGGCTGCTCCGTCGTCCGGAAATCACCACCGTGCTAATCGGCGCGAGCAAGATCAGCCAACTCGATGACATTCACGCGGGCGTGCAACTCCCACCGCTCACCACTGACGAGATCGAACAGGTTGAAAATATTCTATCCTCCTAGGACACCATGCCAGCTATCTGTCGATTGGATACATCGACTTGATCTGCATTTCGTGACGATCAGCGAAGTTAGAGAAGCGCGCATCGCCTCGCTCTGCGCAACAGAGCTTGAATCGTCTCGGTGAAAAGAATGTCCTGAGGGCATGTCAACGTTACCCCGGCTAATCCTCGGCATCCTGCTAATCGGTGCCCTCACTATCCGCCTAACCGCCACCGCGCCAACCCCAGTGGCCACACCGGATGGCATGAACCAGCTCTACGCCGATTACTGGGAGGAGTTCCTCCGAGCCAATCCGATCATGGCGACCTTCGTAGGAGATAATCGATTCAACGATCGATATGGCGCGACCACTTCAGCCGAAGATCGAAAAGCCACTCGCGAGCTCGCGAAAAAATATCTCCAGCAAACTACGGATCTCGATCCCATCGCGCTCCCACCAGAAGACCGGATTAGCTACGATCTTTTCCGCTACCAACTGCGGGCCGATCTTGAGTCACTGAACTACCCTTCGCATCTGCTCCCAATCAATCAGATGTCCAGCATGCATCTGATCCTGGCGCAGTTTGGCTCAGGGCAACTCGCACAACCGTTTAAGACCGTGCAGGACTACGACAACTGGCTCGCTCGCGTGGCCGATTTCGCGCCTTACGTGGAGGGCATCATCGCCGATATACGCACGGGGATCGAACAAGGCATCGTCCTCCCCAAAGCCTTAGCCAAGCCGATCATCCCCCAACTCACCGCCATCGGAACTCCGGATCTGACGAAAAACGTTTTCATGAAACCGGTGAATCAGTTTCCGGAAGGTTTCTCCGATGAAGATCAGATTCGCCTCACCGCCGCCTATAACGTAATGGTTGGTGATGAGATCGTGCCCGCATACCAGCGACTCCACGACTTCCTGAAAAACGAATACCTTCCCGCGTGCCGTGACACCGTCGGGTTAAGTGATCTTCCCGGAGGAGCCGAATGGTATGCGTTTAAAGTGCGCACCTCGACGACCACAGATCTCACCCCAGAACAGATTCATGAAATCGGCCTCAAGGAAGTCGCTCGCATCCGCACTTTGATGGAAGAGGCCAAAAAGAGTGTCGGATTCGACGGCTCGCTCGCCGATTTTTATCGTCACCTCGATGAAGACCCTACGCTGAAATTCCAAACCCGCGAAGAAATGCAAGCGGCCTACGAAGGCATGCGCGAACGCGTCAGCGCAGCCGTGCCGCAATTTTTCGGTCGCACCCCGAAGACACCTTTCGAGATCAGACAAATGGAAGCCTTTCGCGAAAAGAGCGCGCCGCCCGCCCAATACAATCGCGGCCTACCCGATGGCTCGCGCCCCGGCATATTTTATTTCAACGCCTATCAACCCGAGACCCGCTCACGCTACACCACCGAAGCCTTCTTTGCGCATGAAGCGATTCCCGGGCATCACTTCGAACTCAGCCTCGCCTCCGAACAAGCCGGACTCCCCGCTTTCCGCCGGTTTGGCGGCGAGACGGCCTACAGTGAAGGCTGGGGCCTTTACAGCGAAATGCTGGGGAAAGAAATGGGCCTCTACGTCGATCCCTATCAATGGGTTGGTCGCCTCTCTGCGGAGATCTGGCGCGCGTGCCGATTAGTTATCGATACCGGTCTTCACGCCAAAGGTTGGACGCGCGAGCAAAGCATCGCCTACTTCCTTGAAAACACCCCGCAAAACGAAGCCGTTGCGATTCAAGAAGTTGAACGCTACATCGCCATCCCCGGCCAAGCTCTAAGCTACAAGATCGGTGAACTCAAATTACTCGAACTGCGTGCCCGCGCCGAAACCACTCTCGGCGACGATTTCGACATCCGCGCCTTCCACGACGAAATCCTCGCCCACGGCTCCGTGCCGCTAAGCGTGCTCGAATCCGCCGTAGATCGTTGGATCGCAGCGCAGAAAAACTAGGCGCGACCTCAATCGATCACAATTTTCAAGACCACCTATCAAGAACGATCCACGACGATACCCGAACGGATCACTTGATGAATTTTCCGCGTATTACGGATATCATCCAACGGATCACCATCAAGGATGACCAGATCGGCTAATTTCCCCGGCGCGATCGAGCCGAGTTGATCTGACTGGTTGAGCGCTTTCGCGGCGTTTCTTGTAGCTCCAGTTAAGACAGCCGCCGGAGGCACGCCCGCTTCAACCAGAAGTTCAAATTCCTGATGCATAGACAAACCCGGTGGGCACAGTGGAACCGGTGTATCCGTGCCCACCATCAAGGTGACCCCCGCACGATATAAACGAGCCGTAAGCTCGCAGAGCTTATCGTATTGCCGGCGACGCAACTCACGGGTCGTTTCCGGTAGCGGAGCCGAGGCCACCATTTTCAACCAACCTTCTCGCATCCGGTCCGGCATAAATTGCAGATCGGGATGTTGCTGCACTTCCGGCAAGTCGCGCAGAAGAACCCAATTTTTATAAACCACCAAAGTGGGCGTGACCGCGACATCGTGACGAACCAAGGAGTCAATCAACGCCGTTACTCGCGGATGATCCAAATCCAAATCGGCCTTGATTTCCAACAGTTGCCGCTCCATCGCGGCCAATTCGTCGGGAGGAATTCCGGGCCGCTCGTGCAGCTCGGGCCAACGGGGTGATCCCGGCGGCAGGATAAACTCAAGCAGGCTCTCCGTGTGTTCGAGACTATCAACCCCATCCGCAATCGCGTCCTGCGCACGGTAGCCCCACTGCAAATGAGCCGTCACCCACTTGCCGTGGCGATGCGCTTCCTGAATAACCGCGTGGCCCACTGTTCGCTCCACGCTCGTGTAGAGCTTAATGGTCTGAACCCCCGCCAGATCCATCTCTCGAATAAACTCCGGCACCTGATCAACGTCGGTTAGAGACTTGCTAACGAAGGCGTGATACGGATGCGCCCCCTCGATCAAGGGGCTACTCATAAACAAACGAGGACTGTTTTCTGGATGAGCCTCCGAGTGTTGGTGCAAAAGTTTTTGCGCGGTGAGTTCGTCGCCGACATCGCGCAGAGCGGTGATCCCATTCGCCAGAAAAAGCGGAAACACCTCGTCACCAGTGATCCCTAAATCACGCAAGACATGGACGAGATGCACATGAGCATCGATCAACCCGGGAATAATCCACTTGCCCTCCGCTTCGATGATTGTCGCACCAGTTGGCGGGATCAATCCGCCACCAGCTGGGAGCACCTCAACGATCCGATCTCCCTCGACTGTAATCGCCCCGACCGGACGCATTTCCCCAAGGTCAGGATCAAATAGACTACCCCCTCGAATAAAGAGATGAGACTCGGCAACGGTGTTTGGAAAAGTCATGGGCTCAAACCTTGGCTTAGGTCACCTCCCTAGACTCAATCGATCGCCTTCACCGATTTGACATTCCACTTCGTCACCGTGAGACCCTTCGCACTACGAGTGCTGACAGGGACCTTGGTCAGATCGAAATCAAATTCACGGATACGTGCCCCACCACGTCCATCAAGGCCAATGTGCAGATTCTGAGGCATGGATTTCTCATCCTTACTTACTTTGAAATAGATGACCTTTGATCCCTCGCTCTTCACGAGAGGATAGAGCTTATCGCGGGAAAGCCCACCGATCTGGAAACGTTTGGCGAAGGCTTTGCCCGAGGCCTTATCCTGGTAAACCATCGTGTAGAAATGGGTATCACCATCCTGCGGCAAGATATCGAGATGGATGATGTTGCGCCCCATGAACACCTTGTCGGCGACCTTAGTCACCTTGAGTGAACCATCGCGCATGAAACACACCACACTATCCATGATCGTGCACTCCTTGACGAAGTCGTGCTGGCGCCAGTTCAAACCGATGAATCCTCCACTGCGGTCCACATAGAGCCGCTGATTAGTGGCGACGACATCGGCTGCATTGATCTGCTCGATATCGTCGTAGGACGTGCGACGTTTGATGCCCTTGCCATACTTGGCTTGGATCGTTTCGAACCACTTGATCGCGTAGGGAATGAGGTTCTTGAGGTCGTGCTTCACGGCCTTAATTTCCTCCTCGATCTTCTTGATTTGCTCCTCGGCTTTGAAGCGATTGTAGGCGGAGATGCGCTTGATCCGGATCTCGGTTAGGCGCACGACATCGTCATCAGTCACCTCGCGCTTCAAGCCCTTGATGAAGGGTTTTAACCCCTCGTGAATTTCTTTGAGCACATCTTCCCACGTCTGAGATTTTTCGATCCGACGATAGATACGTTCCTCGATAAAGATCCGCTCCAGTGAATCCCAATGCCACTGCTGTTCGAGTTCGCCGAGTCTGATTTCGAGCTCTAGTTTTAGCAGCCCAAGTGTGCGATCCACACTGCGACGCAGTATTTCTTTTATCCCGATGAAGTGCGGTTTATCTCCCTCGATCACACACGCCGCCGGCGAAATGCTCATCTGACAATTCGTGAACACGTAGAGCTGCTGGATCACTTTGGCGGGTTTGCTCCCCGGCGGTAGATGCACAAGGATCTCCACCTGATCGGCCGTGTTATCATCAACCTTCTTCACCTTGATCTTACCCTTGGTGTTGGCCCCCAGAATCGATTCAATCAACGATACGGTATTGGTGCCAAAGGGTAATTCGGTGATCGCCAACAACGTCTTGCTGCGAGTCTCGATCTTTGCGCGAACCTTTACCTTACCCCCACGTTCGCCGTCATTGTATTCCGAAAAATCTGCGATCCCACCGGTGCGGAAATCCGGAAAAATTCGAAACGTTTTTCCCTGCAGATGATTGATCGAGGCGCGACAAATGTCGTTGAAATTATGAGGCAGAATCTTCGTCGCGAGACCGACCGCGATTCCTTCCGCACCTTCCAAAACGGTGATCGGGAATTTCGCCGGTAGCGTGACTGGTTCCTTCGCGCGACCATCATAGCTGAGCTGCCAAGTTGTCGTCTTCGGATTAAACAGCACCTCGCGCGCAAAGGGCGTCAGACGCGCTTCAATGTAACGCGAGGCCGCCGCATCATCGCCCGTCAAATGGTTACCAAAATTCCCCTGCGGCTCAATTAGCCAGCTGCGTTGAGCAATCGCGACCAACGCCGCGCAAATCGAGGCATCACCGTGGGGGTGAAAACGCATCGTCGCGCCGACCACATTAGCCACCTTATGAAAACGTCCGTCGTCCATATCCCACAAAGTGTGAAGCACGCGGCGTTGCACTGGCTTGAGACCATCATCGATATGCGGGACCGCGCGATCGAGAATCACGTAACTCGCATACTCGAGATACCACTTGCGGTAAAGCCCCTCCAAAGGCGCGGTGCCAGGGTTCGCCTTCTCGGACGGCCGGGCCGAATCACCATCGGGAACAACCTCCTGTGCCTCTGCGGCGGAAGCAGAGTCGGTCACCTCGGAAACTGGCTCCGTAGTCGGCACTCCCTCTGCGTCGAGAGGGAGCTCTGGTTGATCGGAATTATTGGGAGAGTTGCGTTTGGCCATTGAGGCGAGTGAAAGAGGTTATGCTTCGATGACGTCTTTCTCGACGTAAAGATTATCGATGATGAAATTCTGGCGAGCGGGAGTGTTCTTACCCATGTAAAAGGAGAGCAGATCGTCGCTGTCGTGAAGGTTACTGAGTGAAACCGGTTCGAGTTTGATCTTATCACCGATGAAGTCCTTGAACTCCCCTGCTGAGATTTCGCCGAGCCCCTTGAATCGCGTGACCTCCGCAGCCTTGCCAATCTTAGTCATCGCGGTCCGTCGCTCCTCATCAGTGTAACAATAATAAGTGGCCTTCTTGTTGCGCACTCGAAACAGCGGTGTCTCCAAAATCGACAGATGACCGCGCGTGATGAGATCGGGAAAGAACTTCACGAAAAACGAGATCAACAGCAGACGGATGTGCATGCCATCCACATCGGCATCAGTCGCGATCACGACTTTGTTGTAACGCAAACCATCCAACCCATCCTCAATATTCAGTGCAGATTGGAGGAGATGAAACTCCTCGTTCTCGTAGATGACTTTTTTCTTTAGCCCGAAAGTATTGAGCGGCTTACCCTTCAGAGCAAAGACCGCCTGCGTCTGCACATCGCGACACGAGGTCAGAGAGCCGGCTGCCGAATCGCCCTCTACGATAAAGAGCGAGCTCTCTTCGTTGCGGCTACCTTTCTGCCCAAGATGCTGGCGGCAATCGCGCAGCTTGCGGTTGTGCAGATTAGCCTTCTTCGCACGATCTTTCGCCAGCTTGCGAATGCCTGCGAGATCCTTGCGCTCGCGCTCACTTTCCTGAATACGACTTAAGATCGCATCAGCGGTGGCTTTGTTTTTGTGCAGGTAAACATCGAGCTCCTGCTGCACAAACTTACCGATAAAATCCTTGATCGTCGGTCCATCAGGTCCGACATCGCTTGAGCCGAGCTTGGTCTTGGTCTGCGACTCAAACACCGGCTCTTGGATGCGGACTGAGATCGCTGCGATTATCGACTGACGGATGTCCGCCGCCTCGAATTCTTTCTTATAAAAATTGCGCACGGTCTTCACGACGGCTTCGCGAAACGCGAGCTGGTGGGTGCCGCCCATCGTGGTGTGCTGGCCATTAACGAAGGAGAAGTATTCCTCGCCGTAATGCGCGCCATGGGTCATCGCGATTTCGATATCTTCACCCTCCAAATGGATGATGGGATAGAGCGTTTCGCCGGTGAGTTTTTTCTCCAGCAGGTCCTTGAGGCCATTGGCCGATTTGAAGGACTTACTGTTCAGCGTGAGGGTGAGACCACGATTGAGAAACGCGTAGTTCCACATCATGTCCTCGATGTATTCCATCCGGAATCGGAAGTCTTTACCGAAGAGTGAATCGTCGGGTGTAAACTCGATGATCGTGCCATCGCGCTCGGTGGAATTGCCGACTTTGTGATCTTTCGTGAGTTTGCCTTGGCTGAATTCGACGACCTTGGTCTTCCCCTCGCGCACGGATTGGGCGCGATATTCAAGCGAGAGCGCGTTGACGGCCTTCTGGCCTACGCCATTCAAACCGACGGCCTTTTGAAAGGTGTTATTGTCGTATTTCGCACCGGTATTGATCACGGAAACACACTCGGCGAGCATACCCAACGGGATGCCGCGACCGTAATCGCGCACCGCCACCGTGCGTTCGTGGATGTGGATCTCGATGCGCTTACCATTCCCCATCGCAAATTCGTCGATGGAGTTGTCGACCGTCTCCTTGATCAGCACATAGATGCCATCCTCCACTTGCGCGCCGTTTCCCAATCGCCCGATATACATCCCCGGTCG
>Ga0075118_10002370_pt1 | contig 12013 bp, 9 predicted proteins | sample AntAceMetag02UKE_FD_69794 | JGI IMG/M metagenome (GOLD analysis project Ga0075118, IMG submission 69794) | Saline lake microbial communities from Ace Lake, Antarctica - Antarctic Ace Lake Metagenome 02UKE | ecosystem: Environmental > Aquatic > Non-marine Saline and Alkaline > Saline | place...
GTATGATGTTGTCTCGGTGTTTTCTGGTAACTTAGACCAATGACGGAATCCTTTGGGAATTAAAACTCGATCGGGCATCTCGGTCGCTTCGACTTGTCGGATGGGTTTTCCGTGGGTTTGACAGTGCCAGCGCTCACGTCGCGCATCGGCGATGATGCAGGCTTCCGAGTTTTGGAGAGCTGCAGCGACGAGTTCGAGGCTGTGATAAGAATAGGTCGCGCGTGGCGAAAGCACGTTCCAAGTCCGGATGGCCATGGCTGAGGTGCGAATACCTAAGATAGAGCCGGGGCCAGCGCAGAAGGTGACCGCAGATACGCTTGTGGGTTTGATGCCAAGCTGATCGATGCAAGAGAAAATACCGGTGCCAGCTTCGGTATCGGCAGAGGCCCAGCGCGCCTCGTGTTGGCGCGAAAGCAAGCCGACTTGGATACGGCTGGAAGCGGCATCAAGAAGCAGGAGAGATGAGTGGGAATCAAGGAGTTGCCTCAGGCTGGGCATAGGGCTCTACCAAAGGTCGCGAGGCGGGTTGCTGCAAGCGCGCAGAATCCATCATTGACCGGGTAGGGGTGAGGAGTAGGCTGACCAATTCTTTATATTAATCTCTTTATCTGAAATCTGTGAACGTCCAACTAAATTCCATCTCCGATACCCGTAAGAGCCTCGTCGCCACGCTTGATAAGAGCGAAGTCGATACTGAGCACCAAGCCGTGGTGAAGGAGTTTGCCAAGCAAGCACGCATCCCTGGGTTTCGTCCTGGAAAGGCTCCAGCCGCGATGATCGCCAAGCGTTTCGCTAAGGATATCGCCGAGGAGTTCAAGCAGAAGGTCACCTCGAAGGCCTACCGTGATGCCTTGGAAGAGCATAAGCTCGATGTTCTCAACATCGTGAATGTTGAGCCGGGCACGATCGAAGCGGGTTTGTCTGCCGCCATTACGATTACGGTTGATGTGCGTCCTGAATTTGAGTTGCCCGAATATAAGGGGCTGAAAACTGAAATCACTTCGACTGATGCGACGGACGATGAAGTCGAAAAGGCGATCGATCAATTACGCGGTGAGCGCTCCGAATTTAATGTCGCTGAACGTGAAGGCAAAAAGAGCGATTATGTGAAACTCTCCTACGAAGGTTCGATCGATGGCAAGGCGATCGCTGAACTCGTTCCGGACAAGCAGATCTACGGCAAGGTCCCGCAAACATGGGAAGAGGTTGAAGGCGAACACGAAGGCGTGATCCCGGGCTTGGGTAAGCACCTCGCGGGTCTAAAAGCTGGTGACAAGAAGGATGTGGAAATCGAATTTCCGGCAGAGTTTGCCACGGCACCAGATCTGGCGGGTAAGAAAGCTACCTATGCCGTGGAAGTGCAGGAAATTCGCGAACGCGTAATGCCAGCCTTGGACGAAGCCTTTTTCAAAGCGAACCAAGCGGATGATCTCGAAGGTCTGAAGAACAACGTTCGCAACAGCATCAAGATGCAGAAGGAGCAGCGTAACATCTCCGAGCAGCGTCGTCAGGTAAACGAGGCGATGTTGGCCGAGCTGAAGTTTGATGCACCTGAATCGTTGGTCGAAACTGAGACGCAAAATGTGCTTCGCCAGTTTATCGAAGAGAACATGCGTCGTGGGATGCCTCAGGATCAGTTCGAGAAGGATAAGAAGGAACTCACCGAGAATGCGAAGAAGGCTGCCGTGGGCAGAGTGAAGATGCAGCTCGCTTTGGCCAAGATCGCCGAAGCGGAAAAACTTCAGGTCGATGAGAACGATATCAATGGTTTCATTCAACGCGAAGCGATGCGCACGCAGCAGAAGCCGGATCAACTGGTGAAGGAACTCTCGAAGAATCGCGACGCGCTTCAGTCGGTGCAGCAATCTATCATTTTCGACAAGGCAGTTGATTTCCTCGTTTCTAAGGCTACGGTGACTACAGTTGAACCGAAGGCATAAATCCCAGGAATAACCAGTGAGCTATTACGTCCCTATTGTCCTAGAAAATACCGGTCGCGGTGAGCGATCGATGGATATCTATTCACGATTGTTGAAGGATCGTATCATTTTTATCGGCACGCCGATTGATGACACGGTCGCCAATTTGGTAATCGCGCAGATGTTCTTTCTGCAGATGGAAGATCCCAAGAAGGATATCCAGCTCTACATCAATTCACCCGGTGGTGTGGTCACAGGCGGTATGGCCATCTACGACACCATGAATTTCCTGCAGTGTGATATCGTTACTTACTGCGTGGGTATGGCTGCCAGCATGAGCACAGTATTACTTGCGGCCGGCACCAAGGGGAAGCGCTATGCGCTGCCAAATAGCAGGATGATGATTCATCAACCTTCGGGTGGAGCAGGTGGTCAAGCGGCAGATATATCCATTGCGGCACGTGAGATTCTGCAGTGGCGTAAAACTCTCAGCGAAGTTCTCGCTAAGCATACCGGCAAAGATGCCGAGCAGATTCAAAAGGATTCAGATCGCGACAAGTATATGAGTGCAATGGAGGCCAAAGAATATGGCTTGGTTGATCATGTAGTCGAATCGACCAAGGAAGTAGAGAGTGTTTCAGTCCAGCCAGCTGCTTGAACCGATAGCTGATAGTATCGACATTTTAGGCGAACCTAGAGACCTTACAACATGGCTAAATCCTCACGCATGACCCTCTGTTCTTTCTGCGGTAAATCGCAGTCTGAGGTGAAGAAGATCATCGCAGGTCCGGGCGTGTATATTTGCGACGCGTGCGTGAACGTGTGTAAGACGATTATCGATCGTGAGGTAAAGGCGCCAGAAGAGGCCGAAGGAGAGAATAAGCCGGCGTTTCGCTTAATTAAGCCAAGCGATATCAAGAAAACACTAGATGATTTCGTAATTGGGCAAGATCACGCCAAAAAAGTGCTCTCTGTAGCGGTCTATAACCACTACAAGCGACTCAATTTCGATGCTCACCAACCCGCTCGTGATGGCGTCGAGCTGTCGCCCGAGTTTAGCGATGTTGAAGTTGAGAAGAGTAATATCTTGCTCGCTGGTCCTACTGGCACAGGGAAAACACTATTGGCGCGTTCATTAGCCCGTGTGCTTGATGTGCCCTTTGCGATTGCCGATGCCACGACGTTGACCGAGGCCGGTTACGTTGGTGATGACGTGGAAAATATTGTCCTGCGTCTCCTCCAAAATGCGAACTACGATGTGAAACGTGCCGAATGCGGAATCATCTATGTAGATGAGATCGATAAGATCGGTCGCAAGACCGAAAACGTTTCGATTACCCGCGATGTTTCTGGGGAAGGTGTGCAACAGGGACTGCTGAAAATTTTGGAAGGTTCGGTTTGCAATGTGCCACCACAGGGTGGGCGTAAACATCCCAATCAAGAGTATGTTCAGATCAATACGGCGAATATCCTCTTCATCTGCGGGGGTGCGTTTGCCGGACTGGATGACATTGTTAAACGCCGTCGGGGGCACAATTCGCTGGGCTTTGCCTCAGCTGCGACTCGTCAGGAAGAAGCCCTGACGGCAGAGCAATTGATGAAAGAGATCGCGCCGGAAGATTTGGTGCGCTTCGGAATGATCCCCGAATTTATTGGTCGTTTGCCGGTGATCTCTGTCCTCGACCAACTTTCGATCAAAGATCTGGAGAAGGTTTTGCTCAACACGAAGAACGCCATTGTTAAGCAATACACTAAACTGTTTGCAATGGATGGCGTGCGACTGCGATTTACGCCTGACGCGATCAAAGGGATCGCTCAGAGAGCGATTGATTTGAAGACGGGGGCCAGAGCTCTTCGATCGATTATGGAGACTGTCATGCTCGAAGTGATGTATGAAATTCCGCAACTCGACGATGTAGAGGAAGTCGTAATTGATGCCGCTGCGGTGGCAGGAAAGCGTCGCCCCACTATTCGTCGCACGAAGAAAGTTCCGGCTCGGAAAGACGCTGCGTGATCTAAGAGCCACTGCTAACAAAAAAGCCCCGCGATTAACTGCGGGGCTTTTTGTTGGTTGAGTGGTAAAACTTACCAGTGAGCGTAGTCACCTTTTTCGAGGGATTTTGCGAACTCCATCAAGAGGAGGATGGTGCGCTCGATATCCTCAAGATCGACCATTTCGCTTGGCGTATGCATGTAACGCAGAGGCACACTGATTAATCCGGTGGCCACTCCGCCTCTTGTCGTCTGGATCGCGCGGGCATCTGTGCCGGTAGGGCGAGGGTCTGCTTCGAGTTGATAAGGAATTCCAGTTTTTTTGGCGGCAGTAAGGAGGCGTTGATAAATTTTCGGGTTGATATTAGCACCCCGACATATGATGGGACCACCACCGAGCTTCGTTTCGCCATACTTACGATTATCGCAATCAGGATGGTCGGTCGCATGGCCGACATCGATCGCCACTGCGATGTGCGGATTAACTGCGTGGGCTGCAGTGGTGGCACCACGCACGCCGATCTCTTCCTGAGAAGTGCCGACACTGACGAGCTTGGCGGCGAGATTGGCTTTTTCCTTCGAGAGACGAATCAATGTTTCTCCAACGATGTAGGCTCCGGCCTTGTTGTCGAAGGCGCGAGCTGCTCCGATACTGCCATTGATGAGTTGCAGCTCGTGATCGTAGGTAGCGACATCGCCGATGGCCACTCGCTCCAGTGCTTCGGCTTTATCGGCGACTGCAATATCGATCCACATTTCATGTTTCTCGGGGACTTTCTTGCGATCCTCAGGAGTCATAAGGTGAATCGCACGTTTGCCGGTAACTCCGACAACGGGGCCATTGGCCGTTTGGATAATGACGCGCCGCCCGGAAACCACGGTCAGATCATGACCACCAATGGTGTCGAAATAGAGAAATCCCTGTTCGTTGATAAAAGTGATGATGAGACCAAGTTCATCGAGATGACCCGCGAGCATGAGCACGGGGTCGCCATTAGGGTTCAGAGTCGCAATCCGATTCCCCATAGGGTCATTCGTGTAGGCATCGGTGGCAGGTTTAACATGTCGATCAAAGACCGTTTGAGCTTCCGACTCATATCCTGAAGGAGATTTCGCTTTGAGCAGTTCACTGAGGAACTTAGGGACTTGGTAATTTGACATGGAGAGACAATCAGCGAGAGCGATGCTAGGTTCAAGACGAGAGAGCTAGGGAGTTGGGATTCAGGACAGGTTAATTGGTTTGAAAATGTAGTCGTAGCTAACGGTTGGAGTTTTTGGTGCCTTGCTGTCAATGGGAGTTATGTCGTATTGGAGGGGAGAGAGGAGTTCCATGATCCCAGCTATTTCTTCATCACTGTGCATACCGATTACAAGTGTGGGGCGGCATTTCCGTAATGTATCCTTCGCTCCTAATAGTGCCTTGTGGCCATGTCCCTCGACATCAACTTTGATGAAATCAGGAGGAAATATCTTTCCACTCGCGACGAGGTCGTCGAGTCGCACCGTGGCGACATCCGCAGTTTCGATCGTTTCGTTCCATGTTTCATTCTCATAGGCGAGGTGAGAGGTCGTAGTTTCCATCCCTTCATAATAAAACATACGCTGTTGTCCCTGGTTTTCACTCACGGCACAGGGGAATAGGGAAACGTGATCGAGTTTGTTGCGAGTGACGTGAAGTTTTAGACGAGAAAAACTTAGAGGGTTCGGTTCAAAGGCGGCGACGGATCCGGTGGGGCCAACACGACATCCTAGCCCAACTGCGTAAATGCCATAGTGGCTACCAAGATCCCATACGTGCATTCCAGTCCAGTCTTCATATAATCCGCACACCTGTTCTTGCTCCTCGGATTCATGGGTTCCTCTCCAATACGAAGTCCATGGGTAGAGCGACCAAAGCGCCCCTTTGGCGACGCCACTTTTAACGCGGATTGGTAAACGTCCGATGAAAGAACCTGCGATGAGATCTCGGAGAAACTTAGACATATCAAGAAGAGGATATTTTTTCGGCGATATCCTCTAGGGGATAGGTGATGATTTCGGCCAACGTAGGATGATACCAAGGGGCACGAAGCATATCGAAGACGGTGGCACGCATCGCGAGGGGAGTGGTGAAACAATGGATTAATTCCCCGGCGTCCTTGCCGACGATCTCCGCTCCGAGGATTCGTCCTTTGGTGGAATCTGCGAATACCTTCACGTAGCCATACTTGGCCTCCATGAGAATAGATTTTCCGTGATCATCGAAAGGGTAGGATTCTGCGAGGTATGGGACGTTTTCGGCTTTTAGTTGAGATTCTGTTTTACCGATAGTCGCGAGCTGTGGATCGGTAAACACCACACCGAGTAGGAGGTCGTAATCGACAGGTTTTAGTTTGCGAAGCCCGTGGGCGTGTCTGGCGGCGAGTTCTCCCTGTTGGATCGCAACGTGCACGATTTCGTGAGGACCTGAGCAGTCACCCGCAGCGTAGATATGAGGCGTGGTCGTTTGCTGCCAACGGTTCGTGATGATTTGTCCGCTGTTCCGAGTTTTTACCCCAGCCGTCTCGAGCTGCAGATCGGCCGTATTGGGCGAACGACCCAGGGCGTTGAAGCCATGGGCAGCACGTCGTGTGACTAATTTGCCCTGATGCTTGAATTTCACACTAAAGCCTTGGAGTGTCCGCTTGACCTCCCGCAGCTCGGTTCCGGTAAACAGTTCAATTCCTTCATCTCGAAAGGCCTGTTCAACGACCTTGGCAGCTTCGGGAGAATGATCACGCAAGATATGTTGGCTGCGTTGAATGAGGATAACGCGGGATCCGATTCGACTAAGAAATTGCGCCAACTCGCATGCGACGATGCCGCCACCGAGAACAATGACGCTTTTCGGTATAAAATCTAAATCCAACACTTCATCGCTAGTCCAAAAATTCGCTTCGCGAAGACCGAGGATATCTGGAGTGCTGACCGAAGAACCAGTTGCGATGAGAAATTTCTTGGCCCGCAGTTTAGTGTCGTTGCTCAGTTCAACGGTTTGCTTATCAATGAAACGGGCCCTGTGTTGATGGAGATCGAATTTGGCGTTTTTGATCTGCTTCTGGCGATGGGTAGCAAAGTCGCCGATGATCTCCCGTTTGCGTGCGTGGACCGCTTTCATGTTAGCGCGAGCTTGCGGAATGCTGAGCCCAAACTTCTTGCCCATTTTCGCGTGATGGAGCACGTCGGCAGCATAGAGCAGCGTTTTGGAGGGCATGCAGCCTCGAAGGATACAGAGCCCTCCCAGTTCTTGAGCGCCATCGATGACAGCGGTTTTCATGCCCTGTTCAGTGGCTACTCTGGCGGCATTGAAACCCGCTGAACCTCCGCCAATAATTACAAAATCGTAGTGTTTCATGTAAAAATCAAAGATACGTCGACCCGATGTGTAACAGAACGCGGCTGGATCATTCGATCCGTTTCGTTCTGCGGTAGATTTTAGCGACCTTTACCGAAGAGCATAATATGGATCGTCTTTAATACGATCGCCGCATCGAGGAGGAACGAAAAATGCCGGATGTAATAGAGGTCATATTCGAGTTTTCGAATCGTATCCTCCATATTCGCCCCATAAGGGTAATTGACCTGAGCCCAACCGGTGATGCCGGGCTTCACAAGGTGGCGAAAATGATAACAAGGGATTTCATTACCGTAACGCTCGACGAGTTCGTCCCATTCAGCTCGTGGTCCAATGAGACTCATCTCACCCTTTAGCACGTTCCATAATTGAGGCAGTTCATCCAAACGTGATAAGCGCAGGAAGTTTCCTACTTTGGTGATCCGGGTATCGCCTGGTTGGGTGTATTTATCGTCTGACTCCTGATTCGTTCGCATGGTGCGTAGCTTGAAAATGCGAAATGGTATCTTGTTCCGACCGATACGAAGTTGTGTGAAAAAAACGGGACCACGATCATCGAGCCAAATAGCAATGGCGCTCAGAAGGATCAAAGGGCTGAAGAATATGAGTCCTGAAATTGACAGAAGCACATCGCTGGCACGTTTGACTCTTTCAAATACAGGCTCACGGGCGATGGGGAATCCTTCTTGGAAAAGCCAGGTGTGATTAAGTCGATAAATGGGAATCTTTCGCCAGTGGACTTGGTGAAATAACTCCAAAGTATATGTGGGGACCCCACTGAAGTAGAGGCGGATCAACCGTTGAGAAATGTCGTCCAATAGGTCGCGACTGGATTCGCGTAAAACGATTGCATCGACTCCGAATTCCCCCGATTCGATATCGGTGAGGACCTCGTGGAAGGGGCGCGTTGACAACTCTGCTGGAGCTGCGAAGGGCGGCCGCGAGGGTTCTTCTTTGGTATCAGGAATTGAATATACCACCGGCTGGTCGATGCCAGTTTTTTGACACTCGATCTGAAATTCGAGGCAACTCGTGACGTCTCCGACAAACACGATGCTACGGATTCCCCGGGCTTTAACGGCCCGCGAATAGGTGATGCGTCGGTAACTGAGCGTAACAGGTATGAGTATAAGGTAAGAAAGCAGGATGACGGCACGACTTGACTGGAGTTCATAGCCGGCGGGAATAATCGCGAAAGTCAGGAGTAGGGTTACCAGTAATGCCACGAGAAGGCCGATGGCGTGCTGGCTGGTGTAAACCAAACTCATCATATCGGTTTGAGCCTTATATCCGTCGATCAGATATATGGCGATCATGCTGATGAACAAGGGGATGAGAAGCGGCAGGACCACAATACCTTCGCTGAGCCCACGATGGAGTAGTGCGCCATTGAAGCATCCCAATATGGCGATAATATCGAAAAATAGGATTCCGAGAGTGGATTTACGCAATACAGCCATGTATCAATTTAGTGTAGGTGGACGGACATTCACGGCAAGACTGCGCTCTCGATTGATCAGTTCATGCCAAGAATCCAAGGCGTGAGCAAAATCATGGGTAAGGGCAAACTTAGCAGTATTTTCAATGTATCGCTGGCGAAGTCCCAAGTCGCCAGTCATGCGACGGAGTGAGGCGGCGATCCCTGTCGAATCATTTGGAGTGAAGCACTCTCCCAGTTGCTCATTTTCAATCGTTTGGGCGATGCCACTGGACTTCGGTCCGATGAAAATTGTCGGTTTGGAGACCGCAAAAATTCCGTATAGTTTACTAGGGTAAACGAATCCCTCACATCCACTTCGCAATGATACAAAATGGACGTCACCAAGAGACAATGTGGTATTCAGCGATTCACGAGGTTGAGAGGGGTGAAAGTGGACATGATCCAGTCCATGTGATGCGGCATACTCACGAAGAGAGTCTGCTTGGGCTCCATCCCCGATAAATACAAAGGAGATATTATCTTCAGCGTTGAACTCAGCGGCGGCTTTCATGATCGGAGTGAGGTCATGGACTCTACCTAGGTTCCCAGAATAAAGGGCGATAAATTTCCCCTCTAGTTTCCAATCGAGTTTTAGCTGCTCAACGTCTTTTGGATCGGCCGGAGGGCGCACACCTTGAGGAGGCCAATTCGAAATAATACTGCTTCTATTCGAGGATACTCTGCCAGTGATGAGCACCTGCCGCATATCTTTTCCCAGCGTCACGCAATGCCGTGCCCGGCGCCAAGATAGGTTCCGCCAGGGGATGAGTATTTTAAGCCAACGCTGTTGGGTCAGCTCGCAAGCGATTTCAGGATAGATGTCCTGCACCCAATGAAAAAAACTGACCTTTCGAGCCGAGAGTAGAGGCCAGAGTAGTGCAGCCAATAGCGGTGGATCGGTCAGGAAAATCACGGTATCTCCACGTTTGGGGTAAGTCAGGAGTTTAGCCCCTGTTCCGAGAATGAAACTTGAGAAGTCCGCGACCCGACCAAGTAAGCTTTTGCGGCCCCATCGGCTGCTTCCTATTCGATAAATAGAGACACCATTATGGTATTCATGTCTTGGGGCTGCGTTTGCGTTCGGTCGACTGGTGATAACAGAGATTTCGTGGCCTCGAGTAGCTAATCCTTGGGCCAAGTCGGTAAGCAGCTGACTGGTGGCTGGTTCCTCGGGCCAATAGAATCGATTGATGAAAATCAGTCGGGGCATCTTATTCGGAGAGGGTGGGTGGTTTACGGAGAGCTTCGTTCACAAATTGCTCGTAGCGTCGGAGGAGGAGGCAGTATCTAAAGCCGGCATCTCCATGGGTAAACCCTCCACGCAATATGTATTGATAGAAGAAACGGAACTCGGGGCGGAAGGGCAACTGGTAGCTCAATTGTTTCAATACACGTCGACGCTTCAAACGATCGCTCGAGAATAGGTTTTTGAATGGAGGTGTAGATTTTTCGGTCTGATGTTGTGCGGCCTCTTCGGAGGCGTAACGCCGATGCTTTTCAAGCCATGAGGCTTCACCTTCGGATGACAGGTCGTGTAGGTAATTCTGTGTAAGCGGAGCTAGGCACATTTCGGGGGCTTCGCGCTGTCCATGGCCCACCTGAATGAATCGGAAATTTGGCACACGAACGAGTCTGGCTTGATACGCCGGATAATCGGTGCAACGGGGAATCCAGCGACCTTCAAAAATCATTTTAGGAGCGATCCAGTATCCGTCGATTTCGGGAATATTTCGGTTCGTCACCTCTTGGCATTCCTTCCACAATTCAGGGGTCATTTGCTCATCCGCATCGAGATGGATAACCCAGGGGTGCCGAAAAGAAATTTTAGATTGGGCATGGTTTCGTTGTGCACCAAAGTTTTCAAAGGGGTGAGAGAAAAAACGAGCGCCAGAGGACTCGGCAATCTCTTGGGTACGATCAGTGGAACCCGAATCGAGCACGACGATATCGTCGCAGCCCTGCACAGAAGCAAGGCAACCGCAGAGGTTCTTCTCTTCATTTAGAGTCAAGATGACGACGGAAAGCATTGGGGGATGAGAGACGGAGTTAACCCGTGCGATTGGCTTCGATCCGACCGTAACTCAAGGCCGTGAAGAAAGCGGTCCAGAATGTGATAACGACTGCGGTGTTCCCAAAGGGGAATTCGAGCCACGCGTAAAGCAGGATCAAGCCGCATCCCCCCAGGAGGTAATTGGAAATAGCACTGCGAAAAAGTGTCTGTCGAAAATGCCACAACGGAACCAATGCGCACAGTCCTAATAAGACGGTGCCAATAATGCCGACTTCAGCAACGGATTGCAGCCAGTCGGAGTGTGCGTCGTGAAAGAACATCGGAAGGCCATCAACCGGACTGACATCGGAGGAATTATATAAAGGAAAAACAACAGGATATGAGCCCATTCCCCAACCGAAGAGTATTCGATCACCAGCCATACTTAAGGTGTCTCGATAAAGAATTGGGCGCGAACCAAACCCACTCAGAGAATTTGAAGCGGCTAGTTGCTCTTTAGTTTCGTCCAACCTCTCGTGAATGACTGGTTTCGCTAAGATGTAAGAGGCTCCCAGCACGATCAGTAAGACCGTTGCTGCGATACCAATTGGTTTACTCGCGCTCGCGTGTCGTCGCCGGTAACGTTTTAAGATCAGGGAAATCCAATGAACTAAGGCGGTACCCAATAATCCCGCTACCATCAAACTAGAGGATCTCGAGGCACTGAGAGGAACAGATATTGCTAGAAAGATCACAGATGTGCCAACCAGCACAGCCGGTGTTTTTAGGATCGCGGCTCCTTCCACGCGCCGGATGTAATGAAAGACGAGCCCAAGACCCAGAGTGACCATCAGAGTTGTGAATGCACCCCAATGATTGTGGTAAATGAAGGTCGAAAAAAACTTGGGTTGAGGTGATGCCTTCAGGCCAAAATAGAGTCCTTCAGAGTGCACTAATTTTTGAAGAGTGCCGAATACGGCTAAAGCTATTGCGTTGATCGAACACGCAAAGAGAAGGAGCCGGAAAGAGTGCCGACTCTTGATGCCTAGTTGCAGATTGAAGCAACTTAGATAGATCGCATCAAATATCCAAAGAGCGTGCAGGCTGACAAGCGGTTGGGCGCTACTCGGTAAATAGGGGGAAACTAGATTGTTTATTAAGAGTGCTTCGCCTTCGTAATACCCCACTCGAAATCCAGGGGAAAACAGCGAGAACAGGATTAATCCATTGAAGATAACCAATGGCCAAAGGGTGAATAA
>Ga0075118_10002374_pt1 | contig 12006 bp, 10 predicted proteins | sample AntAceMetag02UKE_FD_69794 | JGI IMG/M metagenome (GOLD analysis project Ga0075118, IMG submission 69794) | Saline lake microbial communities from Ace Lake, Antarctica - Antarctic Ace Lake Metagenome 02UKE | ecosystem: Environmental > Aquatic > Non-marine Saline and Alkaline > Saline | place...
GGGAGTTTTATACTCCCAAAAGCATTGTAAACCTCATTGCCGAAATGATAGAACCCTACAAAGGAATTATCTACGATCCCGCTTGTGGTTCGGGTGGAATGTTTGTGCAGTCTATGAAGTTTATAGATAACCACCACGGAGACAAAAAAGAGATTTCTATTTACGGACAAGAATATACTGCTACCACTTACAAGCTAGCTAAAATGAACCTCGCTGTTCGAGGTATTTCTGCCAATTTGGGCGCTGTGCCTGCCGATACTTTTGGAAAAGACCAGCACCCAGACCTAAAGGCTGATTTTATAATGGCCAACCCTCCTTTTAACCAAAAAGACTGGCGCGCCAAAAACGAACTTGTGGACGATCCGCGTTGGAGAGGTTACGATATACCTCCAGCGAGTAATGCCAATTACGGTTGGATTTTGAACATGGCCGCAAAGCTCTCTGACAATGGAGTAGCAGGGTTTATTTTGGCTAATGGTGCCCTCTCGGGTGGCGGTGAGGAATATAAGATTCGAAAAAAGTTAGTGGAAAATGGATTGATAGAAGCTATTGTGATTTTACCACAAAACATGTTCTATACGACAAATATTAGCGTGACAATTTGGATTCTGAACAACAATAAAAAAGAAAGAGTTGTGAAGCATCCAGATGGTACTAGAAATTACCGTGATCGACTACATGAAGTTCTTTTTATGGATTTAAGAGAAATTGGAGAGCCTTTTGAAAAGAAGTTTATTCAGTTTTCTAAAGACCATATAAAAGACATTTCCAAAACCTACCATGATTGGCAACAAGTTGACAGCGGCTACTCAGATAAGCCTGAATACTCTTATTCTGCGACTTTAGATGAAATAAAAGCAAAAGACTTTTCTCTGGTTCCAAGTAAATATATAGAGTTCGTAAATAGAGATGAAAACATTGACTTTGATACCAAAATGAAAGGTTTGCAAATCGAGTTTTCTGATTTGTTGAAACAAGAAAAAGAATCTAAAGCTGTTTTACTAAAGGTGTTTTCACAACTTGGATATGAGATCGAATTATAAAAAAATAGGCGATTGTATTCAACAAGTAAAGGTTAAAAACACTTCGGGTGAATTTGATAAATTACTAGGAATAAATATTGATAAATTTTTCATGCCTTCTGTTGCAAATGTTGTTGGAACTGATTTAACAAGATATAAAGTTGTTGCCAAGAACCAGTTTGCATGCAATAGAATGCATGTTGGTCGTGACTACCGTATACCAATTGCATTATCTCAAAGCTCAATTCCGTTTATTGTTTCACCTGCATATACAGTGTTTGAAATTACGGATTCAATAGGGTTATTGCCCGAATATATGATGATGTGGTTTTCAAGACCTGAGTTTGATAGAGAGTGTTGGTTTCATACGGATGCTGATGTACGAGGTGGTTTGCCCTGGGGGTTATTTTGCGATATTGAACTCCCCATTCCCTCAATAGATAAACAACGAGAATTTGTAGCCGAATACAACACCGTTGTAAACCGCATAAAACTCAAAGAACAACTCAACCAAAAACTAGAAGAAATAGCCCAGACGCTTTACAAACATTGGTTTGTAGATTTTGAGTTTCCCAATGAAGAGGGAAAGCCCTATAAAAGTAGCGGTGGGGAGATGGTATTTAATGAAGAGTTGGAAAAGGAAATTCCGGATGGTTGGAAAGTTGAAAACTTTGAGACAATCATGTCAATTACAAGTGGAAAAACTCCAAATAAAAAATCGAATAAAAAATCATTACAGAATCAAGTGCCTATTTATGGAGCAGGAGGGATAATGGGATATACTGATTCAGTTTTATTTAACGAGTTAATTTTATCCATTGGGAGAGTAGGTACACATGGAGTAGTTCAACGAATAGATTTTCCTTGTTGGCCTTCTGACAATACGTTAATCTTGAAAAGCTTAAAATATGAATATACATATCAAATTCTGCTCAACATAAATTATGATGAGCTTAATCGAGGTGGAGTCCAAGGTCTGATAACCCAATCTGATATTAAGGCTTTGAAAATATTAGTTCCTCCTGATGATAAGTTAGAATATTTAGAAAGAAGCAATAGTCTGTTAATGGGCCTTCAAAAATTGAAAAATGAGGAATTAATAAAATTGATGGAATTAAAGATGATAATTCTAGCAAAAATGACCAAGGTAGAACTAGAAAAAGAAATAGTTTAATGATAAATCAGACTCAATTAAACAGACTCCGAGACAACTTTTTATCGCAGCTTATTAGTGGTAAGGTTAGGGTACCGGAGGAAATGATAATAGAAACTTAATAAGATAAATACACAAACCATGAAAGACAAGATTATTGAATCAATTGAGAATCGTAACTTATTAGCATTTGACTACGATGGATTTGATCGATTTGTAGAGCCTCATACATTAGGGGTATCCAAAACTGGAAAGGAGATGCTTTCAGCTTTTCAAACAACTGGTAATAGTGCCAGAGGAAATGTTCCTTGTTGGGGGCAATTTAGTTTATCTAAGATAGAGAATTTAGAAGTTCTTGATCATGAATTTTCAGGAACTAGACCTGGATATGCTACTGGCGATAGTAGAATGGATAGAATTATTGCAGAACTTTAATTCATTTGTAATGAGATCAAAACTACTTGACATTACTATTAATAACTTGGGCTGTATCGGAAATGATGGGTTGACTGTAAATTTAGATAATATCCTTTGCCTAGTAGGTGACAATAACACTGGAAAATCTACTGTGTTAAAGGCATATGAGTTGGCTGTTGGAAGTGTTGCATATAATTCTTCAACTGATCGATGCAATTTTAATAATGAAGATACTTCAATAGAAATTACAGTGCATATTCCAGAAGGAGTAGAGAATATAGCTGAGAAGTGGAAAGAAGTTGATGGAGATTTAAGACGTGTAAGAAGTAAATGGACCTGGGATGAAACTGGTAGTAAAACCAGACAGACCTTTAATCCTGAGACTGGAGAATATGCTGAAGATGGAAACGCAGCTGGATTAGACAATGTTTTTAAAAGTCGATTGCCCGTTCCATTTAGGATCGGTGCATTGGAGAGCCCTGATTCAGAACTAAAGGAATTGCTAAAGTTAATTGTTGAGCCAATTGCCGCTGTAATAAAAAAAAGACTTGAGGATGCTGATTCAGAAATTAGTAAAGCTCTTGAAATCTTTAATGTTGAAGCTTCAAAACCTGTATTTGCAGAGAAAGATAAAATCGAAAAATATGGAAACGATATTTCTAAAAATCATGCTTCAATTTTCCCAAATTTAGGGATTGATCTATCAATTGGACTGTCTAAAATTGAAATTAATCCAATTGAATATCTGCTTAAAGGTTCTAAATTAAATATTACGGAGTTTGATCAAACAGTTAATTGGAGCCAACAAGGAACCGGTTCTAAGAGAGCTCTTTTTTGGTCATTATTGCAAGTGCGGTCTAAACTTCAAGCAATAAATAATCTAAAGCTTGAACAATTAAAAAGGTCAAAGCAAATTGAAAAAGAGATTAAAAAACTTGAAAAAGAAAGAGATAAAGCAGCTAAGGATTCTACAAAATCTGACAAAAACCTACTGATTAATGAATTGATTGAAGAATTTGAGGAGCTAAAGGTTATTGATTTTGAAGAGGTTGTGGAAAGTACAGATAGTGACCTACAACTGCCCGGTTACATGTTACTTATAGATGAGCCAGAGATAGCCCTTCATCCAAATGGGATAAGAGCAGCCTCCAAGTATTTATATGAATTAGCAAAAGATTCATCATGGCAGATAATGCTTACTACCCATAGCCCATTATTTGTAAATCCATTTGAAGATAATACGACAATTGTTCGACTAGCGAGAATAGAAGGTACTCCTTCGCCTTTGTCATATAGATCAGATAGTATTAAGTATTCTGAAGCGGAAATAGAGCAATTATCATTGTTAAATTCATTTGATCAAAATCTTGCGGAAATGTTTTTTGGCCAACATCCTATTATCGTCGAAGGAGACACTGAATTTGCAGCATTTAATAAAATATTTTCCCTTGATCCTGAAAAGTACCCTATAAGCAATCAACCATTAATTATCAGAGCTAGAGGGAAATTCACGATCCTACCTTTAATGAAAATGCTTAATCATTTCAAAGTTGATTTTTCCATACTTCATGATTCAGATTATCCTAAAAACAAGAATGGTAAAAAGAATGGTGTTTGGAGTGGTAATGAGCAAATTAGAGATGCGATTTCAAAATACAGATCTGAAGGTAGAGGTATAATACACAGAATTTCAATATCGACATTTGAAATCGAAATAAAGGGTCCAGAGGTAGATGAAAATGGTATCGTTTTGTTACCGAGTAGTAAGGGTAAACCTTTTGAGTTTTACACACTTATTGGGACTGATAAATTAGCTAAAGAAAAGGTGGAAATCCTATTAGATGAGATTTCGGATGTTAATTCAAGGTCAGAGCCTTTTGCTGATAGTACAGCGGCTGATTTGGATTCTGTGTTTCTCGAATGGACTGAAGAGAACGAAATAGAAGATAATAGATACAAACTTGACTAAATGGGAACTATTAAAATAAATCAGAAAAATACAAGGCTAGAAGTAAACTCTTTTGAACTCGATAATGAAATTGTATTCAATTACTTTGATAATCAACCTGCAGATCAACGAGATGATAAATTCTTAAGAGCCATATATATAGGTGTTCTTGCTCTGATGGAAGACCGATTGTCATCTTTTCTCTCCAAGACATCTAATGAGTTAGGTACAGAGTTAGAGAGTTTGAAGATGATCTTCGATATGAAGCAAGAGCTATTCTACAAGTCCACCATTAAAGGTGTTTTAGCTGAAGATGATATTGCTGAGTTCTTGAATGAGTTTTTCAAGGAAAAAAAAATGGGAGATAAAGCCATGCTTTCAGGAAATGCCGCAGGTGCAATCGCTAAAAACAAAACAGGAGATATTATTTGTACTGTAAATGAAAATATAAAGATTGCGGTTGAATGTAAGTTTGACAAAAGCATCAAGTTAGGTCCAATAGATTCTAAAGATGTTTTTATCCGAAAAACGGATACTGCTTGGAGTCAGTTAATAGAATCTAACGCTAACCGTAATTCTAAAGTGAGTTTAATTGTGTTAGACCGTTCTTTAGTAGATAACTCTATTCTCAAGTTTGCTGAGAATGTCGGCTATATTCCAGAAATTGGTTTTATCGCTATAATCGATTCGCAAAAAGGAGATTACAGCAATCTTGCTATCGCTTACATGTTGGCTAGAGACATTGCTATCAATGCAAAAGAAATTGACTTTGACAAAGAAACATTGGGTTTTATACTTACTCGAATCATAAAAGATATTCAAGAGGTAAGAAGCATTAAAACGCTTGTTGAAAAGAATATTGATAACAATAAATTGATTCTTAAACAGCTTGAAAAATCCATGCAACTCATGGAGTTTAATCAACAATATCTACACCGATTTTTTGAAACGGGCACACTTACTAAGAAAGATTTACTCGATTTCTATATGGGTGAGGAAATAAAGGACAAGTTCAAGTTAATTGAGAAGGAAATTGAAGAGTTGTGAAAGAGGAATTAAAACAAATTCTTTCTATTGTGAAAAGTTTAAGGTCTAAATACCAAGGAAGTTTCACTCTTGGAGGTAATTTGCTAGGAGATATAGGAGAAGAATTGGTTCGTCAAAATTATAATGTCACGATTCTAAAAAGCAACACGGCTACCTACGATGCAATTGAATTAGGTACAAATAGGAAGATTCAGATAAAATGTACAATGACTAACAGCACTTATTTCCCTAAGAATATTGTCCCAGAGTATTTTATTTGTATTCAAATTAATAATGATGCAGGTTTTAAAGAAATATTCAATGGGCCTGGACAGTTTATTATGGATAATTATATTAATAAGAATCCTCTTAAGCCCAAAAAGGCATCCAAGGATTCATATTATATACTCTCATGTGAAAAATTAAAAAGAAAAAATAAAAGTGTAAATGGTCAAGACAGGATTGCGATTAAATGAAATTCAACCAAGTCCAACTTGAACAAGTCTAAAGACCTATGAAGGAAATAAAAGAGCTACAATCTTTTTTAGATCTGGCGAAAATCCCGAAAATCAAGAAGAAGCCCAGAACCTTTTTAGGAATTGCCAAGCAGCCGCATTACGAAAATGTATTGTCTAATATTTATGGTTTTTATTTCAATTTAAATGAAGAACACCATTTTGACAACTTGTTTATTAAAAGTTTGGTGGAGTGCATTGATGATTCCGGAATAGAAAATAAAGATTTTAGTGATTTTTTTGAAACCATTTTCAAGAAATTAGAAGATTGTTTAGTTGCAAAAAGGACTTGAAAGAGTAGGTTTTGCGGGTATTTTTTTGGAAGAGTTAGTGCTACTCCTATCTTCTCCTGTACTTCGATTATTCGAAGATAGGAGTAGCAGGTGATAAAGTCAAATTTACTTTTCAAATGATATTAATAGTTGTCCAGTTTATTATATAAAAAACTGGACATTTTGTTTACTTTTGATTTTCTTTAAAACGCATGAAAGTATCTGAATACATAAGAAGTCAAGTATCAAGACTACCCAAAGGGTATGTATTCACCTATGAAGAGTTTGTTACAGAGGTGAATAAACGAGAGGCGGTAATAAAAGCATTGAACAGGATGGTTCAGAATGGTCAGCTTGAAAAGTTGTCTAAGGGGAAATTTTACAAACCTGAACAAACTCCATTTGGTGAGCTACAACCCGACCAACGACAAATTGTAAAAGACTACTTGGAGAAAGAGGGTAGAGTGCTTATCGGTTATTTAACGGGTTATAGCATATACAATCAACTAGGCCTTAGCACACAGGTAAGCAATATTATTCAAATAGGTACAGCAACATGGCGCCCATCAACAAAAAGAGGTCAATTCAAAATTGTATTTGTAAAACAGAAGAATACCATAACCAAAGAGAACATACCGCTACTGCAACTATTGGATGCTATCAATACCATTAAAAAAATTCCGGATGCACGAATATCAGTTTCCTGCAAACGTTTTGTCGCTATTATCAAAGATTTAACGGATGAGCAAATAAATACCGCAATGCGCTTAGCACAAAAGTACCCTCCAGCAACTCGGGCTTTGTTGGGTGCATTCGTCAATCAGGCAAAACCCAATATCGATACTGCTGTTTTATTAAAAAGCTTAAACCCAATTACTACCTATAAAATAGGAGTAAGTGAAAATGCCATGTTGAATGGTGAAAAATGGAATATCCTATGAGGTTGCATGAAAACGAAAAACTGTTTAAACAAGCAGTATCTTATACGGCACAGCAAATGGGTATTCCTCCCATTTATGTAGAAAAAGACTACTGGGTAACATTTGCCTTGTACACACTTTTCAATAGCGAATTGTCCAATTCCATTGTATTCAAAGGTGGCACAGCATTGTCAAAATGTTTTGGATTTATAGAACGGTTTTCTGAGGATATTGATTTGGTGGTACTGCAAACAGGAGATGAATCGGGTAATGCCTTAAAAAAGAAATTGAAAGCTATTTCTGAAATAGTGAGTGCAGTAATGCCAGAAGTAGAGGTGGAGGGAGTCACCCACAAAATGGGAATGATTCGAAAAACAGCTCACGGATTCAAAAAAATATTTCGTGGCGACTATGGTCAAGTTCGTAAAGAGCTAATAGTGGAGTCCAGTTGGTTAGGCTACTTCGAGCCTTACCACAAAACAACCATATCGAGTTACATACATGAGATGATACAAGGAAGCGATCAAGTTCAGTTAATTGAAGATTTTGGTTTGCACCCTTTTGAAGTTACGGTGCTAGATCCCAAGCGAACCATTTGCGAAAAAATAATGAGCTTGGTTCGTTTTTCCTATTCAGAAGATCCTGCTTTAACCCTAGGACAAAAGGTTAGGCATTTTTACGACTTAAATCAATTGCTAGCACGAGAAGAATACTCGGCGTATTTCGATAGTCCAGACTTTGAAGATATGTTACTGAAAGTGGCTTGGGACGATACCAAGAGTTTTAAAAATGAAAACGAATGGCTTGAAATCCATCCCCAAAATGCGCTACTATTTTCTGATCCAGAACAGGTTTGGACAACCGTTAAAAAAGTGTATGAAAATGAGTTTAGAGACCTAGTATATGGCACTTTTCCGCCAGAAAGTGATATTTTGGCTACACTAAATCGAATAGCTAATCGATTAAAGACCATTACTTGGGATATTAAAGTAGATAAATCCGACGCATGAAATTTACCGAAGCACAACTAGAACAGGCCTTTATAGACTTATTGGGAAAAGAAGGATACCCGCATGTATTGGGCAATGAAATTACTCGCAACCCAGACGAAGTATTAATTGTTGAGGACCTTCGAGATTTTTTAAGCAAACAATACGCTTCCAATAACATCACCAATTCCGAAATTGAAGGGATAATTCGCGAACTTCAAAAATTGCCTTCGTCCGATATTTACGAAAGCAATAAAACCTTCATGAAATGGGTACGCGATGGTTTTATCCTTAAACGAGAAGATGCCTCAGAAAAAGACCTCTACATTCAGTTTGTAGATTATGAAAACTCTGATCAAAACACTTATAAAATCGTTAACCAGCTTGAAATAATAGGTTACGAAAAACGCATACCAGACGGTATTTTATACATCAATGGTTTGCCCATGGTGGTTTTTGAGTTTAAAAGTGCCATTCGCGAAAACGCAACCTTGCACAACGCCTTTACTCAGATTACGGTGCGCTACAAGCGCGATATTCCTGAACTGTTTAAGTACAATGCATTTTGTGTAATAAGCGATGGAGTCAACAACAAAGCAGGCTCTTTTTTTGCACCCTATGAGTTTTATTATGCCTGGCGAAAAATTGAATCACAAGACGAGGCAGTTGATGGCATTGACTCAATGCTCACCTTGATCCATGGCATGTTTAACAAAAGCCGATTACTAGACATTATCCACAACTTTATTTACCTGCCTGATAGCTCCACACAAGATCAAAAAATAGTTTGTAGGTACCCGCAATTTTATGCCGCCAACAAATTATTTGACAACATAATCAACCACCAAAAACCACACGGAGACGGAAAAGGAGGAACCTATTTTGGCGCAACTGGTTGCGGTAAAAGTTTTACGATGTTGTTCTTGGCTCGTTTGCTCATGAAGAGCGTTCATTTTGCTAGTCCCACAATTATTTTAATTACCGACAGAACCGATTTAGACGACCAGCTTTCAGGGCAATTTACCAATGCAAAAGGTTTTCTTGGGGATAATGTAGTAATCAGCGTTTCAAGTAGGGTAGAGCTGCGCGAAAAACTAAAAGGGCGTAATAGTGGAGGTGTGTTTTTAACGACCATACACAAGTTCAACGAAGACACGGATATGCTTACGGATAGAAACAATGTCATTTGTATATCAGACGAGGCGCATCGCAGTCAAACCAATCTTGATCAAAAAATCAGAATCACCGATGAAGGCGTCAAAAAATCCTTTGGTTTTGCCAAGCATTTACACGATTCATTACCAAATGCAACGTTTGTAGGATTTACAGGTACTCCAGTTGATGCAACTATGGAAGTATTTGGCGATATTATAGATGCTTATACCATGACCGAATCGGTAAAGGATGATATTACTGTGCGCATTGTTTATGAAGGTCGAGCTGCAAAAGTGCTATTGAATAATTATAAGCTAAAGGAAATTGAAGAATACTATGCCAACGTAGCCGAAGGTGGAGCGAATGAGTATCAGATAGAAGAAAGTAAAAAGGAAATGGCCAGCATGAATGCCATTTTAAGTGATCCCGATGTTATTAGATCAAAAGCTATTGATTTTGTTAAGCACTATGAAACACGAGTAGAAGAAGGCTCCACATTAAAGGGGAAGGCCATGTTTGTTTGTAGTAGCCGACCAATTGCATTTCAGTTGTATCAAGAACTGATAAAATTACGTCCAGAATGGGCTGAGGTAAAAGCTTGCGAAGAAGGAGTAAAGCTGAGTGAAAAAGATCAGCGAGAAATAAAACCCATGGCGAGAGTCAAAATGGTAATGACTAGAGGCAAAGACGACCCCGAAGCAATGTACAAGGCACTGGGAACTAAAGACTATCGTAAAGAGTTAGATCGTCAATTTAAGACTGAGAAAAGCAATTTTAAAATTGCCCTTGTGGTGGATATGTGGTTAACTGGTTTTGACGTACCCTTTTTGGATACTATGTACATTGATAAGCCAATTCAAAGGCACAATTTGATTCAAACTATTTCTAGGGTTAATCGAAAATTTAAGGGAAAGAACAAGGGTTTGATTGTCGATTATGTTGGGATTAAAAAGCAAATGAATATGGCCTTGAGTCAGTATTCAAAAGTGGACAGTCAAAATTTTGAAGATATTGAGAGTTCTGTTGTTGTAGTGAAAGATCATATTGATCTACTTGAAAAAATATTTCACCAATTTGAGTATTCCAAATACTTCAACGGTGCTCCAATTGAGCAATTACATACATTAAATCTAGCTGCCGAGTTTGTTCAGAAAACCAAAGATCTCGAAAGGCGATTTATGTTCATTGTTAAGCGTTTAAAAGCGGCTTATGATATTTGCTCTGGAAGCAATGAATTTATTGATGAAACTAAAGATCTAATTCATTTTTATCTGGCGGTTCGTTCAATAGTCTTTAAACTGACCAAAGGCGAAGCACCTGATACTGCACAAATGAATGCTAACGTTCGAAACTTGATCAAACAAGCCATAGAAAGCGATGGCGTAGAGGAGATCTTTAAATTGGGTGAGGACGAACAAGTAGAAACAGATATTTTCGATGAGGATTATTTGGCTAAAATTCAAAAAATAAAACTGCCTCATACAAAAATAAAACTGTTGCAAAAGCTACTAGCCAAGGCAATATCTGATTTCAAAAAAGTAAATAAAACCAAAGGAATCGATTTTTCAAAACAATTGAAAGCTTTGATCGATAAGTACAATGAACGAGAAGATGCCGATGTGCTAAGAAGTGAAGTTCTGGAGGATTTTACTGATGAAATTATAAACTTATATCGTGCCCTCAAAACAGAGCAAACATCCTTTGAAGATCTAGGTATCGATTTTGAAGAAAAAGCTTTTTATGATATTTTAAAAGGTTTAGCACATCGCTATGATTTTGATTATCCGGAGGACAAATTGATTCTGTTATCCAAGAAAGTTAAAAATGTCGTTGAAGATAAAGCTAAATATACCGATTGGAGCAAAAGATCTGATATCAAGGCAGAGTTAAAAGTGGATTTGATTATTCTTCTTGCAGAAAATGATTATCCACCAGTTGATCGTGACGAAGTTTACAAGGAAATCTTTGAGCAGGCTGAAAACTTTAAGAAGTATTCGAAATGATTTTTCAATAATAAATCTTGTAATTTTTTTACATAAATAACTAGTATGCAATTATTTACATGCTATTTTACAAAGTGATGATCCTAAGGTTTCTGCTGATTTTGGAGCAAATGTTCTAGCGGTTCCGAGGGCAATGACTCGGCCGTCGGAGACAATCACAGCAAACCCTCGGAGAGTCCGCCAAACTTAAAATGATTCATGTGTTATCTTTTTCAGATAACTTTTGAAACCTATTTCTAGAAGCTACTCACAAGTAAGATATTCGTAATCGTTTGAAGTAAATTTTCTGACGATTTAAAGCGATTTACCGAATTTCTTAGCCTTAGTTGTAGTTTGGTGAATGGGATAGCAGCGATATCCTTTTTGTGGCCGCTAATATTTTGAGTCGTCAAAAAATTTAGTGAATAGCCAACATTCGCAGCCATGATAGAAACTTGATTGAGCGTGTCTAGTAACACGCTCATACAGACAGACAGACAGACAGACAGACCGAAACCCCATGATTTGCTCAAATAATACGTATAGAAGTAAATCCTATTTAAGCACCTCATTTTGTCCTATAATTAACATTATGTTAACTAGTGTT
>Ga0075118_10002378_pt1 | contig 11988 bp, 9 predicted proteins | sample AntAceMetag02UKE_FD_69794 | JGI IMG/M metagenome (GOLD analysis project Ga0075118, IMG submission 69794) | Saline lake microbial communities from Ace Lake, Antarctica - Antarctic Ace Lake Metagenome 02UKE | ecosystem: Environmental > Aquatic > Non-marine Saline and Alkaline > Saline | place...
CGGATCAGATCGGCAGCCTCCTGATCCAGATTAACACCTGCTATGGTTGATTTTTGTATTTCAGCCTGCTCGTAAATAACTTCCGATGACTCTAGGTTCATTTTAGAGATTTTAAGCACATTGGCGACGTTGTTGATTTTTTGTATATAGAAATCATTAATGCTCTGACCGCGCACTAATGGCTCTGAACGTATCCCAAGCATGCCTTGGAGGTTGCGGTTATCACCAGCTGAATCGGTGTTAGCTGTTAGGTCGAAGCGATCTCCAGCGGCGGGTATCTCGTCAAACGTCACCACAATGCCGTTGTGCACAATGCCGGTGTCTAGATCGAACGCCCGCTGCGCTACCAAGCTGTCGCCCACGTCATCCCAGATCTGGTAGTCCCCATCATCAGTGAAGCGGATACTAAAAGGTGAATCCATATCATCCACTGAAGGCGCTGCAATCAGGTTGCCAGCCTGCACTTGTAGCTCAATTTGAGACCTGTCGCTGCCGGTGACATAAACCAGCAGGTCTTCGCTAGTTGTCCTACTTGAATAAACCCCAGTAGCGAGTCCTATACGGGATAAATCAGAGGCTTTACCGACTTCGATCCCAAAACTGAATGTGACGGTGGAGCCGGTATACAGTACGCGGCCATCACTCACACTGGCGCTAACGCCGGTGTCTGTGGTGGTGGTATTAATCCATGCGGCGATATCTTCAGCGGTCAGGGTTGCATCGGCCGCTAAGGTTAACGCAGGCAGTACTTCGCCATTTAATATCAGATTGCCTTCGGCAATCAGCGTTTGTGAAGCGCCGCTGGTGTTTGCCTGTACCGGAATTGCCATAGACAAAGAGAATTCAGCTGCTTTATGGCCATAGAAATAATCATTCTGACGATACACCTGCTCGCCTGTAGCATCTGCTCCGGCTATGCTGCTAGCTGTGCCGTCAGTGCTGAGGCGACCTGCGGTGAAGCCAAAGTTTATGGCCTGCGCGGCTGTAGTCGTGTTGGCACTGGCAACATAATTGTCGACACTGATAGAACCGCCTGTTTCAGCTGTTTTGCGCTCAAACACTAAGCGTGTGCGAGTATCGTTAAACTTCGCCTCAACAATTTCTCCGGCGCCAGCGGCTGCTATGTCCTGATTAATCTGAGTAAGTAAGCGGGCAGCATCTGCAGTATCCGCGGTAAAGTCAGAATAAAGGACATCAGTAAAGTCTGTGTCAACCGTGATCGTGTAGATGCCATTTTCCGACGCTGTTGCAGCACCGGCAATTATAATATCAAAGCTAGCCGAACTGCCGTCGGCGCTATAGTCAGCCGCGACGAAATCGCTATTACCACTAACCGATGCATTAACCGCAAGTAGATTTAAATTACTATTCAAATAGCGACTTCCAGGGTAAATCGCATCAGAGTCTGCCATTTGGAGTAGCGTGGCGTCACTAATTTCTGCGCCCAAAAGGTGATTAAACTCCCTAGTGATCAGCTGCAATGTCTGGTCACTGTTGACCGGAGGCATAAAGCTGACCATAAAATTGCTTATACCTGCGGGTATATGTAAGGCGGGCGTGTTGTCACTTGGGAATATCTCTACGGGTACATTCCGATTAATCAGATCATTCAATGAAATTGCATTTTCATAGGAACTCACAGCACTTAACTGTGCATAACTTACCGCAATTTCGATAAAATTTGTGTTTGATTCTGGCTGGGAGAGCCTGATGCGGTTCGCTGCAGCAATTGCTGTTGGATCAGTCAACGCTACGGCAATTCCCTGAGATGCCTTGCGGGTAGAGCGCAGGTTCAGCGCCGTACCACTGTCCGGAAATTTACTGAAGGTCATCTGCAGCCCATCAAAAGTAACCACATGCCCTCCTCCTGACACGTCAGTCCCCGTTATGTTGAACTGCTGATTACTGGCTATATCTCTAACCAGCCAATTATTACTGCCCATCCACGCCAGTTCAATATTGCGCTCTGCGGCTGCCGGGTCCGTTTCTAAAAACCGCACGCCTTTAATTTGAGCTTGGCTGGTATCGACCAAAGTAAATTGTCGTTTAATGGTAAAAAGATCGCCGCCGCGCTCGTTGTTCAGGTTGACTCCCTCGCGATGAGCCAAGTTTATATTAGTCACAAACTCACCGCTTAAGTAATCAAGCTCATCCATCAAGGGTGCCAGAACATCACTTCTGAAACTTGCGATGCCCCCCAGTTTGCCGCTGGATATGCCTGCAAGATTTTGAGGGTCGCCATATTTATCCACGACAAATCGCTGGTCGCCTGGCCGGTTGGCAATAAAGTCGATGGTAAGCTTTTTTTGTTCAGCACGGTTTAGCAATGTTCCTGCACTGCCAGCGTCGCTGAGGTCAATGTTGACGACTCCGTTGGGCTCTTCGGTAACATCAATAGCAAAAATGCTCGACAAAGACTTTAACAATCGATCACGCTGATCGAGCAATGCCGCAGGCTGTCGCGCTACCGCTGTCTGAGTGCCCAGCTGCTGATTAACGCGTGCCAGCTGTGCCGTTAGACTGTTCGCGGTTTCGACAACTTTTTGCAATTCCTGACCGGATTCCGCATCCAGATCAGATAAATTTTTTGCAAGATATTTTATTTTGCTGGCCAGAGAGTCACCGGCTGATAGCAGATCACTTCGCAGCGCCAGCCCGTCCGGCTGAAGGGTGAGTTTTTCGGCAACATTAAAGAAGCGGTCAAAGGCCGAGGTCAGCGAATTTATGTCGGAAGCAAAAACATCGAAGATACGGGAGGTATAGTCAACCAGAGGTGTGAACGTAGAAAAATCCGTCAGCGTGCTTCTAAGATTGGTTTCGACAAACTCATCATAGTTGCGTTTTATAGCCTGCAGCCCGGCACCTGAGCCCAAGAAATGTACGCCGATTTGTGAAGGGTTATTCTCTCGGCTCACGGCTTCCTGCCGCGAGTAACCCTCGGTATTCAGATTGGCAACATTATTACTGACCGTCGCAAGCGTTTTTTGATAGAGCTGGACAGCGGAAGCGCCTGTTGAAAGTATATCGGTCATTTGTCTGCAGTGCCCCGGTAAGGTTTATTTCACTTGTTGTACGTCAAGAGACGCGTCAATCCATTTGCCCAGGCCCATAGACTGGCGTGTCGCAATATAGTGAGCCATTTCATTAATGAACATATCTTCAAAATAATCGGCCGACTCATTAGCAAATAAATCGCTTTTCAATGGCTCGGAGGCCTGCTTCATGGATTGCAGCATCATTTGTACAAATGCTGTTTCAAATTCGGTAGCCGCTTGCGCGGCGGCGGCACGCATATCAGTTTTGCCGGATGCCGAGCTACTGCTTAGTTGGCGTAGCCCCGAAAAATCATAGAAACTGCTAGCCCCTGTTACTGTTTCACTCATTATATCACCACCAGTTCTGCTCGCAGACTGCCCGAACGTTTGAGTGCTTCAAGAATAGCGATCAATGCAGATGGCGTTGCCCTTACCTGGTTGAGGGCATCGACAATATCTTGCAGTTCTACGCCACCATCAAACACAAACAAGGCCCCGGCCTGTTCATCAATTTCGATATCGGAATTTTGAACTCCAACTGTAGTGCCGTCACTGAATCCCTGTGGTTGGCTTACTTCATTAAAAGCAGTGACACGAACGCTGAGTGTGCCATGCGACACTGCAGCAGCGGTTACCCGCACTGACCGGTTAATTACGGCCGTGCCGGTACGTGAATTAATCACCACCCGGGCAGTGGGCTCGCCAGGGTCAATATCCATATTTTCCAGATCGCTGATAAAGGCAATTTTTTGTACCAGATCGCTGGGCACAATAACGGCAACCGAGACGCCGTCAAGAGGCATAGCTGTGCCCGCGCCGTACAAATTGTTAATGGCCGAGGTAATGTTATGAGTGGTGGAGAAATCAGCATCCCGAATATTGAATATGATATGACTTGCATCTTCAAAAGGTGACTCGATAATGCGCTCAACAATAGCACCATTAGGAATCCTGGCTGAGGTGGGTACTCCGATTTCCACGCTTGAACCGGCACTGGAAGCGCTTACGCCGGTGACGGATAACGGACCCTGCCCCAGTGCGTATACCTGACCGTCGATGCCGCGAAGTTCAGTGAGAATAAGATTGCCCCCGCGAAGACTTGAAGCCGTTCCGATCGCCGATATATTTAGATCAATACGCTGGCCGGGTTTGGCGAAGGCCGGCACTTCAGCAGTAACCAGTACCGCAGCGACATTGTCGGTTCGAAGTGGTTGGTTGGCATTCTGGAGAGCCAAACCTGCTAGGCTGTCGCCAAGGTCGAACTCACTGACCGGCCTGTCAACACTTATGCCGAGCCCAGATAAAAGGGCGCGCAGGCTCTGCCCGGTCTGCTCTAGATCTCTGCCATCTCCGGTGCCTGAGAGTCCGGCCACGAGGCCATAGCCGATCAGTTGATTACTCCGCACGCCGGCAATATCTGCCAGATCTTTTATACGGTCAGCATAAACTGGGCGGATTAGCGCCCCAATGCATAGTGTAACCAGGGTAATATTTCGCAATGTCATATTAAGTCATCCTCTAGAATGGCCAAATGCCGAACAAGGCGCCCAAGCCGATGGGTACTTTTACCGCCCGAGCCAGATCGCCTGAACCGCTGTAGGAAAACTGCGCATTTGCGATGCGACGCGAAAGGATTGTGTTATTTGGCTGAATATCTTCAGGCCGAATGACTCCTTTGACGTGAATGGTTTCGGTGCCTTCAGTCAGCGTGAGCTGTTTCTCGCCGATTATGATCAGGTTTCCATTCTCCATTAGATCTACGACCACAGCAGAGATTGAACCTGTTAACGATGCGGATTGACCGGCTGTACCTGAGCCAACGCTGGAGAGGTTTGATCCCGATGCTTGTATGCCATTGAAAAAGCTGTCACCTGGAAATATAGCGCCCGCCTGATTAGCTCCAAGTAGATTATTTGATGTTTCGCGCTCGGCTGTCAGCCCGGAAGTTCGAGATGCCTGGGCTGTTTCATCGAGTATGACAGTAATTATGTCGCCTACATTAACGCTGCCACTTTGATACAGCCGTCGGCTCGGATACAGACCCGCGCCGTTGTCCATGATGGACCCAGTACTTACTTTCTGGGGGGCTGGCATTGACGGGTAAATAAGCTCAAAATCTGAACTCAATGTTGAGCTGCCCGGATTCATTCCGGCGCAAGATCCCACCGCTAACATTGCCAGCAAGACAGCGAATCGTTTGGTTTTCAGCATAGTATTTATTGCCTTTAAAAAATGTTATTACAGATTATTGTTAAGAAATTTCAACATGCCGTCTGCTGCGGCAATGGCTTTCGAGTTTATTTCGTAAGCACGCTGGGTTTCGATCATATTGACCATTTCTTCAACAATGTTAACGTTTGAAGCTTCCAATGTTCCTTGCATCAGAATTCCGGTACCTTGATCACCAGGGATATTAACGATTGGTTCCCCACTAGCATTGGTCTGTATCAAAAGATTGCGTCCAATAGCCTGCAAACCAGCGTTATTGACAAAGCGGCTAAGCTGCAATTGACCAATTTGAACGGCGCCGCCGCCGGACGCTAATTGAGCTGTTACTGTGCCGTCCCGCCCAATGGTGACACTGGCTGCATCCTGAGGGATGATAATGGCTGGCACAATCGTTTCGCCGGAGGATGTGACCAGCGAGCCGATCCCAGATAATTTAAGAGAGCCATCACGCGTGTAGGCGATGGTGCCATCTACCTGTTGAACAGCTAAAAAGCCATCGCCTGCAATTGCAAGGTCAAAAGCGTTTTCAGTGGAAATCATATTGCCTTGGCTATGTACTTTCTCAGTTGCCACCACTCGGGTACCCGTGCCAAGCATTAAGCCGGTTGGTGTTTGAGAATTCACGTCAGCCTGTGCGCCCGCCTGCACAATACGCTGATAAAGTAAGTCTTCAAACATGGCGCGGTCTTTTTTGAAACCAGTTGTGTTCACGTTCGCCAGATTGTTAGCAATAACTGTCATCCGCGTCGATTGTGCGGTCAGTCCGGTTTTTGCTACCCACATTGAAGCATCCATTTACGTCTAGCCTCTTATTTCAATTCATTATCTATAAGGTGTTTTGTTAGCGAAGACTCATCATTCTCGTGCCATCTTTATCAATTTCTTCTGCGCTCTTAATTACCTTCATCTGCATTTCAAATGAGCGATATAAATCAAGCAGACTTACCATCACTTCAACCGGATTCACGTTGCTGCCTTCAAGCGCGCCGGGGCTGATTGATGCCGCCGCTGGACCGCTAGGAAAATCGCCGCCATTGCCGTTACTGCCTTGCGCCTCGTAAAGACCATCCGCGCGTCGGTTCAAATTAATAGCACTGGCATCCCTTAACATTAAGCGGCCAATCAGTACCGATTCACCGCCCTCTTGAGTGGCATCAGTACCAAATATTGAACCGTCGGCGGTTATGGTAATCAGGTAACCCTGCGGAATAGTCAATGGCACACCCTCGGCCATAACAATATCACCGGCCCCGGTTTCGACGGTGCCGGTACTGGTTGTTCGCAGGTCGCCGCGACGGGTAAACGCAATGTTGCCATCTTCAGCTTGAACGCCAAGGACGGTATCATTGTTCATGGCAATATCCATGTCGTTGCCAGTATAAGCAATTGGCCCAGCCTCGAGATTGATGTTATCTACCCCTGACATCACAATTGGCTGAAACCGGGTGGGATGCCCGGGACCGTTTAAAAACGCAGCCTCGGTAGTCGTTATATTTGCGCGCTTGTATCCAGTGGTTGTCAGGTTAGCTAGATCATTAGTCAGCTGAGTCCTGTTGAACTGCTGACTAGTGGCAGCAGCCAAAGATGTATAGGTTAACTTGTCCATTTATAACCTCCTGCTAAAATCTAAATGACGCTGGTTTATCCACGAATGTTAATAATTGCCTGGGTCATCGTGTTAGTTGTTTCAATAGCTTTCGCGTTTGCCTGGAAATTCCGCTGCGCTGTGATTAAGTCCACCAACTCTGCTGTCAAGTCGACGTTAGAGCGTTCTCGCGCACCTGCTCGCAGAGTCCCGAAACCGGCAGCACCAGCTTCACCAAAACTCGCATCGCCAGATTCAGATGTAGCAAAGAAGCTTGCATCTCCGATTTGCCTGAGACCTTGAGGGGTCGAAAAGTTGGCGAGAATAATTTTCCCCAGCGACTTTTGGGAGCCGTTGGAGTAACTCGCCACTACCAAGCCATCATCACCAATATTGACCCCTACTAGGTTGCCTTCAGGCGCACCGTTTTGGGCCTGACTCAGCACGGCAAAGGGGCTGTTATACTGTGTGCTTTTGCCATACTCAAGAGCGACAACAGTGCCGGTAATATCAGCGCTTTCCAGTCGCGAGGTACCGATAGGTGAAAGCAACGTCCCGCTGGTATCAAAACTCAGCTCGCCCTTGTCTAGAAATATAGGTGTCCAGAAAGGGATGTTATTATCGTCGAAGTCACTCTTGTCAGATGTTTCAATCCACTTGCCAGATTTGTCTTGGTATATATACATTCCACCCGAGTCATAAGAATCCTGCTCAAGTGTAATGTAGGTAGAGGTTTCTCCGAACACGGCATCGATATCGTCCAAACCCCAGTCCGGGTGGCCAGAAATTTGTATAAATGACTCATCGGTAGCGGTCGAGCCTGTGACAAGCAAGGCGCTGAGGCTGTCTTCAAAGTCAACCTTAACGCCCGACACGCTGCGCCCGAGACTGTCGGCCATCAGATTTATTTTTTCCTGCAAATGCTGGGTGAAAGTACCGATCGAGTACTGACCTGCAGTAAGCTGCACCTGCGAGGAGATGCCATCAATAATTACGGTCAGGTTGCGGTTCGTTGAGTTGACGGCAAAGGGGTTGCGCGGGTCTATCCCCATCGGTTTACCAGTAACAATTGCAGGCTGAGATATCTGGCCCCGCGCCGTAGGCAAATTATTAATCTGCGAGGCCTGTGCCATCACCTCGAGGCCCCCTTCAGGCACGCCCAGCAGACTTGAGGCAAGTGTGGAGGCTGCAGTTAATACTTCCGAGTCGTCTACATAATTCAGCTCGATTGACAGGCTCGACTGGTCGCCCGTGGCTCCACTGCGAATCATGAACTTACCATCAGTGTAAGTTACTGATATACCATAACGCTGATCGCGCGCGCTTGCAATCAGGCTGCCATTGGGCAGAATGTCGCGCAGCAAAACCACGTCGATGTCACTGTCTTGTGCTAGCAACTGGGTTCCGTAGGGCGCATCATCGTCAGGCAAAGTTGTGCCAAATACCGGATCCACATCCGGTCCTCCCAACGTGTTGGCGAGAAAAAGATCCCCGGTATTTGATTGAGAAAACTTAAAAGCTTGATTAGCAAAGTCGTAAGAAATAGAGACATCTGCGAAAGCTGCATCGTCATCTAGAGCTTCAAAGTGATTATTTAGAGCAAATGTAATTGCCTCTGGTGTGGCTTCAGTTTCGGCCACGGTCTTTACGCCTGCTGTGACAAGAATTGCATTAAGATCAAGAGCCAATACCTCATTATTAGCAGGAGTGTCATCGAAAACCCTAGTCAGAGTAAGGTTGCCTGCATTGGTAAGGTCAAATTTACTACCGTCACTGAAGCGGGTGTTGAGTTGGTTGGTGAGTTCAAAGGCGATCTGAGTTCCGGACAACTCTACAGCTCTGCCCGCCAGATGCTCCAAACCAACATCCAAGGCTTCTGAGCCATCCACCGAGAGCTTGAACATATTGGTTAGCTCAGCTCTAGTGAAATTGGCAAAAGAGACGCCATTTGCGTTGTTGGTCAGGTTCAGGTTGTCACTGTAAATTGACGTAAGTGGGACCACAGATTCCAAAGTAGCAGGGGTGGACGGGATCGGCCTTGACAAATTATCGAATGAATATTTCTTATACAGCGTGCCAGTAGTGACCAGATATTTTTCACTTTCCGAACTAGTTCTCTGCAGAGACACCAGCTCAGACAAAGTTTTAAGTTCGCCAAATTTATTAACAAAATACTCATCACCGGCATTGTCTGAGGCTTGGATCAGTTCTGGGTCGACTAACTGGCCGTCCATATATACATGGGTCTGCCATTTGTTGGTAGGCTCGTCCGCTGTTGCAGTCGCAGTTTTTGCATAGTAAACAGTCGCAACATGTGCCGAGCCAGATGCCCCGTATACCGTGAACGAATTAGTTTTGTGATACGTTTCAGGCTTATTACGGTTAAATGCTTCGGTTATCGGAATGGCATCAGATGGCAAGTTCAGCGCCAGTTCTACAATCGTAGTGGCCTGAAATTCCGCTACGGTTTTGCGCGGTATTGTTAGTGCAGCCAAAGGCTTGCTGAAGTCTGCCTTGTTGGTGGAGTCCACCTGCAGTGACATCAATGACTGGCCCGCTGTGTTAACCATCTGATTCTGCTCATTAAGCACAAAACCGCCATTGCGAGTGTAAATGCTTGCCCCATCCGGAGTTTGCAGTGTAAAAAAGCCATCACCAGTAATCGCTAGATCCAGCGAGTTAGCAGAAAATTCTATGTTGCCCTGACTGAACTCTTGAGCTACTTGCTTAAGGGATACACCTGCGCCTACGACGCTGCCAGCTTTCTGCAGCGGAGATGTGGCAAAGATATCCCCAAAATCAGCGCTGGATTTTTTAAAACCAGAGGTGCCGGCGTTTGCAATATTGTTTGACGTAACTGATAGCTCAGTAGTTGCCGCAATGAGGCCTGTTAAAGACGTATAAAATGACATGCTTGAGTTCCCCTTTTACTTATTCATTTGGCGGTGGCTTTGCAGTTTCCGCTGATTCACATTCAAAGTGCATTACATATCAAGCAGCTAAAGCCGCCGTGTGTGCCCGCATTAAATGCGCAAGCGCTTTGCATGCAAGCAGTTTTCTTGGTCGAACATTGAGTCGGTTAACGACTCTCTTCTCTATCGATTACTTGCTTAAAGGTCGTGCTTTTCGACAAATCTTGGTGCAATAGCCTGTTGGTTTTTTCATTAAAGGCCCAAACCCTTTCCTATCATCAGCGGTTATTGATCTGAGCGATGCTTTGAGCGCTACCACCAGCCAAGGCTTCATTTTGGTGGCGTTGACAGTGGCCATAATGCGCGTTCGCCGGTGACGCTAGCCGCGCCGTCCCCGAGTGCGGGACAATTCTCTGAAAAAAACAGATTAGCTTACCTCAGCCGCGTCGCCGATCGCCCTCTGACTAGACCCGCTTCTCTTTGGTACTGCTAACTTAATTAGTTGTTTGTAGGCGGCTTATAGCTGCTCATTTCGCATAGCTTTTGCTGAAGAAAAAAGAAAGAGTCTAAAGTCAGCTGATCTTTTCCCTCCCGCGCTGGGGCTATGCGCTTCAGATTTGATCCACCTTTACATTTCTATTCGGTTAAGTTGAGCCAGGCTAATTTCACGCCCACTTTCAGTTTCAAGCACAACATCGGATGCGTCTTCGTCCCAGCGCACGGCTTTGATCATCTCTTGGGTCGTTACGGTAGCAGAGCGACTTTCCCCATTTTTTTCCGAAGCTACGGAAATGTAATAAACCGCTATCGGCAGTGGCTCTCCGTCGGTGCTATCACCCGCCCATTCAAACTTCATATCGGAGGCGGGCTGGGCACCAAACTCTTTTCTATAGACAAGTTCACCGTCGGCGGTGGTTACATTAAATATTACTTTGTCTGCGCCTGCTGGCAGGGCAGCGGATGCTTTAGAGACACGCCCTTCACCACCGATGATCGAGCCCGTTATAGATGGAACAGTCTTGCCCAGCACATTGGTTCCGGTTAAGAGTTGCTCGCGCATCATAGATCTTGACATCGACTCTATAGATTCCTGCATCGCCTTTTGCGACTCCAGCGTTGAGAACTGCGCCAGCTGTGAAACAAAGGCTTCGTTCTCCATAGGGCTTAAGGGGTCTTGATTCTTGAGCTGAGCCGTAAATAGTCGCAAGAAAGCATCGCGCCCAAGTGCCTCTTCAGTGCCTTGGGGGGCGCTTTTTACCTCATTCATACGCTGCTGGCTCATAATATTAGCGGGCAATGCAATTTCTTCAGACATCAGTTTCTCCGGCATGGCAATTCAATTAGATCTTGGATATCTCAAGTGTTCGCAGCATCAGCTCTTTGACCGTCTTGATAACCTCCACGTTGTTCTGATAACCTCGCGAAGCATCTAGCATATCGATCATCTCTTCGACTTCGTTCACATTGGAACCCCAAACATAGCCGTTGTCGTTAGCCATGGGGTGCCCAGGGTTATACATTTCACGCAAAGGCCGAGTGTCGTCAACAATTTGCTTAATGCGAACGCCACCGATCCCTTCAGTCGCGTTTCTGTTTACGGTATTTTCGAGAATGGTCTGAAATACCGGACGCTTTCCTCGAAATGCTTGCTGTTCTGATGGCGCCAGCACATTGCTGTTGGCAAGATTACTGGCTGTAGTATTCATGCGGACCAGCTGTGCATTTAAGCCAGAGCCAGCAATATCCATGATTCTATCAATTGACATGATTAGTCTCCTCGCAGGGCTTTACGCAGCCCACTTATTCGGCTTTCAAGAAACTGCAACGACGCCTGATAGTCAGCAGCAGCCCGACCAAACTTAGCTTGCTCTACGCCCATTTCAACTGTGTTGTTATCCAAACTGGGGTTTAATGGCTGTCGATAAACAATTGCATCAGCCTGAGTGATCATTGACTCAGCAGAGAGCTGCATGTGGCCGCGATTGGTACTTTGGATATTAATGCTAGTATTAGCCGATTTCATCGCAACAGAAAAATCTATGTCTCGGGCGCGATAGTTTGGTGTTACTGCATTAGCAATATTCTGAGATATGAGCTCAAGTCTTGTGTTTCGAAGATTTAGCGCTGCCTGATTGGCAGAAAAATATTGATCAATTGCAGCCATGATAAGTTATTCTCAATGGGTTTAATTCTCGGCTTTAGACGCAAGTAAATGGTTCTTAAAAAC